>Ga0247841_10002596_pt1 | contig 35588 bp, 36 predicted proteins | sample LaCruzMarch2015__2_FD_192410 | JGI IMG/M metagenome (GOLD analysis project Ga0247841, IMG submission 192410) | Freshwater microbial communities from meromictic Lake La Cruz, Castile-La Mancha, Spain - LaCruzMarch2015_18m | ecosystem: Environmental > Aquatic > Freshwater > Lake | place: Spain... | reverse complement strand
AGCCAGCAATTTTCCGATTTCCTAAAGAAGCATCTGGGGTTAATTAAAATCTTTATGGTTATTTTGTTTTTTGGTTTAGGGGTATATTTAATTTGGAGGGCTTGATGCGCAAGGGGGTAATTCTATTTTTATTGTGCTGCTGTTTTATAGTGCAGTTTAGTTATGCGGAAAATGTAAAAGTCGGCCCTGTCGATTTGCAGGAGTGGGATTTTGGCCAGGTTAAGCAGGGAGCAATCTTAAAGCATGATTTTGTGCTTAAGAATGAGACCAATGAGATATTGGAAATAAATAATGTACACACATCTTGCGGTTGCACAGCTTCAGAGTCAGGTAAGAAATCCTTACTACCGCAGGAAAGCACAGCTATTAAAGTTACTTTTAATTCCCGGGGGTATTTAGGGCTGGTTACGCAATTTATATATGTAAATACCGATAGTATAGATTTGGCGATAGTAAAATTTACAATTAAAGCTAATGTAGTAAAGGAGGATTAAACAAATGTGGTCATTACAGTTGAGAATGTGGTTATTGGTAACTTTGCTTTTTGGGATTATCTATGCCTTAATCGTTATTGTGGGATCTAGTTTTTTGCACGTCGGTAGTTTCAGTTTTTATTTAATTATCTCTTTGCTGATGATGATTGTTCAATATATGTTGGGGCCTAAGATTGTCGAATGGAGCATGCGGGTAAAATATATTAAAAGAGAAGAAAATCCCCGCTTATTTGCGATGGTGGAAAGTTTAAGCGTGCGCGCGAATATCCCGATGCCCAGAGTTGGCATCGCCCAAATCGCTATTCCTAATGCTTTTGCTTTTGGCCGCAGCCTTAAAGACGGCCGGGTTTGTGTAACCAGCGGGATTTTGAATTTACTTAATGAAGAAGAGCTAAAGGCGGTGCTTGGCCACGAATTAAGCCATTTAAAAAACCACGACGTACTTACAATTACTTTGCTTTCCGTTATTCCGATGGTGATGTACCGGATTGCCTGGCAGTTTCTTTTTTATGGCCGGCGCAGGGATGAGCGCGGGGGGAATACGGTATTAATCGGCCTGGCAGCTTTTTTATTCTATTTTCTAACCAATCTTCTAGTGCTTTATGCTTCACGTATCCGGGAGTATTTTGCAGACCGGGGATCAGTTCTTCTTGGGAATCAACCTAAGGCTTTAGCTTCTAGTCTTTATAAATTGGCTTATGGGGCAGCCAAATTAAACAAAGAGGACTTAAAGCAGACGGAGGGATTAAAAGCCTTTTTTATCAATGATCCATCGCGGGGTCGTAAAGAAGTATTGGAATTATCGCAATTGGATTTGGACAAAAACGGTATTATTGATACCGCTGAATTGGAGTTACTTAGAAAATCAAATATACGCTTAAATTTTGGAGATAAGATGCTTGAACTTTTGAGCACGCATCCGAATATGCTCAAGCGTATAAAAAAGCTTTCGGAACATCAGGTTTAAAAGAGCTTAAAAATAACAAAAAGGACCGTTTCCCTTAAGGGAAACGGTCCTTTTTCTCGCCCCATTTTCTTTTGACATAACCCTAAATATACTATATAATTACTAAACTATGGACATAAATGAGATTGTGCAGCAGAGAATTGTTAAATTAGAAGCATTGGCGAGCAAAAACGTGGTTTTATATCCCGCAAATGTGCCTATCCATACCACGATTGGAGAGTCTTTGAGTAGCTTTGAAGAAGGTAGAAAAGTTACTCTCTGCGGTAGAGTTATGGCTAATCGGGCGCATGGTAAAGTCAATTTTATGGATCTTCGGGATACTACCGGTAAGATCCAGCTTTATATTAAACGGGATATTGTCGGTGAAGAGAAAGCAGCGCTGCTTGAGCAGTTGGATATTGCCGATATTTTAAGCGTTAGCGGTGAGCTTTTTAAGACACATACCGGAGAATTTACGGTAAAAGTCCTGGATTTTGCGGTACTCGCTAAGGCTTTACGGCCGCTGCCTGAGAAATGGCATGGTTTAAAGGATGTAGAGCTGCGTTATCGGCAGCGTTATTTGGACCTGTTGACTAATGAAGATGTAAAAAAAGTGTTTTTATTACGCGCTAAGATTATCCAGGCTATCCGCAGTTTCTTAGATACTAAAGGATTTTTAGAGGTAGAGACTCCCATGATGCATGATATTGCCGGGGGCGCGGCCGGCCGGCCCTTTAAGACTTTTCATAATGAATATAGCATGGATCTGTATTTGAGGATTGCCCCGGAGCTCTACTTAAAGCGTCTTTTGGTAGGCGGCTTGGATCGGGTCTATGAAATTAATCGTTCTTTCCGCAATGAAGGTGTATCGACGCGGCATAATCCGGAGTTTACTATGCTGGAAGTTTATCAGGCTTATGCCGATTATGAGGATATGATTAATTTAACGCAGGATTTAATTTGTCATATTGCCAAAGAGGTTTTAGGAAAAGAGCAGTTGCTTTATCAGGGTAAGACCATTGATCTTAAAACTCCCTGGAACAGGCAGTCGTTTGCCGGATTAGTTAAAGATAAATTCGGTATAGAGCCGCAAGATGAAGCGTCGGTAATGCTGAATAAACTGCAGGCTAAGGGTTTGGCGAAGGATAAAAACCGTTTGAGCCGTTCTCAGATAAATAAGATTGTGGAAGATGCGTTAGAACAGGATTTACAGACGAACCCGACGTTTATTACCGATTATTTTACCAGCCTTTGCCCTTTGGCGAAGACTAAAAAAGATAATCCCTTGATTTCGGAGAGGTTTGAACTTTATCTGGCCGGTATGGAAATTGCCAATGCTTATTCTGAGTTAAATGACCCTTTAGAACAGCGCCGGCGTTTCCAAGAAGAGATTAAGGATCTTAATGCTGAGGAAAAAAAGTCCGTGGATGAAGAATACCTTTTAGCTTTAGAGCATGGCATGCCTCCGGCTGGAGGGTTAGGTATCGGTATTGATCGGCTAGTGATGTTACTTACCGATCAGCCGTCAATCAGGGATGTGATCTTATTTCCTCTTTTACGTTCACAAGAACAAGTAGAGGAAATAAGTTGATATGTTTTCAGAATTATGGCTTAGCCAGAGGTACTTAAGGGCAGGAAAACAAGAAAAAATTATTTCGATTACCGCGTTAATTTCTATAGTCGGGATTGCAATCGGAGTAATGGTTTTAATCGTGGTGATCTCGGTAATGAGCGGGTTTGACCGGTTCCTCGAGGATAAAATGGTAGGTACCAATGCCCATCTATCGCTGGAATTTTATAACGGCGTAAAAGATCCGTCTGGGGTAATTGATAAATTAAAAACTTTTCCTTATGTTCAAAGCGCAGCTCCTTTTATTGACGGCCAGGCTCTGGTTAAGGATGGGAAATCGATCTTTGGGATACAGGTACGCGGGATTGACCCTAAGTTACAGGCACAAACATCCAAGATTAACGAGTATTTAAAATCGGGCAGTTATGACTTAATGAACAATGAAGTGGCTTTAGGCGGCGAATTAGCTTTGCGCCTGGGTTTAGAGGAAGGAGGGGCCTTAAGCCTGATTTCTCCGGTTACTTTAAATAAAACCGATTTTTTGGTTAAAGGAATTTTTAATAGCGGGATGTACTTGTATGATTCTAGTTTAGTTTTGATGAGTATCAAAGGGGCGCAGGATTTTTACAAAATGCCAGCGGCGGTAAGCGGTATTGCCGTTCGTGTCGGTGATATTTATAAAGTTGAAAATATTAAGGAAAAATTGTATCGTGATTTAACGGGTTTTGGCCCTTATCAGGTGCGTACCTGGATTGATGCCAATAAAAATTTTCTTGAAGCCTTAAAACTTGAGAAAATCATTATGTTTATCGTGGTGACGATGACCACGGTGGTGGCGGCATTTGGGATTGTGAGCACCTTAATTATGTCGGTAATGAGCCGGATTAAAGATATCGGAATCTTGCGTTCGGTGGGCGCCAAAACTAAAAGTATTTTACAGATTTTTATCTTTCAAGGTATGGCTATCGGTATTACCGGTATTCTTTTGGGATTTGCTTCGGGGGTAGGTTTAGCGCTTTCATTAGATAAGTTGGTGGCTCTTATCTCTGGGCTTATCGGCAGAAGTTTAATTCCGAAAGATATTTATTATTTCGATCGTATTCCGGTAAATATCAATATTGGGGATATAAGTATTATTGTAATTTCGGCGCTGGTTATAACTTTAGCGGCGAGTATCTATCCGGCATATTATGCCAGCCGGATAATCCCCAGTGAGGCGGTTAGGCATGAATAAAGAGATTGTCCGGGTCAGCGGAATCGGCAAAAGCTACCGCGATAATTTAAGCAGTTTGGAGGTATTAAGGGATATAAATTTTAGCGTCGCGCGCGGGGAATTTTTAGTGATTCAGGGGCCAAGCGGCGCGGGCAAGTCGACCCTTTTGCATATTTTAGGCGGTTTGGATAATCCGACAACGGGAGAGGTTTATTTTCAGGGTGAGGATATCTATACTTTAGATGAAAATGCGCGTTCTAATTTCCGTAATCAACAGGTTGGATTTGTCTTTCAGTTCTTTCATCTTTTACCGGAGTTAAATGCTTTGGAAAATGTTTTGCTGCCGGGAATATTAAGATCCTGGTGGGAAAGAAAGAAGAGTTTAGCGGCGGCCCTTGAACTTTTAGAAAAATTAGGATTATCCTCTCGGCTTAAGCACCGGCCGGGCGCTTTAAGCGGAGGAGAGCAGCAAAGGGTGGCACTTGCCCGGGCTTTGATTAACCATCCGCAGCTTTTGCTTTGTGATGAGCCGACCGGGAATTTGGATTCGGAAAACGGCAAAAAGATTTTACAGCTGTTAACCGAGCTTAATCAGAGCCAGAAGATCACGATTATTATGGTCACCCATGACCGGGAGATTGCCGGTGGCGCTTCCAGAGTCATGCATTTGAAAGACGGGCATATTTTTAGTTAGAGGTGTACACAAATTCGGTATTATAAATAATCGGAAAGGCACCCCGCGCTTATTGGAATTGCGCGGGTGTCCTCCAGGTGGAGGAAGGAGAAAAAATGAAGATTTATATCAACGGAAAATTCTATGATAAAGATAATGCTAAAATTTCTGTTTTTGATCACGGCCTGCTTTATGGCGACGGGGTTTTTGAAGGGATCCGTTCCTATAATTGCCGTGTGTTTAAATTAAGCGAACATATTGACCGGCTGTTTGAATCTGCCCAAAGTATTATGTTAAAGATTTCGCTGACTAAAGAGCAGCTGATCAAGGCAGTTATCCAGACGCTTAAGGCGAATAAGTTAGATAATGCCTATATCCGCCTGATCGTTTCTCGCGGAGTAGGTGACTTAGGCCTTGATCCGCGTAAATGTAATCAGGGGCCGACAATTATTATTATTGCCGATAAAATTGCTTTGTATCCGCAAAAACTTTATCGCGAAGGCTTGACGATTGTTACCGTGCCGACGGTGCGCAATTTACCGGAAGCGCTTAATCCTCAGATTAAGTCTTTAAACTATTTAAATAATATTTTAGCTAAAATTGAGGCAGGTAATGCCGGCTGTGATGAAGCAATTATGCTGGATGCTTTAGGGTATGTGGCGGAGTGTACCGGAGATAATATTTTTGTGGTTAAAAACGGAGATCTTTATACTCCTCCGCAGTGCATGGGAACCTTACGCGGAATTACCCGTGATTCTATCCTGGAAATTGCCCGCAAGAATAAGGTTCCGGCGCATGAACATGTAATTACGCGCCATGAGGTTTATATTTCGGATGAGTGTTTTCTTACGGGCACTGCCGCTGAGGTCATCCCCGTGGTCAAAGTAGATGGACGGGTCATCGGTTCGGGTAAACCGGGAAAAATGACTTTAAGTCTGATGAAGAAATTTAAAGAACTGACGGTGAATAACGGGGTTAAGTATTAATATGCTCTGTGATGTTTGTGGGAAAAATCCGGCAACCGTACATTTGACTGAGATTATTGATGAGCAGATGAATGAGTTGCATTTATGTGAAGACTGCGCCAGGCATAAAAGTGCGGCCATGGAACAGCAGTTTGGTTTAAGTGACCTGCTGGCGGGTATGGCGGACTTTGAGAAGCCTTCGAGTAAAGAAGAAGAGGTGGTTACGATTAAATGCCCCAGCTGTGGTTTAGCCTACGCGGATTTTAAGAAGATCGGCCGGTTGGGTTGCGGGGAATGTTATGGTGTTTTTCGTAAATACTTAGCACCTTTGTTGAAACGTATACACGGATCAAATCAGCATATTGGCAAAAATCCGGCTAAAACAAAAGTTGCCGCCAAGCTTTATAAAAAGAAAACCGATTTGCCGGAATTAAAAAACCAATTGCAAAAAGCTATCCAAGAAGAAGCTTTTGAAGAAGCAGCGCGCCTACGCGATCAGATCAAGAAAATCTCGGGAGAACAAAAAAACTCTTAGAAATTTTCTCGTGCTAAAGGAAGAATAAGGAAATTAACAATGCAGATTAACGATCTAATCAATCATACTAGCGAATGGCTTAAGGGGACAGGGCCGAATTCAGATGTGGTCATCTCCAGCCGGATACGTCTGGCCAGAAATCTTAATAAGTTTCCATTTCCGCACTGGGCATCTAAGGCGCAGTTAAATGCAGTTTTGGAAATGAGCAGCCAGGCAATGGAAAAAGTACAGTTGTTGAAGAACTCCACGCTTTTTATTTTAGCCAACTTAGATAGTATTGATAAGCAATTTTTAGTGGAAAGACACTTAATGTCTATTGAACATACTCAGAAAACCGAGCAGAAAGCGGTGTTGGTTAATGATGAAGAAAATATCGCGGTGATGATCAATGAAGAGGACCATTTACGTATACAACTTATGCAATCGGGGTTTAATCTTTTCGAGGCCTGGGAGATTATTAATAGTATTGATGATGCGTTAGCTAAGCTTTTGGATTACGCGTATCTGGATGATTTTGGTTATCTTACCGCTTGCCCGACGAATACCGGTACCGGTATGCGCGGTTCAGTAATGCTGCATTTACCGGCATTGGTGATGAGCCGGCAGATTGAACGGGTATTGGCCGCAATTTCCAAATTAAGTTTTACTACGCGCGGGCTTTACGGCGAAGGCACACAAGCCAGCGGTAATTTTTTCCAGATTTCTAATCAGGTCTCTTTAGGCCATAGCGAGAGTGAAATTATTGAGAATATTAATGGCCTTATCCGGCAGATTATTGAACAAGAGACACAGGCCAGGGAGATTATGTTGACGAAAAGCAAAGAAGTTTTAGAGGATAGAATTAATCGTTCTCTGGGTATTTTAAAAAGCGCGCGGATTATTACCAGCCAGGAGACGATTGAATTACTCTCGATGGTGAGATTGGGAAGCGACCTGGGGATGATTAAGGATATTGACCGGCGTATAATCAATGAACTTTTTATTATTACTCAGCCGGCGCATTTACAAAAGCTGGAGAATGTAAAACTTTCTTCAGATCAGCGGGATTTAAAAAGGGCGGAATTGATTCGCAAGAAGCTTAACCTATTATAACTTTGGAGATAAACCATGTTTAATCGTTTTACGGAGAGGGCAAGAAAAGTAATTATTCTGGCTAAAGAAGAGGCCAGGCGTTTTAATCACGATTATATCGGTACTGAACATATACTTTTAGGGTTAATTCGGGAAGGAGAAGGGGTGGCGGCGGCAGTATTACAGAAGCTGGAAGTTTCACTTGAAAACATCAGGCTGGAGATTGAAAAATTAGTCCAGCCCGGACCGGCTACTCAGATTATCGGGGACATTCCTTTTACTCCCCGCGCCAAAAAAGCTTTAGAGTTAGCCGCCGAGGAAGCGCGTTCTTTGGGGCATAATTATATCGGTACAGAGCATCTTCTGCTGGGGCTTATTCGCGAAGGAGAAGGGATTGCCTCGCAGGTATTGTTAAATTTGGGCATGGATTTAAATTCTGTGCGTAATGAAGTGATGAGCCTTCTGGGTTCGGCTTTGCCGGGGATGAGCCAGCAGGGTACGCAAACCACAAAATCTAAAACTCCGGCTTTGGATGCTTTCGGGCGGGATCTTACGGCGCTGGCGCGTGAAAATAAATTGGATCCGGTAATTGACCGCACTCAGGAAATTGAACGGGTAGTTCAGATCTTAAGCCGGCGTACTAAAAATAATCCGGTACTTTTAGGGGAAGCTGGGGTAGGTAAAACCGCCATTGTTGAAGGATTAGCACAGTTAATCATTGCCGGTAATATTCCGGAAGTTTTAAGAGGTAAAAGGATTGTCGTTCTGGATTTAGCTTTGATGGTTGCCGGAACTAAATACCGCGGACAGTTTGAGGAAAGAATTAAAGCGATTATGGAGGAGATTAAGCGTTCCCAGGATGTAATTATTTTTATTGATGAGCTGCATACCTTAGTGGGCGCGGGGGCTGCCGAAGGGGCAATTGACGCTTCTAATATTATGAAACCTGCGCTTTCTCGGGGGGAGATGCAATGTATCGGGGCGACGACGATTAATGAATACCGTAAACACATCGAGAAGGATGCGGCTTTAGAGCGTCGTTTTCAGACGATTATGGTGGAACCGCCCACAGTTGAGCAGACGATTAAAATTTTAAAAGGGCTGCGTGATCGATATGAAGCGCACCATCGGGTTACCTTTAAAGATGAAGCATTAGAGGCAGCGGCAGTATTAAGCGACCGTTATATTACCGGAAGGTTTATGCCGGATAAAGCGATTGACTTGATTGATGAAGCCGGTTCCCGGAGCCGTTTAAATGTCTTGATTGTTCCGGAAAACATTAAGAGTATTGAGGCTAATGTGGAGTCTTTAAGAAAAGAAAAAGAAGCTTTTATTAAGAGCCAGGATTTTGAAAAAGCTGCTTCTTTAAGGGATCAGGAGCGCACAGTGCGTGGCGAGTTAGAACGGTTAAATAAAGAGTGGAGCCAGGCTAAAGATAAAATGCGGCCGGAAGTAACTGCGGAGGATATTGCTAAAATTTTAGCGCAGTGGACGGGGATTCCGGTTTTTAGATTAGAAGAGAAGGAAAGTGAAAAGCTGCTTAAGATTGAAGAGGAATTGCATAAGCGTGTCGTGGGGCAGAATGAAGCGATTGAAGCGATTGCGCATGCGGTGAGGCGATCGCGGGCGGGGATTAAGGATCCTAAACGGCCGATCGGTTCGTTTATATTTTTAGGACCAACCGGGGTAGGTAAAACCCTGCTGGCCAGAGCACTGGCGGAGTTTATGTTCGGCGACGAGGAAGCATTGCTGCAATTGGATATGTCAGAGTATATGGAAAAATTTAATGTTTCACGGTTAATTGGCGCCCCTCCGGGATATGTCGGGTATGAAGAGGGCGGCCAGCTTACTGAGCGCGTTCGCCGCAGGCCTTATGCGGTTATACTTCTGGATGAGATTGAAAAAGCGCATCCGGATGTTTTTAATTTATTGCTGCAGGTTTTTGAGGAAGGCCGGCTTACCGATAGTTTTGGACGTAAGGTAAACTTTAAGAATACAATTATTATTATGACCTCTAATGTCGGCGCAGAATTGATTCGTAAGACCGGCTCGCTGGGTTTTAAATCGCAAAAAGAAGAAGGTACTTACCAGGAGATGAAAGACAAATTATTAGAAGCAGTCAAGCACGCCTTTAAACCGGAGTTTTTAAATCGTATCGATGATATTATTGTTTTTAGGCAATTAATCAGGGAGGATTTGATAAAAATTATTGATATTGAAATTAGTTATGTGATCCAACGTTTAAAGGAACAGAAGATTTTTCTGGAGGTTAGCCAGGAGGCCAAGGAACTTTTGGTGGAAAAAGGATTTGACCCGGTTTTCGGCGCCCGGCCCTTAAAAAGAACGATTCAAAGATTTTTGGAAGATTCATTGGCCAATGAGATTATTTCCAAAAAATATAAGGAGGGCTCTTTGATTAAAGTAACGCGTAAGAATGAAGAGCTTATTTTCGAATAATGTTTACTTTACTTTTTATAGACTTAGGGCGCAAAATACTTTCTTTTATGTATTTTTTCGGCGGGTTAGCCAGCCTTTCGATGCAGACGGTGTATCAAACGTTTAAGCCGCCTTATAAATTTAATCATATTGTTGAGCAATCTCGGAAAGCCGGTTACGATAGCCTGCCGATAGTTTCGGTAGTGGCTTTGTTTATTGGTTTTATTTTCGCGCTGCAGTTTGGTTATTTTATGCAGCGCATCGGTTCGGAGATGTATATCGCTAGTTTAGTAGCTTTAGCGATCGTGCGTGAATTAGGCCCGGTAATTACGGCTTTGATTGTTGCCGGAAGAGTCGGGGCGGCGAATACCGCGGAGCTAGGCTCGATGCAGGTTACGGAACAGATTGATGCCTTAGAAACTCTGGCGACTAATCCGGTAAAATACCTGGTCGTGCCGCGTTTTGTCGCTTTAAGTGTTATGCTTCCCCTGCTTACCTTGTATGCCAATATTATCGGTATTTTCGGTAGTTATCTTATCTGCGTAGTAAAATTAGGGATCACTAGTAATATGTATACGAATATGACTTTTTCTGCCCTGCTTTATAAAGATCTATTTACAGGATTATTTAAGGCTTGGATTTTTGGCATGGTGATTGCCTTAATAAGCTGCTATGAAGGTTTTAATGTCCAGGGTGGAGCAGTGGGGGTAGGCCGCGCCACCACACGTTCGGTAGTTTTTAGTTTTTTGATGATTATCGCCGCGGACTGTTTGTTTACGGCTTTATTTTATTTTATTTTTCCTTAAAAAACATGATTGAAATACAAAAATTAAGTAAAAAATTTAATAATAACTTAGTGTTAAATGAATTGAGTTTAAATGTGCAAACCGGCCAAACCTGCGTAATTATCGGCAGGAGCGGTTGCGGGAAATCGGTTTTACTTAAACATATCGTTGGCTTGTTAATACCGGATAGCGGTAAAGTCTTAGTTGAAGGTAAGGATGTCGCGGGTTTAGAAGAATTAGAATTAGTTGCTTTGCGTGCAAAAATCAGTATGGTTTTCCAGGGAGGGGCTCTTTTTGATTCCATGGATGTAAGTGAAAATGTTGGTTTTAGTTTGCTGGAGCATACCCAGATGAGCAGAAAAGAGATCTTTAGGCGCGCCGAGGAGTCTTTATCTTTAGTCGGATTGGGCGGTATTGGCAATCTTATGCCGTCAGAATTAAGCGGGGGGATGAAGAAGCGCGTCGCTTTAGCGCGGGCAATTTGTATTAAACCGGAAATTATTCTTTACGATGAACCGACTACCGGAGTTGATCCGATAACTGCCGAAGGCATTAATGAGCTTATCCGTTCATTACACGATAAATTAAAAGTTACCTCTTTGGTGGTTACTCATGATATGAACAGTGCTTATCATATTGCCGATAAGGTTGCCATGATGTATAAAGGAAAAATAATTATCGAAGGCTCTCCTCAGCAGATCCAGGAGACGCGGGATCCGGTGGTTCACCAGTTTATTCACGGACTTTCTAAGGGGCCGATAACTGAAGCAATAGATATTTCTAAATAAATGGAGGCGAGAAATGATTTTCGGCAAAACTAAATTAGAACTAAAGGTCGGTATTTTTGTTTTTATCGGTTTAGTTGTTTTGATTATTTTTATATTATCAATTGGTGGAATTAAAACCTGGAGTTCGGGTTACCGGATTAATCTTAATTTTAATTTCATTAACGGAGTAAAGATCGGAGCTCCGGTGCGTTTTGCCGGGGTGGATGTGGGAGAGGTAAAAAAGATTAAATTGGAGTTTGTCCCCCAGGAAAACCGTTCAAATGTGCGTCTGGAGGTTTGGGTTAGAGATATTATTAAGATTCCCGTTGATTCTTCTGTCTGGGTGAATACTTTGGGGTTGTTGGGAGAGAAATATATCGAGATAATGCCGGGGAAAGATTATGTTAATCTTGTTAAAAATAACGCAACCATGGTCGGAGTTGATCCGTTACCGGTACATGCGATATTTAACCGGGCCGAAAGTATAATGCATAATTTGGATGAAGGGATCGCCCAGATTAGGAATAAAGAAGGAACGTTAGGCAAGCTTATTTATGATGATACGATTTATAATGAATTGGAAGCCCTGGTTACGGATGTACGTAAAAATCCCTGGAAGCTGTTAGTAAAAACCAAAGAAAAGAAATAATGTACCTTGCGCTAAGCGGTATTGCGCAAGTATCCGTCACGTAGCGGAAAGGCGCGGAATGAAAACGAGATCGGTTTTTAGTTGTTCGGGCTGCGGTTATCAGTCACCTAAATGGTTAGGCCGGTGCCCGGATTGCAACAGTTGGAACACTTTTAGTGAAGAAGACTATACTCCTATTTTTTCCGGTGCCAAAGAGAGGGTTAGTTTATATAAAGATGGCCCGGTTCTTTTAAAGGATGTCGTCGCCAGAGATGAAGATCGGTTAAAAACCAATATCGTCGAGCTGGACCGGGTTTTAGGCGGGGGGATTGTTAAGGGGTCAGTAATTTTGATCGGCGGGGATCCCGGAGTGGGCAAATCTACGATATCTTTGCAGGTCTCAAATCATTTGACCAAGCAGGGAATTGGTGTGCTTTATGTCAGCGGCGAAGAATCCGTAGCCCAAACTAAGTTACGCGCAAAGCGCCTGGGTGAATCAGGATCTGATAATCTCTATATCGTTAATCAGACAGATTTATCTTTAATTATTGAATATATAAGAAAATTAAAGCCTCAGGTAGTGGTGATTGATTCTATTCAGGTAATTTTTGATCCGGGAATTAGTTCCTCTCCGGGCAGTGTCAGCCAGGTGCGGGAATGCGCCGCAGCTTTGACGCAGTTAGCCAAAACAACCGGGACTTCTGTTTTTATTATCGGCCATGTTACTAAAGAAGGTACTTTGGCCGGCCCGCGAGTTTTAGAGCATATCGTCGATACCGTGCTTTATTTTGAAGGCGACCGTTTCGCGATCTATAGAATATTACGGGCAGTAAAAAATAGATTCGGTTCAACTAATGAAATCGGGGTATTTGAAATGGCCTCGGCAGGCTTAGTGGAAGTAAAGAATCCTTCGGAGATTTTTCTTTCTGAACGGCCAAGTAATGTTTCCGGTACTATCGTCACTTCGATTCTGGAAGGAACGCGCCCTCTGTTGGTTGAGATTCAATCACTGGTTTCCAGAAGCAGTTTTGGTTATGCTCGCCGCCGGGCGCAAGGTTTTGATTTTAACCGGCTTTCTTTATTAGTGGCGGTTCTGGAGAAGCGCATGGGTTTGGCTCTGGAGGCAGAAGATATATTCATTAATGTCGCCGGAGGGATAAAGATTGAAGACCCGGCAGCGGATCTGGCAGTGTGCGCAGTGATTGCCTCTAGTTTTCGGGATCAGGTGGTGCTACCTAAGGCCGTAGTCTTAGGTGAAGTGGGCTTAAGCGGTGAAATCAGAAGTATTTCACAGGTGCTTACGCGCATAAATGAAGCAGAGAAGTTGGGTTTTAAATATTGTATTTTACCAAAAAATAGCATTAAGAATCTTAAATTTAAAAAATCAGATATGGAAATTATCGCTGTTTCTACCTTGAAGGAAGCTTTAGATATTATTCTAGGTGCGTCACTTAAGCAATCGGAGGCAAAAAAATGAATTTATTATTAGCGCGGCTTTTATTTATCTTAGGTAGTATGGTTATTGGTTATCAGGCGCTTCCCGGCGGCGGCGGTTTTATGGGTATAATTATTGGCGCTCTGGCAGCGCTGATTATGATTCTGATTGAAGTAGGTTTACGTAAAGTTTCGGTAAGCGGTTTATCCAGCGCGGTATTTGGATTAATCTTAGGGTTAATTATGGCCAAGTTAGTGGGGGATGCTTTCAGCCTTGCTTCTATAGATGCGGATATGCTTTCCAGGATTAGGGTGGGGCTAACTTTGATTTTTTGCTATCTGGGTATGGTTATGGCTTTACGCGGTAAAGATGAATTTAATATTATTATTCCTTATGTGCGTTTGCGCCGGCAGGATCAGTCGCAGGATGTCGTTCTTTTGGATACCAGCGTGATTATTGACGGCCGGATTGTGGATATCTGTAAAACACGTTTTTTAGGGGGAAAAGTAATTATTCCCAAATTTGTCTTAAGAGAATTGCAGCAGATTGCTGATTCTACTGATCCGATTAAGCGCCAAAGAGGCCGGCGGGGTTTAGAGATACTGAATACTATCCAAAATGAACCCGGGATGGATATTACGATACATGAACAGGATTTTTCGGAGACTTCGGAAGTGGATGCAAAATTAGTTTTATTGGCTAAGCTGCTGGAGGCTAAAATTCTCACGGTTGATTTTAATTTAAATCGGGTAGCCAGTATCCAGGGGATCAAAGTTTTAAATATTAATGAGCTGGCTAATGCCCTTAAACCGGTAGTTTTTCCCGGCGAAGAGATGCATATTAAGTTGATTAAGGAAGGTAAAGAACATAGCCAGGCAATTGGTTACTTAGATGATGGCACGATGGTGGTGGTTGAGGATGCGCGCCGGTTAATCGGCCAGGATGTTAAGGTGGTAGTTACCTCGGTTTTGCAAACTCAGGCCGGTAGAATGATTTTTACCAGAGTTGAGAAATAATGCTTAGTGCAATTATCGTGGCCGCCGGACAGGGCAAACGCTTAAAAGCTGCTGTCTCTAAACCTTTAGTAAAAATAGGGAAAATACCGGCAATTGCTTATTCATTGAGTGCTCTGAATAAACATCCGGGGATTGACGAGATTATTGTAGTGGTAAATGTTAAAAACCATCAAGCGGTATCCCGGATAATAAAGGATTATTCTTTTAAGAAAGTTAAAAGTTTAGTTTTAGGCGGTAAGCTGCGGCAGGATTCCGTTTATAATGGCTTAAAGAAAGTTAATAGTAATAGCGATTGGGTGTTGATCCATGATTCTGCGCGGCCGTTTATTGATCGCAAGTCTATTACTGAGGTTATTTTAGCGGCAAAAAAAACCGGCGCAGCCATATTAGGGGTACCGGTTAAAGCGACCATTAAAAGTATTAAATCTGGGGGCTTAGTCGATAGAACGCTTAACCGGGCTAATCTGTGGGAGATTCAGACCCCGCAGGTTTTTAAAAAAGAACTTATCTTTAGGGCCTATAAAGAATATTCTAAAATGAATGTAACCGATGATGCTTCTTTAGTTGAAAAATTAGGTAAAAAAGTAAAGATTGTTTCGGGAAGCTATGAAAACATTAAAATTACAACCAAAGAAGACCTTTTGTTTGCCCGGGCAATTGCCGGAAGGAATCGTTGATGCAATATAAAGTTGGCATAGGTTATGATATCCACCGTTTAGTTGAGGGGAGAAAACTGTTCTTAGGGGCAGTAGAAATTCCTTACATTAAGGGCCTCTTGGGGCATTCTGACGGGGATGCGTTGATCCATGCGCTTTGTGATGCTTTATTGGGAGCTTTAGCGTTGGGGGATATCGGCGAGCATTTTCCGGATACGCATCCTGAATATCAGGGTGTTGCCAGCAGCCAATTGTTAAAAACAGTTAAAGAGCTAGTGGATAAAAGCGGCTATAAAATTAATAACCTGGATCTGATTGTTATTGCTCAGGAGCCCACGTTAACTCCTTTTAAGAAACAGATGAAAGAAAAAATTTGCGCATTGCTGGGAATTAGCCAGGATATTTTAAATATTAAAGCGAAAACCAATGAAGGGTTAGGTGCCGTTGGGCATTCGGAAGCAATTTCCTGTTTTGCGACCGCTTCTTTAACAAGGGGAGAATAATATGGTTTATCTGATTAATATTTTAATTATTTTATTAGTTATTGCTGTGCTTAAGCTGGCGTTGATTTTTATATTTTTCTATGCGGACATTAAAGCCGCGCAGAAAAGAGACCCTGCCGCTAAGAATTTTCTGGAAATAATCCTGCTTTATCCGGGATTGCACGCCTTAATTTATTACCGGATTGCGCACTTTCTTTACAAGCTAAAATTATTTTTTCCGGCGCGTTTTCTATCCCAGGTTGCCCGGTTCTTTACCGGAATTGAAATTCATCCGGGGGCTCAAATCGGAAAGCGTTTTTTTATTGATCATGGGTTAGGGGTGGTAATCGGAGAGACGGCGATTGTGGGGAATGATGTTTTACTTTATCAGGGCGCAACCCTAGGCGGCACCGGGATTGTTAAAGGAAAGCGCCACCCGACGATCGGTAATAATGTGGTTATCGGCGCCGGAGCCAAAGTTCTGGGTAATATTATTATTGGAGATAACTCTTATATCGGAGCAAATGCGGTAGTGATTAAGGATGTCCCGTCTAATTCTACGGTAGTCGGTGTTCCCGGTAGAATTACTAAGCAGGATGGCAAGAAGATGGACATCAGCCTGGATCATGTGCATATACTGGATCCGATTATGCAGACGATTGAAGAACTGCAGGATAGAGTTAAGAATTTAGAAAAGAATAAATAAGTAGTAAACTGTAAGTTTATGATTTTTGTTGAGTATTCAGGGTTTAATCACCATGCCTATCTTTATATATAATTCCCTTTCAAGAAAAAAAGAAGAATTTATCCCCTTAAAGCCCAAAGAGATTAAGATGTATGTTTGCGGCCCTACGGTTTATGATCAAGCGCATATTGGGCATGCGCGTAGTGCGTACATATTTGACGTGATGAGAAGGTATTTAATTTATAAGGGGTACAAGGTTAAATTTGTTAGAAACGTAACTGATGTCGATGATAAAATTATCGATAAAGCGCAAAAAGAATTTAAGGGCGAAGATTTAAATATTGCGGTTAATAAGGTTTCTACTAAATATCTTAATCTTTACCATGCAGAGATGAGGAGGCTGGGGATTCTTGACCCGGATTTTGAGCCTAAGGCAACCGAGTACGTGAGTAAAGAGAATCCTTTAATGCAGGATTTTATAGATAAGTTAATTAGGAATGGTTGCGCTTATGTCTCTGAGGGGGATGTATATTTTGATATTAAAAAAGCCAAGAATTACGGTAAATTATCTAATCAAGCGATAGAGAAAATGGAATCAGGGGCAAGAGTTTCTCTTGGCGAAAAAAAGAAAGATCCGCTGGATTTTGCTTTATGGAAATCCGCAAAAGTTAGAGAGCCTGCCTGGGATAGCCCTTGGGGAAAAGGCAGGCCGGGTTGGCATATTGAGTGTTCAGTGATGAGTTCCGATATTTTAGGTGATGAATTTGATATTCACGGTGGCGGAATTGACCTTATCTTTCCCCATCATGAGAACGAGATTGCCCAATCTGAAGGCGCAGGCAATAAATTCGCCCGCTGCTGGATACACCATGGGCTGCTGACCATTAATGGGCAGAAAATGGCTAAATCTCTGGGGAATTTTATTACAGTCAAAGACTGTTTAGGTAAATATTCTGCAGATACTCTGAAATTATTCTTTCTTTCTACACAATATTCTCATCCCGTAGATTTCACTGAAGAGAAGATGCAGGAGTTTGAAAAAGCCAGAGGGAGATTTAAGAGCTTAAATGATCGGCTTGGCAATGTCGACCTTAGCCTTAGAGAGAATTGTATCTATAGCGATGAAGGGATAGATGTTTTCAAGAATGAATTTGAAAAGGCAATGGATGATAACTTTAATACTCCTCAGGCTTTAGCTGCTTTGTTTAAAATTGCAAGCATCGTTGATGGATATTTTACAGAGTATAAGAAAAATATAACAAAGATTATTTACGCTAAGTTAGTTTTAGAAACTTTAACTAATTTATTTGGATTAGTTTTAACCGGCCACTCATTTAAGCTTGAAATTGATGAAACCATAGATTTGAAAGAATCAGTTAAAGTAGACATAGTAGAAAAAATTAAATTAAGAAATGAAGCTAGAAAGAAGAAAGATTTCGCAACTTCTGATAAGGTAAGAAAAGAGCTGGAAGATAAGGGGATTATTCTGGAAGATACAAAAGACGGAACAATTTGGCGAAGAAAGCTATGAAAAGTAAATTTATCACATTTGAAGGGTCTGAGGGCTGCGGCAAAAGCACGCAGTCAGGGATGTTGTTTAGCTATCTAAAAGCTCAAGGTGAAAAAGTAATTTATTTGCGCGAGCCGGGCGGAGTAAAATTAAGTGAGTCGATCAGGACAATTTTGCTTGATCCTAAGAGCAGAATATCCGCTCAAGCAGAAACTTTGCTTTATATGGCGGCCCGGGCGCAGGTGGTCGAGGAGATAATTAAGCCGGCGCTGGAAGCTAAAAAAATAGTGGTTTGCGATAGGTTCCTGGATTCGACGATTGCTTATCAGGGGTTTGGATTAGGTATAAATATTAAATTAATTAAGGCTTTGGGTAGTTTTGCCACGCAAGGTATTAAACCGGATTTAACTATTTTTTTGGATCTGCCGGTAAAAAGCGGGCTTAAGCACCGGCATAATTGCCGGGACCGTATTGAACAACGCTCAATGAGTTATCATGAAAAAGTCAGGAAAGGGTATTTGACGCTGGCTAAGCAAGAGCCAGAAAGGATTAAGATGGTTAAGGTGTTAGAAGATAAATTTAAGACGCAAAATGAAATCAGGGAGATTATCAATGCGCTTTAGTGATGTTTTAGGCCATGATCGGCCACTAAGTATTATTAAAGCTTATTTAGCAAACTCCAGTTTTTCCGGAGCGTATATTTTTAGCGGTCCGGAAGGGATCGGCAAAAGGATGGTCGCTAAACTTATTGCCGGCCGGCTTAATTGCACGGGGCAAGCTGACCGTCCATGTGAAAGTTGCAGTTCATGTTTAAAAACCCAGAAAGAAGAGCACCCGGACCTGCATATTATTCAAAATGGGCAGTCTCAGATAAAGATTGAGGATATCCGTGGCATTTTGAAACAGGCAAGCTTGCGGCCGTATGAGGGGGTGTCTAAAGTTTTTATTATTGATAACGCGCATAAGCTTAATTCCGAGGCAGCCAACTCTTTGCTCAAAGTATTAGAGGAGCCGCCCAAGGATGTGTTGATCATTTTGGTTACGCATAAGCCGCAGAATATTATTAAAACCGTGCTTTCCCGCTGCAAGGTAATAAAGTTTTTTCCGCTGATCAGAGAGCAATTGGAAACGGTTTTAATTAAAAATTACGCTTTAGATAAAACCAGCGCGCATTTTTTGGCATATTATGCGGAAGGCCGCTTGGGTTTGGCTTTAAGATTAAAGGATACCTCGTTACTGCGGGAGAAGAATAAAATATTTGATTCGTTTATCCTTTCCTCTAAACCGTTGGATCATTTTATGATGAACCAAAGTAAGGAGCAGCTGCAGGTTTGTTTAAATATCCTGGCTTCCTGGTTTAGGGATATTTATTTATTAAAAGCAGGCTTAGGAGATAAAGAGACAATTCATTTAGATCGGCATAGTGATTTACTGAAACTAATTCCTAGGTTCTCCTTTAAGCAGCTAGATGAGATTATGTCTACGCTTTCGGAGAGCTCTTTGTATTTAGAGAAGAATATTAATAGTAAATTACTTTTGCATAATTTAGGAGCGCAATTATGGAAGGCATGATTTTGGTCCAACTTAATAATTCTGGTATTGTGCAATTTTATCAGGCGGGTAATTTAATTTTAAAAATCGGTGACCATGTAATTGTTGAACACGACCGGGGGCTGGATTGCGGTTGCGTGATTCCGACTTGCCATGCGCATTGCGGCACTGAGGATCTTCCCAAGGAGCCGCCGAAAAAAATAATTCGTCTGGCCAAGGAAAGCGATCTTAAGCAGGTGGCGGATAATACGCTTAAAGCTAAAGAAGCATTTAATGCCTGTGAAAAGAAGATCGGTGAACATAAATTAGATATGAAGCTGGTTAAGGCGGAGTATTCTTTTGACCGCTCAAAGATACTATTTTATTTTACTTCCGATGGCCGGGTGGATTTTCGTAACCTGGTTAAAGATTTAGCCAAAGTATTTAAGGCGCGTATTGAATTAAGGCAGATCGGCGTAAGGGATGAGGCCAGGCTTTTCGGAGGATATGGTTCATGCGGACGGGAGCTTTGCTGTAAGAAATTTCTAAAAGATTTCGAGCCGGTAACCATTAAGATGGCCAAAGAAGAGGGTTTACCGTTGAATCCTCCTAAAATTTCCGGTTTGTGCGGAAGGTTAATGTGTTGTTTATCATACGAATACGAAACCTATAAGATACTTTCTAAGGGCCTGCCGCACGAAGGAGAGCATTTAAATACTCCTGAGGGCAAGGGCAAGGTGATTAATGTGAATGTTTTTAAACGTTTAGTTAGCGTGCAGCTTGATGAGGGTGGTTATACTGAGGTCAGCTATAAGGAAAAAGAGCATGTTAAATAAGTTCTATATTACTACACCGATCTATTATGTGAATGCCTCTCCGCATATCGGTCATTCCTATACGAATATCGCTGCCGATACCCTGGCACGTTATAATCGTAATCTTTTAGGAAAAGAAAATGTCTGGTTTCTTACCGGAACGGATGAACACGGGCAAAAGATAAAAAAAGCTGCGGATGAAGCTAAGCTTTCTCCGATTGAATTTGTCGATAAAGTAGTTATTCAATTCAAGGATTTATGGAGCAAGCTTGAGATATCCAATGACGATTTTATCCGGACCACGCAAGACCGGCATATTAAAACCGTCCAAAAAGCTCTGCAGATAGTCTATGATCAGGGTGATATTTATGAAGATAAATATGAGGGTGCTTACTGCACTCCTTGTGAAACATTTTGGCCTGCGTCTCAAGTTACCGGTAATCTCTGCCCGGATTGTAAGCGCGAGCTTGAGCAGATCAGTGAAACAAATTTCTTCTTTAATTTATCAAAGTATCAGGATTGGCTGGTTAAGTATATTAGAGATAACCCGTCTTTTATTAAACCGGAGAGCCGTAGAAATGAAGTTTTAAGTTTTCTACTACTTAATAAGCTTGAACCTTTATGTATCTCTCGCCCTACAGAAAGATTAAGTTGGGGTATTCCCCTGCCTTTTAGCCAAAAACATGTTACTTATGTTTGGTTTGATGCTTTAATTAATTATATCAGCGCAGTAGGGGAATTTGATAGCCAGAATATTTATCATTCTGTTTGGTGGGATAAGGATGTCCGGGTTGTGCATCTGGTAGGCAAAGATATTTTAAGGCACCATGCGATTTACTGGCCGATTATGCTTGAGGCTTTAGGTATTCGGCAGCCGGATACAATCTTTGCCCATGGTTGGTGGATGATGAATGAAGATAAGATGTCAAAATCGCGTGGCAATGTAGTTAATCCGGTTGAAATGGTAAATAAGTTTGGTATAGACGTATATCGGTATTTTCTTCTGCGTGACGTGCCATTTGGTTTGGACGGTAATTTTTCAGAAGAAGCAATTATTAAGAGGTTTAATGGTGATTTGGCCAATGATTTAGGCAATCTTATTTACCGCACACTGACGATGATTGAGAAATATTACGCCGGAATAATTCCGGATCTGGATGTTTACAAGATTAAATATGATGCCAGTGGGGAAAATATTAAAGTTAAAATGCAATCGTTACCGCGAGAATTGCCGGTTTGGTTAAGCGTAAATAATGATTTTAGTTTGGCGCTTGAAAAAATATGGGAGATTATTGGTTTAACGAATAAATATGTCGAAGAGGCTAAACCTTGGAATCTGGTAAAAGAAAACAAGGGCCAGGAGCTTAAAGCTTTTATTCGATTGCTAGTTGAGGCGATTAGAACGGTGGGGCGAGAGATTGCTCCGTTTATGCCTAAGACAGCAGAATCTATCACCGTGCAATTAGGTGGCAGAGAAATTAAAAAGGGCGATCCTTTATTCCCGCGCATTGAAATCAAAAAGAAATAATTTCATGTTTTATGTTAATTGATACTCATTGCCATCTTGATTTTCCCTCATTTGATCCGGATCGTGATTTAGTTATTCAACGGGCAAAAGAAGCGGGGGTTTTTTATTTTATCAACATCGGCGCAACTTTAGAGTCTAGCGCTGCTGCATGTGTATTAGCCCGTAAATATTCGGAAGTTTATGCTAGCGTAGGCGTCCATCCGCATGATGCGGATACTTTTGACAGTCAGGCACTGGTTAAATTAAGACAGCTGGCTTCTGAAAAAAAAGTGGTGGCTATCGGCGAAATAGGTTTGGATTATTACCGTAATTTGTCAACTCCGGATAATCAAAAACAGGCCTTTTTTAAGCAGATTGAATTAGCTAAAGATTTAAAATTACCGCTGGTCATTCACAGCCGTCAGGCAGAAAAAGATGTTATGCAGATTCTTAAATCCGCATTTCCTTTTCGGGCAGTGGTACATTGTTTTTCCGGAGATGAAAGTTTTTTAAAAGATTGTTTAGATTGCGGGTTTTTTATTTCTTACACCTGTAATATTACTTATAAAAAAGCTCAAGGCTTAAGAGAGATGGTCAGGCTAACTCCGCTGGATAGATTGATGTTGGAAACTGATGCGCCGTATTTATCTCCGGAAGGATTTCGCAGCCAGCGTAATGAACCGCTGCAGATAAAATTACTGGCTAACCAGGTTAGCCAAATTAAGGGGGTTAGTTTTGCCGAAATTGAAGAACAAACCACTCAAAACGCAAAAGAATTTTTTAAATTACCATGAATGCTAAAGTATCCGTAGTGAAATGTAATAGTTATGAGCCGGCCGTAGTCCAACAGGCACTTAGGAATACGGTTAATCTTTTAGGCGGGATCACTAATTTTATTAAGCCCGGTTCAAGGGTATTGGTTAAGCCGAACCTGTTGATGTCTAAGCCGCCGGAGTTTGGGATCACTACCCATCCGGAAGTTGTCCGGGCGGTTATCCGTCTATTGAAAGAGATAGGCTGTAAAATTGTCGTTGGCGATGGCCCAAGTGTCTGGGGTAAGTACATAGAAAATGTGGATGAAGTTTATGAAAATACCGGTATAAGAAAAGTGACTCAGGAGGAAGGCGTTAAACTTATTACTTTTGATAAGCGCAGAATGCGCAATAAATTTCCGCTTACCGCGGCTCTTGATGAATGCGATTATTTAATCAGCCTGCCTAAATTTAAAACGCACGAATTTACTTTGATTACCGGGGCGATTAAAAATCTTTTTGGACTGGTTTCGGGTACCTACAAAACAGAGTTACATAAGAACTATTTTGAACCTGCGGAGTTTGCCAAGATCCTCGTGGATATTTACCAGGAGGTTAAGCCGGCTTTAACCATTATTGATGGGATACTTGCCATGGAAGGTGATGGCCCGGCAACCGGCGGTAAAACACGTCAGTTGAACCTTCTGTTAGCCGGTTCTGATTGCGTAGCCTTAGATACAGTGATGGCTAAAATAATGGGTATTGATAATTACGAGGTATTGACCACAAAAGAAGCAGCTTTGCGGGGGCTAGGAGAGAATAAAATTAATCGGATCAAAATAGAAGGAGAAGATATCGATAAGTTGAATATTCCTCATTTTATTCTTCCGGCAACCAGCGCCAAAATAAGTAAGTTGCCGGGGGTATTAAAAAAAATACTTAAGTTCTTAATCCGGTATTATCCTTATTCTTCACGTTTAAAATGTACGCGTTGCGGCCATTGTGTGCAGGTTTGCCCGAAAAGTTGTATTCTGCTTAAGAAAAGCGGCATTAAATTTGATTATCGTAAATGTATTGCCTGTTTTTGTTGTCAAGAGACTTGTCCTGCGGCAGCCATAGCCGTTAAGAAAAGCATTTTAGCTAAATTGATAGGATTATAATGAACATTCGTACAATCGACTGGAAAAATAATAAGATCCGGATTATTGACCAAACAAAATTACCGCTTAAGTTAGTATATGTTTATATTGATCGCCTGAAAGATCTTTGGCAGGCAATCAAGACAATGCAGGTACGCGGTGCTCCGGCTTTAGGGGCGGCTGCTGGTTTAGGGATGTATTTAGGAATAAAGGATTATTCCGGTTCTGATTGGAGTAATTTCAGCCGTAAATTAAATGCCGTGGCAGAATATATCGGGAGTTCCCGGCCCACCGCGAGAAATTTATTCTGGGGGATAGAAAGAATTCGGGCGGTTGCTTTAGCCAATAAAGAACAACCTGTTTTAAAAATTAAGCAGATTATACTTTCGGAAGCTAAGCTGATTATGCGCCAGGATATGGTTGCCTGCCGTAAAATCGGTGCTTACGGGGCTAAATTGCTTAAAAATAATAACAGGGTTTTAACGATTTGTAATGCCGGGATACTGGCGACTATCGATTATGGCACTGCTTTGGGAGTTATCTATTCTGCCGGGCAGCAAGGCAAGAAAATAAAAGTTTTCTCCTGCGAAACGCGGCCTTTATTGCAGGGCGCGCGTTTATCGGCCTGGGAGTTGCATAAACAAGGCATAGATGTTACCTTGATTGCCGATAATACTGCGGCTAAACTTATGTCTGATGGACAGATCGATATGGTGATTACCGGAGCGGATTGTGTTGCCTCTAACGGCGATACCGCCAATAAAATCGGCACTTTTAATCTGGCAGTTTTAGCTAAATATCACGCGCTGCCTTTTTATGTTGCCGCGCCTTGGAGTACTTTTGATTTGAAAATAAAAAACAAAGCGGGGATTAAGATTGAAATGCGTAAACTTAAGGAAATAACCAGCATCCTGTTTAAAAAGGATATTGCTCCGAAAAAAGCCAAGGCGCTTAATCCTGCTTTTGACCTTACTCCGCACCAGTTAATCAGCGGTATAATTACAGATTATGGAATTATCCGCAAGCCCTATTTACAAAATATTAGAAAAATTCTAAGAAAGAATAAATGCGCATAAGTGATCTTGGTGAATTTGGATTAATTAAGAGATTTCAGAAAAAGATTAACATTAATTCTTCCGTGGTTAAGGGCAGCGGTGATGATTGCGCGGTTTTAAAATTTAATAAAAGCAGCTATCAATTATTTACCTGTGATATGATCGTGGAGGGGGTAGATTTTCTTAAAAACGCTGATTTTAAATTGGTGGGCCAGAAAGCGTTGGCGATATCGATTAGCGATATCGCTGCCTGCGGAGGCGTCCCGCAACATGCGCTAGTGGCATTAGGATTGCCTAAGTATATGCCGGTTTATCAGGCTGACCGTTTAGTCAAAGGTTTACTTGATTTAGCTCGAAAATTCAATATTAATATTGTCGGAGGGGATATTTCCGCTTCCAGCAAGCTGATTATTGATGTAAGTATGCTGGGGGTGGTTGTGAAAAATAAGCTTTGTTTGCGCCAGGGCGCAAGAGCCGGCGATATTATTATGGTGACCGGTGAGTTTGGCGGCGCGATTAAAGGAAAGCACCTAAAATTTACTCCGCGTTTAGAAGAGGCGCAATTTTTAGTGAATAATTTTAAAATAAACGCAATGATTGATATCTCTGACGGCCTGGCTGCAGACTTAGGGCATATTTTAGAATCCAGCTCAGTGGGGGCAGTTTTATATGAGCGCCTTATTCCTTTGAGTAAACAGGCCCAAGGCATAGAAGATGCGCTTTGTTCGGGTGAGGAGTTTGAGCTGCTTTTTACTGCTTCCAGGGATCAGGCGAGTAAAATTATCAAGAGCGCTAAATATCGCTTTACGGTGATCGGTGAAATTATGCCGGAATCATTTGGACTAAGATTAATTAATTATAAAAACAGGTATTCTAAACTCAAGTTGAAGGGTTATCGTCATTTTTAATGCTATCGAAATTATCTTCATCGGTTAATCAGACATTAAGGCTGGGTAAACATATCGCCGGCAATCTTAGGGGAGGCGAGATTATCCTTTTATCCGGTTCGCTGGGGGCAGGCAAAACAGTGTTAGCCAAAGGAATCGCCGGCGGGTTAGGGATTAATAAAAATGATGTGCTTAGCCCAACCTTTGTTTTATTGCGCGTGTATCAGGGAAAGCACCTATTGCAGCATTTTGATTTTTACCGCCTCAAGACTGCGCAGGATTTGTTTGCTTTAGGGTGCCCGGAATATTTTTATTCGAATGCGGTAACGCTTATCGAATGGCCCCAACGGCTAAAATTCCTCTTGCCAAAGGAATTTTTAAAGATTAAGCTATCCATTAAAGATAAAAACCGAAGGTATTTTAAGTTTACGGCTAAAGGCCGAAGATATAAAAAATTATTAGAGAAAATTCATGAAAATTTTAGGGATTGACACTACTACTAAACGTCTTTGCCTGGGGTTGTATATAGACGGCAAGTTTTATGAATACAGCTTGCAGGTGGGCAGGAGCCTTTCGGCGTTATTGGTTCCGGCTATTCAGCGGGTGATTTCTGCCGTCGGAATAAAAATATCGGAGATAGATTATTTTGCCTGCGGCTTAGGCCCGGGTTCTTTTACGGGGATGCGCATTGGCCTAGCGACAATAAAAGGATTAAGTGTTGTAAAAAATAAGCCGATTATCGGAATATCAACATTAGACATTTTGGCTAAAAATGCACCGTTAGAAGATCGCTTGATTGTTACTGCGCTGGATGCCAGAAGAGCGCTTATTTACTGCAGTTCTTATAAGTACCAGCAGGGCAGCTTAAAACGTAAAAGCGCATATGCGCTTTTAAGCCTGGATGAGTTCGTGAAAAGGTTTCCGAGTAAAGTGGTAGTTTTAGGGGACGCGGTAGCATTATATAACGATGCGTTATTAACGCGTATTAAGAACGCCACGGTTCTGGATAAAGATTATTGGAGCCCGCAAGCGCATAATCTTATTTCTCTGGCGCTGGCCAAGATTAAAGCTAAACAATTTTCTTCCGTTTTAACCGTTAAACCTATTTATTTATACCCTAAAGAATGCCAAATAAAAACGCGATAGGTTACCGGCCGACCTGGGCAGAGGTTAACCTGGATAATTTGGAACATAATTTTAAAAAGGTTAAGTCTCTTCTGTGCCCGCAGACAAAAGTTTTGGTTACGGTAAAAGCGGATGCCTATGGCCATGGTTTAATTGCAGTAGCTAAAAAATTAGTGGCTTGCAAAGTAGATTATCTGGGGGTGGCTTCTATCGATGAAGGGATAGAGCTAAGAAAAGCAGGAATAAAAATTCCGATCTTACTTTTGGGCCTGTTTCTTAAAAAAGATATTGAGCCGTTTTTTACCTATCAGATTACTCCGACTATTTGCGATTCGGCTATGGCTGCGGCGTTTAACCAGCGGGCAGCTGAATTAAAACAAAAGATACCCGTACATATTAAAGTCGACACCGGGATGGGTAGAATCGGGGTTCTGCATACTGAAGCATTAGGGTTGATAACGTATATCCATAAGTTTAAAAATATTATCATCCAGGGGATTTTCACGCATTTTGCTTTGGCGGATGTTAATCGTAAATTTACTGTTCTGCAAATCAGTTTGCTTGATAAATTAATCAATGATTTAAAAAATAAAAATATCGTTATTCCCCTGGTGCATGCGGCTAATAGTATCGGATTAATCAACCATCAGCATAGCCATTTTACGATGGTCAGGCCGGGTTTAGTAATTTACGGCCTGTATCCTAAGAAAAATTTAGGCATAAATTTAAAACCGGTGTTAAGCCTTAAAACTCGCGTGGTTTTTGTTAAGCGGGTTGGCCCAGGCTATGGAGTCAGTTATGGTTTAACTTATATTACCAAGCGCTCTACGCATATTGTTAGTTTACCGGTTGGTTATGGCGATGGTTATCCGCGGAATCTTTCTAATTTAGGCTGGGTTTTAATCGGCGGCCGGAGATTTCGGATCAGCGGTAGAATTTGCATGGACCAGATTATGGTGGATGTGGGTAATTTTAAGCCAAAAATCGGGGCGGAAGTTGTTTTGATCGGAAAGCAGGGTAAGCAACAGGTTACTGCTGAAGAGCTTGCGGACTTATCCGGCACAATTTCTTACGAGATTGTTTGTGGTTTAGGCAGCCGGATTCCCAGAATTTATAAATAGGGGGACAGTTCTCTCATAAATCCTTATGCCCCATCGAGAAAGAAGGAAACGGTCCTTGTTTACTTGTTTATGGTAATTTTGCGATAAGATAGAGGCTGCCGGAGAGAACGATGATGTGGCTTAATGAAGCAGCCAAAACAGGCATGAGTAATCCGGATTTACCTACCGCCAGGCAGATAGCATCCAGGACATAATAGAGAAATCCTACGATAATTGAGACCCCGATAGCGGACATTCCAGTGGCGCGTTTGCGCATGAGCAGTGAAAAAGGGATTCCCAAAAGTATAATAATAATGCTGGTAAACGGCGAAGTAAAGCGTTGGTAGAGATCGACCTTTAAATTGCGAATTACGGTAGTTGCTCCGCTTTTAGAAAGTATCCAGATATAATCCTGCAGCTGCCGTATATCCATCTGTTCGGGTTTCTGCCTTAAAGAAGCAAGATTTTCAGGAGTTTCTGGGATACTCATAATTTCTTCTTCCAGATAGTTTGGTTCATCGACTACCTGTCCGTTATGGTCAAATTTGTAAGTAATGCTTTGAGAGAATTTCCATAATCCGTCCTGATAAACCCCTTTGGTGGCGATAATTTTTTTAGTCAAATTTTGATTTTCATCCTGTTCCAAAATAGTAATTCCTTCCATAGTTTTGGTAGCCGGCGAAAACTTGCTGATAAAAAACAATCTATTCTTTAAACCGTAGAGGGCAAGGTTATTAATTGATCCGGTTTTCTTGGCACTACCTTTTAGCGAGCCTTCTTCGATCTGGATTTTAATCCTTTGATTTTCCGTAAGAGAGATCGGGACGAGTCGGTCGCTTACCCAGAATACCGCTAAGCTAATCAGGAAACCGAAAATCAAAGCATTACGGGCAATTTCAAAGATGCTTAAGCCGCTTGAGCGCATAGCGATAATCTCGTTATTATGATTAAGCTTTCCGAAAGTATAAACCGTACTTAAGAGGCAGGCAAAGGGGGAGACCTGCACAAACATAATCGGCAGGTATGAGAGGTAATAGCGTATCAGCAGCCCCAGGGTGGCTTGGTGTTTTAATATCTCGTCTAAATTAGAAAGCAGGTCAATGACGATATAGAGAAATAGAAATACAAAAATGCAGGAAAAGAAAATATAAATAATTGATTTTAAGATGTAACGGTCTAAGATGCGCATAGTTTATAGGTTAAGTATCCTCCGACACTGGCGAAGATAATATTGGGTAACCATAGAGCAAGAGCGGCGGGTAGGACTCCTTCCATAGCCAGCGCGCTTAAGCCAATATACAAAGGATAATAGCAGACAATAATTAATACGGCAATTCCAATATTAATGGATTTTTCGCGACGCCGGGTAATAATTCCCAGAGAAGATCCCAAAAGCATAAAGACAAAACAGGAGAAGGCTAAGGCCAGCTTTTCATGGATTTTGGTAATTAGCGGAGCCGGGCTAATCCCTTCGGATTTAAGTTTGTCTGCTTCTTTTTTTAGCTCATGGATAGTCATCTCTTTATATTTTTTATCGACAACTTTATCCTGCATCTGGTCCATGTTTAGATTCATAAAATAAGTACGGAAATTAAGTTTATAGAAGTTGGTGGGGTTTTCCGGGTCAGGTTCATCAGAGGTTCCGTCGATAAGCTTTAATTTTATAGCGTTCTGCCCGGGAATGGTGATAAACTCTCCGGCTTTAGCGACAATCGTGCGCGTTGGCCGGTCTTCTCCCTGAGGTTCATAGATCCGGATGTTGTTGAGCCGGTTTTTCTTTTGGTCGACATGGTAGATGAAAAGGATGTATCTTTTGAAAGAATCAATAAATACTCCCTCTTCAAAGGCGGCGGTAGGGTTTTTCACGCCCATTTCTTGCAAGGTTTTACGGTAAGCAAAATGCGAATATGAAGCTGCCTGGTCATTAAAAACTACCAAAGCTAAACTTAAGGCTAAGCCGATAGTTAATAAGGGCAGCATTAATCTGAATAAGTTTATACCGCTTGCGCGAATGGCGATTATTTCATTATCACCGCTTAATCTGCCCAGGGCGAGTAATACCGCTACGAGTATGGATATTGGTAAGGTATAGGTGACAATATAAGGAGTAAGATAGATAAAAATCTGGATTACGCTAAATATATCCACTCCTTTATTGATTACTAAATCCGCGATGCGTTTTAAATTGCCGATGAGCACCATGACAAAGGTCAATACTCCTAGGCATAATAATAGCGGCCCCAGGAATTCTCTTAAAATATAATTGCGCAGGATTTTCATATTTTACTTTCAGCAGGCTAAAGTTAAAAGAAGTACTTTTTTAGCTCCGGCTTCTTTTAAGCATTTGGCCGCCTCGCTCGAGGTCGCTCCGGTAGTTAAGACATCATCGATAAGCAACAAATTTGTACCTTTGATTAATTCCGGTTTGGTTACTGCAAAACTTTTTTCTACATTCTGACAACGTTCTCGGAAAGTCAGTTCCGTTTGAGTTTTGGTGGGCTTAATGCGGATAAGCCCATTGGCTAAGATTTTTTTATCAAACTCCCGGGCGACCTCATAACTTAAGATTTCAGCTTGGTTAAATTCTCTCTCCCGCTGCCGGCTTTTATGTAATGGTATCGGGACCAAAAAATCAAGATACTCGATAGGTAATTGGTAATCCCGGATAAATGCATGCATTAGTTTTCCTAAGGGTTTACCCAGATAATCCTTACCGGAATATTTAAATTCATGGATTAGTTCCTTTACCGTTCCGGTATATTTGCAAGGGCTAAAGGCCCGGTCGAAATAAAAATTTGTTTCGCACCTTGAACAGCTTGGACAGGTATTCTTTTCTAAATCTTGCAAAGCCAGATGCCTGCCGCAGTTAGCGCAGAAGGGGGGCAGATTTTGCTCAACTTTATCCAAACAGCCGCCGCAGATTAATTGCTGTTGGCCGGCTGGCGAAATCCTATTTTTACAAACTAAACAGCAATTTGGATAAATTAAATCCTTTAAGCCTCTCAGCAACCCCCGCAACATAAAGATATAATATCAATGAAAATTAGGTTTGTCAAAGTAATTGACAGTCGGCTTTATCGATAGTAGAATAAAAAACATGAATAAGTTAAACTGCGCGGAATTAAAAGATAAGCTGTTCATTTTACTTAACCGGGAGGCTTTAAAAAGAGGTAAGTTTCTGCTTTCTTCCGGGAAAGAAAGTAATTATTATCTTGATGGCCGCGTAATTACTCTAAATCCGCAAGGCGCCTATTTAGTTGCCAGTATAATTCTGGATATGCTTAAAGATGAAGTTTTGGATGCCATTGGCGGGCCAACCTTAGGTGCGGATCCGATTGTCGGGGCTTTAGCGGTATTAAGTTATATTAATGCGCAGCCGGTTAAAACTTTCATCGTGCGTAAACAGGCCAAGGAGCATGGAACGCAGCAGCAGATAGAGGGGCCAATACTGAAAAATGGCGATCGGGTAGTTCTTGTAGATGATGTCGCTACCAGTGGCAAAGCGATTTTGGAAGCCAAGCAGGCTTTGGACAAAATCGGAGTAATTGCTGATAAAGCAATCGTGATCGTGGATCGTAATCAGGGCGCTATAGAAAATTTAGCCAAAGCAGGTATAAAGTTAGAATCCATTTTTAAGATTGCGGATTTCGGTTTTTAATCGTGGAAAAAAAAGAAATTGTAGTAGTTGGTGGTGGTCCATCAGGTATGATGGCGGCAATCCGGGCAAAAGCTTGCGGCCAGGAGGTAATCCTGCTGGAAAGAAAAAGCACCCTGGGTAACAAACTTCTCCTCAGCGGCAAAGGCCGTTGTAATCTTACCAATACTGAAGATATCCCTAATTTTATAAAACGTTTTTCCAAAAATGGTGATTTTTTAAGAGACGCTTTTAAAAAATTATTTAATCAGGAGTTGATCTCTTTTTTCGAGCAGCGGGGTTTAAAGATGAAAATTGAACGTCAACTGCGCGTATTCCCGCAGAGTGACCGATCCAGTAGTATTCTGGAGGTATTGGAAAATGAGCTAATTAAGCTCGGGGTGCAGGTTGTTTGCCGGAGCAAGGTTGTGGATTTAATTGTCTCCGGCGGCCGGGCGAAAGGAGTGCGCTTAGAGAATGGCCGGGATATTTTTGCTGACCGTATTATTTTAGCTTCCGGAGGAGCAAGCTATAGTTTTACCGGATCCGACGCTTCAGGGATAAATATTGCTAAAAAGCTGGGGCATGTAATTGTACCTTTGCAGGCGGGTTTGATCCCGCTGGATGTGAAACAAAATTATGTCAAAAAGCTAGAAGGGCTAACTTTACGCAATATTAAACTTAAATTTTCTGATGGTAAAGCGGAGATTGTTTCTGAGATCGGCGAATTAATTTTTACCGCAAGCGGAATATCCGGACCGCTGGTGATTACTTTAAGCGGCAAAGTTATAGATTTGTTGGCAGGCAATAAAAACGTTTTTGTCGATATAGATTTAAAGCCTGCTTTGTCGATCCCACAGTTAGACGCCCGGCTACTTAGGGAGTTTAAATTAAATTCCAAAAAAAGCATTAAGAACGTGCTTAAAGAATTATTGCCCTTGCGTTTAATTATGGTTTTTATTGATGTTTCCGGAATTAATCCGTTAAGAAAATGCAGCCAAATTACGCAGAAAGAAAGGGAAAAAATACTTTCTTTGCTTAAGGGTTTTCATTTGGAGATCTCCGGCCCCCGGCCGATTGAGGAAGGCATGGTTACCCGGGGTGGAGTGAGTTTAAAAGAGATTAATCCGCGTACCATGGAATCTCGCCGGGTTAAGGGGTTATATTTTTGCGGGGAGATGATTGATGTGGACGCCGATACGGGTGGATTTAATCTTCAGGCAGCTTTTTCAACCGGGTATTTGGCGGGTGAGAGCGCAGCGGCGAGTTAGCAGTAAGCAAATAAATAAAATTATATGGAAAAGATTTACTTAGCTTCCAATTCAAAAGCCCGAAAAAAGTTATTAGAGAAATTTGGTTTAAAGTTTAAAGTTATTCCTCCTAAAGTTAAAGAGCTTGTCAGGTGCGGTAATTTATCCTTTCCTCAGCTTGTACAGATCAACGCCCGGAATAAAGCCCTGGATGTGGCCGCCAGAGTGCCCGAAGGGGTGATTATTGCCGCCGATACTATCTGTGTTCAGGGTGGCAAGATATTCGGCAAGCCGAAAAATATCTCAGATGCCCGCCGCATGCTTAAGCAGCTATCGCTTAAGCCGCAATGGCTTTATACCGGTTTGGCCGTAATCAAAAAAACTAGAAATAAGAATAAATCAGCGAAGCTCATGCTGGATTACGAGAAAACAAAAGTTTATATGGATAATTTAAGCCAAACGCAAATTAATAATTACTTTAAACAGGTTTCTCCGATGGACAAAGCGGGGAGTTTTGATATTCAGGGCAAGGGGGCATTTTTTATTAAAAGAATTGACGGTTGTTTTTATAATGTGATTGGCTTGCCCTTGAGGAAATTGTATTTAATGCTTAAAAAACTTGACTTAAAGTTATTTTCTTTTTTCCTAACGACTATCTGTTATCTGCTCTCTACTGTTTTTCTCGCCGGCTGCTCTCCGGAATATAACCTGGTTACCAAGCAGGAGGAGAAATATTATTACAACACGGATCAAGAAGTGCAGATGGGTAAATCGATTAATCGTCAAGTTCAAAAGGAACTTAAATTTACCGGTGATCCTTTAGTGCTTAAGCGCGTGGAGGATATCGGCAAAAAAATAGCCGCGGTTAGCGACAGAAAAGAGATCGATTATTATTTTCAGGTTTTAGATGATGACCAGATCAACGCCGTATCTTTGCCGGGAGGGTATATTTACGTAAACAGCGGGTTAATTGATAAAGTTTCCAGCGATGATGAGTTGGCCTGTATTTTAGCGCATGAGGTCGGGCATATTGTCGCCCGGCACAGTATCAAGAAGCTGCAGGCGATGCAAGGTTATTCTATTCTCAGGGTGTTAGTGGCGGTAACTCCGGGGACAGGCGAAGTTGGTAATGCTGCGGATATTGCTTTTACCCAGTCTCTCTTAGGTTATAGCCGTGAAGATGAGCTGCTTGCGGATCAGCTAGGAGCGCGTTACGCTAAGCTTGCCGGGTATGACCCGCACGGGATGATTAGTTTTCTAGAGAAGCTTCAGGATATAAACCGTCGGATGCCTTTAACCGAAAAGAATTATTTTAGGACCCACCCGTATGTCTCGGATAGGATTAGAGTGGTTAAACAGGAACTAAATGAAGAGATTAATTTTAGTGACTACATTAATATTGAACAAAAGCCTCATGAATAAAATAATTTGTTTATTAGTTTTATTTTTGTTAGTATTTTCAACACTTATGGCAGGGGAAATACTGCGGAAAGAAAATATGGATAAAGATTCGGTTTATTTAAATGAAAGAAATCTTAATAATCCTTTCGGAGTATTAGAGTTTTTGCATTGGAACCATAGCTGGAATAGTTATAAATATTCCTGTAATCGTGATTTAGAAAAATCGATTTCTTTGATGCAAGAGGCAGGGGTAGGCTGGGTAAGGGTTGATTTTTTATGGGGAGATATTGAGCCGCAAGAGGGTAACTTTGATTTTGCCAAATATGATTGTATTGTTGAACTCCTCCGAAGTAAAGGCATACATATCTTAGGTATTTTACACTATAGTACTGATTGGGCGTCTAGCTGTGGGCAATGGAACTGTCCGCCTAAAGATAACAAAGTATTTGTAAATTATATAAGTAAAGTTGTAGAACGTTACAAGGGGCAAGTTAAATACTGGGAACTTTGGAATGAACCGGATTCTGCTACTTATTGGAAAGATCAGGATGGTTTGAAATCCTACTGCGTTTTATTAAAAGATGTTTATTTAGCGGCTAAACAGATTGATCCGGAATGTAAGATTTTAAACGGTGGGATTGCTAATGGCCTGTCGAGTATCAACCATCTTTATGATAATGGGGCAAAAAATTATTTTGATATATTAAACATTCATTTTTTCCAAACTCCTTTGAACGCCGGCTCAATCAAGGCGGTGGCAAGTTATCCGAAATTGGCGTATAAAATTATGCAGCGTAATGGAGATGGCCATAAAAAAATTTGGGTCACCGAGATTGGCTGTCCGGGGGTAAAGAAGGGGTTAGCGGTAGATAACTGGTGGATGGGCAAAAATCCTAATGAACGCCAACAGGCAGAGTGGGTGAAACAAGTGTACACTGAATTATTAAAAAATTCTCATGTCGAGAAAATCTTTTGGGCCTTTTTCCGGGATACTCAAGACCATTGGAATAATGGCGTAGATTATTTCGGGATGGTGCGTTGGGATTATTCGCGCAAGCCTTCTTTTAAGATTTACAGAATGTGTTTTGAACAGTGGCAGGAAAGTGCGGGAGGAGTCCCTCCTCAAGAGTTTAGTGCGGGAGGAGGGAGTTGAACCCTCATGGGTTGCCCCACACGCTTCTGAGACGTGCGCGTCTGCCATTCCGCCACCCCCGCAAAATTGAGCACTAGTGAGATCAAGGATTATCCCAGTAAGTATATCTTAGCCCCCTAATCCTGTCAATTGGTTAAACTAAGGACCGTTTCCCATAAAGGGAAACGGTCCTTAGTTTCTTAGTTTACTCGCCAAGTCTCTATAAATGAATTGCGGCTTAGTTTTTTTATTGCTATAATAATAACTCAAATTAAGGAGAAATGATGTTTTTAGAGCAATTTAAAATTACCGGCCTGGCGATGGCCCAGATATTTTTTCTGGGCGGTTTAGGCTATATACTAGTTAAGCAAAACATGCTTTCTCATAAAGGCCT
>Ga0247841_10002594_pt1 | contig 35594 bp, 40 predicted proteins | sample LaCruzMarch2015__2_FD_192410 | JGI IMG/M metagenome (GOLD analysis project Ga0247841, IMG submission 192410) | Freshwater microbial communities from meromictic Lake La Cruz, Castile-La Mancha, Spain - LaCruzMarch2015_18m | ecosystem: Environmental > Aquatic > Freshwater > Lake | place: Spain... | reverse complement strand
CGACGGATGGTGGATCGACTTGGGTTGAACAGACAACTTCTGGATCGAGGACTTGGCGTAGTCTTGCATCATCATCTGACGGTTTGAAGTTGGCGGCTGTCGTTGCTGCTGGTTACATTTGGACTCTTACATTTTTGTCAAGGATCGATGGCATTGTCATACCATCGTATGGGACATGGCTGTATGATTTGCATATTCTAGCCGTAGAGAGTACGTTTTCGGTTGCTCGATGGAATGTTACTGTCGTTGTTCAAAATACTGGCACTCTTGTAGCGATTGTTGGACAGATAGAGGGCAAGAGTGCAGATTTCGATGAGGGAGAGGCGATCACGGCGGACTACACTGAGTTCAATGGTAAAGTTGTTATTCGATCCAATCAGCCTGATGTGCTTGCAATCGAGGTTTCCAGTGACGACAATCTTCCAGTGGACTGGTCTGCATCTGGGACGCTGATTAAGCGGCAGTCCGTATCTCCATCGGGTGGTGGTTCTTCTGGGTCTTCGTAGAGGTAATAATGAACTGGGTATGTGCAGGTGTGAGTTGTATCGTCTGCGATCATCCTACTCATTTACTAACGGAAGGATTTATAGCTCCATTTATGGCTTCTCGTACTGGCATTCCTTCCCGTCTTGGCAGGACACGCTTCTGTTCTTTTTGTGGATTGAAATATTGCAATGTGCGATATACCAAGTCTCAAATCAAGGCCATCTATGGAGATTATTGGAGTCCAGCATACATTGAGGAGCGTGATAAATTTGATCCCGGATATGCTGAGTTTCAGTCCAAATTCATATTGTCTAAAAGGCATCCAGATGGTTTTGTAGAGAATATGGTACTTCAGCATATCGACCCAAAGAGGGTTCTTGATTTTGGTGCCGCAGATGGTCGTAACACACCTTTTCGAGACAGGGCGGTTCTATATAACCTTGGAGATCCTACTCGAAGGGTCCCTTTGATTTGGTAGTTTTGTCTCATGTTCTGGAGCATGTGCCGTATCCACGACAGACTTTGGCTCTTGCTCGGACGTTTCTATCGGAAGGAGGTCTGGTGTATGCTGAAGTGCCAATGGAAGGAGACTCCCCCCACGTGGCACGAGCATGTTCAGCGTTTCACCGAGAAATCGTTCAGGATATTACTTGGAGATGTTTTATCGTTTAGAACTTCCAGGGTTTCACTGACAGGCGATACCGTACAGATGATGGTGGGGAAATGATACAGACGAACACGAGGTTCAATCCGACGACCAATGGTCCACTTCATATTGGTCATCTATATGTTGCTCTAGTGAATGAACATGAGGCGCACCGGCATGGGGACAAGTTTATTCTGAGGTTTGATGACAACCAGTTCTATCATCGATGGGTAACAGGTGGTGATATTCCCTCTATTTGCCGGGAGATGCTGGATGATTTACAGTGGTGTGGAGTGCATCCTGACGTGGTGTCGTCACAGTCTGAACTTCAAGAGAAGACGGAAAGGCTTTTGAGCAAGTTTGGATATCATAAGCGGGGTGTCTTGAGGCATCATTGGACGCATGCCTATCTACCGGAAACAAAGTCGGAAAGGATGTATCCGTATGTTGCTGACTACACGGCCGAAAAGGTGATTCAAGATATGATTGAGGGAGTGTCGGTTCTTATTCGGGGTGTCGATTTGCTGTCTGAGTTCAGTCTCTATAATTATTTTTGTGACCTATGGGATATCCCAATACCCAAGCAGGTATTTTTACCGAGACTGCGACTGCAAGGTGGCGTATTATCGGATGTCAGCAAGACGCTTGGCAACTGCAAGATTCGGGATTACAGAGGGAGAGGAGTGTCAAAGGAGGAGGTGCTTACCATGTTGAGGACAGTCTGCCTGAAAGACATTCAAGGGGACTGGACGATTGAGAATGTCAAGAATGACCCCATATTGCAGGAAACGCCAATTAGGGATAATGGCGAAGTCATAGAATGAGTGTAGTCATGAGTTTTCTTGAAAAGAATGATGTCTTTCTGATTCTTGATTACCCAGACTGTTGTGCGGCGGATGTGACCACGATAGGCGGACACAGTGACGATGGGATGGTTTTTCGTGCTCTGTCTCAAGATGACCTATGCCGTATTCGAGAGGTTGGTCCAAAGACGGTTTTCTTTCCAGTCTTCTGGTCTTTAATTGAGTCGTCTCGTGGTGTCTACGATTGGTCAGTCCTTGATGCTCAGGTGGAAAAGTGTCGCAAGGCAGACATGAAATTGTTGTTGACTGATTATACGATTGGTCCAAGGTGGTGTCCTGAGACCTGGTACGTCAAGTCCATGCCGCCGCACAAGTGGGACAAGAGACATGGAAGTTTGTCTTTGTGGAATGTGGAGGCGCAGGAGTATGTCGAGAACTTCATCCGAATGATGGGACGAAGATATGTGGGTTCTTCGGTAAACATTCTCTGCACGCAGGCGGCATGGGGCGAAGGCTATTTTGATGATGAGAAGACGGATTGCTTTTTTGATGAGGAGGCAATCAAGTCGTTTCGGAAGTTCTCTGGAAATCCTAATGCCTTGCCATTCAATGCGACTAAGTGGTCATATCCTCCGTTGACCTCCGAATGGTTGCGGAATAGTATTGTTGACGCTATGCTTCGCAGAAACAAGTTGTTGATTGAACTCAATGGCAATAACGAAGTATGGAGTATGGCGCAACATTGCTGGAGAGGGTTGGGAGGTCTTCCGGGTGTTGACCCAGGAGGAGGAGGATCGGGCACGCAATATATTCGAGATGTCTTGATGGCATATAAGACACAGATTCCTAATGTCCAGATAAATGGTATTCAATATACCTGCTTCAATCAGCCGGAAAAAATATACATGGACGCCATGATGGAGGATAAGAAGAACTACGACATGACACTTTTCGTTGGTGCGGAGTTTTGCAAGGGACTTCCGATCAATACGCCGAAAGTGATTCGACTTGGGATTCAGGGATTTATTTTGGCACCATTGTCCAGGTATGATACACCACGGACAACAATGGAATCATGGATGTTCGATAATATCAGGAAGTCTCATCTCCTGTTGGTTCAGAGAAGGATGTGCAGATGACACGTGGGATTACAATGACGGCTGGCGGGGAGACATACTTCCTGAATGCCTATCTGAACATTCGCATCTTGAGGATGAAGGGGTGCAAGATGCCCGTGTCCTGGTTCTATCTGGGAGACGAAATGAGGGACGACTGGATCAGGGCGGCGGAGGAGATCGAGGGGGTCAAGACGTTCGACCTGGGAGGCTCTGGTGACCACTGCAAGGGGCGTGGAGGATGGCAGAGTAAGATCGAGGCGGTCATCAGGTCTCCATTCGACGAGGTTCTCCTTCTGGACTCCGACAGTTTCCCAGTCAGGGACCCGGCATATCTGTTCGATCATTGCTTCTACCGGGAAGTTGGGGCCGTTCTCTGGCCGGACATCTGGCACTGGCAGCCAGATCGATTGGAGTTCCTGAATAAGAAGTACGGGATCAGCCTGGAGGGTACGAGACAAATCGAGTCTGGTCAGGCGATGTTAGACAAGACGAGGTGTATGGCGGCTCTGGAGGCTGTTCGTAAACTGAATCAGGATAGTCAGGAAACGTATAAGGTGCTCTACGGGGATAAGGATACCTTCCTCGTCGGGTTCTTGCAGGCCAAGGTGCCATTCAGGATCGTCCCGACGTTGCCGGGATGTCTCTACATGGGGTTATTCCAGCATGATTTTGATGGTCGCAAGGAATTTGCTCATCTGACGGGTGGAAAGTTCAAATGGCATGGGAGGGCTTTTATTTCGGAGGCGGACTTACCAGGGGTGGTTTGGGCATCGAAGATTGCAAGGGAGATGAGGAGTCGTGGACTTCATCCGAGTCTGGCCCCACGGTCAAAGGTGTAATGTTTTTTTGATATTCCTGCTAAAGGTAGAGAAGCCTTGCAGGTGCTAGGACGTATCGCAGTCGTTCTGGTTGCCATGTCCATCATCGAGGCAGACACATCTGTTGGTGAAGTGATCGAATGACGAGGGATATCATGGCGGATCAGAACATCTGGATGGACAAAGGCACGCTTCAACTCGCAGTTAGTGTGGCTGTAGCCCTTTTCGTGGTTTTGGTCGTGGTGTTCTTGCTTCGCTTGTGGAACAGGATGTTTGGTCATGGTTCCGGATATCCTGTTCGGAGAGAGGTCGAACAGAATCGGGAGATCTACAACGGTCTGGTGGAACTGCGTGCTTTGACAGATGCCGACCGGGTCTATGTATTCCGCTTCCACAATGGTGTGGAATTTCTTCCGAGTCATCCGGCTTGGAAGATCAGTTGTACTCATGAAGTGGTCAAGCCGGGAGTCACCTACGAGTCTGCCAAACTGCAAGGACTTCTGGTGTCTCTGATTCCGAATATCATTGGACCAGTTCTCACGGGATGTTCATCGGCTGCCGGGATCACGGTGAAAGAGTGCCCAGATTGTCCCTTCAGGAACAAGTGTGTGCGGGAGAATAAGCGTGTCGTCATCTTGCAGGTGAATGACATGGAAAGTAGTTTCTGCAAGTTTCATTTGGAAAGTCAGAACATTCAGACGGCCATTCTTTGTGGTATTGCCAGGGATGGGAATGTATATGGGCTGGTTGGGGTGGACTTCTGTGGAGTGTCTCTTGGGCCGGCTCGTGTCCTGGATATTGCCCAGAGGGTCTGCCGGGCGACTGAGAAGATTCAATTCCTGCTTCAATACAAGAAAGCCCCAGTGGATCTCCCGATTCCGAGTCATCCAATTACAGCCAGGAATGGGGATTAATCCGAATTTCTCGTCAACATTTCACGCCGCCGGGTATAATGTGACATGGCGGCAATCGGATGGCTAGAGGTTCGAGGTCAGAAGTTCACGGAAGAGGAGGCTCGGGAGGCTTCCGACTTCCAGGAGATTCTGGCGAACTTCAATCTTGAGTCTGATAAGATTTTCGATCTCTTTCAGGGTGAATCTCTGTCCGTGGCGAAGCGTCTTGTGCTGGCGGAGATCGCATCTTTGGACGGATTGGCTATAATGCTCTTGTCGGAAACGGACGCTCGTATCCGGGAAGTCATTCAAGCGAGGATCAGAAAGGAGAATCTGAATGCCACAGGCGGCATCCATATCGGTCGAACGTGAGTTGATCAAGGGCATTGTGGACATTGCTCGGCACAAGGAGTTCTATGGGCATATCGTCCAGCAACTCGAACGGGTGATGGTCGGGGACGATCACAGGATTCAGACGGCTGCCGTAGGTCGTGTGGCTGGCGAGCGGTTTATCAAGATGTATCTCAGCCGCAAGTTCTTCAACGGCTTGTTCGAGAAGTATGGCAAGAACAAGGGCTGGACTTACATGTTGGGGGTCTTGGAACATGAGATTATTCACATCGTGTTCGGACATCTGTTCCTGATCTTTCAAGACCATACCAGGGGGAATGTGGCGAAGGATTTGGTCGTCAATGGTATCATCCCGGATGGGAATCTCCCGGAAGGTCATGTGCTTCCAGAGCATTATGGCTTCGAGCGTGGCAAGTCAACCATGTGGTATTACACTCATCTTCAAAACAACAAGAAGTATCAAAAGCAGTGTTATGATGGGCAGTTTGGAGTAGGTGGGATTCTATCTCATATCATGTCGTCACACTCAATGTGGGATGATGTGAAAGACGATCCGGTGGCAAAGGAGTTTGCCAAGGATATCGTTCGCAAGTCCAAGGAACTCTGCAATAAGAACTACGGTGACATTCCTGGGTCAGTTCTGGATCAGATTGAGGATCTACTCAAGCATGAGAGGCCTATTGTGCCTTGGGCCAAGGTGTTGAGGATGTTCGTGGCGTCCTGTGCCGAGAGTATTCTTGACTACACCGTGAAACGGATCAGCCGGAGATTTGGCACGAGGCCTGGCACCAGGAAAGGTGATGTGTTGCATATTGCAGTGGCCGTGGACACGTCCGGGTCAATCTCGGACGAGCAACTCAAGATCTTTTTCAACGAGATCCGGTGGATCTGGAAGAACGGGGCGAAGATCACGGTTTATGAGGCGGATTGTCATGTGTGTGCTGTCTATCCATTCAAGGGGAAGTTCACAGGAAAGGTTCATGGACGAGGCGGGACGGACTTGGAGCCTGTGTTGAAGGAAGTTGAGGGGAAGTACGACGCTTTGATATACTTCACGGACTTCTATGCACCGACTATCGAGAAGCAGTATCGCATACCGGTTCTCTGGGTGTTGCATACGGAGATGGAACAGAGTTCGTACCCTGTCAAGTGGGGTCGGCATATTCGTATCGATGATGGTAAGGCAAGGGCGGCGTAAGCCGGAAGATCGAAAGGGACAAGTATGAAGAGCATGTTCGTGGTATCGTCAAAATGCGTCAACAAGCACATTGGCGAAGAGTATGATGTCATCATTGAGGTGGTTCATGATCCGACCACAGACAACATTCAGCAGTGCGCTGATGAGGTGATGGTTGGCATCAAGAACCTGTGGAAGGCAGATGACGGTGCATCGGAGCGCAAGGTCGTTGTTCACCTGGATGCGGCAGGACCGTTCGCCGCCATGCTGGTCAATCTTCAGATCATCCTGAAGGCACAGGAGGGGATCGTGGTAGATCTCCCGTGGGATAAACCTCCGGCTCTTGATGAGTTGGACGCAGAGTCGAAAGCGGTTCTGCGGAAGTTGGATCAACCGAATCGGTAAGGAGATGGGTTATGTCGAAGTTCGTTGACTTTTACTCGGATCGTGAAGTTCAGGACATCATGGAGGCGTTTTTGGAACGCTTCCCGACGATGTTTGAAGGGTTCGATCCTTCGAAGATCGGGTTTGTGACGACCAAGAAGAAGGGGAAGAAGAGTGGGCCGGCACTCAAAATCCACAAGGTATCCTATCCTCACAATGTCTGGGTATCGAAGGTATACATTGTCGAGGCGACCGATCTGACGTGGAAGAAACTCGATTCCAAGAAGAAGAATCTCTCGGTGTTCCGGATCATGTGTGCGGTGCCGATGGGCGGATTCGACGAGCAGTCCAAGATGTACGGGAAGTTGCTGGCTCCCGATATCAAGATGTTCACCCGTGAGTATGCCGCCTCTGGTGGCGTCATCAACTGGGAAGAGAATCCGGCGGCGAAGGACCCGATGCAGCAGACGGCGGAAGAAGTCGTGAAGGCCATTCCGGTCGTCGAGGCTATTCCGGCTGATGATGGGGTTCAGCGTCAGGCGGTACCGGCCTCGGCCGTGACCAGCGTGAAGCCCAAGGTGAAGGTGGCGGCTTCGGCTCCTGCGTCGGCTCCTGCTCCTGCTACGAAGTAGCGTGGTGCGACGGGGGAGAGATGCGGACACCGGATCAGATTGCAAAGATGCCAAGTCACCGACGCAGGATGCTACGCCTGCAAAAGCGATTTCGGCACTACAAGAAACATCCAAGACCTACTCTCTCCCCCGAGGAACTTTTGACGTATCTTCGGGATCATCAAATCCATTCTCAGTCAGGATTGGCAAAGGCTCGTGGGAATACAGACCCGATGCTCTACGACTACCGGAAGGTATTTGGGAGTTGGTCTGAAGCACTTCGGCAGGCGCATGGGAGCGAGATGGCTGTCGATATGAAGGGCGAATACGTTGAGCAGGCAGTCTTTGATTTGGGCTTGTGGACGGTGGACAAGTTTCGTGCGGCTCGCAAAGTCGATCCGGTTTCGATACCATCATGGCGGGTGATTAAGAGGGAATGGGGAGGATACAGGAACCTCTTTGAGTGTGCCAGGCGGAAACATCTCAAGTATCTGATGGGGGAGTACCGGAAACTGTATAGGAAGATCGGACACGTGCCGACACTGGACGAAATCAGGGAAGCCAATTTGAGGATGGAAACAGTGATGGACTTTTACGGGGGGAAGAAGGAAATGGATGACTTCGTTCTCTTCGGGATAGGGGTAAAATGAGAGACAGAAGTGAAGTTCTTGAGAAGTTTCGTGAGTTGCGGAATCGGTACTTGGAGGAACGCAAAACGCAGTTTCTTGGTCGGAATCCAATCAATTGCGTTCACAATGTTCGGTTTCGGGTGAAGGACAAGGGGTATCTTTGGTTGTGTCAGAATCCTCTGATCCTGGCGAAGTGTGGGCATCAGAACATGTTCGTCTGCAATGAGTGTGACACGGCGCAGAGGTGTCGGGTATTTTCTTGTAGGTCAACTGAGGTCTCCGTTGAACAGACATTCAATGAGATTTTGGCTTCTCCGGCGAGGTGTGGAAACGACTATCCGAAACTCGCCATGCTGATCTGGTTCTTGCAGGATTTTGAACTGAACGGAAGGGCCATGAGATTTGCTCAAATGGTCAAGAGGGCGTTCGGGTCCCTATGGGGTCTGATCTCATTCAGGTGGTGGTAATGGACAAGGTGTGGATTTGTCTCATGGTAAGTCGCACTCTGTCTCATCAGGACGAGAAGGCGATTCATCGTGAGTTGGTGCTCATTTTCGGAGCGGATCTTCTTGGGTATAAGGTGGTCTGCAACGATCAGATGATGTCTACGGGGGAGTATTATCTATTCGTTCATTGCGAAAAATACTGGGACCATTTGGAGGCTCTAACCAAGTGTCATTTCATCACGGGAGTAGTCCCAACCAGGGATGCTCCTCATCACTTCTCCCCAAAGGAAATATCAGAGTTTCTATCCTCTGCTGGGAAAAAAGAGGATAAGGATGGCGTCTTGGGGAATGGAGATGTGGTATTGGTCAAGGATGGATACCTCAAGGGATTGTATGGTATCGTCACCAAAGAACTGCCACACAAAAAGGTAAAAGTTTTCTTCAGTTTTTACGTAAGGCAGTTTTTCGAGGATTTTCGCTTGGCATCTTTGGAGTTCATTGGTAAAGTGTCTGTGTATGAGTTTCCAGCGGAAGTAGTTGCGAAACCAATCGTCATAGGTGCTCACGTTGTCCACCACCGTAAGTTACATCGGACAGCAGGTCGAAAGTATCAGGCCGGTAATCGGCAACGAAGAAGGCGTGTTGCCGTATCTTAGTGTCGAGCATGTTCGTGCGTTCCGGTCTATTTTCGGCTTTCTGAATGACAAGGACAGGGACATCCTGTACCTGATCTTTGTTTCTCGTAAGAAACAGAAGGACGTTCAGAGAATTCTGAATCGTTCTCAGCCATCATTGTGCTATGACATCAAGCGCATTCGAAGTCGGCTGAGGTACATCTTCTACATTCATTCTGTTTTTGACATCTTCGTGCGGTTTGTGGAGGAAAAATCCCAATATTTCACCGCAGAGGAGATGGAGATTATGACGCTGATGTTCTATACCAGTAGTTTCACGGTGACAGCAGAGATGATGTGTCTTTCTCAGGTGCGAACCCGATACGCCTACAACAAGTGTCTTCGGAGAATGCAAGCCCTGGAAATGTGGGAGCCGTATGAGATATTCATGGTCATTCGGGAGAATCTGAATGCCATTAGGAGGGTATACAAGGGGGATGCTTGTGGGTTGAAGGCTCTGTCGATGGTGTAACTTTTTCTTGATATTCGTCCTATGGGTGGAGGACATACTCGTGAGCCAGGACATCTTCGAGGGGTTTTGTTGGCATAGCTCGATAGGGATCGACTCGACCCTGGAGGGCAACAAGCAATTTGTAACCAGATTGCCAAACAATCGGCAGGCTCGGGCTATGTTTACGGCCTCTGGGAACAATCTTCTGATTCACAAGACGACGAGATGTTTATGGAAGATGTCTGAAGACAAGAAAACCATCGAGCCAGTCTTCAGTTCGGATGTGTTGTCGGTGGATGAGGTGAAGTCTGCCATGGAGGGATCGCAACAATGAATTTGTCAGGACTTTTGAGGCGAGATGCGGCCATCGAGGATCACTCGCTGGTGGATCACTCCTGGATGCATAGTGGCGGCGGGCTGGCACGGCAGGATGACTCCATTCTGAACGTCGAATCCATTCGCAATCCAAACAACGTCAAACCGCAGGTCGAGGTTGAATGGGGTCTGGGCGGTCCGGATATCGATTTGGATGAGCCGGCCGGGATCGTGAAGAGGAACATCCCGGAAGAGAACCTGGGGGATGCCAATGCAGTCATTCTGTTCGCACGTGATATGATGAATCGAGGCTATCGGGGTCGTCAGGTTGTGGCTGGACTTCGGGCCAAGTATCCTCCAGTTTTGCTTGCCAAGGCCGCCAAGGGGCTGAGGGCAATGTTCGCACTGGAAGGCATCGTCGGACGGGTAATGGTCGACGCCAGGGGATACAATGACTGTCAGGCGGCGGTGAAGGCTACGGCCAACTCGCCCTATAAGCGGTTCATCAAGTTCGTCTACGGATGTTCCTGTGGTGATCCCCATATGATCCCAGTGAACGCCACAGGAGTTATTGGGGCTATCTCGGCATCGAGCGGGAATGGGTTCGATGACTTCCTGGCAGGTGATAGTCGGGAATCTCATCTTGCGGCACATTGTCGGTCTACCATGTTGCCGATCATGGCATCCCAGGGCGACCTGGATCAGTCTCTGCTGGACGGCACGCTCACCGAGATGATGAATGTGACTCCATTTCCTCAAGCCGTCGTCAAGAAGTTGTGGGCGATGCCGACTAGCAATCTCGCCAAGGTTCGTGAGGCGTTCCGGTGGTTGGATCGTCAAGTTGATGTGGCTGAAGATGCGAAGTATGCTGGAAAGGTTGACGCCAGTGACTTCCAAGTTCGTCAGGCGGACAATGAGTTGGACATTCTGGGTCCGGCAATGGCAGATTTGGACGTGGACCCGGTCAATCCAGATCTTTCAACTGACATTGAAACGGAAGAAGCGGTTCCGACCAACTTTGATGGGCCATCATCGTTGTCTGGGATTTTGGACGATGTTGAGGTGATGAGTCCATCGGACAAGCAGATCCCTGTCGAAATGATGGATGGTGATAATCCCGCAGAGATTGAACTGCGGGAGTGTGTGCCCGCACCTGGGCAGATTGACTTGGATGATAAGCCAAGCGAACTTCAGGTGGAACTATTCGACTCCCCGCAGATCGATGTCGAGATGTCTCAGTTCCAGGAGCCGGAGTTCGAGGGTACGGATGAAATCGATCTCGAAACTCATCAAGGTGTTCCGGCAGATCTTGCCGTGGACATGGCCGTGGACAAGGACGAGCAGGACATCGAACTGTGAGCGAAGACGACTTTCAGAAAGCCGATACTGACGCTGGGGTGCCGATTGGTATGGAGGTTCTACCTCCTGAAAAAAGCGGCACTGTCTCGTCTACTCCCACGTCTGACCTTATCCAGTTTAGGAAACAACTGGTAACACAGTATTACGAAGGTTCGAGTGGGCTTGCTGAGAGGTTGAAGAAGGCAGGGATGGAAGATCTTGAATCTCTGGTTGTTGAACTTCTTTCCGAGATGGTCAAGGAAACGGACAACCTTCTTGGGAATGAGTTGATTGCGATGCATAACGGTGAGTTGCGGGACTCATCTGTGATCTCATTCAAGCGTGCGGAGGTGTTGGAGAAGGCGTGGAAAGCCTCTCATACGAAGCGGCAGTTCGAGAAACAGGATGGAATCAACCTGGATTCTCCAGCAATGATGGTGATTTTCAGGTTCTTCATGTCCAAGGCGAAAGAGACCTTTGTTCGAATGGGAGTGGATCGGGAGATTTCAGACCTGTTCTTCCGCAGATTTGGCGAAGTGACGAACGACTGGAAGAAGGAACTTCGAGAGACCTTCGACTTGCCGGGGAACCAGGGGTGAGGACGGGATGCCAACAAACCTTCTTGCTGAGATTTCAAAGGAGTTCGTCTCCGGTGATCACGAAACTGCGGATATCATTACATTCGTAGAATCGAACTGGGGTCTTGGGATCACTCTATCTCCAGTTCAGAAGTTCACGCTCAAGGCAATGTATGGGATGCCTCTGGATCGGACTACGAAGACCATCGAGGTCCCAGATGTGGTTAATGAGCATGTTCTCTATAAGTTCACCGAAAGAGAATTTCTCCATTGGTTGTATGCGGAGAAGCGGTGTAATGTCGAAGAGACCGAAGGCAAGATCTGGCAAAACCTGATTCTGGCATGGGGTCGTCGTAGCGGTAAGTCCACCTTGTCGGCTTGTCTATCGAACTATGAGATTTACAGGCTTCTGAAACAGACTGATCCTGCAAAATACTACGAGCAGAATCCGGGATCGGTGATCTCTGTTCTGAATGTTGCTCCGACCGATGATCAGGCTGCCGTCGTATTTGAGATGACTCAGACGATGGCGATGCGGTGTCCATTCATCAAGGATCGGGTTCTTCATCCAACGATGACCTACTTCGATCTTCAGACAGATTCCGATCAGAAAGTTCAGGGAAGGAAGCATGCGAGTCTGGTTTCCCTGTCTGGTGGATGTTCATCAAAAGGTATTCGTGGCCAAAACGCCATCGTCATCATTATGGACGAAATGGCGCACTTCATTGACAACAACGGGCGGTTTTCTGGCTCGGAAGTCTATAACGCCTTGGAGCCTTCACGTTTGACGTTCCGGCGTGACGGCAAGGTGATCTGTATTTCTTCTCCCTATGCCAAGTTCGGAAAGTTCTATGAGTTGTGGCAGGATTCATTCGTAAATCCTCAAATCACTCTGGCTTTCAAGATGTACTCGTCAATGGTGAATCCGACGAAATGCCCAACGGAGATTCTCAAGGCGTCTCGTAGGGCGGATCGAACGAAGTTCATGTGCGAATATGGTGGTGAGTTCTCGGACACGATCACAGCCTGGGTTGAGGATGAGGCGGAGTTCAATCGGTGTGTTGTCAGTGTGCCCGCACCATCCAGGGGTATTCACGATGTTCCGTATTTCTTCGGCATTGATGTTGGATTTAAGAATGACGGCACGGCAGTAGCCATCGTTCATAAAGAACCAGAGACAAGTAAGATTGTTTTGGATTATGCGAATGTTTGGTACTCTGGGTCCTCGGATGTTTGGGAAGATGATAAGTCGATCTATCGGTTGTGCAACAAGTACGCCAAGTTGGACTTGCTTCGGATGGCGGATATTGTGGCGGAGGTCAAGGAACTGGTGAAGTGGTTCCCGGCGAAGGAGGGTGTTTTTGACCAACACAATGGTTACGCATTGGCGGAATTATTCATGGCGGAACATCTGTCTCAGTTTGCGATGGAGAACTTCTCGGATACGACGAACAGTGAGATTTATCAACTTGTCAAGAGACTCTATGCTGAGCAACTGTTGGTGGTATTCGAGCACCCAGTACTTCATCCTGAGATTTTGACCTTGGAGGCGGAAAAGAGATCCAAGGACAAGACGATTGTGCGTGCTCCGGTTCGGAGGGGAGCGCATGATGACATCTCAGATGCATTCTGTCGAGCGGTATGGAAATGTTACAATGGGTTCAAGGATCGGCCGGCGAATATCTCCACGGGCACGGGTGGTCGGTTACTTCCAGGTCATGGTGGTCGGATCGAAACCCAGGCATCATTTATCGTGAATCGGATGAGGAAGCACGGAGATCATCCTCGTGGGCTTTACAATCTTGGAAGTCGGCGGGCGATGACAATGGGAAGGTAACTCCAAACGGAGGCATTATGAAAACAGCCAAGAAGGTCGGGATCAGCGGGGAAATGATTTCTGCAATGAAGAATGCAGAATTGCGTCTGGCACAGCGGGAATCCGAGGATTTGGAGAAGGCTCTCCCGGAAGGACATCCTCTTCAGGAAGAGGTGGCGAAGCAAAAGGCGATGTTGGGGGATCTCAGTGGTCTTCCTCCTGGTCATCCATTGCTTCAGGCGATACGGGCTGCCAAGGATCGTTACGAACAACAGCAGGCTCAGAAAGTCGAAGAGCAAGACAAAACCGCAGAGGTTCGAAAGGCAAAGAAGATCGAAGAGGATCAGGCCAGAAGGACGGCTCGGAATGAAGAGGATGCGCAGATTGAGAGATGGACAGTATCTGTCAAGACGTTCAATGTGGGTGTCGATGGTATTCTTGGGGAGGTCCGGAAACTCTACAAGACGATGTCCGAACATGAAGAAATCTTGAATATTGATCCCGTAAGTAGGATGAAGGTGGGACGTATGAAGAGGTTGCTCTTTGCCGCTGAACGTGGTCTGTCTGACCTCAAGATCGCTAAAGCGAGGGCATAGTCATGGCAAATCCAAAGAAAATCAGGACAGCATCATCTGGCGGAATGGCTCGTCCGGCGGTGACGGTGGGGCCTGCTGATCCGATTCGTGCGAGGATTGCCAGAAAGGCGATGGGAGCGGGTGGATTCGGGATGCGGACCGGAAGCGGACGTGAACGTGAAGCCGGGATGCTCATTGATACATCCCAGGTCGCAGCACCGTACAGTACCGGGTACAAACTGGAAGCATACAGGACATCGTATGCCTACGGACTGAGTGATCGCACGGGCGCATATGACATCCCAACCTACTTCGTTCAGATGAACGAGCAGAATGGCGGGATGCTGTACTGGCCGGTCACACTGCATGAGAAGTATTCCTGGTACCGGTACTGGTCCAGGACGGATTCTTACATCGGCCGGGCATTGGAACTTCTGTCTGACTTGCCGATGTCGAAACTGACGCTGAACATGCCCAAGCCCAGGGGGAAACTGACAAAGTCTCTCGGAGAAGAGATTCATCGTTTCTTCACCTACCAGTTGGAGGTCCTCAACGCCTTTGAACTGTGTCAGGCGATTCTCTGGGAAACGAACATGATTGGGAACACCTACATCTATCACGAGTGGGATTACGAAAAGAAGATGTGGACTAGGGCCGTCATGCTTCCGCCGGAAGAAGTCTATATCTTCCAGTATCCATTCACCGATAATAAGCGGGTGGAGTATCGTCCTCAACGGATCATCTCTCTCATCAAGGCTCAGGGGGGCGATACGGCTAGTGAGTTGCCCAAGGGGGATTACGACCGTTCGGCGATGAATGAGAAGATTGTCGAGGGTGTCCCCAAGGAAATGAAGGATATGGTGGAGAAAGAGGGTTGCATCGTGATGGATACGGACCCCTTGACGGGATCGTTTGTGCATCACATTGCTCGTCGTCGCTCACCGTACATGGATTTGGGTGCTTCCGTTTTGGAACGAGTGCTGGTTCCGATGTTGCAGAAGGAACATTATCGGTACACGCAACTCAGTCTGGCGAGTCGGAATATGACTCCCAAGAACCTCATCACGGCACCCGGATTGATGCCGGAGGAACTGGATGATCTGCGGACTCAGGTGGACCTGTCATATATGGACCCGGAATACTCGATCATCACCAACTATGAGGTGAACTGGCAACAGATCGGTGTTCAGGAGAGATTCCTGGACTTCAGCCGGGAGTATGAGCAGATTGAGAATCAGGTCTTTGCCGCTATGGGTGTGACTCGTGAACTGCTGACTGGCGAGGGGCAGTTCTCTGGGACGAAGATCACGGTTGAGATCATGAATACGATGTTCCTTCTCACCCGAGAGGTGTTGAGAAACTACATCGAGAAGCAACTCTTCATCCCAGTCTGTGAAGCGCACGGGTGGTTCGAGGAAGACAAAAATGGGGCTAAGACGTATTGGTATCCTCAGATTGGATTCAATCGCTTGACAATCCGTGACAATGCGGAGGTGTTCGACAGTCTGTTCCAACTCTACAGCAAGGGCAGTCTGCCGGTCGAAGTCATCTACGAGTTGTTCAATCTCAACTCGGACGAAATGAACGCCAAGTTGCTGTCGGGTCTGTTCACAACCAAGGATTCGACTTTCAACCGCATGTTGGAGGAAGTCAACACCGAGGTCGGCAGGGCGTTGCCACAACAAACTGACATCATCGAGAAGGTGTCGAAGTACCTGGGTTTGGAGTATCACGAGCCACCGCAGGCAGGAGAAGGTGGCGAGGATGGCGGTGGAGGCTTCCAGCAGGGCTTCCAGCAGCCCGAGACTGATGGGGCTACAGCGCCGGGGTCAGACGGTGGGGAGGCATCAGGAGGGCAACCAGAGGGTGGTACGGCCGATCCAGAGGCCGTGGCAAAGGAAGTGGCAGGAACTTTGACTCCGGATGCGTCCGATGAGGACATTCAGGAGGCGGTGGATGAGGCAGATAAGGCTCATGGAGGTACAGAATGAGCAAGGAAGTTCTTCGGCGGGCGGCTCTTGATGAGAAGATCAAGAAGCAGATTCGTCAACGGGTCAAAAAACTCCTCCAGCAGAAACAGCAGGATGGGGATTCTGAGTCGTCGGATGATGCCGAAGAACAATCAGACAGTGATGGGACAGTCTACCTTTTCGATGCCTCGGATCATTCCAGGAGCATGATTGCCTTGGAATTCGACACCAGGAAGGAGTTTGAGAAGTACAAGGATACTCACGATCTTGACCCTGGCACCAAGGTGAAGATTCTGGACGAAGGCAAGTCCAAGGGCGGGAAGCCCGATGATGAGGGCGGCAAGAATCGTGGTCCTGCCAAGGATGAGCAGGGTGGTAAGAAGTCCCCGGCAAAGAAAGATGAAGAGGGCGGTAAGACCCCGGTCAAGAAGGATGATGGGAAGCCCGGAAAGCAGGAGAAGAAGCCGGATGACAAGGGCGACGAGAAGGCTCCCCAGAAGGATGAGGGCGATAAGAAGCCGGAGAAACGGGAGCCAGGACAGCCCCTGGAACACTCGCACCCTGCCAGGATACCCGAGGGGATGCACCGCCAGGTCGCCATCAAGGATCGGCTGATTGACGAGTTCGGAGCCGAGGCAAAGGACTGGAAGGTTCACAAACTGTCCCCATCCCAACTCACACACAACGTCACTATCAAGTTTCCGGACGGGAGCGAGAAGAAGTATGGGGATCTATCGGCGGACGAGAAGTCCAGGGTGGACAAAGCCGTGACGGAGGGGTTGGCGGCATCAAAGGGCCTGGGCGACTACTCCAGCGTCTCCCCGGCGGCGTTTCAGCACAACATGGCGACGAATCTAGGCCGTTACGACGATCAGGGCGTGGAGGAGTCTAAGGTTGAAGATGAGGAGCCGGCCACATCGGAGAACGTTGGAAAGTTGTCGTCGGCGATTCGGGAGAACGGCCGTACGCTCCTGAAGAAGTACGCCAAGAGCATGTCGAGCGTGTCCCGGCCAATGGCCGAACGTTTCGTGGACGATCTCACATCGACGATCTCCGAAGGCGTGCGGGACGGGTCCCTGTCGGGAATCAAGCAGGCCGATCTGGACGGATTCGTTCGGGAGAGCGTCAAGAGACTGTTGGATCAGGAGATCGAGACTCGTCGGCGTTCGTTGGGAGATCACGGAATCAGGCATGTGGCCGGCAACTGTCGTAGTTCGGTCATGATGCTCAATGATCTTCAGGGGAATGGCATCAAGATCACCGGGAAGCAGAAGTTCATGGCCTTGGCGGCGATGGTCGACCACGACATCGGGTATACCGTCGGAGATGCGGCGACGGATGCCTCAAAGGGCAAGAAGCACAAGCAGTACTCGAAGGATGTCGTGGATCAGGAACGTGAACGGATGGACACCATTTTCGGTAAGGAAGATGGAGATCGGGTACGGGCTATTATCGCCACACACGATGATCCAATATTTGACTGGGAACAAGACCCAGTAGCGTCGACGGTTCGTCTTGCAGACAATACGGCTCTGTTCGGACAGGATAAGGTTCAGGACCTGTTTCTTCGTAGCCCGAAAGCGACGGGATTGGCGTGTAAACTCTATCTGGCGGCTTCGGCCAAGCCGGACGACAAGAAACTCCAGGAGGGGATCAAGGCGCAGTTGCACGAGGTGATTGACGGCGGCGAGTTCGATGAAGAAGACCGGGAATCATTGCACGGCCAGGTGGACGAGATGTCCGAGGGGAAGTTCAGCACTACCACTGACATTCTGAGCCGGTTCAGCGGCGAATTGAATGGGTTTAAGTACGATCCAGCCAAGAAGATCATGCACGTGAACATGCAGTACTCGTCCGAAGGACAGATGGTGGATCAGATGTTCGGGGATGATGTGGCGTGCAGGCAGTTCGACAAGTTTGCTGAGGGCATGGGCGGTGAACCGGTGCGTGGGAAGCGTGGGAACACGTTGTTCAAAAGCCAGGACGGGAAGCCTGCCTTCCAACTCGACATTGATGGATTTGACGAGAAGGACGAGCCTCAGACGGCGGCGATGCGGGATTTCTCCAACAAGACGGCCAGGTCTGAGTTGCGTCGAGCCTCCATGATGATGTATCCACCGCCGGATGCATCCGAAAAAGACATGGACAAGGCTAGGAAGGCGATGGAGCCTGCAAAGGAGAAGTTTTCAAAGGCGGAGTGGAAGAAACTCATGGATGCCTTCGATGAGGGAAAGGGAGATCCAGTGGCATTGTCAACGAATCTTGGAATGTGGCCTCTTCTTCAGTCGGAGATGGCATTTCTGACTGGGAAGACAGCATCGGATCGAATCACTCAAAGACTGTTCATCTCGGCTTTGGCTGACAAGATCGCAAGGGACATTCTGTCAGATCGGGCGGTTATGAACGCAGAGATCATCGAAGTCCTCAAGAGTGAGGGATTTCGACTTCGAATGGGGTACTGGGTCAAGACGTTCAACTTCGATCCTGAAAGTCGACCGGAATTCGAGGAGGAGTGGCGTGCGGGAATGGACAACGACGGGAAACTGTACTTCAGAACTCGTCCGAAAGGCCGGTCGGGATGGGGTACCGGGACTCTGAAGGAGTTCTGGCCGAAGTCGTTATTGCGGTTTGCGTCAATTAAGACTGGGGACACAACGCTGATGGAGTCTCCGGATGTTGATCGGGAATACAACATCGTTGAAGCGGCCAGAGGTCAGCAGACACAGCGGAAGGACAAGGACTTGATGACTGATACCGGCGGTGTATCCAAGAATCGTCAACGTGATCCGGATTTCAAGCCACCCAGGTCGGACTCACATAATCGGTATCGGACCAAGGATAAGACCCCAGACCAACGAGATCCGGATGTGGACAAGCCGATAACGTCTTCGGTTCATCCCTTGGATGAGACGCAGTTGATCTGGGGAGGGATTGAGTCTCCGGTCAACAACTATCACAGGCAGGTATGGGGCAAGTTGGTGGACATCATGGCGGATGTTCAGGGAGTGTCGGAGAAAGCCTTTACCGAGCGTGATCGAATTCATGCTGCGGCTGAAAGTCTGATTCGCAGTCCCAAGGGAGAGGAGATGATTCAGGTCTTCATCGGGGTGGGTGCGAGACCGGAGATGTGTGCTGAGGGACTATATTATGAGATGGTGATGAAGGGAAAGACTGCCTCGGCAAACTTCGAGTCGATGGCGAGGTCTCAGTTGGCAGGTTCCCCGAACACGCTTCGGGAAGCCGTGCGTCGGGGATAAATGGACATTGTGTCACATATTCTGGCGGTAGCGAGAGACATTCAGGCGTCGTCATCCGAGAAGGAGGTGGAACGCCTGTTGAAGATTGTTCTACGTGGAACAATCTTCGCCAACAAGACACATGCCGTGGGAGGATATGTCGTAATTATTGCTTGATATTCAGGCTCATAGTAGGAGGTTGATATGAGCAGAATATCAGTGCGGTTGCCGGAGAAGAGTTTTTGTGGGATTGGGTTTGGACATCGTCGATGGTTTCGACATCTGGGAGATTGTGGAAAATGTCGAGAGGGGTGGAATGAATACAAAGACAATGAGTCCAGTAGATTGTTGGATTCATGGGATGTTAGGTGTTCTTGCGGTTGTGGTAGGTTGGCAGCGTATGGGAAGAAATTCTATCGTGGTCATTCCGTGTTGACTGAAGAAGAGAGGGAGAGACGGTCTTCGAGGATGTTTGATCAGAATCCGATGTGGACAAAGGAGGCTCAGGTCAAGTTGTCTGACTTCTGGTCTGGAAGAAGTCGGCCGGAACAGTGTGGAGAAATGAATTCGGCGAAGAGGGCTGATGTAAGGCAGAAAATATCGGATCGTAATCCGATGAGGGTCGAAAGATTTCGTGTTTCTCAAAGAGAGGGGTGTTTGACGGCTGAGGAGGTGGTTCGGCGTGCAGCACAGATGAGGGATCACAATCCGTCGAAAGATAGGATGGTTCTAGCGAAGCGGATCGACACGTACACGAGGCGGCTGGCGAATGGGGAATATCATCTTAGGAACAACTGGAAAACGGGATGGCACGTGCTTCCAGATGGTAGTCGGGAGTGGTATGACAGTTCTTACGAACTGGACCAGATGAGGCAATACGATCTTGAGGGGATTCATTGGACAAAGAGGCATGGAATCAGAATACCGTATGTCTCATCGAGTGGCATTCAGACTTATTATGTGCCAGACTTTTTGGTGTCAGAGAATGGGAGGAAGTCTTTGGTGGAAGTAAAGGGGTGGATGTCACCACAGGTGAAAGTCAAGGCTTTGGTTGCAATGGAGTACTGTCGGCAGAAGGGTATGCGGTATATCCTCTTGATGGGAAAGAAAAGAGAAGTGTGTTTGGAGTTCTCATTTACAGGGAATGAAGAATGCAGAGTGGCGTAAAAGAGTTGTTGAAGATGGCGAAAGTCTTACTTGGAACTACTTCTGATAAAGAGGCCGAGAGATTCCTACTCAAGTGGGTTAAGACGACGCCTTTCCGTGGCCGCACTTTTACCGTGGGAGGATATGTCCGTGATGAGGTGTTGGGTCTGGATGCTAAGGACTTGGATGTCGTAGTGGAAATGAAGGGCGGGGCTGAGAAGTTGACCGCCATGCTTCATCAGTTTTTCCCAACGCAGACTTCGACTCCCAGGATTATGGGTCGAGGGTATCCTATCTGGCAGATCGTCTTCAAGGAGGACATCGAGTTCCAGGGGGATACTTTTGCCACGGGAGGTGCTGTCATCGAGTTCGTGGATACTCAGAAGGAGACTGTCCCGGACCAGAATAGTCGGCAGAGGGTGGTCGAGTATGCTCCGCTCAAGGATGACATCGAGCGGCGTTATTTTACAGTCAATATGTTGCTCAAGGATCTCACGACGGGCGAAATCGTAGATCTGACTGGGACGAGTCTCAAGGACATTCAGGATGGCGTGCTTCGGGGACATCCAGGGGTGGACTTTGATCGAATTCTGAGGGAAGACCCCCTCCGGATGATTCGGTTGGTTCGGTTCCAGGTGAAGTATGGATGGAATGTCCCGATGTCGGTTTTGAAGGCGGTTCGTCGGAATGCCGCTAGGATCGAGATCGTTTCTGGGGAGCGAATCCAGGGAGAACTGGTCAAGGTGATGGACCTGGGAAAGTTGGCACAGGCCATTCGGTTTATGAAGGCAGTAGGACTCTTGAAGTACGTCTTCCCGGAAATTCAGGCGATGCAGGGGGTGGAACACGAGTACTCCAAGGGTCATCATCAGGAAGGTGATGTGCTCCGACACACCCTGTTGGTCCTACAGAACGCCAAGCCGGGGGTGGACAGTCAATTGGCGGCTCTCTTGCATGATGTGGGCAAGCCGGCCTCTCAGGAGGTCATGGACGGTCTGATTCGGTTCATCGGTCATGAGAAGGTTGGTGGAGAGATTGCTGAAGCCATCATGAGAAGGCTCAAGTTTGATCTGGACACTGTGAAAAGGGTGAGGACGATGGTGGAAAACCATATGCGTCCACATCATTTGACGAGGGATGAGGGTGTTGGTCCGTCGGCTCTTCGGAGGTTCATTCGTGAGGTTGGGGCGGAACTGGTGGATGCCGTCTTGGATCTAGCTGAGGCGGATTCTCTTGGGACTATGCCTCCAACCAATATGATCCCTGACTTGCGGCGTGAAATTGACGCTTTACGGGTTCCGGTACAAAATGCGGAAACTCTCCCGGTGGATGGAAGGGATATTCAGAGGATTCTTGGGATTGGTCCAGGAAAGAAGATTGGTGACATTCTCAAGTGGCTCAAGGACAAGGCTTTCGAGATGGTACAGGCGGGCGAGGAGATGACGAAAGACCGTGCGGAAAGTTTGATAATCGAACACTTTAGGGAGACGTGACATGAATGGTGGACGCATCAACGAGGAGAGGATTGCGAAAATGACTGACAATCTGACGGCAGGCATTGTGGCAGAAGAGTTTCCACAAGCAACGGTGCCTCATGTCAGGACAGCGGCCAAGTCGGATGACGAGGATGTTGCTCTGGCGAACGTTGATCAGGCATTCGATGCGATTTTGGCGGCGGTGGCGGTTTTGGATGACAATCTGCCAAACGTCAAGGTGGAGGGGGTTCCACAACAGGCGGCGGTGGATGCGATCAAGGACTTGGTGGCGACGGCCATCAAGCCGTATCTGGCGGATGCCCTCAAGGCGATGCAGGTCTTCGGAAAGTAGGAGGAAGGTCATGGCACTCAACGACAGGATCGAGACCAACAGTGGTGATATCTCGGCCGGGCAACTGGCTCCAAAGCAGGCTGCCAGAACGATGTTCACCCCAGGTAAGGCGACGAGCAATCCGGGGGATGAGAACTGGCCGAAGGATCATCGAATTCCAACAGGGACTCCGGCGTTTTCTGGTGAGGCGGCTGGTCCGGTTCAGATGAATCGGATGCGGGCGGTCAAACTGGGAAGGAACATCGTGTCAGATCAGGAAGTGATCGCTCCAATTGCCGGGGCAAACAAGACAACCACAATTACAGCGCCAGCCGTTTGGGGAGCGACTGTTCCTGTTTCCGTGGTGACGCCGACAAATACTCAGGCTGTCAACGGACAGCAGGAGAGGAAGGCAGGAGACGACAATATCGTTGGGGCATGAGGACTTTATGAGAGTAAAGAAGACGTTCGCCTTCAACGGGACGGTGATCAGCGCCAAAGGATGGCTGAAGAGGAAAGTCATCGGAAAGCCTGTCTCGGGACTCATCACCGTGTTGGCTCAGGCGGAGGACTTCCCGATCACAATTGGTCGTTTATTCAAGGTTGGAGTGACGATGGTTGAGGCTCCTCATATTCGGTGGTTTCCCGGCAGGAGTTTGAAGGGGTCGGATTATCCATACGTGGTTCGGAAACTCCAGGTTTCAGACGTGATGGAGGATGCGTCTGGGAGAGTCAACTTCTCATTGAACATCGTTCCTTGGGATAAGTTGGACTCGATTCATGCCACGGCTACTGCGAAATCCTGGGTTTCCAGATTGATGCTTGATTCGGTCAAGATGGAGGGGGTAGCCACACTATTCAAGTCTGAGGAACTGCCCAATGTGGCAAGGAAGGTTTGATTGCCCTTTTCATTCCCATATCCGGTGTTTGCGGCAACTGCTCGTCCACCAGGGCAGGGATGCCTTGCCTGCGTGCATAGGCAGTACTGTCCGGCGATCTATTGGTTCAGGAGGTATGTTCAGGAGGGGAGGACGATAGACTCACACATGGGCATCCAGTGCGCTTCCTGGTCAAACAATATGGATGATCAAATCAAGACTCCACCAACGGAGACAGATCTGGATGAGGAGTATTACATGACTCTTCAGGGGATCACCACGGAGCCTGATCGGTGTGGGCTGACAGATACGGTGACAGCGTCGAATCGGGAGCCGTAGCATGGCACTTTCATTCGCAGAAGCCCTTCGCAAGGACATCAATCGTCTATCCTTCATCTCTGAACAGGAGGAGAAGGCACCAAGGCGTAAGCCCAAGCGTGTCGGTAAGACGCCGGCCTATGGGACATTATATGCTCTGAGAAACACTCGGATGGCGATTCGTGAAGGGGCATTGCGTCTGGTTCAGATTGTCATCATGTATCAGAAGGAGACGACCGGGGAGGTCAAGAAGTACATTGTTGCGCCATATTCCTATCGGTACCGGAGATTGAAGGGCGGATTGAGGAAATTACTCTTTGCCTACGACATGGAAGATCGTCATATCAAGGGCTTTGTGATCGGGAATGTGAGGAAAGTGGCATTGACGGATCGCAAGTTCAGACCCATGTGGCCGGTGGAATTGGGCATCTATTTAATCGTGGTTGGCATACTGCCCACTTTGTCATAGATTTTCTTTCTGTGATAATTCTTTGATATCTCATCCACCTATGGAGGTGCGATATGAAAGAGTTTTTACAGAAGTGGTATGAAAAAAATGGACCGGGATGGTGTTCAGAACAATTAGGGAAGTCGCAGGGGGTTGTTCGGCAGATGGCTCATACGATGGGGTTGAATTATCGTAGGGCGAGACAGGATAGGATCAGAACCCATCTATCGGAGAGATTATTGAAGGATGGATGGAGTAAAGTAGCAGAGGACTTGGGATTATCCGATGGTAAGGCGAGACGGTGGGCAAAGAAGTTCGGGATGGATGAGCCGCCGGATGACAGAGGGGCCAAACCAACGGAATTATCGGAGGATCAGAGAGATGAGGTGCTGGGGCAATATCCTCTGAAAAGTACCAATGTTATTGCAAGATCAATGGGACTTACAAATGACATCGTCATTGGATTTCTTCAGCGTAGCGGACGGTACGTCGGATTTGACAGAAGGGCGGCGGTCGTAATAAATAAGAGTCGTTTTGGGTGGAGTTGTGATTTTGCCTATGTGCTTGGGTACATGTATGCGGACGGATCGGTTGGCGAGTATGCGAAAGTCGATTCTGATGGCAGGAAGAAGCGGAAATTGACAACGAGCAGTATCACATCGAAGGATGAACACATTCTTTGGGATATACGAGAGAGGATGGGATGGAAGGCGAAGCCATGTTCGTTCGAGAAAGATGGAGAGACCTACTGGCACGTCGCAACTTCGTGTCGATGGGCATTCGACGAGTGGTGTAAATTTGGCGTGAAGCCTAGGAAATCGTTTGATGGAATGGAGAGGCCAAAAGTGCCTGATGAATTTTTATCACACTTCGTTCGAGGGTTCTTTGATGGGGATGGATCGAAGAAGCAGGATGGGTATTGTGTATGGTTTGGATGTACGGGCAAGGACTTTATGGAATGGCTTAGAAATGTGGTGATTGAGGTTGTCGGGGGAAAGATTCCCAAGATGACGGTTACTCGTAATGCTACAAATTTTTACTCGTTTTCGGTGTATGCCGATAGGGCAAAGAGATTGTTGGAGTGGATGAGGCCTGGGGTCGTAGATCTTCGATTGCATCGGAAATGGCCGGTGGAATTGGGCTGAGCGAAAGCGTAATGATTTTTTGATATTTCGTCTAAGAGTGGAGGACCTGATATGAGGACTCGTAGAGGTAGCCTGCTGAACGGCACAACTTTCGGCGATGCGATTCTGATGTATAAGCCTGGTGATGTGGTGAAGCCGGTAACGGTGATGGACCAATTCTTCACGGGGGTCGTCAGATCGGTCGACACGAAGACGAACAAGATCACGGTCGCATGGGGTGGAGGCCCGGAAAGCCAACACGATGCGGACGAAATCATGCCTATGCCCTTTTTTGGCGCAGCACATAAGGATGGATCGGGGCCAAAGGTTTCTTCCTGTCGTCGGATGAAGGCGGAAGATGTGGAAGACTTGGTGGGGACACCAGAGATCGGCGAGGAGATTGTGAACAACACTCCGGAATCAGGAGAGCAGACGGATTTTCTGGCAGATGACATGGAGGGGTTGCTGAATCGTCAGGTGGGATCGGAATTCTACTCGGCATACCTGTATTACATGGTTGCGGCAATCTGTCAGAGCAAGGGGTTGGTTGGGTTCCAGAATTGGTTTGAGACGCAGGGCGATGGAGAGATCGAACACGCCATGAAGGTCTATAAGTACCTCATGGATACTGGCTCACTGGTCGAACTCCCAGAGATCCCAGGTCCGACTCTTTCATCGGAGATGGAAGTTGCAGAATTGACTCGTGCAGTGTTGGATCACGAGATGGGAGTAACCCAGGACTGGAAGCGTATCGGTCAATTGGCCAAAGAACAGGACAACCCGGCAACCTGCCAACTCGTTCAGTGGTTCATGACCGAACAGGTCGAAGAAGAGGATGCCGCACTCACACTTCATCAGAGAGTCCAACTGGCAGACTCCGGAAGTGGTATCTTGTTGATTGACAACGACTTGAAAGATCGCAGTCCCATCGCCGTGACAGCAACGAATCCTCCGGTGGAGCAGTATTGTGGGGAGTTTGGAAGGCACGGACTGGATACTCCTCGTGGTGGTGGGTTCTCGGTGATGAAGGATCTGGCTTACGATCTTCATGACGAGGCCAATGAGTTCGCAGATGTCAATCCGAGGCTTGCGGGAATCAAGGCGGGACTGAAGGAGATTGCCTGGGACTCGAATACGATGACTTGCGCTTCGTGTGAGGCATCACAGTTTCTTCGCAAGGCGGTCATCAATCGGTGCCCGAAGTGTCGGGAAATTCTCGATGAGGATGATTCCACCTGGCTGGGAGAGGACAATGCTGGTGTGGGTTGGTCATTGATGCGGGAATCCTGTCCGAAGTGTGGTTTTGAGAAGACCTACAAGTTCTCAGAACGTGGTCAGACCAAGGACGTTCGGATCAAGAATCCAGGTCGTCCGGTTGCTGCCACCTCAGGCGATGAGCCACCCGCACAGAGAACTGTCTGGGAGGAAACTGCGAAAAAATCCTCAGATTCTGTCATCGCCAAGAGTCCTGATTTGGTATCCAAGATCATGAAGTTTGAAGATGGGGAGATGGGTCAGGAAGAGACGGTAGAGTTCTTCCAGGAACTGATTGACTCGGGGACGATTCACAGTTTGCAGGGAAGTTATGGCAGGATGGCTGAGAGTCTGATTCGTCAGGGGCTTTGTCATCGAAGGGGTCAGGCGGCATCGGATCAGTTCGCTGGATTGAAGTCTCGGCGGGCGATGTACTGGTGTGCGCCGGATCGGACATTTAGGCTGACCCAGCAGGAACAGCAAAGTGGTTCGGCAGTCTGCCCGAAGTGCAAGAGTGAGATGCAGGTTGAGCCATTCACTCGGGCTGAGAAGTTGATGATCTGCCCGGAGTGCCGGTTCAAGGTTCCATCGAGTAAGGCAGTCAAGCAAGTCGAGGTCAAGGTCCCATCCGGAGTTTCCGTCGAGGTGACACAACAGGACGACCAGGGGAATGACGTATCGGGTCAGAATGTCCCGGCATATGCATCAACGGGGATGAGGCGTGGTCGGATGGCCTATGCAGACCCGACAGACTTGGCGGACTTGCCCAGGATGACGTTGAGTCAGATTTCACAATTGGTTTACAAGGACTGGAAGAGCGTCAACTATGGGGCAAAGCCCTATCTGGAGGCGATGTCATCGTTGCAGAACGTGAGTGACATGTACTTCCAGGATAGCGGAACGAGCATTGTGGCGTACTTCCTGTCGAATGCTACTTCATGGCGTGGTGATGTGGCCAAGGCGGTGAAGAAGGAACTTCAGAGGAGAATTCGATGAACGCAGAACTGAAACAGATTGTGGATTTCGCCAAGGCGGCAAATGCCTGTGCTCCTGGACTGGAAGAAGTGGAGAAGTTTGAGACAGTTGAGCAGGCATTGGCATCGAAGCACGGGCCTCTGATGGCGGCGTTGTTTGCGATGAAGACGAAGAAGGCTCGCTGGCCGGAAGTGGAATCCACGATCAAGACGAACAAGTTCGCCTGGGCGGCATACTGCACGGCGTTTGGAATCAACTAGGAGAATCATCATGCAAGGCATTGACAATTACGAGTACGCCCAGGAGGGAGCTGGATGACGAAGACTTGTAGTCGTTGTAAGATGGCGAAGCCAGTCTCTGACTTTTCCAAGAGAAGTCAGTCGAAAGACGGGCTTCACTATCTATGCAAAGACTGTAAGCATGCGGGGCAGAAGGCATGGTATGACGATCACAGGGAACAGGCAATAGCGGAGTCATTACAGAGGCAGAGGGTAAATAAGACGAGGCATGCCGTCTCTGTGCGAAAGTATGAGGCGTCTCACAAGGAAGCCAAAAAGATTCGAGGGAAGTTGTATTACTCGGCGAATCGGGATCGTATTCGGGAACAGGAAAGACAGTATCAGAAAGAAAGACGGGCGGTGGATGTCGATTACAGGATGAAGGGATTACTCAAAGGGAGAATTCGGGCGGCATTGAAGGGAAATCGCAAGTCGGCGCATACTCTTGAATTGATTGGATGTTCAATCGAGGAGTTGAGGTTGCATCTTGAAAGACAGTTTGTGGTCGGGATGACATGGGAGAACTACGGATACGATGGTTGGCATATTGACCATATTCGGCCGTGTGCTTCCTTTGACTTGTCAAAACCGGAACAACAGAGAGTGTGTTTTCATTTTACGAATCTACAGCCCTTGTGGGCGGCAGACAACAAGAGTAAGAGAGACAGGATCGCAGCCTAACGGAGGTGGTTATGAATGGAGTAGACGGGTATGAGTACGCTCAGTGGGTCATCAACATTGGTCGTTCACTGCGGCTCAATCCGGCGGTGGCTGGATCTCAGGAACTGTCGATGGTGGGGCAGTTCTGTTCTTTCGAGGGATATGCTGCCAGGACGTGGTTGCAGTACAAGTTCATTGCCAGGTCTGAGATGGTGCAGGGACTTGTCACGGCGGACAATCCACAGGTTCTTGGGAAGTTGATCGAGGTGGTTGGACGAGACATGATGAAGATTCCAGTCCAGAATCTCTTCGAGAAACTCTATGTGGATTTGTTGATTGAGGCAACTGGACATCGCAGATTCGGAGCACACGGAGCAAGGTCGGGGTCGGATGTGGGGTCTCAGTGGACTCCATCGCCTCCGTTCCCAGTGTAAACACTTTCTCCTCCATGTGGGGGGAGATGTAAGGAGGATCAGGTCATGGCGGGGAAGGTTTGCAGAGTATGTCTTGTCGAGAAAGACATCGATGCCTTCCCGCCATCTGGTGCGAGTCGTGATGGTCACTTGAATCTCTGTCGAGAGTGCAAAAGGATTCGTGACAATCAGTATTCTCAGAAAAGGAATGTTAAGGATCACAGCAAGGTCTTGGCGAGGAATGCGGCTTGGGCAAAGGAGAATCGAGAGCAGGACTTGGCAAGAAAGCGTCGGTATAACGGAGAGCATTTGACGGAGTTTCTTGCCTGGTGTCGAATGAGGAGAGCAACGAATCTGGACTTCAAACTTCGTGGCGTTTTGAGATGTCGTCTGCGTTTGGCTCTCAATGGGCAGACAAAGAGTGCAGGGACGATGGAGATGCTTGGATGTTCGACAGAAGAACTTCGCAGGCATCTTGAAGTGAAGTGGAGTGCAGGGATGAGTTGGGATAACTACGGCGGAAAAACAGGATGGCAGATCGATCATATTCTTCCGTGCGCTTCATTTGACTTGTCGAAGCCAGAAGATCAGAGGCGTTGTTTTCATTTCACGAATCTACAGCCTTTGTGGGCTGGGGAGAACAGGGCAAAAGGAACAAAGGTAGGAATTGCGGCGTAGCCGCAAGGAGAGTAGCGATGAGTTATTCACGTGCATACCAGACAGTGGAAGCCGGTCGAGTTCGAGAGGACGAGGCCATTGCTTTCTTCGGCGACAACAAGATCGCACTACCCCCTCGGGTGACGAATTTCGTCTCTCAGGGCGGTCAGACACCGGACCCGGCTATCGTCGAAGATCCCAATGAGTTCGTTGGCAAGAATGTCGATCTCGGCGGGGTTACGAGCACGAAGCGGAACAAGGGAACTGGTCGCCCGCCGACGGTCAACATCTCGTAGTCCGTTCTCTCCCACACGTGTCAGGGCTGGTGATGACGATGGTCAGCCAGCCCATCTTGAAAAGGGAAGAGCAATGAACGAGATGATGGTCGAACGAGTGGCACGGAGTATTCTCTCGGGTGAGGACTGGGATCTCACCGAAGAGATCATCAAACTCATGCCACAGGTGGTCCGTGAAATTCAGCATCGTGGCGGTCAGTCAACGGTGATGGGTGGACGCATTGTGGTTCGGAAGTTCGTTCTGGACCCATTGCATGCCATCCCGCTTGAGATTCGGCTCTATGAGGGTTCCTACTATCCAGGCAAGGTTCTGGTGGAAGCGACATTCGGGCCGGGTCATCCTGTTCCCGTGCGTGAACGTCAGCCGTTCGATGCGAAGGCGATTGTGGACGCCATTGCGGAAGCGTTTATGTCTCTGGTGAATTACAAGAAGGAAGCGTCGGAGAGGACGGCGGTATCCTGGGGGAATCGGTCGTATGGGGAATACCTGGATGCGGTCGAGGCGATTCTGGACAAGAAGAATGTCAAGTTGACGCAGGCGATGATGGACTTTATTGCCGAGTGTCAGGAAGAAATGGTCAGCCCTGCGGATTGCGGCAAGAGCATCATGCGGGGTGGATGGAGGGTTCATAGCCCGAGTACGGCGGCGAGTGAGATGTTGGCGGTGTCGAGGATTCTTCTGGGGATGGATTTTCCGACTCAGGATTCGATGGACAAGTACCTCAAGGATCATCCGGATGCGGACAAGTCGAATCATCGGGTCGTGAGGCAGGAGCCAGGAAGGACAGAGACGCATCCGTTCAATCTGATGCAGAAGAGGAAGAACGAGCAGAAGATGGATGAGATCTCCAGGCATTATGGGAAGAAGCCAGGCGATCTGACGAACGACGAGATTGTACGGTTCAATCAGGGCAAGAAGTGATGAAATGAATCGCAGATGCACAGGTGATAGTTGTTTGGCGGCGGCAGGAGCGAGATCAGTCTCGCTGGATCTGCCGATTGCCACCGTTCTGATGAATCCTCGTCAGGAATGGAGTCGCTTGGCTTGTGGTTGTGGCCGGATGAGGATTGCCAGGAACCTGGAAGTTGACTGGAATCAGTTCAATCAGGATCGGTATCTCTTCTCGCATTGCACGATTGTTGCCTCAGTCGCCGCCGAGGACAATGGATATCTCATCAAGCCGGCCTGCAACGATCTGGTGAACAACAACGGCAATGCCTGGACCAATGAGGTGTTGCTGTCGACATTCAGGACTTTCGTGGGTGGAGAGAACTATCTGGAACACGTTCAGGTTCCCGAACTCTCCAAGGGCAAACTTCTGGATGCGGTGTTGCGGCCATTGACCTACAAGGACAAGGAAGGTCGTACGGCGGATATCTACTACTGCGACATTCTAGTCGCCACGGATCGGAAGCATGACCGGTTGGTGAAGAAGATCGCCGCAGGTGAGTTGACGACGATGAGCATGGGATGTGCTATTTCTGGCACTCCGATGACGATGTTGGACGGAGCGACTAAACCCGTCGAGATGGTGCGGGTCGGCGATAAGGTGAGGACACATACGGGAGGAGTTGCTGAAGTCGAATCCATACGGACAAGACAGACCGTTTCGGGAGAATTGAGAAGGCTTTCATTGACGGGAATTCCAAATACCTATGTGACTGGCGAGCATCCATATTGGGCATTGATCGGATACGATGTTTGTATTGGATGCGGCAAGGAGATGGGACGGAGTATCTCAAAGCCGTGGAAGTTGGATCAGATTCTTCACCATTGGTGTTCTGAGTCGTGCAAGCAAAAGCACTCGAATTCTAATCCGAAATGCGGTTCGGTCTTTGAGCCTGTGGTTCAAAAGGTGAAGTTTGGATGGGTTCCAGTGGAGGAATTGAGGAAGGGTGATTATGTTGCCGTTCCGATGGGACGAAAAGAAGCAAATAGGGCAGGGCTGGATAAGTTCAAGTGCGTGCTGTTGGGATATTACGCCGCCGAGGGCAATTTGCAGAAGTCGGACAAGGGAGAGCCGATGTCTGTTGAATTTTCTCTTCACGCTGATGAACCGGCTGGAGATGAAATTATGGCTGCTGCTCGTGAGTGGGGCATTTCCGAGTCCAGTATTTACTCTCAAGAACGGAACAGGAAAAGCGGTAGAAGTCGCAGGATTGTGATTCACGATAGGGAGATGGCAGAGTGGATGCAGAAGACCTGCGGTGAATACTGTGATGAAAAGAGATTTGCTGGATGGGTGATGAATCTCGACGATGAAAGTCTGTTGAGCATTCTCGGAGCATACATCAGCGGAGACGGGCATTGCCGGAAGGATTCGGCTCGGTTTACGACGGCGAGTTGCAGTCGAGCATTGAGCGAACAAGTGTTATCAATGCTGATGTTCTTGAGTGTTCCGTCCAATATCTCCGAGTCCAAGGTGAATGGCAAGAAGCCAGCGTGGTATGTCAATACGAGAAAGGGACACGCTGGAATTTTAGCTGGGAGAACTTTTAAGTTCAGAAATCAACAGGCGAATCATTCAGGAGTATCGAATGTTGGTGGGTATATGCTTCGCAGGGTTACAAGGAACGATCCTATAGATTTGATCTGTGATGTTCATAATGTGCATGTCAAGAACGAGGATGGCGATCATTCGTATATCTTGAATGGCGTGGCGGTTCACAACTGTCTTGCGGACTGGGTGACTTGTTCCCGGTGTGGCAAGGTGCTTGGCGACAACATGCCGAACTGTCGGCATCTTGATCACGAGTTGATGGCTAGGTTCAGGGATAAGCAGGGTGTTGAGCGTGTAGTGGCGGAATTGTGTGGCCGGACGATCATGGTGGGCGGGAAGCGAGTTGGAGACCCCAAGAGCGTGAAGTTCATTGAGGCTTCCTGGGTTGAGCATCCTGCGTTCTATGGGGCGGTTCTGAATCACTATGTGAGCGAGTTGCCGAAGGGTGCCGCCAACATTCTCAACTTCCCGACTGACAAACTGCAATTGGCGATGGAAGACATCTTCAAACTGCGTGTTGCGGATCGGATGGGAATGATGACGTTGCGTGTGGCTCAGGCAGAGATTGCTCGTCGGATGCGTGAAGATCGTTATGTTCGAATCGCATCGAGGATTGTGTCGGGGGTCGCATGAACGAGCAAGTCATGGCTGGTCGGTTGTTGGTGATGGCAAAGGAATTGCTGGCGGATGGGATGCCGGAGAACCAGTACAAGAAACTGCTGTTGGAGTATCTCAGGAAGAACCATCTTCAGTTCTACCGTCTGGTTTCGGAACGGGGATCGAATGAGATTGTGGTGACGGGTTGGCCTCGGATGCAGGGACAGGGGGTGGAGGCGGCGGGTTGGATGGAAGCCAAGTGGTCGAAGGTCGATAAGTTCGCTGAGGCAAATGGATTCAGGGTGAGACGGGACTGGGACCTATGAATGAGAAAGCCATAGCTGAGCGGATTGCTACCACGATGCTGGCGATTGGCATTCGGAGTCCAGAGGGTCCAGATCCGAAGTTCAAGGTTGGGGACAAGGTCAAGACTCACGATCCGAAATTGACGGAAGTGTGGAATGTCGGGGACTGGGATGCTCACCTGGATGATCGCAGGTATCAGGTGATGGACCCGGTGAGTCGTCGGAAGTTGTGGGTGAATGAGAAGGGTATGAAGAAGGCTGGGGAGATGGTTGCGGTAGGTTCACCGTGGAAGTTGCGGGAAGAATTGGTAGCCAAGTGGGATCGTCTGTATCCGAGATTGGATCATATGGCGAAGGTGATCCCGATCATTATGGAGACTGGAGTTTCTTACGGCGAAGAGGATGAGGTCAATTTCGACAGAGACGTTCAAGATGAGCCGAGGGCTGTATCCGTTCGTTTGGCGGAGCAACTTCGTAGAGTGGCGAAAATCGAGAAGGTGGTCACAATGTTCGAAGAAATTGCCAATGGTAAGACGGCCTCTCGGATGGCAGAGAAGATCGTTCGTGATTTCACAGCGGTCAACAAGTTCACCCGAGGCGACATTGTGTGGATGGAGAAGAATGGGAAGGCGGTCAAGACAGAGGTTATCAATTTCGATTTCAATGGGGGACGTGGCTATACCTACAAGGTGGATCAGTCAGACAAGCCTGTGTCTGAGACTGAGTTGTCCATGAAGAAGCCTGTGTCCGCATCGACACCGTTATTTGACGGGAAGACGCCGGAGGAGTTTGCGGCATTGTGGGGGAGCACAAAGGGTCAGGGAGCGGCTCACTTCTACAATTACGGCTCGGAGAGGCAGATCAAGGATCACAGATTTTACTTCACATTCATGAATGGGCCTGGCGGGATCAAGGACACGCTGAGTGCGATCTCGAAGAGTCTTGTGGCCAAGGATGGAGTTTTCACTTTGAAGGATTGGAACGATATGGACCGTTTCGCCAAGTTCATTTCGGAGGAGTCGAGGCGAGCAATCTGACGGCGGTAGTACCGCAACGCAGAAACAAGGAGAGAGGAACATGAGCAAGGAAGTCATCAGTCATGACGTGGAATCCGCCGAACTCTTGAAGGCCGTTGAAGGTCTGGAGAAGGTGGCGAAGGTTGCTGTCGAAGACGCAGGTCTTGCCAGCGGGGCCGACGCCGCAGCCAAGGCGGACATGAAGACGGTCAATGAGAGTCGGCCGGCAGGTGCGGCAGACCTCAAGGATCAGGGCGATCAGAACGCCAAGGCCAACAAGAATTGGCCGGTACCGGAGGCGGACAAGGTCAAGGTTGCGAGGAAACTCATTACCTTGGCAAAAGAACTGCTTTCGGAGTGAAACAAACAAACAAACAAGCCCGATGTGGCTTAGTGTAATTTTTTCTTTATATTCGGTTGATAGGTGTAGCGCATCGCTGAGTCTGACAGCCGAGTGTGAGAGAGAAACGGAGAACTTGCATGAACATCGACATCGAGAAGTTGGCCGCAAGAGTTGCAGCCCTGGAACACCAGAGGAACACTGCTGTTGCCGCTGACGAGAAGAAGGATGATGCCAAGGTCGACGACAAGAAGGTTGCCAGTGAGCGTGAGACTCTGGCCTCTGAAATCGAAGCCCTTGAGAAGCGGATCGGCACGGTCGCATCCGGTGATGTGAAGGTCGCCGCTGACGACGAGAAGAAGGACGAAGCCAAGGTCGAAGACAAGGCTGAGGAGAAGAAGGCTTCTCTCGTTGATCCGAATGGCGTCGAGGAGCAGATCACCCAGAAGCGTCTGACGGAGGTCGAGAACCTGGAACACGGAACGGAGTTGGCAACTGGCGATTCGATGCTGGATGTCGCCCCGACCGAGTTCGTGGCTCGGCTGAAGAACGCATCGGAGCGGCTTGATGCCGTTGCGACATATCTGGAACAGACTGGCCGTACGGAGATGGCACTTCGGGTCGACAGGATTGCGAATGCCATTGACGCCCGGATCGAAGTCGCAATGAAGCACAAGAAGCCGACATCCATGGGCCTGCGCAAGGGCTACTAGGTCGGGAAACGTTCACGCAAGGAGAGCACTCAATGAGTACCAGAATCAGACTCACAGCACGTGGCCGGTCGGCGGCAGATCAGACCCCCTATCCTGGCAATGTCAATCAACCAGATCGTTCGGACCCGGCATGGGACGAATATCACACGTTCGAGCAACGTGTGAATCATGAGTTGCCCGACATGCGCCATGACTGGCAGAACGATGGGCGGGATGACATTGGTTTCGGTATCCCCGAGGCATGGGGCAAGCAACCGACCGTGGCATCTCTGCGTGTCGCCGCCAACAAGGCCATTCGTGTCGCCGTGTTGCTCCTGGGAGACAAGGTCGGTGAGGAAATCATCGAAGCCCAGGCTCGTGACTTGATGGCGATGGGTCCCAAGGCGATGGATCGCACCATGCAACGTTTCGCCGAAACTCAGAAACTCTATGCCGCAGACGAGGCGGACAAGGTCGAAGAGAAGGTGGAAGACAAGAAGGCGGCTGACGAGAAGGTCGAGGACAAGAAGGAAGACGCCGTGAAGGCCGACGAGAAGAAGGCGGCAACTGAGTCC
>Ga0247841_10002592_pt1 | contig 35621 bp, 24 predicted proteins | sample LaCruzMarch2015__2_FD_192410 | JGI IMG/M metagenome (GOLD analysis project Ga0247841, IMG submission 192410) | Freshwater microbial communities from meromictic Lake La Cruz, Castile-La Mancha, Spain - LaCruzMarch2015_18m | ecosystem: Environmental > Aquatic > Freshwater > Lake | place: Spain... | reverse complement strand
AACTTCTTCAATGATACTGGGCAAAGTAGTTGATAAAACGGCGGTCCCGTTTTCTTTGAGGTGTCCTGTAATCTCTTCCTTCAAAAATTCAACCAATCCATCATTCTGAAGGGTGATCCCGGGATCAGCAACTTTCCCCACCCTGATCTTAGGTCCGGACAAATCGCCTAAAATTGCAACAGGATTGCCTGTATCGGCAGAAGCCTGCCTGACCTGGTCAATAAGTTCCGAGAAACCGTCTGTAGTCCCGTGAGAAAAATTGACCCTGAAAACACGGGCACCTTCAGCAATCAGGAGTTTGATGTTTTCCACACCTGCACTGGCTGGTCCCAGTGTTGCAATAATCTTCGTGAGAATCAAATCTTCCATATTTATTTATCAGTTGCAATTCTGTAGATACGCAAAATTTTGCGTATCTACAGAATACCTTCTGACTTCTGTATTCTGACTTCTGTATTCTGTATTCTGTATTCTGTATTCTATCTCAAATCTTCAACACATACTGCACCATCATACTTCTTAACGGTTCTGCTTTAAGAGGTCTTAGCGAGTAAGTATTATTCATGAAGTTGTTGCTGATCAGGCTCAGCTCATGGTGTTCTGAGATTTTATAACTGGCACGAAAGTCAAAAACCCATTTGCCGTCGTTATTGTTATAGAAATAATCCATGTACAGAATATCCTGGAGCTGGACCCCGGGAAGCCGCGTGTAGTGCTCAAATTCTTCAATCGATTTGTCCAGGTTTTTAATCTTGCTGAAATATTTCGCGCTGAAACCAATGCTGAAGGAATAAATGTTCAGTTCGATATCGCTCTTAAAGGTATGCAAAAACCTGTATTTCAAGATGTTATCTGTAGAATCAATACTGGTGCTGTTGAAAGTGTATTGAGTTGAATTGATATCTGCCGCAAAAACATAATCCGGATCAAGAGACTTTGGCAAAATGTAATTATAACCGAGGATAGTACGCAAGGTTACCTTATCTGCCAATTGGGCAGCTCCGGTAACAGAGATGTCTATACCAGTTATCCTCGATTTACCGGTATTCAGGAATCTGAACCCATAACCCGATATGGTCTGTGTGGGAATATCCCACTGACCAAAAAGATATTCAATAGTGTTATTATATTCCTGCTGAAAAAGAGCCACGTCAATATAACCGAAGTAATTCAAAAACTTGAAGCCTTGTTTTATACCCACTTCTGCATTCCAGCTTTTTTCCGGTTTCAAAGCAGGGTTCTCAAATACGCCAAAGCTACCGACATTTGTGCGGATGAAACGTTCGGCAATTGTCGGAAAGCGATAACCCTGACCATAAGAAAACCTTACGTATGTTTCCTTCATTAATTTCAGGTTCATACCTGCCCTGAAAATCGGCTTAAAATCATACTCAATGCCATTCATATTGTAATACTCAAGCCTTAGACCAACGGAAAGAGTGAGGGTTTTGAACAGATTGTTTTCGAATTGGGCGTAGCCTGAGAGATTGTAAAAGCGGTTGATGTCGTTTCCTCCTCCCTGGTACATATCAGCACTTGCAACAGCATATTGTCCCGAAAACCCGCCAATGAATTCCAGGCCCTGGAGGAATTGGTAATCTCTCCGGAAATTGTAATCAGCGAAGATGAATGTGCTTTTGATATCTTGATTACTCGACTGATTGGTATTGTTATAAAGAATTCTCGCTTTAAAGCTGTGCCTGAAGCCTATCCTGGAATAATAATTGACGAAAGGATCGAGGTTACCGATGAATTGGTCCTGCAGGAAAACGGCGCCGGGATATGCACGGAAAAAACCGGATGTGTCATCCAGCCAGGCTAGTATCATCGGGGTATGCTGGAACATGAAATTGCCGTTTACACCATAATTCAGACCCTGGAATCTCTTTGACCGCTGCCTCAGGGTGAAATTGACACGGCCCCTTTGTGTCGCCATCTGGCTATCCGAAAAATTTGTGATAGTATCCGTTACCATTGGCCCCGGACGTGGAGCACCAATATAGCCATGATCGAAAAACAGGTTTCCGCCTAAGACAAAGTCAAAATTGTTTATTTTTCGTAAATGCAGGAAATTAGCTCCGGCGATGTAAGGATAGTCGCTCCACCATTTCTGGTCCTGATCTGGAGGAGCTGAGTGAGCACCGCTGAACACCGTCACTTTCGTCAGTGGTTTATCGCCCGGTAGTGCTGTCCTGATATGGATGGCCCCGCTTAAAGCTGAGGTGCCTGATAGAACCGAAGATGCGCCTTTGATCACTTCAATCTGCTCTATGTTTTCAACCGGCACAAAATCCCAGTATGGGCGTCCGGCATCACCGGAAAGCATGGGCATATCATCAACCAGGACGGCCACTTTACTGCCGACACCGAATGTAAAACCGCTCCCGCCCCGGATCTGGGGCTCGTTGTCAAGAATATTCAACCCTGGGGTGTAATCAAGAATGGTCTGGATATTCTGTGTGTTTTTGGCTTCTATCAGATCTGCTTTAATGATCTCCATTGAAACAGTCATCTCTTCAATTGGCCGGTCAAATTTCCCCGCCTTGATCTCAACCCCTTGTAATTGGCTCACAAATGGCTCCAGAAAAATATTACGTTCTATAACCTGGCCGGATTCAATATAAAAGGAAACCGAATCAGATTTCATACCTGTGAATGACACTTCAAATATATATGCGCCACGCTTGAGCAGCAGGAAAAATTCACCGTTGACATCGGCTGCCGTGCCGAACGACCGGTCGAGTTTCAGGATGATGCTGGCGCCGACCAGGGGCTCATTGGTCTGTTTATCCTTTACACTGCCACGAAAGGTGCCCTGTCCCTGGCCATACAACCCCAGGCCTGCAGTGAGAGCTGCAAAGAAAAGAATAAGCCTGTTCATCCCTTAACGGATCATTACTTTCTGAACGTATTGTTGTGAATTGGTTTTCAGGACAGCAACATAAACCCCCTGAGGTAAACTACCGGGCAATATGATCTGGTTGTTTTCAAGCTGCTCCGTCAAAACTGTCTGCCCTGCCGCATCGATGAGATAAAACCATTGATGAAGATACGCTTGCTCAGATTTTAGATTTACAACCAGCCTGTTATCAGCAACAAAAAGAAATGATTCAGCATAGTGAAGGTCGGAAATGCCTGCTTCCGGATTTATCAGGTGCAGGTCATCGATCAACAGAAAGCTGCTATCGACAACATTTGTGCTATCTCCCGAATTGAGGACCGTAAGAACATATTCAGGTGTATAATCATTGAAATAAGTGAAAGGTACTGAGAACCGGGTCCAGTTTTCATACGTAACACCATGATCGGTGCTATAGATTGCTATACCAACCCAATTAGGCAATGTACCGTTCGCAGGTAATTTACATTCATCTACATGAAGGACAACCTTGAATTGGGCTATGTCATTACCCTTCGGGAAGTATTTAAACCAACCGGTCAGGCTGTCAGGGCGTGTCGTGAAAGGAGTATTCCACTGTGGATCATCCGCCTGAGTATAGGAATAAGCTGAGTCGAAATTAAAATCGGCATGAAACCTTCCATTTGTGAGAGCGCCTGTGGCGATAAGGTTGGCAAAAACTTTGACATTGTAAATTGCAAGTGAATAGTTACCGCTGTGGGCATCTTCGCTCCGATCGAATGTGAGAGGGGCAAGCGCACTGATTCCCGGGTCATCCGATGTCTTTGTCGAGCTCCAGTCGACGGGTTCAATTATACCCGATCCCACATCTTCCCAATTCTCAAAACCCGGATTTTCAAGCTCCTGACCATAAAATACAGTTGGAAATACCAGCGATAATAAAAAGAAAAAGCGTAATGATTTTTTCATATAGTTGAATATTTGCAGGTTTTTAAATTAATTTCTGACTTTCAGAGGGGTAAAATTACAAAAAACTGATGAAACGCCAGCTAAGTTTTTTTTTAAGCTAATTTCGTTACATCGCTAAATTGTTACATCGCTAAATCTTTAATCCCCGGATTGAGCAGTCTTTAACTACTCAATATTTACACAAATCAAAAGTAGAAAATCTTTAATTATCAAATGTTGCATCACCGAAAGACTGGATTATCCATGAAGAGGATAAAATGCTTTTATGACTATCTTCGCCGCGTCATTATGCAGTATTATTATTTAGAATAAAGATGAAAAAAGAAAACTTTGGCAGCGATAAAAGATCGGCATTTGAAGCAAAAACAGAAGCTCAAAAGATAGCTTTCGGTCCGGTTATGTTCCAGGCAGCCCATGCACTGGTGAAACTTAAAATACTTGAAATAGTGAGCAATAACGGATCATCCGGCATTTCATCAAAAGAAATCGCTGATGGGTTGAATCTTTCGGAATATGGCGTGGAGGTTCTCCTGGATGCCGGTCTGAGTATGGGAATTGTAAGGATGCAGGATGAAAAATACATCCTCACAAAAACCGGCTTTTTTATCCTGAACGACAGTATGACCCTGGTTAATATGGATTTTGTCCAGGATGTTTGCTATAAGCCTTTTTTCTTCCTCGAAGAATCGGTCAGATCAGGCAAACCTGAAGGCTTGAAAGTTTTTGGCGATTGGAAGACAATATATCCAGGTTTACAGTTTCTGCCCGAACAAGTAAAGAAAAGCTGGTTTGGATTCGATCATTTTTACTCAGATATCGCCTTTCCGGAGATCATCCCCCTGATTTCTAAGGATAATCCTTCAACTTTAATGGATGTGGGTGGAAATACAGGCAAATTTGCCATTCAGTGTGTCACACAAATTCCCGGATTACAGGTAACAATAGTTGATCTGCCCGATACCCTGCAGGCTGCCCAAAAAAGCATCATCGAACAAGGATTTGGAGAAAAAATACACTTCTATGCAGCGGATATGCTTGACCATCAGAATAAACTGCCAGAGGGATTTGATGCGATCTGGATGAGCCAGTTCCTCGATTGTTTCTCCGAAGAACAGATTCACAGTATACTTACCAGGGCTGTTGATTCAATGGGTGATCATTCTTCCCTCTATATTCTGGAACTTTTCTGGGACCGGCAGAAGTATGAGGCTTCTTCTTACAGCCTGAACGCTACTTCGCTTTACTTTACCTGCCTGGCCAACGGGAATAGCCGCATGTATCATTCAACCGATATGTTCAGGATGATCGAGGCGGCCGGATTAAGAATCGAAGAATCCACCGATCACATCGGCATAAGCCATACCCTGGTGAAATGCCGGAAAGCCTGAATTCGTTTTAAAGTTTTTCCGACATTGAGAATCAGAAAGGATACCCAATCCCGAAGTTGACAATTACATCTGAAAACTGCCATTCTTTAAATACCCATCTTTCATTGACCGGGTTTGCGGGATCATAAAGGGGGATTGCAAAATCGACCCTCATGAGGAAGAAGTTGAAGTCGAGCCTTACACCCAGTCCGACATCAATCGCTAACTCCTTATAGAATCTGTCGAAACTGAAATTTCCTCCGGGATAAGATTCTGCATCCTTTAACAGCCAGATATTGCCGATATCGGTAAATAAAGCACCTTTAATAAAACTATAAACAGGGAAACGTAATTCAATATTGGCCTCAAGCTGGATATCACCCATACGGTCAAAATTGTCTTCCGGATTTTCATAGGAACCCGGTCCAAGTAAACGATATGGCCATCCCCGCATTCCATTGGAACCTCCACCGTAAAATCCTTTTTCCATCGGCAATACATCAGCATTCCCATATGGAAGAGCGGCGCCCAGAAACAAGCGGTAAGCCACAGAATTGCTCCGGCTGATTATGTTAAAAAAACGGAAGTCGCCGTCGAGCTTGACATACTGCGCGTAAGGAATGCCAAATAAAACGTATTGTCCAAGACTGTCTGTTTTTGAGCTGAAAAGACCACTGCCAAGTTTTAGTACATTACCGGCAGTCTCTAAATTACCTTTAAAATAGAAGAAGTTTTGCAATTTTCTGATATCCTGTGTGTTATAAATAAAAGAATATCTGAAGGCCATGATCAGGTTGTCGGTATATTGGTTTTTAATACGGTCATTTGGCTCTGCTTCTAATTTCTGTGCAAATTCCGGCGAAAGCGTTACATTGACAACACTCCAGTCGAACGGAAAGATCTGATGACGTTTTCTTTCCGATTCTTTCCAGTCATATCCAAAAGAAAGACTGTTCAGCCATCTTTCATACTCCGGCCTGTTTTCAAAAGCAACACCTAAACTGGTCGTGGTTTTTGGTCTGAAGTACCTTGGGAATCTTTCCTGCCTGAGCGGGATCAGGAACCGCGGGAATATTATACTCAACTCAATACCTGTTTCAATGGTGTTGAAAAATGGTGTGGCTGAGGAATAAGCATCATTGCTGCCGAATATTTTCTGAGCCTCAAGGGCTCCTCTTGCTTTGAGGCGCAAGGTTTCGGATCCCCTGAAAATGTTACTGTTCGAATACGTAAAGTTCAACCCGATGCCAGGCCTTCCGCCTGAATTGGTGACTTCGGTTTCAACCATAAAGGAATGGAGTTTTCTTTTCGACAGCTCAATACTGCAATCCAATAACCCTCTTAAAGCAGTATCAGTTGTCGGAACCTCTGTAAAACGGATATTGGAATAATTAAATACGCCTAGTTCAGCAACTCTCGACCGTGTCCTGGTAATATCGACCTGGCGGTAAGCATCGCCTGGTTGTATAAATACCGACTGTATGATAGTCCTGGGATGGATATGGTCCTTCTTCTGATGAAGGATGTAATAATCACCGGGCAGTTTCTTTTCATCTTTATTATTCCTGATGAATTTAATAGTATCCAGTTGAATGCCTGCCTGTACCAGGGGATCAAAATTCGGACGGATATAAATATCCCGGATAAAATAGCGCTTATGGGGCAGGGATTTTATTTTCCAGGTCTCTTCGACCGAAGTAATTATGCTGGGTTTGATTTTTATTTTGAGGTTCATCTCATGGTTGCTCATGGCACTGTCGATCTCAAAGAAAACAAAATCACGGTTGAAGTAATAATAACCGTTGTTTTGAAGTATATCTGTGATACGGCCCCTTTCATCATCAAGATCGAAAGCATTGTACACCGAACCGGTGATAATTATAGATTCCGTTTTGCTTTTACGGATAAACTGACTGATAATACTATCACTCATGGCGTATTCCACTTTCTTTAGGCGGTAAGGAGCAGCAGGACTAATCAGGTAATTAATGGTTACTTTCTTTTTCCCGGTATGTTTGGTATCAAAGCTGACATTTGAGTAAAAATATCCAATCTTATTAAGGTATAATTCCATCTCGCCGGCGGCATGGATGACAGCAGCAGAATCAAATATTGCTGGTCGTTCCCCGGCTTTATCACGCAGCCAGGTACGGAATTTACTTTCTTGTTTTCCTTTAGTACCGAGATGATAGAGGTAAAGTTTGACCCTGGCCATACCCAGGAATTTTTGATTTGGCTTTGGCTTTGTGATGGTATACAACTCATCGGTTCCAATCTCGCGGTTTTTGACGGTATAATAAATCTTGTTCTTTATCAGGAGATATTCACCGGGTTTCAGTGATTTGGTGGCACTACAGGATGATAAGAATAGTGCGATAATTATCACACAAATCCCTGCCGGAGAATTGTATGGGAGATACTTCTTCAAAGGCTTTGGTTACACCTCAATTCGCAAAGATAGCGAAATTTCAATACTGGTTCATAAGATAGCCCGGAGCAGCGATCAAACTATTAAATTTTTACTTTTGTTATCTAAATCGCTGTCATGTTAATCCTTTTTGCCAGATTAATGCTAAGTTTGATGGGCTGGAAGATTACAAACGTCATTCCGCCTGGAACGAAAAAGTGCGTCATTGCTGTGGCCCCTCATACCAGCTATTGGGATTTTGTCATCGGACGGTTGGCTTACTGGGTGCTGGGTGTAAAGGCTAGTTTTCTGATAAAAAAGGAAGCATTCCGGTTCCCGTTTAAAAACCTCCTGCTTCATATGGGAGGCATACCGGTCGACCGGGGACGCAGTACAAAAATGGTGGAACAGGTAGTCGAACGGTTCAGAAAGTCGGAATCCTTATTTATCGTCATTACGCCGGAAGCAACAAGAAAGCCCGTCAAACAGTGGAAGAAGGGTTTCTATTATATTGCTGACAAGGCCCAGGTTCCCATCGCCTTAGGATATCTTGATTATGCAAAGAAGGAGGGAGGCGTCGGGAAAGTTATCTTTCCCAATGGCGATATTGAAGTTCAAATGCGAGAAATTAAGGATTTTTACCGGGGAATGACCCCTAAGCACCCGGAGAGGTTTTATGTAGGAGAGTGAGATTGGTTTCGATTTTCGATTTTCGATTTTCGATTTTCGATTTTAAATTCGCAAATACCGAAAAATCGGTACAGGCTCTGTTCAGGCAAGGAAGCCTGGTATCTTTATTATTCCTGTTTAAAAATTTAATCTTGTTGGGTTAATACCCCGCTGCTTGCGGCGGGGTTGTTCATTAATATTGAATATATTTAGATAAATACATAATATTGTATATCTAAATAAATAGCTCAATAAATTATGTTTACCGGAATGTTTATTATTATCAAAATCAATGTTTTATAGCTAACTTTCTTTTCTATCCTTCCGGTTGAATGGCAGGGGTAAGCGTTAAAGGCAAAGAAAATAGTCGATATTACTTTTTTCAATTTTAAGGATAAAGATAACAAATCAGTATTAAAAAATAATATATATAAAAAATTACATTATTAAAATCGTCAGGTTGGTGTACAGCTCATATCCGGGATTAATAAATTTTGCAGATACTAACAAATAAAGGTTGATAAAAAAGCGATTACGTTCTTTGAATAAGTGGGGTCCAGGATTAGTTTCGCTACAAAAAAAACGAATCACAAAAAAAATGCTGTAAAAGAACTTTGTTATCCTGAAATTCATTATGACAAGCCCTTAAAAAGAGCAAAATGCGGAACAAACCTTGAACGTTTTCACCGATTATACATGAGACTCATTATTTACTATCATTCAAACTAAATTAAATTACCATGAAAAAATTATTTTTTTTGAGCGTTATACTTCTGCTCAATTATAGTTTACTGTTTTCACAGGTAGCCATCAATAATAATGGCAACCCTCCTGATTCATCAGCGGGGCTCGATGTCAGTTATTCAAACAAAGGTTTCCTGCTCCCGCGCATGACCTTTGAGCAGCGTAACGGCATCATTAAACCGGCAGAAGGGCTAATGGTATTTTGCACGAACTGTAGTGTCGATGGTAAAGGAGTTCTTTCCATTTTTCAGGGCGGAGGCTGGAAAATAGTTGATCTCGGTTGTTATGTGCCCAAAACACCTTTATCCGGAATTCATAGCCCTTCAGGGAACGAGATTGTCTGGAGATGGAACAAAGTTCCGATAGCTCTCGGTTATATGTGGGATACGATCAATGATTACAGCGATGCAATAAATCTGGGTACTGATACTACTTATACCGAAACAGGTCTTGACTGCAATACCAGTTATACAAGATATGTATGGGCTCATAATGAATGCGGAACTTCTCTGGTATCAGAATTAACACAGTTGACCTCGTTGGTACCCATTGATGATGCGCCGACAGAGGGAATTCATGTTTCAACAGCAACAACTATTACATGGAAATGGAATACCGTAGAAAATGCAACAGGATACAAGTGGAATACAACCAATGTTTATAGCACTGCCACAGATATGGGTCTCAAAACGGACACTACTGAAACAGGGCTTGCCTGTGACTCTACTTATACCCGGTATGTTTGGGCTTACAATGGTTGTGGAGTTTCCATAACACCAACCCCGCTGACATTTGCAACTTCTATTGATCCGCCTGATCCACCAGTTGCTTCCATTCATGAACCTTCATCGACACAGATCGTTTGGAACTGGAATGTTGTCGATGGGGCAACAGGTTACAAGTGGAATAAAACTGATGATTACGGCACTGCCCAAGACAGGGGTACAGCAACAGACACCATTGAAACAGGGCTTACCTGCAATACATTTTATACACGTTATGTCTGGGCTTACAATGAATGTGCTGTTTCATCCTCAACTATGCTGACACAAACTACTTCTCTTGATCCACCCGATGCCCCGACTCCAGGCATTCATGTTCCCTCATCTTACCAGATCGTTTGGAACTGGAATATTGTCGATGAAGCAACAGGTTACAAGTGGAATACAACTGATGATTACGGCACTGCCATAGATAGGGGAATGGAAACAGACACTACTGAAACAGGGCTTACCTGTGATAGTTCTTATATACGTTATGTATGGGCTTATAACAACTGTGGAGTTTCAATATCGACCCTATTGACACAGGCTACTTCTCTTGATCCACCTGCAGCCCCGGATGAAAAGCCTCATTTTTCTAGTGCAACTTCCATAACATGGAACTGGAATACTGTTGCCGATGCAACAGGATACAAGTGGAATACAACCGATGACTACGGTACTGCCACTGACAGGGGCATGGCAACAGATACCACTGAAACAGGGCTTACCTGCAATAGCCTTTATACACGATATGTATGGGCTTACAGCAACTGTGGAGTTTCACAATCGACTCAACTGACCCAGACTACATCTCTTGATCCACCCGATGCTCCGACTGCTGCCACACATGATGCGTCATCGTACCAGATAGTCTGGAAGTGGAATATTGTTGATGATGCGACAGGATATAAGTGGAACACAACCAATAATTACGGCACTGCAATAGATAGAGGTACAGCTACTGAAATTACCGAAACAGGGCTTACCTGCGATTCTGCTTATTCAAGATATGTCTGGGCTTATAGTAACTGTGGGGTTTCACAACCAACTCTATTAACCCAGTCCACTACTCTTGATCCACCTAATGCTCCTACTTCCGGCACACATATTCCTTCTCCGACGCAAATATTATGGAGATGGAATGAAGTCCCGGATGCAACAGGTTATAAATGGAATTTAACCGATGATTACGGCACAGCCACAGATAGGGGTTTGGCAACAGATACTACCGAAACAGGGCTTACCTGCGATAGTTCTTATACACGTTATGTATGGGCTTACAGCAACTGTGGAGTATCACAATCAGCCACATTGACCCAGGCTACATCTCTTGATCCACCTGATTCTCCGACTTCAGGCACGCATGTACCCTCAATAACAGAGATAGTCTGGAACTGGAATACTGTCGCCGAGGCAACAGGATACAGATGGAATACGACCGATGATTATGGCACTGCCACTGATATGGGTTTGGCAACAGACACTACCGAAACAGGGCTTACCTGCGATAGTTCGTATACACGTTATGTTTGGGCTTATAACAACTGTGGAGTTTCAACGCCAACTCCTCTGATGCAGGCTACTTCTCCTGATCCACCTGATGCGCCGACTTCGGGTACTCATGAACCTTCGCCGACTCAGATCGTTTGGAACTGGACTTCAGTCGCCGAAGCAACAGGATACAAGTGGAATAATAACAATAATTATAATACTGCCATCGACAGGGGTACGTCAACAAACGCTACCGAAACTGGTCTTACCTGCAATACTTTATATACGAGCTATGTATGGGCCTACAATAGCTGTGGGGTTTCAATATCAACATCATTGACACAGACTACTTCACTTGATCCCCCTGATGCACCGGGTTCTGGCAATCATATTCCATCAGCAACACAGATAGTGTGGAACTGGAATACCGTCACTGGTGCAACAGGTTATAAGTGGAATACAACCGATGATTACGGCACTGCCATAGATAGGGGTATGGAAACAGACACTACCGAAACAGGGCTTACCTGCGATAGCTCTTATACAAGGTATGTATGGGCTTATAACAACTGCGGGGTTTCACAATCAACCCAATTGTCACAGGCCACTACTCTTGATCCACCTGATGCTCCTACCGCTGCCACTCATGTTCCCTCAGCGTACCAGATCGTTTGGAACTGGAATACGGTAACTGACGCAGCAGGTTACAAGTGGAATACAACCAATGATTATGGCACTGCCACAGATAGGGGTCTGGCAACAGACACTACCGAAACAGGGCTTACCTGCGATAGTTCATATACACGATATGTATGGGCTTACAACGACTGTGGAGTTTCTCAACCGGCTCAACTGACCCAGACTACTTCTCTTGATCCACCTGCGGCACCGGATGCAGCATCTCATTTTTCAAGCGCCACATCAATAACATGGAACTGGAATACCGTCGAGGAGGCAACAGGTTACAAATGGAATACGACCAATGATTATGCCACTGCCACAGATAGGGGTCTGGCAACATACACTACCGAAACCGGGCTTACCTGCGATAGTTCTTATACACGCTATGTATGGGCTTACGGCAACTGTGGAGTTTCACAATCGACTCAATTGACCCAGGCTACTTCTCTTGATCCGCCTGATGCTCCGGGTTCCGGCACTCATATTCCATCAGCAACACAGATAGTGTGGAACTGGAATACCGTTGACGATGCAACAGGTTATAAATGGAATACGACTGATAATTACAACACGGCTACAGACCTGGGTGAAGAAACAGACACTACCGAAACCGGGCTTTCCTGTGACATTTCTTATACACGATATGTATGGGCCTACGGCGATTGCGGAGTTTCAGAATCGACTGAATTGACACAATTGACTACCAGCGATCCACCTGCAGATCCGGTTGCCGGAACTCATATTCCTTCATCGGCTCAGATCATCTGGAAATGGAATTCCGTAGACGGCGCAACAGGTTACAAGTGGGGTACAACCAATGTATACACTTCGGCTACTGATGTGGGTCTGGCAACAGACACTACTGAAACAGGGCTTGACTGCAATATTGTATATACACGGTATGTATGGGCCTATAACGAATGTGCAAATTCATCTGCAACAACCCTGACACAGACCACATCTCTGTACCCGCCCGAAGCACCGGAAGCTGGTACTCATGTGCCTTCAGCCACCCAGATCGTCTGGAACTGGATTGCAGTGCCTGACGCTGACGGATACAAATGGAATACGACAAACAGTTACGGTACAGCTACCGATATGGGTATACTGACAACAAAAACAGAAATCAACCTTATATGCGGTACCGGTTATACTTGCTACGTTTGGGCCTATAATAACTGTGGAGTTTCAACCTCAACCCAATTGACACAGACCACTTCTTTTGATCCACCTGCAAGCCCTGCTCCTGGTAATCATGTTCCCAATTTTACAGAGATTATTTGGAACTGGAATACTGTCGCAGGTGCGGCAGGCTACAAGTGGGGTATTACCAATGTTTACGCCAACGCAACAGACATGGGTACGCTCACTACAAAAACTGAAATTAACCTGGAATGTGCCACCAACTATACCCGATATGCATGGGCATATAATAGCTGCGGGGTTTCAACACCAGTAACATTGAATCAAACTACATTGAGCTGCTGGTCTTGCGGGACCTCCATAACCATTAACCATGTGGCAGATTCGGTTGCGCCGGTGACTAAAACGGTTACCTATGGAACTGTTACCAATGTGCCCGGTGAAACCACAAAATGCTGGACCACCAGTAACCTTGGCTCTGACCATCAGGCAACAACCTATAACGATAATACAGAAGCTTCAGCAGGCTGGTACTGGCAGTTTAATAAGGCGCGAGGCTTCATGCATGATGGAACTACCCGGACCCCGGCTACACCCTGGATTACAGCAATTGTTCAGTATTCTAACTGGACTCCAATAAATGACCCATGTGCTCTTGAGTTTGGAGGTACATGGCGAATTCCTACTAAATTAGAATGGGAACATGCTGATGTAACTGGTGGCTGGGGCACATACCTCGGACCATGGAATTCTTTACTGAAGTTGCATGAAGCAGGTTATCTGTATTCTTCCGATGGTTCAATCAGGAGCAGAGGTTCGAATGGCGTCTATTGGAGCAGCACACAGAGTGCAGAAGAACTGGGATGGAGGTTGAATTTCTCTTCAAGTCTTTGTGTTACTTCTACTGCCAGTAAAACATTCGGTTATACCCTCCGCTGCATCAAAAATTAATGTGCGCCATTAATTAGAAGCCGCGAAAGGTTTCATCTGACTAGGAAAATAAATGAGGGTGTCTCAAAAGTCGGGACACTCTCTTTTTTGTATGCTCCGACGGGTGAATCCGTCGGTTAATATAAAATCCTTGTAGAATTGCAATATCTTCTTTATAAACATTTATCATGTTATCCTGTTTTCTCAAAATATTCTCTTAATGTCGAAAATCATTATCAATATGATTAATGATGGAATGATTATGACTATGATAATGACCTGAAATAATAGGTTATTCAGAGATAAGACATTTAATATGAATTGTTTATAAGATTTTCTTCTTTAATGACCATTCTATGGTTTGATTGTTGGTTATTGAAGGTTCAAATCAAAATAATTAAACAAACACTACCATGAATAAACTGATATTATATTTCGCTATACTTCTGTTTTGCAGTAATCCAATACTAGCCCAGGTAAGCATTAATACCGACGAATCTCTGGCTGATCCATCTGCCGGGTTGGACATCAAATTCACGGATCGAGGGCTATTAATACCCCGGTTGAACTTTGAACAACGTAAAGCTGTTGTTAGTCCGGCACAGGGATTAATGATATTTTGCACTGATTGTGGTGTGGAGGGTTCATTGAGTATTTTTTCAAACGGCTCGTGGAAAACATTCAGCAGGCTGGTACTGGCAGTTTAACGGCATGCAAGGCTTCAAACATGATGGTACTGCCCGAACCCCGGCAACAACATGGATTTATTCGATTATGGAATATTCCAGCTGGACATGTGAAAATGATCCATGTGCTCTTGAACTTGAAGAGGGATGGCGTATTCCTACAAAATTAGAATGGGAACATGTCTCGGTTATACCCTCCGCTGCATCAAAGACTGATGTAAGCTATCAGCACGAAGCTTCGAAAGGTTTCACCTAATTCGTAAAATAAAAATCATCTACCGGATTTCCGGTGGATGATTTTTTAATTACAGCAGATTCAGCACTTAAGGGCAAGGATTCACCGACCTCTTTTTCCTGCTTATCCGGAATTTTCCTAAAATACACCCGATCAGTCAAAAATTCACTATATTGTGGTGATCAAATTTGATCTGTTGAATATTCGTTTCCCGCAAATCCGGCACCAATGCAAAAAGGCCCAAAAATTAAATTAGCCGTTGATCTTCATAAGATCAATAAGTTTTTCCCCCTGGATCACAATTCACAAGGGGGCTTTGATTATGATCTGATCATCGACAGGCAAAGATATGATGAAGTGGCGGCCCTTCTTTTTGAATATGATATTTCAGAAGACCAGCCCATCCAGGAAATTTGCTTCATCTTACTCTGGATGGAAAAAGAAACGATGTCAGGTGATGACAGAGATAACTATTCAGGAAAGTATTATCAAATGTGGGTAGAACTTGATAAGCTAAAGCAATATTTAATGAATAACAGGATTACATCAATAAGTTTCAAGGGGGAATATGAAAGAAATAAACCCAATGAAGCCATTACATTGCACGAAGAAATAAATATTGACAGGGTTTGTGACGGGATAAGATCAATATTCCGGGATGAATTTCAAAATGCAAAACAAAAAAAAGGAAAAAAGGGACTGACAACCTGGAAAAGAAAAAAGATGATCCGGATCAAAAATAATATCCTGAATTTCTTTACAACAATTCCCTGTCTGGATGAACTTTCACTGGAAGACCAATATGACCTGATTGGCAAACTTTCAGAACTGGCAGGAATACCGGGACAGGTGTAGTTTGTATCTGTTTATCCGGAATTTTACAAAACGCTTGATTTTGCTGTGGGAGTTACTGGATTCGAACCAGTGACCCTCCCGAGTAACTCGGGATGCTCTGAACCTTTTGTGATCAGATCCTGAATCCTGGTTTTACTTTTCCAATGCTTGATATGCCGTTCACGTTTTAATGCTTCGATTTTAGAAAAGTATCGTTTGGAATATACCAATTGCCAGTCTTTAGCATTTGCGGTATATCCTCTGTGATTGGAGAGATGTCTTCGCAGCCTGCCATCTAAATCATGAGTTGAGCCGACATAATATTTGCCCATTGATGCAGAATAAAGAATATAAAACCAGTAAATCATAATAGTGGATTTTATAGGTTAATCCACTTTTTAGGAAAATATACCCGGTCGGATAAAAAAAGCAGTCTGTACGACTGCTTTGCTGTGGGAGTTACTGGATTCGAACCAGTGACCCTCTGCTTGTAAGGCAGATGCTCTGAACCAACTGAGCTAAACTCCCTTTTCTTACTTATTTGAACCAGTGACCCTCCCGAGTAACTCGGGATGCTCTGAACCAACTGAGCTAAACTCCCTCGAAAAAGACTGCAAAATTAGAATTAAAAATTAAAAATTAAAAATTAAAAATTAAAAAATTCAATTTGCTTTCTGAAACAACCGGGTTAGTCATTTATTAACCGTTTGAAAATTCAAACTGTTTATTCATCAACCCGCTTTTTCTTTTCTTATGATATTTCCTACTTTTGCACCTGTTAACATAATCAAAACATATCCTTACATGAAAAAATTAATCCATTTTTTACTAAGCAGTTTAATGCTGTTTTTTACCATTTCTCTTTTTGCCCAGGAGATCACTTATGCTCCCAAGGCTCCGATTCCGCTTGACCCTGATGTCATCTACGGAAAGCTCGAAAACGGGATGACCTATTACATCCGCGAAAACCGCGAACCTAAGGAACGTGCCGAACTTTACCTTACCGTGAACGTGGGCGCACTTTCGGAAGATGCCGATCAGAACGGCCTGGCTCACTTCTGCGAACATATGGCCTTTAACGGGACCAAAAATTTCGATAAGAAAGCCATCCTGAATTACCTGCAATCTATCGGAATGAAATTCGGTCCTGAAATTAATGCTTTCACCAGCAGCGATGAAACCAACTATATGCTGCAGAAAGTCCCGACAACCGACCCGAAAATTATCGATACCGCCTTGCTTATTCTTTACGATTGGGCCCATAATATCTCATTCGTTGACGCGGAGATCGATGCCGAACGGGGTGTGATCCATGAAGAATGGCGCACGGGCCGTTCCGCTATGTTCCGCATGATGAGAGAAGCTAACAAGGTTGTCTTCAAAGATTCCAAATATGCCGTACATGATGTTATCGGAGATATCGCGATTATCGATAATTTTCCCTATGATGTCGTTAAACGCTATTATGCCGACTGGTACCGTCCAGATCTACAGGCTATCATAGCCGTCGGGGATTTTAACGGTAAAGAAATGGAAAAGCAAATTATCGAACTTTTCTCAACTATCCCCAAAAAAGAAAATACCCGGGAACGTGAATACTTCCCGGTGCCCGATCACCAGGAAACCCTGATCACCGTGCAGACAGATAAAGAAGCTCAGTACCCGATTGTCCAGGTTTATTATAAACATGCACCGAATGAAAACCGCGATATGGAATACTATCGCAACAGCTACAAGAAACAACTCTTCAATTCCATGCTTAATACACGTCTTCAGGAACTTATTCTTTCTGCCGAGCCTCCGTTTGTTTACGGTTATGCCTTCTACACCGGCCTGGTAAGAACGAAAGACGCCTTTGTCTCACTTGCCGTGGGTAACAATAACGAGCTCGATAACGCCCTGCATGCCCTCCTTATTGAAAACAAACGGGTGCTTCAGTTTGGTTTTACAAGTACGGAGCTGGAAAGGGCAAAAAATGACCTCCAGAGAAACATGGAAAAGCAATTTGCTGAAAAGGATAAGATGGAAAACGATAAATATGTATGGCAATATTATTCTAATTTCCTGGAGCAGGAACCGATTCCCGGAATAGCTTATGATTACGCATTTACGAACCAGATTCTGCTGGGGATCACACTCGAAGAGGTCAATGCGCAGGCAAAAGAATGGATTACCAATGAAAACAGGGTCATCTCGATCATGGCCCCGGAAAGCGAAGATATTAAAATTCCGCATGAACAGGAAATCAGGGATATCATTGCTGCAGTTGATCAGGAGGCTGTCACCGCATATATCGACAAAGTAACCGACGGACCATTAATGGCTACGGAACCTGTGCCTTCGGTTGTAGATAAGAAAGGCAAAAACAAGACACTGGGAACAACCGAATGGACTTTTGAGAATGGTGTGAAGGTGGTGTTGAAAACAACTGATTTTAAGGATGATGAAATCCTGATGAGTGCCTTCAGCTACGGGGGAAGCTCCCTCTATGAAACCAGGGACGTGATTTCAGCCGATTTCACAACTTATGTCGTTCAGGAAAGCGGCGTAGGTGAATTTGATAAAATGGCCCTGGAGAAAAAATTATCCGGGAAAATCGCTTACGTAAGCCCTGTTATCAATGAGAATGCTGAAGGTTTTGAAGGCTCTTGTTCTGTCAAGGACCTTGAAACCATGCTGCAATTGATTCATTTGTATTTCACTACACCCAGGACTGACGACGTTGCCTTTAATGCGTTCATTAAAAGGATGAAAGCCGTGCTCGATAACAAGGCACTCGAACCTGAATCAGCGCTGATGGATACGGTTACTGTTCTGATGGCTAATCACCATCCGCGTGTCCGCCCCCTGACCTCGGAACTGTTAAATGAAACCAACCTGAAGAGAATGCGGTCTATCTTTAAAACCCGCTTCGGCGACCCGGGAAGTTTTACCTTTTATTTTGTCGGCAATATCGACCTTGAAAAGGCTAAACCACTTATGGAGAAATATTTGGGCGGATTGCCAAAAGTCAGCCGTGTAGAAACATGGGTGGATAATAACGTCAGGCCGCCGGTTGGAAAAGTGAACAGGGAGATCAAACGCGAAATGAAAGTCCCGAAAGGAACCGTCTTCATCACCTATTCCGGAACCTTTGATTATGATGATTTCCAGACACGATTGAACCTGTCATCACTTTGTGATGTCCTCGACTTCAGGTATGTGGAAACCATCCGCGAAGAGCAAAGCGGCACATATGGTGCAGCTGTTTATGAAAGCATGGAAAAATATCCTTATGAAAATTATTCAGTAACTGTTTATTTTGATTGCGATCCCCAGAATACCGGAAGGCTTAAAAATATCGTTTACCAGGAGATCGAAAAGCTTAAAACCGATGGCCCTACTGAAAAAGACCTCCACGGGGTAAAAGAAAATAAGCTTAAAGTACACCAGGAAAACCTCCGTAAGAATGATTATTGGATGAACATCATCAAGAATAAGGATTATTATCAGTCAGACCTGACCGAATATCTTGAATATGAAAATTATGTGAATTCGATGACACGCGAATCGCTGAAGGCTGCAGCACAGCAGTTTTTCACCGGCAATATCATAGAGGCGGTTCTGTTACCGGAGAATATGGAGGACAATACGGCGAATCCTGTTCACAAAGAGTAGGCAGTTGACAGTATTCAATCGTTAGATACTCAAAATCTTGCGTATCTAACGATTATTTTCTGATTTTTAACAGCAAAATATTGCATATCTGCTACAATTCCAGTTCCAGATCCAAACTCTCTTTCAGAGTCTTCAACTCGGGGTTTTTCTCTGACATCGCACGGTACTTGTCTTCGGCGGTGTAGGGTTTAGATTGCACGACGGTTTCTACAAGATTGGTCTCCATTTGGATTTTCTGATTCCGCATTTCCCCGCGAATGAAATCCAGCAAATCGGCTCTTCTTTCTTTCAGGGTCATCTCCTGCGCACGGTTATCAAGCCGGAGTTCTATGACGAAATTGCCTTTCAGCAGAGGCTTACGGGTGGATAGGATGCTGTAAAAATTAGGATATTGTCCTGCAATGCTTTCAGTGTAATAATGCCAGACTTTCTCAAGTTTTTCCTGGTTAAAATCGTTCTGCTCGACATTTTCTGCCTTAATCCCGTCTGCCCCATGCTGACTGGCTTTTGGGATATGATTTTCAGGCTTTATGGAGATGGTCCGGGTGCCGGATGCTGAGACCGGAGGTCGGTCCACCGATGTCTTTATGCTGGCGGAGGAAGACTTTTTAACCTCAGCAGTCGGCGAAACAGGAAGATTGTAATCAGCATGGCTTTCTTTAGTTCCTTCCGGGGGAATCAGGGAGCTTTTTTTTTCACCGGCGGCAGGATTTACGATGACCGAAGCTGTGCAAATCTGCAACAGTGCCAGTTCTATCTGCAGCCGCTTGTTATTGCTGGTTTTATAGCTTTGATCGAACTGGTTGTGAATGTCAAGGGATTTTAACAGAAAGGCCGGTGCGCAGCGACTTGCCTGTTCGATATATTTTTGCTGCAGATTAGCACTGATCTCAAGAAGTGTCACCGTTTTCGGATCCCGGCATACCAGCAGGTTCCTGAGATGCTCTCCCAGGCCGATCAGGAAATGTTGACCATCGAACCCCCGGTTGATGATCTCGTTGATAGTCAGCAAAAGGCCGGAAGTATCCCGGTCCAGGACCTGGTCAACGATCTTGAAATAGTAAGAATGGTCGAGTATGTTAAGATGTTCGGTAACCGTTTCGTAAGTGAGCTTATTCCCGGAGAAGCTGACGAGCTGGTCAAAGAAAGATAAAGCATCACGCATGGCTCCGTCGGCTTTCTGGGCGATCACGTGAAGGGCTTCTTCTTCGGCTTCTACGCCTTCATTTTTTGCCACAAAAGCAAGATAATCGGTAATGTCTTTTACGCTGATGCGCTTAAAATCAAAGATCTGGCAGCGCGACAGGATAGTGGGAATGATCTTATGCTTTTCCGTTGTAGCCAGGATGAATTTGGCATAGGCAGGAGGTTCTTCCAGCGTCTTCAGGAATGCATTGAAAGCCGAGGCTGAAAGCATGTGGACTTCATCGATTATATACACTTTATAATTCCCGATTTGAGGAGGAATACGAACCTGCTCGACCAGGTTCCGGATATCATCTACTGAATTGTTGGATGCGGCATCAAGTTCATGTATATTGAAAGAAGCAGAACGGTTGAACGACAGGCAGGATTCACATTTTTCACAGGCTTCTACCTGGTCGACCGGATTGAGACAATTGATCGTTTTAGCGAGGATACGGGCACAGGTTGTTTTTCCCACACCCCGCGGACCGCAAAACAGGAAAGCCTGCGCAAGCTGTTTGTTGCGGATGGCGTTTTTTAAGGTCGATGTGATCGATTGCTGCCCCACCACGGTATCGAAAGTGGCTGGTCTGTATTTCCGGGCCGATACGATGAAATTGTCCATAGATATTGATAAAGCCTGCTTTTCTGCCGCTCAAAAATACTAAAGATTCGGAAGGTGTGCTATTTGAAAGACTTATTTATCTTTGTTTAAATTAATTTTATAATTATCTGCGGAATATCCCGATAAATATGCTTAAAAGCCTCAGACTTTACACGGAATATTTCGTGAAACTATCTTTCACACCGGAAAGAAAGTTCGTTTTACATGATGTGAAGCGGTTTTTGTTGAAGAAAGATGTTTTCCGGCAAGAGTTCAGTTTTTCGAAGAATGAAAAAAAAGAAGCTCTTGACAGAGCTGCTGGCTGGCTGATGATTGCCCGGAAAGCCAATAATGACGGCGGTATGGGCTCCTATCATCTCATAAAAAAATGGTCATCTTCTTATCCCGAAACCACCGGTTATATTATTCCTACGTTGATCCAATACGGGAAGAAAAATAATCAGCAAGGAGCGATAGATTCAGCAACCCGTGCAGCAAATTTCTTGCTGGATATCCAGAAAGAGAGCGGTGGCTGGCAGGGCGGGAGAATCGGCGAAAATAAACCGGAGATTGTCTTTAACACAGGCCAGGTTATGCGTGGGATGATTGCCATACATCAACACACAGGTGAGCAGAAATATCTGGAAGCGGCTGTAAGAGCCGGCCGGTGGCTTTCGGAAATCGTTCACCCCGAAGGCTTCTGGCAAACCCATGCCCTGATGGACCGGGCACGGGTTTATGATACCTTTGTAGATGTCCCGCTTTTACAATTGTACAAAATAACAGGCTTTGAACAATTCAGAAGAACGGCCGTCAGTAACCTCGAATGGGTTATCCGTGATAAGATGAAGGAAAACGGATGGTTTGAAGATTGCGATAATACGGTTAAACGTAATGACAAACCGATCCTTCACACAATCGCTTATACACTTGACGGATTGATTGATAGTGGGCTTATTTTAAAAGATGATAAGTATATTGATGCTGCGGTTCCGGGTGCCATGAAATTGCGTGATCTTTTTCTTTCAAATGGTTTTCTCAATGGAAGATATGACCGGAACTGGGCCGGAACTGAATTTTTACTGTGCACCGGGGGTGCCCAGATGGCCATTGTATGGCTAAAACTTTATAGAAGATATGGTAGTGATGATTATTTGACTGCCGCAAGAGGAATGATAAACCTCCTGATATTTATTCAATCCAGGAAATTCAGGGAAAAAGCGGATACCCTGGGCGCCATTCCCGGGTCTTTTCCCATCTGGGGCCGATATGAGCCTTTTGCATTTCCAAATTGGGCAACGAAATTTTTCTGTGATGCTTTAATGCTGGAAGGGGAGATGCAATAATGAATAAGGCCACTTCTAATATGACTTTAACTCCGGTGGAACGGGTATTGCAGACTGCCTTGAAATACCCTGACCGCCCTGCGCTGGAATTGCCTAATTCGATCTATTCTTACCGGGAATTGACTGAAGCGGCAGCTTCGGTGGCCCAATCCATCATCGAATTAAACGATCCATGTCCTTTCATCGCCGTTGTGGCAGATAAAAGTTTTTCCTGCTATTCCGGCATCCTGGGTATCCTGATGGCCGGGAAAGCTTATATGCCGCTTAATCCTCGCTTTCCCGCCGCCCGTAACCTGTATATGATGGAAAAAGCCGGCATCAGGATCCTGATTGCAGGTGAAAACGCTGATGATGAACTCGATACCATCCTTGATAGTTATTCTTCCGGGATCTATGTCATTTTTCCGGAAGGGGGGACCTCACAGGTTACCTGTGAGGTTACCCTCCCACAAAACCCTGCCTACCTGCTCTTCACTTCGGGAACTACAGGAAAGCCAAAAGGAGTGGCGGTTTCAATACGGAACCTGAGCAGCTATCTCGATTTTATGATGAAAACATTTGATTTTCAGCCGGAAGACCGGTTCACACAGAATTTCGACCTGACCTTCGATCTGAGTGTCCATGATCTTTTCCTGGCCTGGTCTTCAGGTGCATGCCTTTGCGTACCACAGGATAACTCTTCGTTTGCTATGGCCCGGTTTATCCGTGAGAAGCAACCAACAGTCTGGTTTTCTGTGCCATCTGTTGTGCTGCTGATGGATCGGATGAGATTGCTAAAACCGGGAGCTTTTCCTTCAGTCAGGCTGAGCTTTTTCTGTGGCGAAGCGCTGCATTCCCGTTTGGCTAATGCCTGGAAAACTGCAACGCCTCAATCCCGTCTGGTCAACCTTTATGGTCCGACCGAAGCGACCATTGCCATCACCTGCTATGAACTACCTGAAAATTCTGAGCTCTGGAAGAGTGAACTGGGCATCATTTCTATCGGGCACATTTTTGAAGGGAATTCATTTATTTTGCAGGGGGCAACCTCACAGGTCACCTGTGAAGTTGGTGAAGGCGAACTTTGTGTTGGCGGAAACCAGGTGGTCGATGGTTATTTCCAAAATGAAGAAGCTGATATCGATTCTTTCTATACTGATCCCGTCTCCCTGCAGAAATGGTATAAAACCGGTGACCTGGTTAAGGTTGACGAGGATGGAGACCTCTTTTTTTTAGGAAGGAAAGATGCTGAAGTGAAAATTTCAGGATACAGGGTTAACCTGAAGGAGATCGAAAATGTTCTTGCTGAATACGAATCAGTCGGCCAGGCCGTTGTTATCCTTGATAAGACGGGTGATGACCAGGGAATGATCCTGGCCTTCATTCTTGAAAAAGAAGAGGAAAAAGCAGAGGAGAAAGAACTTGATGCATTCTGCCGGCAACAGCTCCCCTGGTATATGGTCCCGGGAAAATTTATCTTTGTGAAAGAAATCCCCCTTAACCTGAATGGAAAAGTTGACATTGCATCTTTAAAAAAGATATATATTGATGGAAAATGAGATAAGGAAACAGCTGATAGAATTACTACGTGATAAGCTTCAACGCCTGGCGATCAGGGAAAGTGAACTGGGTGATAAATTTGACCTGGTTAAAAGCGGGCTGCTTAACTCATTGGAGTTTGTTGAGCTGGTAGCTTCTATCGAGAAAATTCATCATCACGAAATCGATTTTGAAGAAGCACTTGAAAATGGTGAACTTACAACTATCGGTGGATTGATCAGGGCTTTTGAAATTAAAAAATGATGAGAGAGTATGATTACATAAAGCTCGATCAGCCGGAAGATCCGGATTGGAATATTGCCGGAGAACTTTTTACCCGGATGTATTCACAAATGAACGAAATAGGGCTCCTGCTTCCGCTTTGTGATGATGGAACTGAAAAATGGCTCAAAACGGCTCGAAATACTTCGGGTAGATTTGGCGTAACAATCCTGGCAAAAGATTGGGGTAAAGCTGTCGGTTTTGCGCATGGCATGATTAAATTTTTACCTGATTATCTTGGTGGATATGCCGTTGGAACCATTACACATGTTTATGTCGATGACGATTGCAGGCATTCGGGAATTGGGAAAGCCCTGGTAAATCAACTGGAAGAATGGTTCCTGACAAAAAAAGTACATTCCATCGAGTTGCAGGTCATAACCGGAAATCCCATTGCAAATGAATTCTGGAAAAAACTTGGCTATAATGAAGAGTTGATCCAATACCGCAAAACCTGAAATAAGTGACGGATTTCAAATACCGTGAATTGATCACAAATTTTGGAATTTCACCCGGCAGCCTGCTGATGGTTACCGCTGACCTGACAAGGATAGCTATGTCCTCCCTCCGGAATGAAGGGGAATTCAATATCGGTTTCTTCATTGATAGTATTCAAAAACATCTTGGAAAGGAAGGCACCCTTGTCATTCCGGCTTTCAACTTCAACCTTAAAAATAGCGGGTATTATAATCCCGCCAGGTCTTTGCCGATCACAGGCGCGTTATCAGTTGCTGCATTGAAAAGAACTGATTTCCTGCGCACCAGGCATCCATTGCACTCATTCCTTGTTTGGGGCAAATATGCTGAATCCCTTGCAGCGTTGAACAACCGCAGCTCTTTCGGCAAAGATTCCCCCTTCGCTTTCCTGAAAGCACACCATGCAACCATGTTGCTCATCGATACGTCAATCAGCGCAGCTTTTACTTTTGTCCACCATGTGGAAGAAATGGAAAAAGTTAATTACCGGAAATACAGGAAATTTGAGATTTTAGTCGATGAAAATGATGGGAAACCGGTCAGGAAAGAGTTTTTGCTTTATGCGAAAAAGCCTGGCTGGACGATGGAGCTGAAAGGGTTGGAAACCCTTTTAACCGACCTGGAAATTGCGAAAAGCATAAATATAAACAATATATCCTGCACCCTGGTCGATCTGGCGGCTGCCTATCCTGTCATCAAAAATGATATTCTCCGGAATAAAGCGCGAAATTTGGCCCGGTTTGCTCCTGAATTGTACCTTCGTGAAATGGCCAAATCGTTCCTGGCAACAATTGGAATTCATACTTTAGCTTATAAAATCAGTTATGATCCTGGTTTACTGTGATCATATTACCGAACGACACCGGTTTATCTTCGAATTTATCTTCGGGGATATACTGCGTACCGGCTGTCAATTGACCCAAAGCAGGGAAGAATTTGAATCCTGCGCAGGTCCAAAAATCAGTTATTCATCTTCCGAAATGCCAGGTAAACTGCATTTCCGGGCTCATCCATTGCCAGGTGAAAAAGGTATAACAGAACAGCAAATCAAGATATCCAAATGGAATGGACTTCCGGTTTTTTTCCAGGTTGAAGGACCTTCTGCTTTGCCTTTCGATCCATTCGCTCTTTCGTTTTACCTGGTCAGCAGGTATGAAGAATACCTGCCTTTTAAACCGGATGAGCACGGACGGTTCCGGCCTGAATTAAGCCTTGCAGGCAGGGAAGGATTTCTCCAGATACCGCTTGTGGATGCGATCGTACACGCGATCAATAACCTGCTGAAGGCACAGTTTCCGGGCATCATCCTTGCTGATCAACCTTTCCGTTTTATTCCATCTTTCGATATTGATATCGCATACGCTCATCTGGGGAAAGGATGGGTAAGGGCCACGGCCGCCTGGCTTAAGCTTTTTATGAAAGCCGATTTCGGCCAGATAAAGGAAAGATATTCAACATTAACCGGAAAAGTAGCCGATCCGTATGATAATTTCCAACTTCACCTTGATTTAGCTGCAAAGTATGACTATCCGCTGTTGTATTTTGTACTGCTGGGCGATTTTGGCAGGTACGACCGGAATACTACCTACCGCGGCAAGCGGTTCAGGGAGTTATTGTCAAAATTAAGCCTTACGGCAGAAATGGGACTCCATCCCTCTTATCAATCTTTTCTTCATCCTGAAATATATAAAAAAGAAAAGAAAAGACTGGAGGCTATCATCCAAAGACCGGTAATAAATAATCGTTTTCACTTTCTACGCATGAAATTCCCACAATCTTACCGGGAGTTGATTAAGGAAGGAATAAAGGAAGATTACTCACTTGGTTATTCATCCATGAACGGTTTCAGGGCAGGTACCTGCACTCCGTTTTATTTTTACGATCTTGAAAAAGAAGAAAGGTCGAACCTTCGCATTCACCCGTTTATTTTCATGGATTCCGCTATGATCGACAATTTGCAGCTTTCACTTGCAGAAGCGGTCGCAGAAATTGATCGCATAATGAATCAGGTTAAAATTTATGGAGGTGAGGCGATCGGCATCTGGCATAATTACTCTCTGAGCGAAAAGGATCAATATAAAGGTTGGCAGGAAGTGCTTATTTCCACCTTAAAACAATATCAAAAAACTTTGCAGTGATTAAGTACATCGAAAGGAAGTACATCGATAACGATAAGTGGAATAAATGCATAAACCACTCTTTCAACGGGAACCTGTACGGGTATTCATGGTTTCTCGATATAACCGGCGGAGAGTGGGATGCATTGGTGGAGAATGACTACGAACGGGTCTTTCCGCTGGTTCACCGCAAGAAATTCGGCATAAATTACATATATCAGCCTTTTTTCACGCAACAGCTCGGTCTTTATTCTACCACAAAGCTCGATGCCAAAGCGCTGGACACATTTATCAAAGCCATTCCCTCAAAATTTAAACAGGTAGAGATCAACCTTAATACGCTTAATAAAGCCGAAGAAAAAGCTTTTAAACTGATTCCCCAGCTCAATCATGAACTCGACCTGATTCACAGTTATGAAAAGATCAGGGAAGGCTACTCGGAGAACCTGGTCAGGAATTTAAAAAAGCCGGAGAAGGCCGGGCTGTCCATCTCAAAAAATATAAAACCTGACGATATCATCGACCTCTTCAGGAAGAACCGCGGCAGGGAGATTTCACATCTTAATGATAAAGACTACCTTCAGTTAAAACGCATTGCCTATACCTGCATGTATAAAGGGCTCGCAAATATCCAGGGCGTTTACGACCGGCATAACCAGCTTTGTGCAGGCGCTTTTTTCATTTTGAGCAATAACAAAGCCATTTTTCTTTTTTCAGGACTCAGTGAAGAAGGGCGCGAAGCCGGCGCCATGCCATACCTTATAGATTCGTTCATCCGCCAGCATGCCGGCCGCCACCTTACCTTCGATTTCGATGGTTCAAACGACCCAAACCTGGCACGTTTCTACAAAAGCTTCGGTAGCAAAGAATGCATCTACCAGCGGCTGGTGATTAACAGGCTGCCGCTGGTGCTGGATGCTGCCTTGTATCTTTATAAAACAGTCGTGAAGCATTAAGCCTGAAGCTTGAGGCATGAGGCATGAAGCATGAAGCTTCGGTTGGAGGTCAGGCTGATCCCTCCTATATTTTATTATTATGCCTTGATTAAACTCACATTTAGTAATTATTGCTACATTTAAGCCTTTGATTAATGATTAATCCTTGGGATATGAAAAACCCTAAAATATTTCTTCTTCTTTGCCTGGTAAGCGTTTCCAGTACATTATTCGCCGATGAATTTGAAGTGCTGAGTTTTCGCCAGGATGATAAATCCTTAATTGCGCGGGTCAACCCGCGGAAGGATATTAACGGGAGGCCATGTGCTGTCATTAAGGTGATGACGGATATCAAAGATCTTTCGTTCAACAGTAACCAGGGAATTGAAGGCGATGTGAAATACAACCAGGGCGAGTACTGGGTTTATGTTCAGCCGGGTGAAAAACAGATCATTATTAAACATCCGGATTTCAAACCGTTGTATTACGCTATTGAAATGAGCATTGAGCCGGCCGGCGATTATGTTATGGAAGTGAGAAGAAAGAAAACTTCGGCAGGATTGGATGAAAATCTTGTAAAAATCACTTTCCGGCTGAATGAAGAAAACACCTATATTTCAAGAGGAGAAGGCGCCCCGGTGAAAGTAAGCAGCAAAGTGTCTGAGTACCAGTTGCCAAAGGGAGAATATAATTTTCGCTTCAGCAAGGAGGGCTTTGAAAGCAAATCGGAAACCATCCTGGCTGATCATGACAAGATAATAGATATCAACCTTAATTCCGGCACCAATACCACGCGGTTCAAGCTTCCCGGTATTATCATTATTAATTCTGAACCTACCGGCGCTACCGTATTTCTGAATGGTCAGAAGGCCGGGATCACGCCTGTCGGAGGACAGCAGATACTTGCCGGTGAATACCAACTGATGGTTCAGAAAGACCTGTATTATAATTACTCCGGCACATTTACGCTGAAAGAAGGAGAAACAAAAGAATTACCTGCTATTAATCTCAAACCTAAATTCGGATACCTGGAAGTGAAAACACAGCCTCCCGGAGCAAACATCTACCTGGATGATAAACTTTCAGGAATTAGTCCGCTTGCCCGAAGGAAGATCGAAAGCGGCAACCATATCATCAGGACTGAATATGATCTTTATCATACGGATGAACAACAATTCCTGGTCAGCGACGGGGATGACAAACTGTTTGATATACCGCTGAAACCGGCCTTCGGAACGCTTGTCATCAATTCTGAACCGGAAGGTGCAAACCTTACGATTGATGGGATTGAGCAGGGGAAAACGCCATTCAAAAATGAAAAATGGCCTTCCGGAAGTTGCCTGGTATCACTGAAAAATGACCTCTATCTTGATGAAACCCAAACGGTGATCATAGAAGATGGCAAAACCACTGAAAAATTAATGGTATTATCAAAGAACTTCGGGAAGATAAGCATATCGGCGCCTGGTTCACGTATTTACCAGGACGGGACATTTAAATCCTCAGAAACCTACAGTGCGAACCTGGCTCCCGGCAAATATGTTTTCAAGGCAACCCGGGAAAAGCACCATGACGCCATAAAGGAAGTATACCTGACCGTGGGAAGCAATGAAAACTATAACCTGAGCCCGGAGCCAATCCTTGGAAGCGTGAGTGTTTTCAGTGAGCCGGCGGCTGAAACAAAGGGAGCTGAGATCTATATCGACGGGGTGAAGCAAAAGGAGATTACACCCGCAGTATTGCCTCTGTTGGTCGGCGATTACCAGGTGACGCTGAAAAAGCAGGGTTTCCTCGAAACCGGAAAGAACGTCACCATCCGGGAAGGAGAGATGCAGCAGCTTTCAATCCCCATGCAAACGTTCCGGGGAAGTTTGCAGCAGGATTTGAAAAAGCACCGGACGCAAAAACTGATCTGGTTGGGAGCGGCAGCAGCCAGTGCCGGGGCGGGTACCTATTTTTACCTCACTGCCAATCAAAAATATGAGGAATATAAAACAGCGGGGGAAGATGCCCCGGATATCAGGAAACAAATTGAAACCTACGATATACTCACACCTGTGTTTTACGGTATAAGTGCCGGCTGCCTTATCCCTGTTATCATACATGCCGTTAAACAGAAAAAAGTCAGGCAGCGGATGAATGTCGCCGTTATACCCGGTGGTGACGGAATGTTGGTAAGTATGACCTGGTCTTTCTGATATTTTAAAGAACCCGATGAAGAAACAATTCCATATCTTATTGATCTTTCTGCTGGCAACAGCGAATATCTGCCTTTCTCAATCGATTGAAGACATTAAAGATTCACGCGACTATCTCTGGGGTTATGCAGAAGCCGAAAACCTGCCGCAGGCCAATAAACTGGCGCTCGATGATCTGATCAGCCAGGTTTCGGTCCAGGTTGAAAGTGAATTTGTAAATATTCTGGAAGAAAACCGTGATGGAGAGCAGCACAACCTGGAGGAATACACGCGCGTGGTGATTAAAACCTACGCACAGGCAAGCCTGCAGGGTTATCAGCGCATTGTGGATGAAAAGCGAAACTCAACCCGGGTTTTGCTTTACCTGAAGAAAGATGATCTCACAAAAATATTTGCAGAAAGGAAAATGAGGATATTCGATTATACGGCAAATGCGGTAAAAGCTGAACGGTCGCTGGCCATTGGCGACGCCCTGAGGAATTATTACTATGCCCTGATTTTGCTGCGAAGCCACCCGGAAATGAATTCCATCCGCTATTTGTTTCCGGATTCTGTCAATGCCGCCCTGCTGGTGGCCATCCCGCAACGGATGGATGCCATTTTGCGTGGAATAGTTTTTAATCTGGAAGATATCGATGAATATCCAGATCAAAACCGGAAAGACCTTATACTTTCCATTACCTGTGACGGGCAACCGGTTCAGAACCTCGATTACCGCTATTTCAACGGGTTTGATTACTCGGTCATTGAGAGTGCGTCGGATGGACGCGGCGTGCTGGAACTGGTCGGAGAACAATCGAGGACGGAAGACAGGGTGAGGATTTTCGTGGAATACGAATACGAAAACATGATCGGCTCCGATCCGGAATTGAAGAATGTAAAGACAAGCACCATCCCACCGCCATTTTTTGCCTGTTCTGAGAAATGGGTACAGGTAGCGGGGAAGCTGGGAGGCTGGGAGGCAGAAACAGGAAACTCGAAACAGGAAACTCGAAACTCGATGGGCGAAGTTGGAAACTATACAGAGGTGGTCGAAGGCATCATCGCATCCATCCGCTCCGGGCAGTTTGAAGATGTGAGGAGTCACTTTACCATTGAAGGTTACAATATGTTCGACACTCTGATCAGGATGGGAAATGTGAAAGTGCTGCCGGTTTCGGATTCGCTGAAGATCATCAGGCTGAATGATGAAACCATGGTGCGGTCGGTGCCGATGCGGTTTTCTTACCAGAACAACCAGAGGCAGTTTGTGGAGAATGTCGTATTCTTTTTTAATAACGAAAACAAGATCAGTGCGTTATCTTTCGGCCTGGGCGATAAAGCCGTTTCGGATATCATCAGCCAGTCGGAGCGGTGGGGAACGAGGGAGGAAAAATACCAGCTCATCAGGTTCATGGAAAATTATAAGACGGCCTATTGCATGAAGCGGCTGGACTATATTGAATCCATTTTTGCCGATAATGCCCTGATCATCGTGGGGAGGGTTTTGAAAGAAGCCGAACCCATTGATAACATGTACCTTAACCTGGGCAATGATCATGTGCGGTATGTGAAGTACAACAAGGAGACCTATATCAAAAACCTGCGGGCGAATTTTGCCCGGAATGAGTTTGTTAACATCCATTTTGAAGACAACAAAGTACTGCGGAAATCGGGCGACGACAAGATATACGGCATACAGATCGCGCAGCATTACTATTCCTCGACTTACTCCGATTTCGGCTATCTTTTTTTGATGATTGATCTGAACGATTCTTTAAACCCCAAGATATATGTACGCACCTGGCAACCGCAGAAGAACCCTGATGGTTCCATTTACGGCCTGGAGGATTTTTACTTTTAGCATTTTCCTCCTATTCTTTCTATGCACTGATTCCTGCACCGAGCGGGAATGGGCGAATCCGTTTGACGACCTCGATCCCGCTACCTGGGCGCCCGGGAACCTGCAGGTTGAAGATGTCAGCATCACGGAAAAGAAACTAACCTGGACTTACCTGAATAAGAACATTGAAGGCTTCAAGCTTGACCGGAAAAAAGGTGATGAGGTATGGCAGGAGGCTTTTCAAACTTTTTCCAAAGAAACGAGAAGTTGTACAGATACTGATATTACCCCTGATCCGGCGCTGACTTATTCCTACAGGCTTTATGCTTATGCAGGGAAGAACGTTTCAGTTAGTGAAACGGCATCTTCTTCTGGTTCAATTGCAGCGCCATCAGATCTCCAGATTACGAATACATCTGTAGCTTCTGTAACACTCTCGTGGCAAGACAATTGCAATGGAGAGGAAGGATTTATAATTGACAGAAAAATTGCAGAAGGAACCTGGCAGGTAGCATTTGCCATTGTTTCGCCAAATAGCGAAAGTTATACCGACAATTCTGTCAATTTGGAGGGAAATTATTATTCTTACAGGGTTTATGCATATTTCAACAACTATAATTCTACCAGCATTGAAAATATGATCGGTTTGCCCCCGACGGTTACAACATCTTCAATAAGCAATTATTCCTATAATTCAGCAACTTGTGGCGGTATTGTGACAGCTTGCGGCAGCTCGGCTGTCACAGCCCGTGGGGTTTGCTGGAGTACTTTGCAGAATCCAACGATAGCTGATGAACATACAAGCGATGGTAGTGGCAACGGCGCATTTATCAGTAATATTACAGGGCTGAGTCCAATTACTACCTATTATATACGGGCTTATGCTAACAATAGTTATGGTACTTCCTATGGAAATCAAGTAATTGTAATTACAGATGCACCACCATGCGGTGTCAGTTTTACACTTACTCATTCTATTGGGTCTATAGCCCCTGTAATAAAAATCGTAACCTACGGCACTGTAGAAACCAACCTGACGGGAAGTAATAAATGCTTGATCACCCAAAACCTGGGTGCCGATCACCAGGCCAATGCAGTGACTGATGCCACCGAAGCCTCTGCCGGCTGGTACTGGCAGTTTAACAAAAAGCAGGGATACAAGCATGATGGGACGACACGGACGCCCAATACAGCATGGGTTTCTTCGATTAATGAAGACAGCGATTGGCTGCCGGCTAATGATCCTTGTGCCATGCTACTGGGCAGCGGCTGGCGGTTGCCCACCAAAACAGAATGGTCAAATGTATTTGCCAATGGAGGATGGAACAACTATAATGATGCTTTTTCAAGTGTGCTAAAATTGCATGCAGCCGGGTACCTGCTCTACAGCGATGGTTCGCTGGACTTCAGGGGATCAGGCGGCAACTACTGGAGCAGTACCCAGGGCGATAATTCCAGCGGATGGCACCTGGGCTTCGGCAGTGGCGATTGCTTCATGTTCAACCACAACAAGGCGTACGGCTTTAGCGGCCGCTGCCTCAGAGACTTTTAATTTGATTTATTTGATCATTTGACAATTTGGGCGTTGGCGGCGGCGGGTACCTAGTTGCTGTGCTCGTCGGGATGACGGGGATGCATGATGCAGACGGGTCCCTCGCTACGCTCGGGATGACGGCGAATCGGAAAACAAACAGAACCCTCGTCTCCGCCTTTGGCGGATCCTCGGGATGACGGCATCAGGTTTGTTTGAAAGAGAAGAGGGCGAATGTGCTGCCAGCCGGCAGCACATTCGCCCTCTTCTCTCTTTTAATTTTGACGCATCGTCATCCTGAGCGAAGCGAAGGATCTGCCGGCCAGCCGTGTAGTTCTGTTTTTTCTCACGCCGTATCGTCATACAAAGTGAAGTGAAGGATCCCTCAGTTTTTCAATTGCCCTTTTTCAGCAAATTTTTCAATTCCGGATTTCGGCGTTTGATAAGAGCTAACTTTTTATCCCTTCTCCATCCTTTTATCTCTTTTTCCCTTTTGATAGCATTTCGGATGTCTATGAATAACTCATAATAAATCAGGTCAGTAACATTGTATTTTTTACAAAAATCAGATCCCTTGCCTTCCAGATGTGATTTTATTCTGAGTGCCAAATTACCGGTAACCCCTGTATATAAAACAGTTCTGTTTTTATTGCTTAGGATATAAATGTAGCTTTCTTTCATGGTTTTATTTGTTAATCCATAATTTATTGGTTTTATACCCGGGGGTTTTTATTTTTTTTTGCAGATGTGTGCTTCACCGCCTTATGCGGTTTGGGATGACGGCGAATCGGAAAACAAACAGATCCCTCGTCTCCGCCTTTGGCGGATCCTCGGGATGACGGCATCAGGTTTGTTTGAAAGAGAAGAGGGCGAATGTGCTGCCGACCGGCAGCACATTCGCCCTCTTCTCTCTTTTAATTTTGCCGCATCGTCATCCTGAGCGAAGCGAAGGATCTGCCGGCATTTAGCGCCGTTGTCATTCCAAGTTTTCAGACTTTTACAAACTCAACCATGTGAGATGACACGATATCTGAAAACCTGCTATAGAACAAGCCAGTCATTGATATTGGAACTCAATAATATGGTTTTACTAATTCACACCGGAGGTGTGATATATTTTTAGAAAGCATAAAACCGCAAAATGTTTTCCCCTCCCGCGAAAATCTATATTCTTCAGATGAAATGGGCAAGGGAGGGGATCAAGGGGAGGGGACAGATTCATTTTGCATTGTGCATTGTGCATTTTTCATTTTGCATTTTGCATTTATTTGGTAAATGAAAGATGTAACATGAAATGAAAGATGTAACATGAAAAATGGAACATGGAACATGCTTTCCCTCCCCAACCCCTCCCTATGAATCTGATATGCAATAAAATACAGCATCAAAGGGAGGGGGTATCTATTTCGGTTTATCGCTTTTCCTATAAATATTTCACTCCTTCGGAGTGCTGTTGCTATTTGATAGTCAGTTAGTTATGTAGCTTGTCATTGGTAGCGCAGCGAAGGATCTACCAGCCCGCCGTTTTCTTTTTTTTTCTCTGTACACCGCGTCATTCCCACGAAAGCGGGAATCTGCCGGCCTTTCGTCCCGCATCGTCATCCTGAGTTTTCAGACTTTTACAAACTCCACCATGTGAAATGACAAGAATCTGAATCCTTGTTTGGTAAGAAAAGTTTAAATTTTTGTCAGAGATGCATGCCGCCCATCTTAATCCCAAAGGGATTCCCGAAAATAGCCCCGGATGAAATCCGGGGTTAGCGTTAGTGTGAATAGGTAAAAGTCCTGAAAGGACGAATGAATATCGGTATTTTCGGAGGACTTTGTCAGTCGTCCCGTTAGGACTATAAATGGATTTGAACCTTCTTAATCCCCACGGACTTTGTCCGGGGCTATTTTCAAATTATCCCTCCGGGATATACCCTGGCCGATATGATCACAAGTTTTAGACTTAAACAAACCTTTAAATAATAAAAAATAAAGTTTAATAATCAACCAGTTGGCTAATTTGTCATTGGTAGCCGTGTAGTTCTATTTTTTCTCACGCCGCATCGTCATCCCGAGTTTTCAGACTTTTACAAACTCCACCATGTGAGATGACAAGAATCGGAATATAGGTTTGCGCAGATTAGTATAAATTTTAACAGAAGTTGGTTTGCTCCTGAACTC
>Ga0247841_10002591_pt1 | contig 35635 bp, 31 predicted proteins | sample LaCruzMarch2015__2_FD_192410 | JGI IMG/M metagenome (GOLD analysis project Ga0247841, IMG submission 192410) | Freshwater microbial communities from meromictic Lake La Cruz, Castile-La Mancha, Spain - LaCruzMarch2015_18m | ecosystem: Environmental > Aquatic > Freshwater > Lake | place: Spain... | reverse complement strand
GCGCATACAACAGCGGCACCTGGTACGGTGACTTCAACGGCAACGGGATTTGGAACGGACCGGTCACGGACAGGCAGTGCTCCTTTGGCAACGCCTCCATGACCCCTGTAAGCGGGGACTGGGACGGCAACGGCAATACCGAGATAGGTACCTTCCTCAACGGCGCGTGGTATATTGACTATAACGCCAACGGGGTTTGGAACGGAACGGGGGGCGGAGATAAGCTGTACACCTTCGGCAACTCCACCATGACCCCTGTAAGCGGGGACTGGAACGGCGACGGGATTACCGAGATAGGCACCTTCTGTAACGGCGCCTGGTACATCGATTACAACGGCAACGGGGCCTGGAACGGTACGGCGGGCGGTGATAAGCTATATACCTTCGGGAACGGGACTATGAAGCCCGTATCCGGTGACTGGAACGCCGACGGCAGGACGGAGATAGGCACCTTCCTCAACGGCGCCTGGTACGTCGACTACAACGCTAACGGGGTTTGGAACGGTACGGCGGGTGGTGACAGGCTGTATTCCTTCGGGAACTCCGCCATGACACCGGTTAACGGTTCCGCGTATTAATGTGTTTTTGGGATTCGCAGCCATTTATATAGTCAGTTACTAAAGGGAGGCAAGCTTTTGCCTCCCTTTTTCTTTACCCTGCTTGTGGAGTCAGCATGTTGCATTATTAATTTTGTTGTACTATAATTGTACTACATTAGGAGTACAATGCCTGACCGTGTAACCATCAAGATACCGCGCAGCCTCTACCTCAACCTGGGGCAGATGATCGAAGGCAGCGGCTTTTCCAGCGTCAACGAGTTCATCGTCTTCGTGATGCGCACGCTGGCCGCCGGGGGCGGACTGAAGGGCGGGGGCAAGTACGATATCGCCGAAGTGAATGAAATACGCCAGCGTTTAAAGCAGCTGGGTTATTTGAAGGACTGAAGATGAACGAAGAGCAGAAAAACGTCTACCTTCCTGCCGACCTGTACAGTGACCTGGAGCAGAGGGCTAAAGCCAGGGGATTCGACACGCCTGACAGCTATATCGCCGTCCTCTTAAAGGCTATGTTCAAAGCCGAAAAGGCGCCCGGCCAGGATGACAGCCGGGAAGAGGCTGATATAAAGAAGAGGCTCAAGGACCTGGGGTATTTGAGCTGAGAAAAGATCAAAAATAAAAGAGAAAAGAGAGCGGAGGATAAATTTGAGACTGTTTTTATTGTGCGCTGTGATCTCGATTATACTGCTGTCCACGTTGGCCGGCTGCAGCCAGGATAAGCCGGTTGATACGAGCGTGCGCGTTTACACGCGGTCGGATGCTTGCGGGGCAGCGGAAACCTGGGCCAAGTACCTGGGCAACAGCAAGCAGGAGGACCTCAAGGGCATAGCCGTCTTCGGAGACCCGGGTCTGGCCGAGGCCGTGGCCAGGGACCGCAGCGGCATAGGCTTCAATAACATCGGCTTCGCCTACGACGTGAAGACGGGTGGCCAGCTTGCCGGGTTGTGCGTGATACCCATCGACTTAAATGAAAATGGAAAAATCGACGCCGATGAAAATTTCTATAATAATAAAAGCGCTCTCGTCAAGGCCATAGCCGAAGGGCGCTATCCCTCACCGCCCGCCCGCGACCTGCACCTGGTGACAAAAAGCGAGTTTAAAGGCCTGTCCCGGGAGTTCGTGCGCTGGATCCTCAGCGACGGGCAGAAATTCGTGGACGAGATGGGCTACGTGAGCCTGCCCGATGACAAGGTCAAGCAGGAGCTTAGCAAGCTGGGCCCGGCCGACCCCACACTTAAAATGCAGGGCGTGATCACTGTATCGGGTGCCTGGGCGCTCTACCCCATGGTGGTCAGGTGGGCCGAGGAATACCAGAAGGCCTATCCCGGCGTTAAAGTTGATATTTCAGCCGGCGGCGCCGGCAAGGGCATGGTTGATGCGCTCAACAATATGGTGGACCTGGGCATGATCTCGCGGGAGATATATGCCGAGGAAGCGGGCAAAGGCGCCTGCTGGGTCTCGGTGGTCAAGGACGCGGTGGTGCCCGTCACCAGCAGTGATAATCCCCTGTTGCAGGATATCCTGGCCAGTGGCTTAACCCGCCAGTCCTTCATCGATATCTGGGTCACCGGGAAGACATCTGACTGGAAGGCGGCGATTCAGCGGCCATGATTGACCGCTACCGCTGGCGCGGGCTGAAGGACCTGCTGGCCGGCCGGGTGATGCTGGGGGCGACCATATTCGCCTCATCGCTGGTGGTTTTCATTGCCATCGGGCTGCTGATCAAATCCTGGCCGATCTTAGTATTGAAGCCGCTGCCCGAGCTGATCTTCTCCACGACCTGGTCCCCCATGCGCGGTGAGTTCGGCTTCTGGGCGTTCATCGTCGGCACCTTTGCCGTCACCGCGGTGGCGCTGGTCATAGCCGTGCCGCTCTGCATACTTACGGCCATTTACCTGGCCGAGTACGCGCCCGGCCCTGTCAGGAACGCGGCAAAACCTGTAATCGACCTGCTGGCAGGCATACCGTCGGTGGTTTACGGCCTGTGCGGCGTGCTGGCCGTAGTGCCGGCGGTGAGGGAGCTGGCCGCGCTGTTCGGCGTGGCCACCAGCGGCTACACCGTGCTCACCGGCGGCATAGTGCTGGCCGTGATGGTCTTCCCCATCATCATCGCCATCTCTGATGAGGTCATCAGGAACGTCCCGAACGGTATGCGCGAGGTGCCCATAGCCCTGGGCGCCACCAGGTGGCAGGCCACCAAATTAATAGTTACGCGCAGCGCACTGCCGGGCATCATGGCGGCCATTATACTGGGATTTAGCCGCGCCTTCGGCGAAACCATGGCGGTGCTGATGGTGGTGGGCAACGTGGCCATGATACCGGCATCCCTCTTCGATCCCGCCTACCCGCTGGCGGCACTCATTGCCAACAACTACGGGGAGATGATGTCCATACCGATGTACGACTCGGCCATACTCTTTGCAGCGCTGATACTGTTGGTGCTGGTGGTGCTCTTCAACCTGGGCGCCAGCTACATTTTAATTAAGGTGGAGAACAGGTATGCGGCGTGACCGGAGGAGGGCTGAAGAGAATGCTTTCAGGGTGCTGATGATAACAGCCGCGGCCATGGTGGCAGGCAGCCTGCTGTTCGTTTTCGCGGTTGTGCTGATCAAAGGCCTGCCTGCCATCAGCCTGGAGATGATCACCAGCACACCCAAAGGGGGCTATTACCTGGGCGGCGGCGGGGGCATACTCAACGCCATCGTGGGCTCGTTGTACCTGGCCTGCGGGGCGACATTGCTGGCCCTGCTGCTGGCCCTGCCGGTGGCCCTGTATCTGCAGAAAGATTATATCGGCGGGTCGCGCCTGGCACGTGCCGTGAGGTTCTCTCTGGACGTGGTCTTCGGTGTGCCATCCATCGTCTACGGCGTGTTCGGCTTTATCATCATGCTCTACGTCGGCGTCAGGGCCAGCCTGCTGGGCGGGATATTAGTGCTGACACTGCTGGAGTTGCCCATCATGATACGCGCCATGGACGAGGTCATCAGGACGGTGCCCCCGGAGCTCAAGGCAGCCTCATACGCCATGGGTGCCACACGGCTGGAGACGACGCTGAGGGTGGTATTAAAGCAGGTGATGCCCGGCGTGGTCAGCGCGGTCATACTGGCATTCGGCAGGGGCATCGGCGACGCCGCCTCTATATTATTCACGGCGGGATATACCGACAGCCTGCCTAAATCGCTGCTCGACCCGGTGGCCTCGCTGCCTCTGGCCGTTTTCTTCCAGCTTGGGACACCTTTCCCCGAGGTGCAGCAGCGTGCCTACGCGGCAGCGCTGATACTGCTGGTGCTGGTGCTGGCCCTGAGCATCATCTCCCGGGTGGTAATGGCAAGATACAACAGGTACGTGATAAGGTAAATCAAAGAGCAAAAAGCAAAGATTAAAGAGTAAAGAGTAAAGAGAAGAGTACAGCGATGAGCATGGATAAACCGCATATCAGCGTGCAGGGGCTGAACGTGTTCTACGGCGGTCACAGCGCCCTTGATAACATCACGGTGGATATACCGGACCGGCAGATCACGGCCATCATCGGCCCCTCCGGCTGCGGCAAGACCACGCTGCTCAAGAGCTTCAACCGGCTGATCGACCTCAACGAGGAGGTGAAGGTGACGGGCACTGTGATCGTGGACGGGCTGGATGTTTACAACGACCGGGAGGTGGACCCTACCTACATCAGGAAGAAAATGGGGCTGCTCTTCCAGAAGCCCTTCCCGCTGCCCATGTCGATCTACGACAACGTGGCCTACGGCCCGCGCCTGCACGGCAGGTTGAGGGCTAAGGAGATGGACCGCCTGGTGGAACGTTACCTGCGCATGAGCGGCCTGTGGGACGAGGTCAGGGACAGGCTGGATAACCCCGCCTCGCGGCTCTCGCAGGGGCAGCAGCAGAGGCTGTGCCTGGCCAGGGCGCTGGCGGTGGAGCCGGAGATTATACTGGCCGACGAGCCGACCTCGGCGCTGGACCCCATATCGGCGCAGCATATCGAGAAGACCTTCATGGAGCTTAAGCAGGATTACACCATCGTGGTGGTCACGCACATCCTGCGGCAGGCCAGGCGGATTGCTGACTACCTGATATTTTTGTATATGGGTGAGCTGATCGAGCACGGGCCGGCCGAAGAAATACTCAATAACCCGCGGGAGGAGAGGACCCGCGCCTACATCAAGGGAGTCATAAGTTGAGAGACTTTTACACCAATGCTAATAAACAGTCAGGAGGCAAATGCAGATGGATGCATTGAAGGAACTGGAAAACCGCAGTATCTACATCATCAGGGAGGCCTTCGCCGAGTTCAAGCGGCCGGCCGTGCTGTGGAGCACCGGCAAGGACAGCACGGCCACGCTGTGGCTGTGCCGCGAGGCCTTTTTCGGCAAGATCCCCTTCCCGGTGATCCACATCGACACGACCTATAAGTTCAAGCCGATGTACGAGTTCAGGGACCGGCTGGCCAAAGAGTGGGGCATGGACCTCATCATAGCCCGCAACGAGGAGGCCATCAATGCGGGCGTGGGCCCGGATACGGGCAAGTTCGAGTGCTGCACGCAGATGAAGACACAGGCACTCATGCAATGCCTGGCCGAGCATAAATTCGATGCGCTCATCCTGGCCATCCGCCGCGACGAGCACGGCATACGGGCCAAGGAAAGGTATTTCTCCCCGCGCGACGAGGACTTCAAGTGGGATTATAAGGACCAGCCGCTGGAGATGTGGGACCAGTACCAGAGCATCACGGATGTTGGCACGCATACCAGGGTGCACCCCATACTGCACTGGCGTGAGCTGGACGTCTGGGAGTATGTCAAGCTTAAAAATATCCCCTCCAACCCCATGTATTTCGCCAGCGGCGGAAAGAGGTACCGCAGCCTGGGCTGCGAGCCCTGCACCTTCACCATTGACTCAAACGCCGCCACCATAGACGATGTGGTGGAAGAGCTGCGCACGACCCGGGTAGCCGAAAGGTCGGGCCGCGCGCAGGACAAGGAAAAGTCCTTCACCATGCAAAAGCTGCGCGCATTAGGATATATGTGAGGAAAAAATAATGAACGTAAATGTAGTAATCGTAGGACACGTTGACCACGGCAAATCGACGCTCATCGGTAGGCTGCTGTACGACTCCGACAGCGTCACGGAGGGGCGGGTAGCCGAGATACAGAAGCTGGCCGAGGAATTCAAGAAGAGGTTTGAGTTCGCCTACTTCCTTGATTCCTTCGACGACGAGGTCAAGGAGGAGCGCACCATCGATACCACCGGCGTGATGTTCAAGGGCAAGAACCTCTACACCGTCACCGACGTGCCCGGTCACAAGGAGTTCATCAAGAACATGCTTACGGGCGCCTCGCACGCCGATGCGGCGGTTCTGGTGGTGGCCGCCTCCGAGGGGATCCAGGAGCAGACCGGCAGGCATGCCTTCCTGATTAACCTGCTGGGCATCAAGAAACTGCTGGTACTGGTCAACAAGATGGACGCCATGGGCTACCGGCAGGAGGTCTTCAACGATGTCAAGCAGAAGGTGGAGCAACTGCTGGCCACCTTCGGCTACCGCGACCTGGCCTTCATACCCGGCTCCGCCATGGAGGGCGACAACATCTACAAGAAATCGGGTAACATGCCATGGTATAAAGGTCCCACGCTGATCGAAGCGCTGGACGCAATAGAAGTCAGCCGGGCAGTTAAGCCGCTGCGCTTCGTGGTGCAGGACAATTACGATGTGGAGGGCGGGAAGCTGGTGGTGGGGCGCGTTGAATCGGGCGCCCTGCGCAAAGGCGACCGCGTGGTCTTCATGCCGTCCGACGTCAAAGGCCGGGTGGAGAAGATCAGGGCCTGGGGAGCCGAACAGGATTTAGCTGAGGCCGGCGACAGCGTGGGGCTGGTCATTGACTGCGCGCCCAAACGGGGCGACGTCTGCGGTCCGGAGTCCAATCCGCCGGTGGCGGTGAAGCAGTTCCTGGGCGAGGCCGTGCTGCTGGGAGACCGCCTGGGAAAGGGCGAAACCGTGGAGTTGCGTTGCGGGACAGGCAGGGTGAAGTGCACGATAAAAGAGATACGCGAGAAGATCAACTCCGAGACCGGCGAGGTGACGGAGAAAAATCCCGCGCATATCAGCGAGCACGAGGCTGCCACCATCGTTTTTTCCGCCGATCCCATAGTGGTGGAGAAGTTCTCTGATATACCCGAACTGGGCAGGTTCGTGCTGGTGCGCGGCCGCAACCTGGGCGCCGGCATCGTGCTGGAGACAAAGGCATGATACTGGTTCTGGGCGTTGACGCGGCCACCTGGACGGTGGTGCGCCCCAACATTGCCCGGCTTGAGACCTTCCGCAGGTTGTGCGATATGGGCAGGTGCTCTACCATGGTCATACGCGAGAAGCCGGTATCGCCATCTATCTGGTGCGGCATGTTCTGCGGCAAGACCTACGAGGAGCACGGGCACGACAGCTACGTGGTGGACGATAAAATCGTCAAACGTGAAGACATTAAGGTTGATTTCATCTGGGACATACTGCAGCGCGAGGGCAGGGACGTGCGGGCGTTAAATGTGCCCTTCGTGGTGCCGACCTATAGCTTCGGCGTGGACTTCAAGCCGGTCGGCTTCGGCCTGCCCACCGATGAGAAGGAGTGGAACGAGGAACTGGAGAGGGTCACGCTCAAGCTGGAGGAGTTGCTGGCGCACAAGCCGGATGTGCTGATTGCCGTATATACGCTGCTGGACCGCGTGCAGCACTTCCACTGGGGCGAGGACTGCGTGCTGGACTGGTACCGCAAGATCGATGAGAAACTGGGCCAACTGCTCTTCGCCTGCGGCTTCTTAAACGACCCCGCCAATAAGCTTATCGTGGTGTCCGACCACGGCTTTTGCTCGTTCGGGGAAGCCAAGGTGCAGACGTTGCCGCAGCAGACGGCGCATGGCACACTCAAGGGCGACCATCACGAGAACGCGCTGCTGATCACGGTCAACGTGGACTATCAGATCGAGCGTCCGCAGGACGTTTTCTTTGCCATCCGCGGGGAAGTGTAGGGACGGGTCTTTAGAGTGTGTCCCTACAATAAACCCATACAGCCGGACACTCTGCAGTTCCCGTGGATGATAATCAGGTGCACCCATGGAGCCTCCGCGTAATCCAGTCCACATGTCCGATAAATAATTTTCTTCTAACGCCCCCTTGACAACAGTGTTATAATCCTTTTATAGAGCACAGCACGCACGTGCAGGAAGTGCTGTTTGTGCTGGAATAGATGGAAATACAGTATATCATGGAAACCGTGGATATAGTGGATGCACTGGAAAGCACCACAATATATGGCAATCGACAGCAAAAAGGAGGTTAAAAATGCCTGAAATCAGAGCCAGCGTTACGGTGGAGGTGCACCGTAAGCTGAAGGAGGAGGCGGCGCGGAATGGCAAGCACCTCAAGGAACTGGTAGCCGAAGTATTGATAGCGCATTTACACAACGGCGCGGGAGGTGGCAAAGGCAAGCCTGTGAAAAAAGCCTGGTAAACCTTTGCCGGAGATTTTTCGTTAAAGTTATGATACAGAATGCTTACATTAACAGGAGTCTTTCAGGAGGTGCTTATACGGGATACACCGTAGTATAATGATCAGCGACTACAAATTCAACAAAATGGAGGAAAAAAGAAAATTGAAAAAATCAATTACATTAACTAGCACGTTTACAGTTCTCATATTAGTGCTCTTGATGATCCCAATTGTCATACCGCAGACTGCCGTCTCCGCTGCTGTTGCAGATAATGTCACGTTAAATAGCCTGAAAAACGATAGTACGTGTGGCGCCTGGAGCATCCCCGTGTATGTACGATCAAGTTCAAGCCTGGCGTGTAATATGACAATCAATTCGAATGTCACAGGTTTCGCTGATGCACGAATTCAATTGTTTTCGTTAAACTCATCGGCAGGAGCCACACCTATATGGGAATATATTGCTTACAATGCTATCAGTATAGCCAGTGCAGGCAATACAGTAAAAACGGTTAGCTTTACTATGCCAACCGTTAGCCAGGTCGGTGCCGGCAACTATGATATAAGGGTGGGGGCACAGGCTAACGGAGCAGATGCCTGGGTATACTCTGCTAAAAATGTTGGCGGAATTTTCATTAGTAACACAACCCCGGTTGCTCCTTTATTAAACACACCCCTGGATGGCGCTGTAGCTATTACACAGACACCGACTTTCACCTGGAATACTGCTAGTGGCGCCGCTAGTTATACCCTGGTGATCGATGGCACCGATAATAAGACTTGTATTGCAAACACCGTAGCTAGTTATACAATGACGGTGCTTATGACAAGGGCGACTCATACCTGGGCAATAAAAACTGTGGATGTAGCCGGGAACTCTGCGCAATCTACCTCCAGAACTATATGCATTGATACCACGGCGCCAACTCTACCCGTGCTATTAACTCCCCCCAATGGCGGTCCTGTTGCGCCCGATTACAACGCAACTTATACCTGGAGCAGGAGCACCGACACTTCGAGTTGCGCCAATATTCAGTACGTTGTTGAGACCTACCGTAATGCAACGTTGGATCCCCTTTACCTGGTCGATAATGCCACAGTGGCACAACCTCCAACTGGCAATCCCACTTATACAGTAAGCACACAGATAGCCGGCGCTGTTACGGGATGGTACTATTGGCGCGTAAAGGCTTACGACTGCGCAGGCCTGACAAATGGTTACACTGCAACGTTTAGTTTTTATAAGCCGCCCTCGTCCACCACCTACAGTATCCCGCTAAGCGCAGGCTGGAACCTGGTATCCCTGCCTCTCATCCCTGCCAGTACAACAATCACGGATGTCCTGTCAGCCACAAACATACCGGGCAATAAGGTTGTCAGCGTCTGGTACTACGATTACGGTTCGTCTTGCTCAGTTCCAAGCTGGAAGACGTACAGGCCGGGATATACTGCCAGCAACACCCTGGGCTTCATGGAGGCAGGAAAGGCCTACTGGATATCCTGCAATCAAACGGGCACCTTGAGTGGCAGCGGCGCCCGGCCATGTCCGGCAGTTGTAGCAGGTGCACCACCCACATTACTGCAGTATCAACTGTGCTACAACGCTGTTGGCGATGGCTGGAACATGCTTGGATTTAAATGCACACAGAATATGCTATCGGCAGATTACCTTGCCGGTGTATTGAACAAGTATGATTCTCTCTACCGCTATGCCGGGGGATGGGTATCTGTCGCAGCCAGTGAAAACCTGACACCGGGAACCGGATATTACATACAGATGAATGAGTCGGGCAAGATAACACCTCCGTGTTATTAGCGACGGCAACTGTACGTGATAGAAAGGTAAAGATTATTCAGGTCCGCGGGTAACTTTGAATTAACTGATCATACGGGTTAACAGGTGAAAAAGGCTGTTAAGGTGAACTCAATCTCCTTAACAGCCTTTTATCCTTGGTCATAATGGATCCTGTGCGTTTCACAAGTGCATTTAATACCGGCCATATCGGGAACGCTACATTTGTAACGGAGGGAAAACGCGTGAATTTAGTGAATTGTAAAAAGCTGGCGCTAACTGTTCTGCTGGGCAGCATAGTCAGTCTTCTTATATTGGCAGCAGGTTTAAATACTGCTAATGCACAGCCGCCCGCATTGCCGCAGATTTATTACGGTGCGGTCACTATAGGCGGGAGCACCGCTGGCGCGGGGGTATCCATAGTAGCCAGGGTCGGTGCCGGGCAAGTGGGGACGGGGATCACCGACGCACAGGGCAGGTTTAATTTTAACTCGGACTACAATGTAAACCCGGACGCGGGTTCTACCGTGGAATTTTATGTAAATGGAGTAAAGGCCGGCCAGACGGCACTTTTCGGTTCGGGTGAAATAACCGAAGTCAATTTGACCGTCTCTGCGGCACCTACGCCCACACCTACGCCCACACCAACGCCCACGCCAACACCAACACCAACACCGACGCCCACACCAACACCCACGCCCACGCCCACACCCACACCGACTCCCACGCCTCCATCCGTGACCACAGTTACCACCAACGTCCTGGGTACCGCCGGATCTTTCAGCACCACCGGCGGGACAGTATCGTCCGCCACCAATTGCGGCAGCGCCGGCGGTAAGATGAGCATAAGCCTGGCAGCCAATACCGCCGTCAATCTGCCCTCGGGCAGCCAGCAGATCACGGTCATCCAGCTTGTTTCCCTGCCCACACCACCACCTGATGCAAAGATAATCGAGGCCTATGCCTTCGGGCCGGAAACCACCACCTTCAGCCCAACCATCACGGTAACGGTCAAGTACGATACCGCCAGCCTGCCTTCCGGTGTAAAGGAATCAGACCTGTATGTCGGGCAGCGGGAGAACTCCGCCTGGACCAGCCTGCCTTCCACGGTCAATGCTACGGACAAAACAGTCAGCGCGCCGGTCAGCCGTTTCGCCACGGTTGCCTTACTGGGCAGGACTTCCACCGCTACCGGTACACCGACACCACCAACAACTGCTGTTGCCTTCAGCACATCCGACCTTGCCATCAGCCCGGCAAGCGCCAAAGCAGGTGAACTGGTGACAGTATCGGTGCTTGTTGCCAACAGGGGCACGGCCGAGGCGTCTGAGGCCGTTGTCCTTAAGATAAACGACCAGGAGGAGGCGCAGAAAAACGTTACCGTGGACCCCGGGGCATCGAAGGTGGTCAGCTTCAATGTCAGCAAGAGCGCGTCGGGCACCTACAGGGTCAGCATCGATGGCCAGAGCGACATCTTCCAGGTCACGGCCGTCAGCGCCGGTCAGCCTTCCGACATGTCCATGCCCGTCATTATAATTATCGGCGCGGGCATCCTGCTGGTCATCTTGCTGGTCGTCATCCTCGTTAAAAGGCAACGGTCATAGGGGCACTGACGATGAACGTGTCTCCTTGAGAAACATGGCATGGGTACGATGGAACGCGACCTACTTCAATTTTTCAGGTAACAGGTTGCTGCCGCCGCTGCGTTCAACCATGACAAAGATGACGGCGCCCGGATTCTCTCGTTCCACTATCGCACTATCAAACCTCTGCTGCACGCCTGCAGAGACAACCGTTGTGAAGTAGTCTTTTAAAAAAGGTTCCATGTCTCGGGAGAAGGAGTCGCCGAAAATCAGCAAGGATGGTATCGTAATTTTCTCCGCGTTTTGTGGTTGAACTGTGAGTTCAACCTGGCTGTAGGGGAATTCACCGCTCATTATCATCATTCTGGGGAGGTCCGTGCCACCATGAATATATTCCTTTGTTACGACCTCCTCAATTTCGGGTACATAAACCGCTCCGAAACTTGGGGCCAGGCGCCTGGCTATTTCCTGGTACCCGATAAAAACGCCGAGGTTATTCCAGTGCGAATCGTTCTTATAATACAGGGGGTATTGCCCCTTCGCCGATATTAAGGTGCTGCGCAGGTCAACGTATTGCAGCCCGGGTATCGTTCTGATTTCAGCGATAACCTGGTCCAGGCGTGTGTTGTCAGCAAACGGCCCCAAACGTGCAGGCAGAAACTCCGGATATACCGATTCTTTGTCAGGGGCGACGACTAACAGGAGATAAATACCCTTGCTATCCAGGTAGTTTTTAATATACGTCCATTTAAGCTTTATGTCTTCCAATTCCTGTTGGTTTAACGGCTTTATTCCACGATGATTATCAAGGCTATCAGCCATGTTGACGAATAACCAGCCGTCTTTTCCGGCGATTACAGTGGGCACAGGCGATTCATCCAGCAGGCGCACGCTTAGAGTACAGTACCAGCGGATAAATAGGTCCCTGAAGGCGTAGGACTTGCTGAAATATGAATAAACGTTTTTAAGAAGATCTGCCGGCTTATTCCAGGCAAATCGGGGGATATCCGGTTTTTTCTCAAACGTTACGAAAACTGGCATTTTGGACAGGTTGGATACGTTTAATATGGTGTACACAGAGGGTATCAAAAGCAAAATGCATACGCAATAAAATACAGCTAACCGGAGTATGCTCAGGCCGGCTTTTTGATCGATACGTCCCTTCTTGCGCAAGAGTGCAATGACGGCGAAAAAGGCAAGCAGGCTGACCAGGAATACAGCCGCCCGGATAACCGCGGCCCTGGTTGCAAGGTAGCCATAAACGTACTCAAGGCTTCCCACAGAAGAGAAGTATGGATTACGCCCCGCGGCATGTATATTGATATCCCGGTCATCAACCTCTACCGTCCCGGTATCGGCACTCATCTTAAAGCTGCCATGGATGTCCGCGGGGCCCCAGTGGTAATTACCAAAATCCATGCCATTTATCTCAATGTCACCCTGTTGACCGGGCATGCGGATTCTTAAGCCGACCGGTTGTATATCGGCAGGCAACCGGAATATTACCCTGGAAGGAAGCTGTGCCTGCTGCACCTGCATCCGCACCGAGAGGTTCTCGCTGTATCCTGTACCTGCGTCATAGTATAACTGTAGTGTCCCGTCCCGGGGCAGCCGGGCTATATCCAGGGATAAACTGGATGGCAGAGTTTCGCATAACGGCGCTATCAGCCACTGCATGATCGCTGCCAGCATTAAAAAGGCTGCAATAAAAAATGGTTTATTCTTCATCAGAATTGTGCGTAGATGAAAGGCTGGAAGCCCCTCGATGTTAACATCATAACAGATAATAGCAGTAAAATGGCCAGGGCAATAAATGCAGTAGCTGCTGTTAATGCTTCACTGAATACAGGAGTTGTCTTCGCAGCAATTGCGGCAATAACGCCCCTGCCAACTGCTAATAAACGCGGTGCAACCGGCCAGGACAGGATAGCCCCCAGCGCCAGGGCCATGATCACGGAATTGGACAGGTACCACCCGGGCAGGGCTATGGCAGTAGCGCTGCCCTGTCCAAACATGGCCTGTATGAATCCGGATGCCTGCGCAAGTGAGCTTGACCTGAAGAAAACCCAGCCCAGGATGACTACAAGCATGGTATAAACGTACTTCAGCGGTGTAAATATGTACAGGTGTTTGGCGCCGGTCACGCTTTCAACGGCCTCGCCAAGCCTTTGAACACCAGGCAGTCGTTCCATGATCAGGAACAGGCCGTGCCAGGCCCCCCATACTATGAACGTCCAGTTGGCCCCATGCCAGAGGCCGCAGAGCAGGAAGACTATCATGAGATTGCCATACATTCGCAGGCGGCCCACCCGGTTGCCTCCCAGCGGTATATACAGGTACTCCCTGAACCAGTTGGTCAGAGAGATATGCCACCTTCGCCAGAACTCGCGCACCGATGTTGATATGTAGGGATAGTTGAAGTTCTCTATGAAACGGAAGCCGAAGACGCGTCCCAGCCCGATGGCCATGTCCGAGTAGCCCGAGAAGTCGAAGTACAACTGCAATGTGAACCCTATGGCGCCGATCCAGGCTACTGGGGCGGTCAGTTGTTCGGGCGGCAGGCTGAAGATCTGGTTTACCGCAACGCCGATTGTATCCCCGATGATGACCTTCTTGGCCAGGCCGAGTATAAACCTGGCACCCCCGTAGCAGGCCGTCCTCAAGCTCCATTCCCGTGTAATAATCTGACCTGCCATGCTCTTAAAAGTGGTTATCGGGCCTGCGATCACCTTGGGAAATAGCGCTAAAAAGATGAAGGTATGATTTGGATTGCGGTAAGCCGCGGCATCGCCGCGCAATATGTCAACAATATATGAAATGGCTGTAAAAGTCACAAACGAAATACCAAGAGGTGGAATGATATTGGGTACTGTCAGGGGGGTGATAGCCGAACTGCTCAATATTGCGTTCAACGTCTCTAAAGCAGGCACGGCATACTTGTAATAGCCAAGGCCGGCAAGGTTGCAGGCTATGGCCAGGCCGGCGACCCAGTTTGCATTACGCCCGCCTGCCTTTAAGTAGTCAATGGCCAGGCCGAAGGCCCAGTTTACAGTTACCAGTACAAGCAGAACCAGGGTGGCAGTCGGGTCGCCGAGTATATAGAAGACAAGGCTGGCCAGGGAGATCAGGATATTGCGCCAGAGAGGATTCAGAAAGGAGTATAGTATCGCCAAGATCGGCAGCAATGCAAAAAGGAATAGCGGAGAAGTAAATGTCATAGCTTTTACTATCAGCCATGATAGGGATTATTGAATGCTAAGTCAACAGGTTGTAAGTGGGTTGATTTTATGCTTATTCAACATGTAATGTTATCTCCCGGTCTGACAGATAGTATTTCTTACCTTGGGAGTCTACAATTTTTAAAATAAGTGTATGGACGCCACTGTTAATTAAAGAAGTCTTAAAATAAGCTCGAAAGCCGGAATATAGATACCCATCATTTTTGTAATGCTCAGCCACATCGGAGCGATACAACCCGTAAAGTGCAGGGATATCAATTTTGCCATCAATATTTATGAATACCGATTTTGCCCCTGATTTTGAAGATTCATCTAATGCCCACCCCTGCACGGTAATGCTGTCTTCCTTTTGACTATTAATACAAACTGGTGCACCACCAGGAGAGGAATCATTTATTCTATCCACGTTGCTAAGTGTGTGCTCTGAAGTGTATTGCAGATACTTCACATCACGGGCTAATTTCTGCCTGATGATATTATTTTTAATCTTGCTGACCACTGATATCATTTTATAAAATGCTATCTCTGTAGGCATAGTGCGGAATATGCAGTTAGATTCAAAATTTTCAGACTCGCTGTTCTCTAAAACGAAGATCGGCTGTACATAATCAAATAATGGCTGTTCAGCAATTAATGCTGATACTGGTTTTGCATAAAAATAGTCCAACACTTTCCAGCCTCTTAGCAGTTGGGGCAATCTTATTTCCCCATATATTCTATGTGCGTTCCACTCTATAGCATCCTTGCCAACAGGAACGGCCAGAAATAAAAGTCCTTTCGGTTCAATTATCGATTTCATTCTTTTCATTGCTTCCAGGTCCCCATCTGGATTTAGAGCATCGCCATATCTGCCCAGGCCATCGTGTTCAAATGAAGAAATTGAAAGAGCGACCTCAAATCTACGTGGATTCTTATTATATTCATCGACGGTCATCACTCTTAATCTACAATCACTGGTTATTATTTTATTGTATTCTATTGTTATTGGTTTTCCTCCATAAAATAAGCAGACGCTTTCATACAATGGACGTGTTGAACCCATTATTGCTACATCTTTACCAGCTATTTTGAATTTTTCCAGGGCCATGTGCAAAAAACGGTCAGTGCTACCATAATTAAATTCAACCTTACGCTTGATGCGTTCTATGAATAAGTCTACAGTTTCTTTTTCATAGACTAAAGGTTTTTCCGGAGGATAAGAATCGTCGAAATAATAATTTCCAACTGGTATTTTCCCGTTCATAGTATATTTACTAAATAAATCAGGAGGGACTTGTTTTGGCGGAATTTTTCGTTCCATTTCTATCACTTCAGTGTATTTGGAATTTATGAACTATTATTGTCATAGCTTTTATTATCAGCCATGGTAGGGATTATTGTGTGCCAGGTCAATTGGTCCGGTTCAATGTTGAGAATGCAAAGAAGCGATCCCCTCATCACAGGCCTTAAACCAGGTCAAAGAGCGCTTTCCCTTCCATCTCGGCCGGCCGCACTAACCCCAGGCAATCAAGTACGGTGGGAGCGATGTCCTTCACCGTGGGCTCAAGCGAGGCAATAGGCCTGTTGCAGAGGAAGATGCCGGGAACGGAATCCGCATCGGTGATGTGGTCCCCGCTCCAGCGTTTAAGGTTGTCCTCCAGTATCTTAGGCGGTGCACCGCCGATGGCGGTCTGCCACGAGGCGCGGTAGCCGGGTGCAAACCCGATCACCAGGTCGGGCGCCTCCTTGATACACGGGCCGCTGAACAGTTCTTCCCTGCGGTAGACCCTTTTTATAGGGGCCGTGCCCGTCTTCGGATCACGTAGTGACAGCAGCGTATCGATGATTTTTCCCTTTAACCGCCCTGCATCATCGCCCGGGTCAATTATACCTTTGCCCTCCCTGCCCGAGAGGTTGAGGTAAACGCTGTTGAAGCCGACGGCATAGGCGCTGGTCTTCCCCCAGTTCACATTCTTGAAGAGCGGATCACCCTGCTCATCGCCGGCCGGGCCTTTTAAGGTCATTAACCCCATCTGCGCCAGCCACGAGTTCACATGTACCGCCCGCCTGAATGAGCCGAAGCCGTGGTCGGAGATTATGCACAGTACCGTGCTGTCATCAACGGCCTGCAGCACCCGCCCGAGTATGGAATCCATGCGGCGGTAGTAATCCGCGATAACCTGGCCGTACTTGCGCGCGGTCTCAGCATCGTAGCCCGGGTGCCCCGGGTCACCCGTGCCCCAGTAGATATGTTGTATCCTGTCTGTGGTATCGAATACGAAGGCCAGCAGGCCCTGCTTAAAGCAGCCGAGTTCATACCAGAGCATTTTCTCGCGCTCCGCCATGATGCCGTCGCACAGTCCCAGGAAGGCGTCATCGTCTATGCACCCGTCGCTGATGGCATTGGTATCCTCGGGTATGCCCAGCGTGGCGTAGCACCCGACCTCCGTGGCCAGGCCGGCGGCATATTTATCGGGATAAGAGATGGGAAAGGCGGGCTTCTGAGGGTCGGCCTGCACGGGTGAAAGGTAAAGCTTTAAATATGGGTCCGCCGCCTGCAGGAAGAATTTGCAGATGCCCCATACCTGTTTGAAAGGAACGGGTTTGAACGCTATACGTATCCAGTCGCTCCATTTACCCTGTTCTAAGTCGTGGCTTTGACCGTTAACCGACAGGGTGACCCGGCCGCGCTCACGGCCGGCGGTTATCTCCAGAGGGACAGTACAGTTATTGGGCCCGGTGATGGCCGTTTTAAAAACCCCGCCTTCAGCGGAAACCCTGACCATATCGCCCTTCTTATCGGTGTCATGGGCAAGGTCCTCATCCGTATAGAAGCTATACCTGCCGAAGCTGCCCCGCAGGTCCAGCACTCCCAGGCCGGAGAGCAGGTTACCTTTGACTTCTTCAGGGGGAAAGGAGACGGGATAACGGATCACGGTAGTTGGTATCCCGGCCCTGGAGGTGACGGCCCAGAAGGGTGTGCCCTGCCTGATCCGCTTGAAGGTGTCTTCACGGCGGCCCAGCAGGTTGAACTGGTTGAGGCGCACGATGGCATGGATGGGCAGGTAGGTCTCCGGTTTGCGGGCGATGAAATCGAAGATGCCATGGCGGCCGGGATTGCAGCCGGTGGCGATGGTGGACCAGACCACCGGGCTCTGGGGAGGGTTGACAGTGGCCAGCCGCCGGTAGGCCCCGCTCTGCCGCAGGTGGGAGAAGGCCGGCAACTGCCCGGAATCCATCAACTTTTCCAGCACGACGGGATCCAGCCCGTCCATTCCCAGCAGGATAACCCGGCGGATTTCTTTTTTACTCATAACTAACCTCGGCCAGTATCGTTAAAATTAGGTAATTTCTATGATAATGAGTTATTATAACGCATAATCAGGCGACTTTCAGGCTTAGTTGGAGGCACAATATGTTAAACCCAGGCTCTAAGGGAAGAGAATTCCCTCTTATTAAATGCCTGTGCGCGGGGTTGGCGGTTGCACTGTTGTATTGCCTGCTGGAGCCACAGCCGGTGCAGGCCTACATTGACCCCGGTACGGGCGGGTTGATTGTACAGGGGCTGATAGGTTTGCTGGCAGGTTCCCTGGCCATGCTGGTCGTATTCTGGAAAAGGGTGACATTCTCCATTAAAAAGTGGTTCAAGCGCAAGGGCACCGCCTCAGATGAAACAGAGGGTGCTGATACAGATAAGACCTGAGTTGCATATGCTGCCCGGTTAAATAAATATACACGTAATTACACGTCATGAAAACCTCATGGTTCAAGAAATACTCACTTGATTGGCCAACGCCTTTTTACGTGCTGTTGCTGGCTGCGTTTCCCGTGCTCTACTTGTATAGCTACAACATCAGCGAGATAGACGCAGGGCAGTTGGGGTTTCCGCTATCAGTATACCTGGCAGGTGCGTTCCTGCTCTGGGCACTGCTCACTTTGCTGTTGCGCGATGGCCGCAAGGCGGGGCTTGCCACTGCCCTGTTCATTCTCCTTTTCTCCTCCTACGGGCGGCTTTATGAATATCTGACAAGCCTGGGCGTGTTTGTTCCCGGCCATGCCTACCTGCTGCCCGGCGTGCTGTTCATCTGGGGCTACTGCGTCTACTTCATCAGTCGGGCAAAAAGAGACTTCCGCACGTCAACCACGGTGCTCAACATAATTGCTGCGGTCTTAATTGTCTTAAACCTGGCCAATATTTTAATTTACGAGATTACTAAACCTCAATTTGATGCCGGTGTACCGCTTAACGCAACTGACAACGTGACTTCTGTGACCGGGGAAACACAATCCCTTCCTGATATTTACTTCATTATACTCGATGAGTACGCGAACCATGATGCTCTTAAAGAATGGTGCGGCTATGATAATAGCTGGTTCCTTAAAAGTCTTGAGGATAAAGGTTTTTATATAGCTTCCAAGAGTACGACAAGGTCGTACGATACGCCTCAAGCAATGGCCTCGGTGCTAAATATGGAATATCTGGCAGGAAATGGAGACCCATCCTGGAGCGATACGACATACCAAAAGCTTGCCCACAGTAAAGCGGCGGATTTCCTTAAGTCAAAGGGTTATAAATTCGTTTACTTCGGATGCTGGACTGGCCTTGAAAGTTTCGATAAATATATGGAAAAATATGCCGACCTCTACTTCAATCACTATGAATCTGGTAACAACAGGGTAAACGAGTTTGAGCAAATCCTGTGGAAGACTACCATGCTGAGTCCGGTATATTACAAGCTAACAGGAAGCCAATATGATATTGTCATGAGGCGTGGGGTACTGGATACACTGGAGCATCTCAAGGAAATTCCCGATATCGCAGGCCCAAAGTTTGTTTTTGCGCACATTTTACCACCCCATGAACCCTTTGTTTTTGGCCCCAAAGGCGAAACTGTAGCCCCGATAAATTATCATAACTTTAAAGACAGGCAATTCTACCTCGGGCAATGTATCTTTATTTCAGGAGAGATAGATAAAGTAGTCGGCGAATTGGTGGCGAAATCCAAGCAGCCCCCGCTTATCATCATCCAATCAGACCACGGACTCAGGCCGGGGCATCCAGGTATGGATATTGATATTGATGTCAATGGATGGCACAGGATACTCAACGCCATGTATCTCCCCGGAATGGATAAAGCAGTCCTGTATGATTCCATATCATCGGTAAATACATTCCGTCTGATATTCAACCAGTATTTCAATGCGGATTATGATTTATTGCCGGATGATTAGCAGGGTTATTATGGTATGAACAAGACTGGTATAAGTGGAAGTTGGATGAAGATTAACCGGAAACAGTTTATTGTACATGGTTTGATCCTTGGTTGCTTCGCTCTATATTGCATTTTCCTGGCGGGTATCGTAACCGACATGATCGAAGAAATATCGGGAGAATCCAGGCTGCAGGCTATTTCGCTACCCGGCATCAGCGGTAATATTCTATGCGCGCCTGTACCTGATGTTGTTACTCGGGGTTTGGTAGACATTAAAGGCTGGGCGTTCATTAAAGGTGAAGACTATAAAGATTGCCAGACTTTCATAGTATTGAAATCCGCTAATAATACTTATGTTTTTGACACGTTATGGCAATACAGGCCGGATGTGGCCATTTATTTTGAGAACTTAGGTTTGGATCTGGGATGGTCCGGGTTCTGGGCCAAGATCCCGATAAGGAAGATCAAGGATGGTGAATATCTCATCGGCGTTTACATTAAGAAAGGCGATAAGGAAGCCCTTCAATATGTCGACCAGTGCATCATTAAGTCTGGTAACACGATCGTGAGCAGTAAACCGATATCCAGACAACAAACGTTCACTTTACCTCCAGATAAGCGCGATATTGCTCTTAGTATAGACAAATCCGAGAAGGCGACTTATAGTTCTAAAATATACACAGAGATATCAGGCTGGGCATTTATCAATGGCTATGACAACAAAAACAGTAAGATTTGCCTGGTACTGAAATCAGATAATAGCACCTATGTTTTCGATACGATTCTAATGGGGAGACCTGATGTAACCGCCAATTTCGTCGATACTGGCCTGGACCTGAATAACTCGGGTTTCAAGGCCAGAATAGCAGAAGGTAGCGTGCCGGCGGGCGACTATCAAATCGGCATTTTTATAACTACCTCAGGTAAGCAGGCCCTGCAATACACAGAGAAAACTTTAAAGGTCGAGTGATTAGCCGGTAACTTTAAAATGCACTGTACGATCTGTCAATTTATCCCGGACTGTTCGTAAATTTCAAATTATTGGCCCTTTCCAATTTGATGATGGAATCGGCAGCACCTTTAAACGAATGTACATTTAAGATGTCACCTTTTTCTGAGGGTTTTAATAATATACCGGTACAACCAGCATTTTGAGCAAGATCCATATCCAATTTGCTATCGCCGATCATGTATGATTGGCTGATGTCTATATCTAATTCAGATGCGGCACGCTCTAACATTTTGGTTCTCGGTTTTCTGCATGCGCAATCATCATCCGGGTGATGCGGGCAATAATAAATCCCATCAACAGCTGCCCCGCCTTTATCCAGTTCAGCCATCATTTTTTGGTGGATCAGGGACAATGTATGCTCTGAAAAATAGCCTCTTCCAACCCCTGATTGGTTGGTTATTACAACCACCTTGAAACCATGCTCTTTTAGTAACTTTATCCCTTCAGTCACGCCCGGCAGTAGCTCAAAATCTTCAGGGCGGCTGCAGTAAGGTACGTCCCTGGCTATAGTGCCATCCCTGTCAATGAAAACGGCTTTATTCCTCCTTTTTGTTGCCAAACAGGGTTTCCTCCACGAGGTAGCATATGATATGACCGGCTGTAATGTGGGCTTCCTGTATACGCGGCGTTGAAGTTGACGGCACCGCCAGTGCGTGATCTGCAATTTTCCTCAGTTTGCCTGCCTGGCCTGTAAAGGCCAATGTAATAGCCCCAACTCTCCTGGCCTCTTCAATTCCTTTAATCACATTTACTGAATCACCGCTTGTACTCAGCCCAACAACAATGTCACCTTTCCTGGCAAGAGCACGTACCTGCCTGGCAAAGATATCATCGTAGCCATAATCATTTCCAATTGCTGTAAGTATCGAACTGTTTGTTGTAAGCGCTATGGCAGGCAAAGGGTCTCTGTCCATGTAAAACTTGCCCCCGAGCTCTGCGGCTATATGCTGGGCATCCGCCGCGCTTCCACCGTTACCAAAAATCAATACTTTATTATTATTGCGGAATGCATTAATTATTTTACCGGCAATCTCAATCAGGACATCCACGTCTTGCTTTAGCAGACGTTTGATCTTTATACTTTCTTCGATCTGCCTGGTTACCTCTTTTTTCTTATCCATTTTCTTTGTCATCTGGCGTGTACCTGCCAGGCCTGCAATCCGTTGAACTCGAATGCAAAATTGACTACTTTACCCCCGACTTGCTCCAGCTTCCGTGCTACGAGGTGTTTTTTATCAAATTCACAGAGTAATAGCAGATATCCTCCGCCACCAGCTCCGAGCAATTTTCCGCCTATCACTCCTGTTTTACGGGCAGCTTCATAAAGCTCGTCTATATAAGGATCTGTCATCTTGGATGAGAAATTTTTCTTGCTGAGCCAGGCTTCATGCAGTAACAATCCGAATTCGTTTATATTATTCAGCAGCAATGCCTTTTTCATGGCTAAAGCAAGCTCTTTAGTCGTATCCAGAGCTTTGACCACATCATTTCTCTTTTTCTTATATCCGTTGACCTGGTCGTCTATTATGCCGGCCGATAACCTGGTTTTTCCAGTGTAGCAGAGCATAAGCCGGTATTCCAACTCGTTTACGACTTCCCTCTTCATACGGATCGGGTTTACGACTGTGCTGTCATGCAAGAATTCAATAAAATTAAATCCTCCAAAGACAGCGGCATACTGGTCCTGCTTGCCGCCCTTAATGCCTGCTTCCTGCCTTTCTATGCGGTATGCCAGCTCTGCTATCCCGTATTCATCAAGATGCAATCTCAGCCAGTATTTGATTGCTCCTACGAGGGCTACAGTCATAGTTGAGGATGACCCCATGCCTGACCCCGGCGGCACATCACTATGCAGAAAAAGGTCCACGCCGGATTTAATCTCCATGATTTTTATTGCAGCTTTTACCAGGGCCAGCTTACCATCCGGCTCAAGCTTATGGTCAGTTTTATATTCCTCAACCACATCGTAATCAAGTGAGTGCACATTTATGGAATCAGTTTCTTTAACGGCTAGGCTGCAATAGGCATATCGGTCTATGGTTGCGCTGAGCGTAATACCCCCCCTCTCTTCAGGGTATGGTGAAACGTCGGTTCCTCCGCCGCCAAAGCTTATCCTTAGAGGAGCCTTTGCTCTGATCACAACCATTTCGATAGCGCCCTTAAATATGAATCAGACAATATTTTACTAAGGTAGTTATAGTTTAATCACCAGGCATTGGCCAGTCGGTAAACTCATCGGAGTTTCCTTTTTTTCTGCAAAAAACTCATCAACAGCTTTACGCTCACCTTTGCATTCAAGGAAGCCGTAATCATCAAAAATAATAATGCCGCCTTTGACCATGCGCTCATAGAAAAACATCAGGCAGTCCAGGGTGGTTTGATAAATATCGACATCTACATGAAGAAAGGAAAATTGCCTGTCTGATACATCTTTTAACGGTCCAGGAATAAGCCCGGGGTGAAAGACTATAAAAGGAAAGGGGGATAAGTATTGCTTTACACTCATCAAAGAAGTGTCTGCAAAGTCACCTGCCATGTGATCGTCTACGCCTTTAATTACTGTATCGGGCATCCCGCCAAAAGTGTCAAAAAGATGCAGGCGTCTGCCGTTAATGGCGCTCTGGATAGTTTTTGCTATCAGATAGGCGGAGCCTCCCTTGTACGCGCCACACTCAGCAAAATCACCCGGAAGGTAACTGGAATATTTGCAGAGACTATGTAGCATGTAGCATCTATCCTCACTGATCAGCGTTTTCCCTTTGATTGGTTCTATTACATCGTTGAACCATGCCTCCCACCACGGCGAATAAGTATGATAGCCCCATGGATGGTAATAGGTGTATTCTCCTATCCCCGGCATATTGGTGGGAATCCTTTCCTCTTCTTTAACCCGCAGTCGTTTTATTTCGTAGCCCATACTATTGGCTATAGATTGAATAAGAGATTTCATCTTTTCTTGCATGATCACCATCCTTTTTTCCGAAGATTAAAGCTAAGCATATTAATATATATTATACCTTTTGGAAAATTCCTTCGAAGGAAAAATTAAGGGATTCGTGGCCGTATTGTTGCGCAATTGTTCTGTCCCGCTCTGTTAGTTCTACGTTTTTCAGTATATTATGGATTGTATCAAGCATAATCAGCTTGAACTGAGCTGCTTTGTTTACAATATCCATTAACACTTCGGGATATGGGTCCCATTCATGATCTGGATTCGCAGCACTCGATCCTCTAACGGGATAAAATCTTGTATCCGGTAGAACAATAACCAGGAAGCCCCCTGCTTTAAGTACTCGAAATGATTCCTCAATTATTATTTCCGGGTGGGAAAAATGCTCCAAACAATGACTGGTGAATACAAAATCCAGGGATTCGCTCGAAAACCAGGGAAAATACAGGCTATGGTTATTTTTGTGCACCTTGATATTGGCGCCAAACGGGTAACCGAAATCCTTTGTTCCTAATTGAAAATCAATGCCAATAGCTGCGGAATGGACCTTACTTAACCCGCATCCAATATCGATGCCAACACCCCTCGTGTAACTAATAACTTGATTAAACTCCAATCTACGGAAAACCGTCTCATTTGCGGCACCTGCTCTATCAAAGATGCGCTCCATGTCGGCTATACCAACACTATCCCCATAAGGCGAAATGATAATTCTGCCCGTTACTATTTGTTGATCAATGCTTGCCATAGTCACCGAATACCTTTATATTTATTTATCATATATGATATTAAGTCGTCTACGGATTTCCTGTCCGGCGACCCCGGGAGAAAACAAGGTCTTTATGTCATGCGAAGCTTGCTTTCCCAGGTTAAGCGCTTGTTTTCTATCCTCAAAGACACGTTTCATCAATTCGGCTGCATGGTAAATGTCAGGTTCTGCCCAAACGTAGCCATGCGTGGCGAGGGGATAATCTTTTTCACCTACCTCAACAAGCTTGTATTTTACGGGGAAGCTGTTATTGACATTCATGTAATCCATATTTCCCGAATAACCAGTAGCTATAACAGGTTTTCCCAGATACATTGCATCAGCGATTGTAAGCCCGAAACCCTCAGAGCGATGCAGCGATACATAACAATCACAACTCGCAACTAAGGAATACAGTTCACTACTTCTAAAATGTGAATCCACGAGCTTAATATTATCCGCCCCGCTTGTCGCTTTTTTTAAAATTTCCAACTCCAATGGGTACTGCTTGTGGTTGATGTATTTAACAACGAGAACCGCAGAATTGCTGTCGCCGAAGGCCATTTTGAAGGCATTTATAACGGCGATTGGATTTTTTCTCTGGAAATAACTGCGGAAATCAAATGTATAAAGGAAAACGTAACTATCTTTATCCAAACCGAATTTTGCGCGGTCAGCTTTTATTTTGCTTTCATCCACATGTACGCTGAATATTCGTACAACCGGTATCGGTGACACCTTTGATATTGAATCCATAACGAAGTTGCTGAGGACCCACAGCTCATTATAGTATTTAAAGCTCTCATGCCATTCGGCCGGGAACCTGGCCAGTTCCCATGCCCAGTAGCCAACATTATACTTCCCCGCAGTATATTGCGGACTTTTTAGATCGTGAAACCAGCCTGACAGATCGGCGCTTACATGGATGACGTTGACATGATAGGGGTTATCATCGGCGAAATTGTTTACTGTTGTATCCTTGTAAATATGTCCTGGTAACTCGACATTGTTTATTACAAAGGGTACATCCGCCGCCTCTGCCGCCCGGATGGTTGCCCTGACTTCCGCACCGCCACCAAATTCACCCCTGGCAAAACCGGATATATTGATGCCGCGCCCATCGGGTTTGTCTATCTGTTCAACTGGTGCCTTTAATTTGGTAATGGACGGGCTATTATTGTGCGGAGCTAAAATTGATTCTATACGCTGGCTAATAACGCTAAGTTCATTCAATAAGTCTTGATTTTTTGAAAACACTTTTATTATTACATTCGATACTATCGATTTTAATGGAATCCAAAGGCGACTGTATGGCAATGTCTTGATCCGATCAAAATTAAACTTCTTTTGTGATTTAGGTTGAGAAGTCAGAGATAGTTGGAGAAAAGCCCTGTCTATATTGTGCTCAGATATGCCAGATGTTGCACACCAGTTTAAGAAATCCTGCCTGTTTTCCCCGCGGATGTTTGGATATGCCTGTTGTACGTCAGGCCGCGATAACCATACGTTATACCATAATCTGGTAACAATGGGGTGTCCGGTAGTTCCATCCGCACTCTCATTCAACCACCGGAAAAAGCTATTAGTGCCATCGACTGAGAAAGGATTGCCAAATTGCTCCGGACTTTCTTCCTGGCTCCAATAGATTCGCCGCATGATATCCGCTATTTTTAACCCGTTATCAAGATAGCCAAAAGCATAAGGCCAAGTTTTAACGTCCGCATAACCTTGTGCAATTAGTTGAGCTTTATACGTTTTGAACAGTGGCCTCAATTGCTTAAATCTGTTTAGTACAAAGCGATTCTGATGCTTTGAAATTTGCTCCATATTTTCAGGATTAAAGCCGGAGAAATGAAAGAACCGCATAACATGGTTATTGACACAAATATCATCTTTCTTAAACGAGAAGATACGATCTTGAAGATTCCAGTATGCAACATTGTAACCTGGATCACGGAGTACATAAATATCATCAAAATAGCCGTGGATAAGATTAATCCACTTCTGATCAACGAAAAGAGTTTCGTGATTTGATAAACACATTCTATATAATCTTTCCTGCCACCATTTTAAGAAGGCTTTTGTTGTTTCAGTATTCGCGATTGCAATAAAACCCAGGTTAAAAGTGCCGGCATGTAAAACACCAATCTCACTTGGCGTATGTTTGTCCTCAACTGATATGGGCTCTGTTAAATGGGGAGTTAATATAATCGAATACCTGTCTATTAGCTGCCACAGATCATCCAGATCATTGGTAATCAGGATATCGGGGTCCAGATAGATTATTTTATCTATTTTGTATTCTCTCAATAAATATTCAAGGAAATACGGCTTTATGGCGGTACACATTTCGGTCACGTTGTAATGAAACAGCATCTGACATATTCTTTGATCCCATAGTTGATCGATAGTTATTAGTTCAAATCGTTCCTTTTCAGGTATGAAATATCCATCCACTTTGTCTATAAGCAAAACAACAACTTTCCCCGACGCGTTATGTTTTAAGAATGAATCGGTAAGTACGCGGGCAAAGGACAGATAATTTTTGTTAATTATTGTGCAGATAACAGGCCCGGTTTGAATCGGTTTTTCAGTAGTCCGGTCATTCATCCTAAGATCATTCATTGGTTCGAGCCTAAAGCCAAAATACAACTATAACGGAATAGATTATCATATTGATGAGTTGTTAAACTCCCCTTTAATTATTTGGTTTATCCGTTTCATATACTTTAATCCTATAGCTTTATAACTGAAGTATGTCCTGATGTAGTGCCCTGCAGTTTCTCCAAGCGTCCGGCCATAATTTCGATCGTCTATCACTTTGATCATATACTGCCCGGCCTTCGCTATATCCGGCTCCGCCCATACTTGCCCTTTACCGTAAGGATATTGCCCTTCCATTACTTCCACCAATTTATACGGAACTGGAATTGAATTGGATTTATTCATGAAATCCATGTTACCGGAATAACCTGTTGCTATGACAGGTTTGTCCAGAAACATGGATTCAGCCATACCCCTGCCAAAACCTTCAGAACGGTGTAATGATACAAAGCAATCACAGCAGCGTACAAGGTTTTTAACCTCGTTGTCGCTAAGTATCTTATCTATAATTATTATTTTATCTCGGAATTGGCACTGATCGATGGCCTTCATGAATTGTGGAAAGTCTGTTTCCCAGGGAGAAAACCCACCGGGGCGATTAAGCTTGATAACAAGGCGCATGTCCATATTAGGGCGCGCAGCGCAAACGGTCTCAAAAGCTTTAATAGAAGCAAAAGGATTTTTTCTGGCAATATATGACCTGAAGTCAAAGTAAAATAAGAATATATAGGCGTCTTCCGGAAGACCAAAATATGAACGACCTAAGAAAGAAGTTAGTTTTAGCTCCGTAGCTAATGGCATATGCAAGACTGGTTTAGAGACCGCCTTGCTTATGGTACTGTAAACAAATTTGGAAGGTGCCCAGATTTCATCAAAACGATCGAGTTGCTTTGCCCATTCAGGTGGGTATATGCTTAGTTCCCACACAGGATAAATAATATTATATGAACCGGAAGGAAATCTGCCGCCGATCTGCTGCAAAGCTACCTCTACACTATCTCCATTGATATGAAAAATGTTAATACCTGAATGGCATTGGGAAGCGATATGGCCCCGTGCTTCGTCAATAAAATCAATTTGGTCATCAACTTTATAAAGATCACAAATCTGGATATTAAATCCGACCGATTGAAGAGCACGAAATGTGCAACGTATATGCTCCCCCATACCAATCGGTGCAAAGGGATACCCTGCTAATACAGGTTCTTTTGTTACCGCATTTGTGTTATCGAAATATTCAATTTCCTTACCCGCGACTGTGTTTTGGTGGGTAAAATTACTTAAGGTGCCCCCGAGTTTCTTGATCCCACCTTGCTTGAGGATAATTCTAACCTGCCGTATCCGCAGGATCATAATATTAGGATGCAGGAGAGATTCCTTTAATAGTTGCCATACAGGTGATACCCTGATCAGCGGTCTATTTATTCTGCCAAACAGCGCTTTAGGTACGCGGTAAATAAACCGCAGGGGGGCAGAGAGCCGCCATGACATTGAAGAGTAAATCTCTTCAATCTTTGCATCCTGTTTCCGAACCGCCTGTTCTAATTCGCTGACACGTGCCGCCTTTTGGGTGATGTTCTGCTCCAGCCCGCTGATATGCTCATCCTTGGCCGTTACGGCCTGTTGGAGCTCGCTGATATACTCATCCTTGGCCGCTAGGGCCTGTTGGAGCCCGCTGATATACTCATCCTTGGCAGTTAGGGCCTGTTGGAGCCCGCTGATATGCTCATCCTTGGCAGTTAGGGCCTGTTGGAGCCCGCTGATATACTCATCCTTGGCAGTTAGGGCCTGTTGGAGCCCGCTGATATGCTCATCCTTGGCAGTTAGGGCCTGTTGGAGCCCGCTGATATACTCATCCTTGGCAGTTACGGCCTGCTCCAGCCTGCTGATATGTTCATCCTTGGCAGTTATGGCCTGTTGGAGACCGCTGATACGCTCAAAGTTATTGCGCACATACTGTCGTAAGAATAATACGTGAGATCTGTCCACATCCTTTTTTATTTTAACGGGATGTTTCTTTGAATCGATAAATATATCAAATAGGGAGCTTATTTCAGCCTTTCTTAAAGGACTATCAATAATAACCATTTCTCCAGGTAATGATCCAGTTAGTCTGGTATGTCCGTTTTTAAAAAAATCTGTAAGTGAAGCAAATTTACGGCCAATAGTACCATGCGGCCTATTCTTCAGTCCATCGGCAAATGATGATTCGGCAAGAAACGATGTGGAAGGTATTCCGAGTAAGTCAGTTATTATCATATTGATCAGCGAGCCGGAAGTGCTCTCAATAATTAAGTCGGGATTTATTTTGTCTATAGTATCTATGAAACTGAGTAAATCATTGTAATCACCAAGATTCTCAAGGGAAACTGCATTACCCGTATATCTATCTAAATTTACATTTGCATATTCACTGAACAAACACGGCACCCCATTGTTACAGAGTTCTACAGAAAGGGGGCCCTCGCAAGGAAGAACCGCTGTGCAGTTCACTTTTTTTTGCCGGGCCAGTTTCTGTATTAAATCATTTATTAGCGCAGTATTATCATCGATTTCGGCTGTATTAAAAAGTGCACAAATCGCCAGCGATCTGCTCTTTCTAATGCAAAGCAGGTTTACTATCAAGTTAACCTTATATTCCTCAGGCAAAGATCTTTCCCAAAGATCAAGCTCATCGTATTTGAGCTTAAATGTTAGATTTTGATCCTCAGAAATTATGTAAATATCAAAACCAAGTTGATCAATTTTCTTTAGTAAGTCTTGTGGGCTTACCTTTGCTTTGCCAAGGCAAAGCGGATTGAATTCAATAAATAAAGTTACATCGCTATGCTTTTCAAGAATTTTATCCATGCCATTTAAAACTGAGATCTCATGCCCCTCAGTATCGATTTTAACGACGATCGGGGTTTTCAAGGTGGAACCGAGATGTGTATTCAGATCAACGGCTTGAACATCAATAGTTTGTAAACGAGGTGTCGATGGGTGTTCATAAAAGCCTGCCGAATCGGAGGCTTCAGTCATATTGAATTGTTTGATTTCAGTTTTATCGGATGCCGCCATATTGTAAAATTCAACATTTGTTAACTTATTCAGCTTGATATTTTTCTTTAATATGTTGAAGTTAGTAGGAACGGGCTCATATACTATGATATGGCACCCTGGATGGTGTTTCCCTACAAGTATGGAATAATATCCGTAATGGGCACCTATATCAATGAAAATTGTATTATATTTGATATGATTTAATATTAAATTAGAAGTGTTTTTTTCGTATGAATTAATCACGTAATGATAATAATATCGCGGTGCCACATACATATCGAAATTATGATCTTTAGGCGATATCCGGATTAATTTTTTCAGGTTATAATCGAACTCAAACTGGTTGTCACTCATTTAAATACCTGTTCAACAAAATGATATTCACAGTAAAATTTGACGGTAATCATCAATTACCTTGTGTGTGTTACCGTACGAAATTATCTTGCCGCCATTAAGCAGGGCTGCCCTGCTGCACAGTTCTTTTACCTGCTCAAGCGAATGTGAAACCAAGAAAATGGTTTTACCTTGGTCCCTAAACTGATCTATCTTCAACGCGCATTTCTTCTGAAATGCCTCGTCACCCACAGCCAGTACTTCATCTACCAGCATAATATCGGGGTCACAGTTTACAGCCGTGGAAAAGGCCAGCCGGGCGTACATGCCGGAGGAGAAATTCTTAAGCTTCATATCCTCGAATTTTTTCAGCTCGGCAAAATCAAGGATCTGATCATAGACCGCGCCGGTCTCCCTGCGGCTCATGCCCAGAACCGACGCATAAATATAAATGTTCTCGGCCGCTGTGAGCTCGGCCTGGAAGCCTACACCGAGCTCAAGGAAGGAGGCGACTTTGCCGTTTATGCTGAACGAGCCACTATCCGGATATAAAACCCGCGCCAGTATCTTAAGCAAAGTGGATTTGCCCGACCCGTTGCGGCCGATGATGCCGAAGGTCTCGCCACTTTCCACGGCGAAACTGATATCCTTGAGCGCCCAGAATTCCTCGTAGGTCAACTGGCGTTTCACCAGGCCAATGGCATTTTGAAAAAGAGTGTTCTTTTTGTGGTGCGGAAGCCTGAACCTTTTGGATATATTATTGACTGTTATAGCGCTCACTATATCTCCTCTGCGAAACGGCGTTGCAGCTTATTGAAGGCGAAGCTGCCGATAATTAACGCGGCAATCGAGGTTGCTGTAACCAGCGCCAGGCTGTAAAGGGAGGGCAGGTTGCCGTATATCATAAGGTCCCTGTTAATAATGATGAACTGGGTCATGGGGTTGAGCAGGTAATAGGGCATGGTCTTTTCGGTGATGGCTGCCATGGGATAAATGATGGGCGAGAGGAAAAATAGTATGTTGATCAGCACTTCCCAGATTTGGTTGAGATCGCGGAAATATACAAAAAGCCCTGCCAGCAAAAGCCCTGCACCGTAGACAAACCAGAAATAGATCAAAAATACAAGCGGAAACAGCAATAATGTTGGGGGCAGGCTACCGGATACGGCCCAGAGGATGGGGATAATAACCACAAACTCGAGTAGTGAACTGATTAGATTGGATAGGACATTGCTCAGGACAAGTATCTGCCGAGGTATATATACCTTGGTAACCAGGCTGGCTTTGCCCAGTATGCAGTAGAGCGATGAGGTAGTCCCGACCGCGAAGAAACGCCAGGTCATGAGGCCGACCAGCAGGTATGCGGCGAAATTGGGCTCCTGCTTGAACAGGTAACGGAAGATGGCGTAAAGCACCAGCGCCAGCGCCAGCGGGCTGAGCAGTGACCAGAGGAAGCCCAGCGCAGTATTCTGGTAGCGGTTCTTGAGATCGACTACCGTCAGGTTCCAGGTCAGCTCGCGGTATTTCCAGATTTCATTCATGGATTTTTGTTATGTTATCAGTTGCTTTTATTGCGTTGTGTTGGACCTGCAAAGAGGTGCATGCTTGAGTATATATTGTACTATATTGCAGCTTCCCGCGTACCGTTGGCCTCAGGCGCTGTCATGGCCGGCTGCCTACCTTATAGCGTTTGTCTGAAGCCAACCGGCTCAACCTCTTCTCCTCGGCCACGCTCTCTTTCATTGTGGCGATCAACCCCAGGCGGTAGAGCTCGGCGTCGCTGCGGATGCGCCGTTTTTGCACCTGGCGCCTCTTTGAGAGCGTTTTGCCCAGGTTCATTATGAAATCCCGGTGACCGCGGCAGATGGCACCGGCAGCGGCCGGGTTGCCGATGAAAAGCATGCGCAGCCAGCGGTAGGTGTTGAAGCCGAGGCTGATCAGCATACCGAGCACCATATTGCCGCCATCCAGGTTCTTGACCAGGTTGTACAGGCGGTTGCGGGTGTTGAGGTAAACCTTGGCCGGATCGTAATTACTGCGCGTGCCGAAGGTGCCGCTCTCATGGTGGTACATCACGGCAGAGGGTGCATAGGCTACCTTGTGACCATAAAGCCAGGCCCGCCAGCCCAGGTCGTGCTCTTCGCAGGCGGCGAAGTAGTCCTCGTCGAAACCTCCACTGTCCATGAAGAAGTCCCGGCGCACCAGCACTCCCGCCGCGCAGCCGAACCCTGTGTAACCCGGCCCGTCGTATTTAGCCCCGTCCCTGTCACCGTAGCCGCGGTAGAAGCCGCCGCCGATGATGGTGATCTTGCCGCCCGCCGTATTGATAGTGTCACGGCGGTCGGCGTAAAGCATCTTCGAGGCTACAGAAACTACTTCCGCATCATCCAGCGCTGGTTGGACCAGTGCAATTAACCAGCCCGGTGTCACCTCGGTGTCGTTGTTGAGGAAGGCTAAGTATTCGCCCGCTGCCACCTTCGCGCCTTCGTTGTTGGGACGGCAGAATCCGTAGTTTTTATCAAGCTGGATGGCCCTGACCTCAGGGTAATCCTCCCGGATGTATTCCTGGGAGCTGTCGGTGGAGGCATTGTCCACCACGATCACCTCCAGCTTATCCTGCGGGTAATCCAGGGCGGCCAGCGAACCCAGGCAGACGGGCAGGTAGTTTTTCCCGTTCCAGTTGACGATGATAACGCTGACTGCGGGCAGGCCTGCCATCAGGCCGGCCCCCGCAGGCGGAAGCGCACTATGCCGAAGAGCTGACCCCACTCCAGGTTCCAGCTCAGCTTTTTCAGCAGCGTCCAGTCGGACACGCTGCGCAGCGTGCCGTAAAAGCGGCGCAGACGGGCTATCTCTTTCCTCTCCTGGAAAGCAGCCTGGTAAGCCCCGAGCTTGGAACGGGGATACGGCCAGCCCTTGACCACGCTGTAAGCGAAGATCATGGCCTCTATTACAAGCAGCAGCGGGGATAGCAGCAACAGCGTGGGCCACCTGAAGGTGGATAAAATGAGGTAGATGCGGTTCTTTTCGAGGTGAAAAAATTTGTCCGGCGTCATGCTCAGCCGGTACCTGTGGTAGATGACGGACGACGGCAGGCAGTAAATATCGTATCCCATCAACGCCAGCAGCCAGGAGATGACCACGTCGTCGTTGTACATGAAGCAGTACACCGGCGCGCCGCCCATGCGGTTGAAAAGGTCACGCCTGATCAGGAAGGAGCAGCCGCTGATGCCGCTCACCCTTTGCGGCGGACCGGCCCCGGCTGCAGCGCTATGTAGGTCGCGGCAAAAGCCCAGGCCGGAAACGTGGATATTGAGTCCGTTGCAGTTGACCACGCCGGGGGATTCCATGATGTGTACGCTGGGACAGGCCGCCCCAACCTGCGGGCTGGACTCCATAAATTCCAGCAACTTCTCCAGCCAGTCCGGCTCGACACGTGTATCCATATTGAGCGGGGAGATGTATTCTCCGACGGCCACGGCCAGCCCCGCGTTGACGCCGCCCGCGTAGCCCAGGTTGCTGCCGGTCTCCACGCAGGCCAGCCCCGGGTATTTAGTGCGGGCCTGCTGCAGGCTGCCGTCCGTGGAGCCGTTGTCCACTATGATGATCTCGCAATTGGCACAGGTCTGCCGTGAAAGCGAATCCAGGCAGGTATCAAGGTACAGCAGGCCGTTGTAGTTGACCACGATCACGGAGACTTTCTTTTGAACGGATGCAGACATATGAATACAGGATATATATTACTCTCGCATACCTGTTAATTCAATTTTCAGGACCACAGACACTTTCGCGTTTACTGGGAGATAAGCCTGCTACGGCTGGCCAGCCCCTGGGGGTCAAGGCCCTCATAAAGCAGGACAACAAAAAAGGAGCGGCCCCGGCCGCTCCTTTTTATACTCGTTATAATCGCTTAGATCAGGCTGGGCAGGCCCTTGGCAGCGTCTTCCATGTCGCGCAGGCGGCCCGTGGTTTCCTTGAGGCGGTCCTTCTGCGTCATGGCGAAGGCCGAGGCCCTGTCGTAGTAGTCGCGTATCTTCTGCACGAATGCCAGCTGCGAGAAGAGGATGGTGACATCCACCGACCCGCGGTCCCGGGGGAAGTCGCCGGCGCGTATGACCGCGTTCTCGGCCAGCTCTCGCAGGTAGTCGCCCAGGCCCTTGGCGATATCCATGCTCATTTCCTTGGTGGGCGCGGCCAGCAGGTAAAGCGCGCGGCCGGCGTCCTCGGGGTTGAGCGCGATGGAGAGCTCGCTCACCGCGGCGTCCATGGCCTGCATGGCGCGCAACGTCTCGCCGCTCTTCTCGCGGAAACTGGTCTTGGAAAGCTCCCAGGGGAAGCGGAACCCGCGCGGTATGTCGGTCTTGCCTACCCCGATGGCGGTCCAGCCGTCCACCGACTGCATGATGTCGCCGGCGTCCATGGTCTTGGCGCCCACGTGGCGTACGTTGGTAACCTCTCCCGCGCACATCAGGTCGTAGAAGGGCTCCACGATCTGGCGGTTGATGCGTTGCAGGTTCATGGCCAGGCTGGCGTCCTTGCGCACGTAGCGCTGGTTGTCGGCCAGGAATACGCCATCGGCCACCGAGTGGATGGATTTTAGACAGGTGGCGGTGTTGTAAACGCTGCGCAACTCGGCCACTTCTTCGTGTTCGAAGGGCAGCACGCACAGCGCGTACACGGGCTTGCCGATATAGCGCTCCTTGAGCATCTGGGCGATGATCGAGATCGCGCCCGATCCGGTGCCGCCGGCTGTGCCGGCCACCAGCATGAAGGCATGTGTCTGGTAGAAGAGTGGTGAAGTGCGTACGGCGTCGATCACCTTGTCGCCGTCCTCGCGCGCCAGCTCGGCGCCCATCTCGTTGACCTTGCCCACGCCGTGGCCCCAGGTCTTGCGTCCGCCGATCAGGATGCGGTGCATGTAATCTGAGCCGATATGGGATAAACCGGTCAGGTCAGTCTGGTCTGTGTTCACAGCAAATGTGCCCGTGACGATGGTCGTTCCGCGTTCACCGCGGGCCCTCTGGCCCAGGCGGGCAAACTCGTCGGCCACACGGGAGCCGCACTGCCCCAGCCCGATAACCATTAATTTCATTCTGCAATACCTCGCTT
>Ga0247841_10002589_pt1 | contig 35666 bp, 38 predicted proteins | sample LaCruzMarch2015__2_FD_192410 | JGI IMG/M metagenome (GOLD analysis project Ga0247841, IMG submission 192410) | Freshwater microbial communities from meromictic Lake La Cruz, Castile-La Mancha, Spain - LaCruzMarch2015_18m | ecosystem: Environmental > Aquatic > Freshwater > Lake | place: Spain... | reverse complement strand
GAGAGGCTTTACTACTACCCTGTCACCCAAAGGTTGAATTTTTACAGCCATGCGTACCTCCTTAAAACTTAGCAATCTCTTTACGAGACTGCTAAGTATATTAGCATAAAAAATTATCACTGTAAAGGGGTGACTGCTAATAAATGTATTTAGCAGTATGGAAGGTTAAAAATTGTATCCGGCCTTCTTGTAGTTGTCCATGGCCCTTTCGTTGAGGGCTGATTTATCAGCCAGTTCGGCGGCGTGGCTCCACATACCCTTTTGCTCGTAATCCCTCAGCTTACCATCCAGCAAACTAGCTTCATCAGCGGTTTCCGCGCTGCAAGCTGTGAACCTGGAGAAGACGCGGCAGACCGGAGCGCCGCATTTCGGGCAGGACTGCAGCGGCGGATCGGTCATTTTTTGCAGGGCGTCAAAACCTATGCTGCAATATCTGCATCCGGCACGGACTGGCTTATATTCGTATATTGGCATGACAGATCAAATGATACTACCTGTTATTGAGAATTTCCTCTACCGTTTATTTTGCCACTGCCGCCGCAGAGTGTCTATCAGCGTAAGGCAAGGGGATTGAAAGAATACACGTTAACAGGTAAAATAATAATTGATGAAAAAAGCTGGAAGAAAGCAGGAGTGGGGTGCCGAGAGCATCAGGGCACTCAGGGGCCATCTTGATTTCACACAGATAGAACTGGCCGGGCAGATGGGCATCAGGCAGCAAACAGTCAGCGAGTGGGAGCAGGGACGGTATGCGCCCAGGGGTGCTTCCGCCAGGCTGCTCAGTATCATAGCCGACAGGAGCGGTTTCGAGTACAGAGCAGGAAACGGGTAACCTTATTTTTTTAGCGGCGAATACACTTTAACGTGTAAGAGATACGATCTTGATAACCGAGAAATGGGTATCAGCGCTGTGGCTGTCAGGCCGTCTGTCCTATTTTAAAGACGATTTGGGTCACAGCGTACAGGTAATCTGTCCCGGCCGGCCCAGTACCCGGGGCGGGTGTGACTTTCAGGATGTAGTCATAAAGGTAAATGGGGAGAAGACTGTTGGGGATGTCGAGGTACATCTTACATCCGACCTCTGGCAACGGCACGGGCATAACAGGGATGCAGCTTATAATGGTGTGATATTGCATGTATCGATGTGGCAGCGCGGATTCCTTCCCGTCAGGCTGCAGGACGGCCGGGTTCTTCGTACGGTTATCCTGGCCCAGTATATTAGGAACGGTGGGGACTTGCTTAGGGACATTTCCTTAAGGCCGGCGCAGCGTTGTCCGCACCTGGTCAGCTCCGGAAAGAAAGCAGACCGGGTCATCGTAGAGTCCGGCCTGGCCAGATTCGAGCAGAAATCAGCTAGGTTTGCACGATCTCTCAGGGCTGATGACCCTGAGCAAGTGCTGTATAAAGGTATCTGCCGCGCATTGGGATACGCCAGGAACGCTAAGCCTTTTGAGACACTGGCCGGGAGAGTGACTGCAGACATGGTCAGGAATTATGCTGCCGGGAGCCTGCGGGCAAAATATGCTTTGTTGTTGAGCGCTGCGGGTTTACTTCCTTTCTTTGAGGACAGGATATTACATCCGACCGATGGCGGTAGTTCAAAACGGCAAACCAACTGGCGCCATTTATTACCGGAGGATCAGCCCATGAAGGCATCCGATTGGATTACGGCCTCTACACGGCCCTCAAACCACCCTGCCCTGAGGATTGCCGGCCTGTGTCACCTGGTGCAAAGGTACGAGAAAAACGGCTTAATCTCCAGCCTGGCAGGTCTGGTGTATAATGCGCCGCTGCACGGATATGCAGTTTTTCTCGACAGGGCTTTTACGGTGGAGGAAGGTGGCTGCTTTGATTCCCGGATTCTGATAGGAATCGGCAGGGCCCGAGAGATCGTGGTGAATGTAGTATTGCCGTTCATCAGGGCGTATGGCGCATGTATCAATAACAGCCAACTGGAAGAACAGGCAAGGCGTATTTACGGCTCGTACCCTTCCCTGCCGCAAAATGAGCTGACGCGTTATATGGGTGGACTACTGGTCAACCAGGCGTACGGCGCCTGCAGGCAACAGGGCCTGTTGCATATTTACCACAGCTGGTGCCGTACAAGGGAATGCGGAGCCTGCCCCGTGGCTACGTTGCAAAAGACAGTCCCGGTATGACGTCATGCCACTTGTCGCGTATGTTGCCTGATATGCAGCGGTAATACGCGCAGGAGGCTATCATGGCCGCATTATCGGTGCACAGTATGGGCGGTGGTATCGATACGGGCAGGGGTGAATCCGCTTTGAAGCGCTCACGCAGAGCATCGTTGGACGCCACGCCGCCGGCCAGCATGATCTGCTTTACTCCGGTCCTTAGGGCAGCCTGTATGGTCTTGCTGACCAGCACATCAATGATCGCCTCCTGGAAGGCCGCCGCCGCCTCTTTCACCCAACTGTCATCGCGCTCACCCTTCTCTTCCGCCATATGCAGCAGCGCGGTTTTAACTCCGCTGAAGCTGAAATCGTCGCTATCCTTGAGCCAGGCGCGGGGAAGTGACAGGGAAGTTGTTACGCCTCCCGTGACGGATTGGATGGACGGACCGCCCGGATAGGGTAGTCCCAGTATCCTGGCCCCCTTGTCGAAAGCTTCACCGGCGGCATCGTCCCTGGTGCTCCCCAGACGGCGGAAGCTGCCATGTTCCTCCATTAAAATAATGTCGCTGTGTCCGCCGGATACGATCAGGCATAGGCAGGGCAGCTCCGGCCTGGCGCCGGAAAGCCAGTTGGCATAGATATGGCCCTCTAGATGGTTAATGCCGATAAAAGGCAGGTCTTCCGCCTGCGAGATCGCCCTGGCGAAATTGACGCCCACAATCAAGGATCCCGCCAGACCGGGTCCCACCGTGGCGGCTATGGCATCGACCTCCTTAAGGGTGAGCCCCGCTTCGGTCAGCGCCTTTTCGGCCACAGGTATTATAGTGAGCAGGTGCTGTCGCGAGGCCACTTCGGGCACGATGCCGCCGTACCTGGCGTGGATGTCTACCTGGGACGAAATTACATTAGATAAAATAGTCGCCCCATCCTTTACGACTGCTGCAGCAGTCTCATCACAGGATGTCTCGAAGGCGAGTATATTCACGGCAGGGATTATAGCACAAAGCTAAAGCGACATCTGGCAATTGCTGTTTTCCTGACGTGTTGCTACAATTAAGCCCCGGTTCAAATCACCACCAGATAGCGAGGATAACGATATGGAAATAACCTGGTTTGGCCACTCTTGTTTCCGCATTAAAGGCAAGGAAGCGGTTGTATTGATCGACCCCTGCCCCGAGACAACCGGCTATTTGCTGGGCAAGATTCAGGCAGATATAGTGGCCATCAGCCATGCGCATCCCGGTCATTCCTTCCTCGACACGCTGCAGGAGGGATACCGGGCTATCAAGGGCCCTGGGGAATACGAGATAAAGGACACCTATATCACGGGCATAGCCGCCTTTCATGATGACGTACAGGGTAAAAGGTCGGGCAAGAACACGATCTACGTGATCGAAATAGAGGGTGTAACGCTCTGCCATCTTGGTGACCTCGGGCACTCACTTAATCCAGAGGTGGCGGGTGAGCTGGGAAACATCAACGTGCTCTTCGTGCCGGTGGGTGGACATTCCACAATCGGCGGCCAGGCCGCGGCAGACCTGGTGAGGAATCTCAACCCCGGCTACGTGATACCTATGCATTATAAAACGACCGATGAAAAGGCTGATCTCGAATTACCCGAGAGGTTTCTCAAGGAGCTCGGCATCAAGGACCTGGCCACGCAGCCCAAGCTTATAGTGACCAGGACCAATATCCCTGCCAGCACGCAGGTCGTACTGCTTGATTACCCGCATTAGTACGCACCCTCTTTGACATATAAATTGGCCTGACGTATGATTGCCCGATATGGGCCTCGCTAAAGGTGTTTTCGAACTTCAGCAGCTAGAGCTTTCCATTCAGGATCACATCAAGCAGCTTGGGGATATGGAACTGCGTATTCGACATAACGACCAATTTGAGCAGGCTGAAGCTGGTTTAAAGGCAGCAGAGAACGAGCGAGCCGGGATAGAAAAACAATATAAGGAGCTGGATGCGGAGGCTGAGGCACTGCGGGTGCAGCTCAAGCAGATCAGCGATAAGCTATATGGCGGCAAGATAAAGAATCCCAAAGAGCTGGTTGGCTACGAGCAGGAAGCAGGATTGATCAAGGCAAACCTCGATAAAAAGGACGATGTGCTGTTGGATATGATGGAGAAGTTGGAGTCAGGCAGAGCAGGTATCAGGAAGCTGCAGGAAGCCTGTAAGATTGCTCAGAGCGCCTGGGATAGCGAGAAAATTGAACTGCAGACGCAGGTGGATGTGGTAAAAAAAGAGTTGAGTGAGCTTGAAAGGAAGCATGGCGAGATGCTGGCGTCAATCGACAAGGATACACTCGCGACATATGAAGGCGTAAAGGCCAGGAAGGGGCCGGCGGTAGTTAAGGTCGAGCAAGGGCGTTGCCTGGGTTGCCGGGTAATACTGTCAGTCAGCGAGCTGCAGCACGCGCGCGGCAACGCCATTGTCACCTGCGGCAACTGCGGCCGAATATTGTATTTAATATAGCTTATTTGACCTGTTAGCATCCAGGTTGTAGAGTAAGTTAGCCAAGCAGGCCGGGTGACCGCTGCGGTTTAATAGATCGTAGAGGAAAGTCCGAACTCCACCAGGCAAGGTGCTGGGTAACGCCCAGGAGGGGTGACCCTACGGAGAGTGCAACAGAAACATACCGCCTGTCGCAGGACAGGTAAGGGTGAAATGGTGAGGCAAGAGCTCACCGGCGGCCGGGTGACCGGCCGGCCGTGCAAACCCCACCCGGAGCAAGACCTAATAGGGGGCTATGGTATGCCTGGGCCGACCCCGGGTTGGTCGCATGACCGCCGTGGTAACACGTCGGGTAGATGGATGGTCACCGCTCCGTGCAAACGGAGGCACAGAAATCGGCTTACAGGCCTGCTTGGCTATTCTTGGATATAATCGGAAATGCGCTAAAATATATACCGGCCCGGGGGGCTGTCCCTCAAATAAATATTTTCTACCGCTGGAGTTGATTAAATGCATATGAGAAGAAGATTATTATTATGTATCCTGCTGGTGCTGGCCTTGCTGATAACCAGCCTGCCCATGCTGGCATGCGATACTAAATTTTTTCCCGGAGAAGCCGATAAAAAGATCCTGCAGGGATTGCCGCCCGAGTTCCTGGCCATCAGCCAGGCCTGGGATGTGCTGCAGAAAAACTATGTTGATAAAACCACGCTGGACCCGGTCAAGATGGCACAGGGTGCCATACGTGGCATGGTTGCAGCTGTGGGTGATCCCTACACCGAGTATTTCTCACCCGAGTCGTTTGAGTCAACTATGATCGATCTCACCGGCCTCTACCAGGGCATCGGCGCCTATATCGGTAAGAAGGATGATCAGATCGTGATTATAGCGCCCATGCCCGGCTCTCCGGCAGAGAATGCCGGATTGAAGTCGGGAGATATAATACTGAAGATTGACGGGCAGTCCACAGCGCAGATGAACACTTCGGAGGCTTCACAGAAGATAAGGGGCCCGGCAGGATCAGATGTTCTCCTCCTGGTTTTCAGGGGGGGCGACAAGGAGCCATTCGAGTTAAAGCTGACCAGACGCGAGATCACGATAGATTCAGTGAAATACGAGATGCGGGGCCAGATGGCCTATATCCGGATACAGCAGTTCATCCTGCCCACTACGAAGGACTTCAAGAACGCGCTGGTGGAAGCATATAAGCAAGGTGCTAAAGGCATCATCCTCGACCTGCGCGATAACCCGGGCGGCATACTGTCTGAGGCTGTAGATGTGGCCAGCCAGTTCTTAACGCGCGGGATAGCGGTCAAGATCGTGGATAAGGACGGCCTGGAGACAGTCCAGAAGGTGAAGCCGGGCGGTATCGCCAGGGACCTGCCGGTGATAGTCCTGGTCAACGGTGGCAGCGCCAGCGCCAGTGAGATTGTGGCGGGAGCACTGCAGGATAACGGCAGGGCCAAGCTGGCCGGCCAGAAGACCTTCGGCAAGGCCAGTGTGCAGAATTTCGTAAAGCTGGATGATGGGTCCGCCATCAAGATAACGATTTCGCATTACTATACGCCCAACGGTACGCTTATCAGTGGAACCGGCCTGACACCCGATTATCCCACGTCGCTTAAGGACGAGGAATTGATCAAGTGGGCCGAGGAATACTTGACAAGTGTCATCTCGTCACAGCCGGTAACCGCGCCGGCCAAATAGGGCAGATTACGGGCTAATTCCCGGCCATGCCGGCAAAATAGCTGTGAAGCCTGGCATCGCCCGTCAGCTCCGGGTGGAAGGAGGTAGCCAGCAACTTCCTCTGCACGGCTGCCACGATCTCGCCGCCGGGCAGCCTGGACAGCACTTCTACGCTGCTGCCAACCTTCTCAATTAAAGGTGCGCGTATGAACACAGCAGGGAAGGGACCTCCCTGCAATGCTGTTATTTGCAGATGTGTTTCGAAGCTGTCCACCTGCCTGCCGAAGGCATTACGCTTCACGGTCATGTCCATAAGCCCAAGGGTATCCATGGGGGTCCCATCAGGGTTCACAGCACCGCTGGCAAGGCATATCATGCCGGCACATGTTCCCCAGACCGGTATATTTCTCTCGGCCAGCTTCCTGACCGGTCCAACCAGGTCGTAGCTGTGCATCAGTTTCATTATGGTGGTGCTTTCCCCGCCCGGTATGACCAGGCCGCCGATCCGCTCCAGTTGATCCGGCAATCTCACTTCGGTTGCCCTGACGCCTATCCGCTCGAACATGTGAATATGTTCTATGAAAGCGCCCTGGACGGCCAGCACCCCTATTATCATTCTATTTCTTCCGTATATCTCATACTGAAGTAGTCATAATCTATGAGCGCCGCCCGCCTTCGAAGGCGGGCGGCGCGGCTGCTCGTATTGAACGGTGAAATTGTACTACAGGATGGGTAAATATTTCTTGATCTCGTATTCTGTGACCTGGATCCTGTACTGATTGTACTCCACTTTCTTGTTCTTGATAAAGGCGTTGAAGCAGTGGTCTCCCAGCGCTTTCTTAACCAGTGCGCTTTTCTCCGTCAGCGCTACTGCCTCGTCGAGGCTGCCCGGCAGAGTCTTGATGCCCCGGCGTCTCCTCTGTACCTCAGTCATCTCGTACACGTTCTCCTCGACCGGCGCGGGCGGCTCCATCCCTTTCTCGATGCCGTCCAGCCCTGCCGCCAGCATGACGCTGAATACCAGGTAGGGATTGCAGGCAGGATCGGGGGACCTGTATTCCATGCGTGTGGCCATTTCCCGGCCGGGCTTGTATTCCGGCACCCTGATTAAATCCGCGCGGTTGCGCCGGGCCCATGATAGGTATACGGGCGCCTCATACCCGGGTACCAGGCGTTTATACGAGTTGACCCACTGGCTGGTGACCGAGGTTATCTCGGGGCCATATTTAAGCAGGCCGGCGATATAGCTCCTGGCTATCTTGGACAGGTGGAAGGGGTCGTTCTTATCGAAAAAGGCGTTCCTTTCACCCTTGAAGAGAGACTGGTGCACGTGCATTCCACTGCCGTTCTCGCCGAAGATGGGCTTGGGCATAAAGGTAGCATAAACACCGTTTTCCATGGCTACTTGTTTTACCACCAGCCTGTAGGTCATTACATTGTCAGCCATGGTGAGTGCGTCGGTATAACGCATATCGATCTCATGCTGGCTGGGGGCAACCTCGTGGTGCGAATATTCGATGCCGATGCCCATCTCCTCAAGGGCCAGCACAGTTTGACGACGAAGGTCAACCGCCATATCCAGCGGCACCAGGTCGAAATATCCGCCGGAATCCAGTATCTCGGTACCCTTATTGTTCTTGAAATAGAAGTATTCCAGCTCTGGGCCTACGTAGAATGTATAGCCCAGGTCGGAGGCGCGTTTGAGGTTTTGCTTGAGGATATACCTGGGGTCTCCCTCAAAAGGCGTGCCCTCAGGCTTGTATATGTCGCAGAACATGCGGCCGACTGACTGCTCCTTGGGCCTCCAGGGCAGCAACTGGAAGGTATCCGGGTCCGGCAGGGCGATCATATCGCTCTCGTCTATGCGGGCATAACCCTCGATGGACGAGCCGTCGAAGCCCATGCCTTCCTCCATCGCGCGTTCAAGCTCCTCGATAGTGATGGAAAAGCTCTTGAGGAAGCCAAGTATGTCTGTAAACCACAGGTTGATGAATTTTATATCGTGCTCCTTGGCCATCTTGAGCACGTATTCTACAGCTTCTGCTCTATCTTTCTTAACCATGTTTCCTCCATGACGTATTTTTGCCGCGCTTTGTAATCAAAACATAAATCAAATGCAAAGTCAAAACTATTTGCATAGCATTCGACAGAGCATCACAGGTGTAAAAGGAGAGGCACAGGATCGATCCTGTGTCTCTCCCCGTTGAGGAAGCTCTAAATATCGAAATAAAGGTAAAACTCGTGGGGGTGGGGCCTGAGCCTTATCTCATCGATCTCTTTTGTCCGCTTGTAATCGATCCAGACATCGATAACATCCTGGGTGAAAACGCCGCCCTTGAGCAGGAATTTATGGTCCTTTTCCAGGGCATTGATGGCCTGTTCGAGTGAACCCGGGACGGTCTTCAGCTTTTTAGCCTCTTTGGTGCTGAGTGTATAAGTATCCTTGTCGAAAGGTTGGCCCGGGTCGATCTTGTTCTCGATGCCGTCAAGACCGGCCATCAGGAGTGCGGATAGCGCGAGGTAGCCGTTGCAGGTATTGTCGGGAGGCCGGTATTCAATCCTCTTGGCATTGGGGTTCTCGGAGTACATGGGTATGCGGACGGCCGCACTGCGGTTGCGCGCTGAATATACCAGGTTGACCGGCGCTTCAAAGCCGGGCACCAATCTCTTGTAGGAGTTGGTGGTCGGTGAGCATATCGCGGATAAGGCTTCGGCATGTTTGAGAAGGCCGCCGATATAATATTTGGCGGCCTGGCTGATAAGTGCATAGCCTTTGGGATCGAAAAAGATGTTTTTACCGTCCTTGAAAAGGCTCTGATGGACATGCATGCCGGAGCCATTGTCCTGGAAGATGGGCTTGGGCATGAAGGTGGCGACCTTGTTATGTTTGTGGCACACGTTCTTGATAATGTATTTGAACCACATCATCTGGTCGCCCATCTTCAGCAGGTCCTTGTACCTCATGTCGATCTCGCATTGTCCGGCGCTGGCAACCTCATGATGGTGAACCTCTATATCAAGGCCGGCAGCTGTCATGGTTTCAACGATCTCCGACCTGAGGTCCTGGAGGGAGTCATGCGGCGGGACGGGGAAGTAGCCTTCCTTGTACCTCGGTTTGTAACCCAGGTTCGGCTTTTCGTCCCTGCCGGTATTCCAGTCAGCTTCAATCGAGTCGATATAGTAATAGCCGCAGTGTTGATCCTGGTCGAAGCGCACGTCATCGAAGATGAAGAACTCTTGTTCAGGTCCGCAGTAGCACGTGTCGGCCAGACCCGTGGATTTGAGGTACTGGACGGACTTTTTGGCGATATACCTTGGGTCTCTGGTGTAAGCCTTTTTACTCAACGGGTCATAAATATCGCAGATGATACTGAGCGTCGGATGCTCACAGATGGGATCGACTACAGCAGTTTCGGGATCCAGCTTCAGTATCATGTCGCTTTCCTGGATAGCCTGGAATCCGCGTATGCTGGAGCCGTCGAAGCCGATACCCTCGGCCCAGATGCCTCCCTTGCTATGGTCGGAATCGGGCAGGCCGTCGAGTTGGCTTTCTGTGATCGTGAAGTGCTGCCACAGTCCCGGCAGGTCGTTGAACTTGAGGTCGATGAATTTGATATTCTCGTCCTTGACCTTTTTCAAAATTTTGTCAGGGGTCATTTTGTCGGATGCCAAATTGTTCCTCCTTTATTTTATTGTTCTAAACGTAAGACAATGCGGCAGAGTTGCCTCAAGGTCTTAAATTTAAGTATGCAGTTAATTTAACTGTGAAATGTTACAAACAGATTAAATTTACCGGTTTTCACCGAAAATATTTCTCAAAACCGGGGATTGGCCGTGAAATTTGTCATGTCCCGGCCAGAAAATGAGCGGTTTTCCTTAAAAATTGCTCGATTTTAGGAAAATCCTCCGTAAGCCCTCTCGCCATGCTGCGATATATCGAGTCCCACCATCTCCTCCTCGTTCCTGACTCGAAGGCCAAAAGTGGCGTCGACCACTTTGGCGACAACCCAGGTAACGCCGAATGAATAAGCGGCAATAACCGCGACAGCCAGTATTTGGATAAGCACTTGTGTCCCGTTTCCATCTATCAAACCTGACTTTCCGCCTATAGCGGCTGTAGCCAGCAGTCCGGCTGCGATAGTGCCGATGGATCCGCCCACCCCGTGACAGGCAAAAACATCCAGTGATTCATCTATCTTGTTGGATTTATTGCGCCAGAGCATGACATAGTAGCAAACTGTAGCTGCCCCTATGCCGATAGGTATGGCGGCCATGGGGTGGATATATCCGGAAGCCGGTGTTACGGTAGCCAGTCCTACGACTGCCCCTGTAGCAACGCCCAGTACCGACGGCCTGCGGTGTATCCATCCGAGTATAAGCCACGTTATGGCTGCGGAAGCTCCGGCAAAATTGGTGGAAGCGAAAGCGCTGGCGGCCAGCCCGTTGGCGGCCAGCGCGCTGCCGGCGTTAAAGCCGAACCAGCCGAACCACAGCAGGGCAGTGCCCAGCACTACGTATGGAATGCTGTTGGGCTCCATCACCTCTCTCTCTTCAAAACCGCGCCGGGGACCGAGGACCAATGCTATGGCCAGAGCCGCAAACCCGGCGTTGATATGTACCACGGTACCGCCGGCAAAATCCAGTACTCCCAGGTTAGCCAGCCAGCCGCCGCTTCCCCATACCCAGTGTGCTATCGGGCAATATACCACTGTAAACCAGATTACTGAGAAGAAGAGCAAGGCACTGAACCTGATGCGCTCCACCACACCGCCCGTAATAAGCGCCACTGTGATGATGGCGAAAGTCGCCTGGAACATCATAAAGAGGAAGTGAGGGATAGTAGTAGCATAGGTACTGGAAGGTTCCATGCCCACGTTCATCAGGCCGGCCCACTGCAGCCCGCCGAATAGACCTTTGAAATCAGGTCCAAAGCTGATGCTGTAACCGTAAAATGCCCATAATATCGAGATGAGCCCCAGCATCACAAAACTCATCATCAGGGTGGAAAGCAGATTCTTCTGCCTGACCATGCCCCCGTAGAAAAAAGCCAGTCCCGGGGTCATCAACATCACCATCGCGGTAGCGATCAACAGCCATGCGGTATCACCGGAATTAATTTGCATGGTAACCTCCTGTGAATTGATGACACCACTTTAAATGTTGATTGTTACAGTTGTGTTAAATCGCTGAATTTTATATGTGAAAGCTGGACGCCCTGTTCAGGGCGTCCAGCAATCTGGATTTAACCACCTTATTTACTCGTTATGCAGGTATCTCCGTTATCGTTAGTCCTTACCCGCATCGCGTTCTCGACCGGTAGCACGAAGATCATGCCGTCACCTTCCCTTCCTGTCCGGGCGGCCACGCAGATGGTATCCAGGGCCACCGGGCATTCCTCATCGGCAATGACTATTTCTATCTTGATCTTGGGCAGGAAATCGACGCGGTATTCGCCTGCCCGCCATTGCAGGGCTATGCCTTTTTGCCTTCCACGGCCGCTGACATGTGTCACGGTCATGCCCAGCATTCCCTTGGCGGACAAGGCGTCCTTGACCGCATCCAGCTTTTCCGGTCTGATAATAGCCTCTATTTTTTTCATTATGAAACACCTCCGTAAGCGGTTTCGCCGTGTTGTGATATATCAAGCCCGACTGCTTCCTCCTCTTCTTTTACCCGCAGACCCATGGTGGCCTTGAGGGCTTTTGCCAGCAGCCAGGAGATTACGAAGGCATAAGCCGCAGTGGCAACGATGGCCAGGGCCTGTATCAGCACCTGTTTCCAGTTCCCGTCGATGAGGCCGGAAGCTGATGCGTTGACGGCCGTGGTGGCGAAGATGCCGGCGGCCAGAGCGCCCCATGTCCCACCCATGCCGTGGCAGGCAAAGACGTCCAACGACTCATCAACCCCGGATGACCGTGCCCTCCAGACCATCACGTAGTAAGAGATAATCGAACCGATGGCGCCGATAGGGATGGCGGCCCAGACAGGGACAAAGCCGGCGGCCGGTGTGATGGCCACCAATCCTACTACCGCCCCGGTCGCGGCGCCCAGCACCGAGGGCCGGCGGTGAATCCAGCCGAGTATCATCCAGGTGAACCCGGCAGCCGCAGCTGCAGTATTGGTTGTGATGAAAGCACTGGCGGCAAGCCCGCCGGCGGTCAGCGCACTGCCGGCGTTGAAACCGAACCAGCCGAACCAGAGCAGGGCCGCGCCCAGTACGACATAGGGTATGCTATTGGGTTCCATAGATTCGCCTTCCTTGAATCCCATGCGCGGACCCAGCACCAGCGCCAGGGCCAGGGCGGATATACCGGCGTTGACATGCACCACCGTGCCGCCGGCGAAATCAAGCGCGCCTAACTGCGCCAGCCAACCCCCGCTTCCCCAAACCCAATGTGCCACAGGGCAATAGACAAGTGTAAACCAGAGCGCCGCAAAGGCCAGCAGGGCGCCGAACTTAATCCGTTCGACCACGGCGCCCGTCCAGAGGGCTACCGTGATTATGGCAAAAGTCGCCTGAAAGGCTACAAATGCCAGTTGGGGTACCGTGCTTGCATACACAGGGGAAGGGTCCTGGCCGACACCTGCGAGCCCGAACCATGAAAGGTTGCCCACCAGTCCCTTAATATCGGGGCCGAAGGCCATGGTATAACCAAACAGTATCCATAATATGGACACCATGCAGAGAATGGCGAAGCTCATCATAATGGTAGAGAGCAGGTTTTTTCTCCTGACCATCCCCCCGTAGAAAAATGCCAGAGCGGGGGTCATAAGCAGCACGAGCGCACTCGAGGTCAGCAGCCATGCTGTATCGCCCGAATTCATAGTAGACCTCCTATATAGTGAGATAAGTGAAGTTTAGAGGAGGCCTGTTTCGGGCTTATTACGGCGGTGTTAAGATTATGTTACACGATGGGCTATTTGGCGGGATCGGCTTCCTTGAATTTGTAGCCGATATTTCTGACTGTTTCAATGAATGCGTGTACCGGATCCTCTATCTTGCTGCGCAGCCTCCGGATATGCACGTCAACCGTCCTGTCCCCCCCGTAGTAGTCATATCCCCATATCTCGTTCAGCAGCGACTCGCGTGTGAAAACCTTGCCCTTGCTTGTTGCCAGGAGCTTGAGCAGCTCGTATTCCTTAAAAGTCAGTGCCAGCAGGCGTCCGGCCAGCTCGACCTCGCACCTGACAGGATCGATGGTCAGGTCACCCACTTTAATTATGCTGTCGTGCTCAGGCCTGGTCGTATGAAATATGGCACGTCGTATCCTGGCTGAAAGCTCATCCATGTTCCAGGGCTTAATTAAGAAGTCTTCAAATCCCTGTTCCAGTACCAGGTGCAGCGTCGACGAAGAGACCAGCGCAATGACCGGAAGCATCCTGCGCAACTTGAGTTTTCTGAACCACTTCCAGGCCGAATCACCGTGTGTTGAGATCGATGAGATGTCTATCAGAACAGCGTGAAAAGTCTGGCGGGCATCTTGCTGGATGACGTCGTCGGCATAAATACATGCGGTGCAGGAGAAACCCATGCGGCTTAGACCGGCGCTGAGGTCCCTCACCCGGTCCATCTCGTTAGTAACCAGCAGGATATTGTACATATCTAATAGTCAATTATAGCAGGTCAATAAACGGCCGCAGCCTGGATACCTCCAACAGGCCGCACATGGCATGGTTGGACACGGCCATGCCGCTCTCAGCAACCGCCGCCGCCGAGTTCAATCCGCTAAGCGAGACCAGGCCTGCCTTCTCAGGATTGAAGGGTATCTCACATATCTTTTCGCCTGGCCTGGCCAGGAATGCCCGACTGACAAGGCCGCTGTTCCTCATGCGCTGCAGCAGCTCATCCGCTTTGTTGAAAGACAGCATGGGTATCTCATAATAGTCTGCCAGCACCTTGCCGTTGCCATCGGCTGCAGCAGGTATGACGCTCGTCATCCTGCCTGCGATAAAGATCTCGGACGGATCAATTGTCGACCCTGTGAACTCCACCAGGTCGACAAAGCGGAATGGCTGCCATTCCTTTACCTGGAGCAGGCCCCCGAAACGTGCATAAGCAGGTATGCCGGATTTGAGCAGGCAGCCGCCCACAGCCACGTTGCACACCGTGGCCAATCCTACCTGGCCAGCGGGGACCACGATACCACCCAGGTTATTGCCCTCGCCGGCCAGTGCTACCAGGCTTGAGGAAGACAGCCCGGCCGCGAACACGCCCTTCATGATTTTCAGGGCAGCGGGGAACTCATCGCGAGAGAATAGAGATACGTCAATCGGTATACGCCCTGTCCCCGAACGCAGGCCGACGTTGGTTTGGTAGGCCAGGCGCTCTATCCTGGATCCGACGAAACCGATTTTATCGGTGACCAGCGAGTTCCTTAATTCCTCAAGGCCCGGTCCCAATATGGTGCGGCCGTCCTTGTGACCTGCTGAGCGGGTCAGGCCGCGTTCATCCATGATTTTCAAATGGTAGCGCACGGCTCTTTCTCCCAGGTAGATCCCCTGCTCCTCCAGCAGGCCCGATATCATCCTGCTGCCCATGGGCGCCTGCGCATCGCTTAGTATCTTCAGTATGGCTGTTATCTTTCTTTCGACGTCACGCGTTTCCTGTCCAATCATATTTTCATCACCTCACTGCAGCCTTACCGGTATACCCTTTGCGGCCAGGTATTCCTTGGCCTGTCTGATCGAATACTCCCTATAGTGAAAGATGCTGGCAGCCAACACCGCATCCGCCCTGCCGAGGGACAGTGCCTGATAAAGGTGCTCCAGCGTGCCGGCCCCTCCACTGGCGATGACCGGTACTGCTACCAGTTCGCTTACCGCGCGGTTGAGCTCGTTATCGTAGCCCGACCTGTGCCCATCGGCATCCCAGCTGGTCAGCAGGATCTCGCCGGCCCCCAGGTCAACCGCCTCCTTGATCCATTCTAATGCGTCTATGCCTGTGGGCTTTCGTCCGCCGTGCGTGTACACTTCCCAACCGGCTGCACTGTTATCACCGAACCGCCTGGCATCGACTGCCAGCACCATGCATTGCCTGCCGAAAATGGCGGCGCCCTCCCTGAGCAGTCCGGGATTCTGTACGGCGGCGGTATTTATCGATACCTTGTCTGCGCCTGCCTGCAGCATGCGCCGCACATCATTTATGGTGCGCAGGCCGCCACCCACGCAGAGCGGGACGAATACCTGCCGGGCCACCTTTTCCACGACGTGTACCATGGTATCCCGGGCCTCTGGAGTGGCGCCGATATCAAGGAACACCAGCTCGTCGGCGCCCTCGCGGTAATAGAAAGCCGCCTGTTCAACAGGGTCGCCCGCATCACGGAGGTTGGTGAAGCTGGTGCCCTTCACCACGCGCCCGTCCGTTACATCCAGGCAGGGTATAACACGTTTAGTCAACATCGGCTTCTAATCATGAAAGCGCGTATTTCAGGAAGTTGGAATACATCTTGAGTCCCGGCTCCCCGCTTTTTTCCGGGTGGAATTGTGTGGCGAAAAGGTTGTCCTTTATCAGCATCGAGCAGAACTCAATGCCGTATTCTGTTACACCGGCCACGGCGGAGCTGTCTCCGAGGTGGGCGTAATAGCTGTGTACGAAATAGAAATCCGTATTATCCGGTATACCGCTGAAGACGGGATGATTGACGACCTGACGTACCTGGTTCCATCCCATATGGGGGACCTTCAGCCCCTGCGGCAGCTTCCTGACCTTGCCGGGTATGATGTCCAGGCACCTGTGCTCCCCGTCCTCTTCGGTGCTCGACAGGAGCACCTGCATACCTACGCAGATGGCAAAGAGCGGCCGCTGGAGCTCGACCAGCTTCATGACCGCGGCGGCCATGCCCGAGGCCTCAAGGCTGTGCATCGTATCACCGCCCGCTCCGACACCGGGAAGGAACACTGCATGTGCATTGAGTACTTCAGCGACAGAGCTGGTTACATTGGGTCTGTATCCAAGTTTGACCAGGGCATTGGCAACGCTGCCCAGATTGCCGGCGCCGTAATTTATTACTGCTATAGTCTTTGATTTCCTGTTCATGACGCCAAATATTCGCGGATGTTCGCCGGCTGGTTCCCTGTTATCATTCCATTCAATGTGGTATATGGAAACCACTTACCGTATTGATTATTGTAGCTTATGTATTTATAGCTGTCAAAACCGGTATGGATTACGCGGTTGCCTTTGCCGCAATAGCTATGATTGCGGCAAGGATATGGATGTAACAGATTAGGGGGCCTCCCCGATTATCCCCTAACGACATGTACGAGTATAAATACGACCGATTACGGCAAGCTTACGGCAAGCTTACGGAAGGCTTGGTCGTTAGTGGTTTTTTACTTTATCGGCAATAACAGATATTTCGTTATCCAATTGGGTCATTCTGTCAAATATATTCCCCATATCGTTTGCCATGCTTATCACAAAGCATTGGCCTTCTGTAGAGCTGAGATTATGAAACCAGGCGCATTCTTCTTCTAAACAGTCAGTTTCGTCTAATTTACTGGTTATAAAAAGCGGGCATTTCATATTCTTGTTTCTCCTAAATTGAATTTGAGGTGATTTTTATGACTAACGCAAAAGGAGGTACTCAAATGGGTTTAGTATAGATAATATTACCTACTTTTTCTTTTTTTATTTAGCCTGCGGATATCTTCTTTGGTACACCCTTTTGCTAAGCACTCAAAATATTCCCATGCATCCGGCTGTGGTTGTACGCGTTCAGTTCTTTGATATTTGATAACTGCTTCTAAGAGACTCCAATATTTAGATGCAGCACTTCCTAACAAGTCTAAAATATCTTTCCGATCAAGATCTTTTCCACAAACTAGGAATCCTGCATTTTCGAAAAAGTTAGCTAGTCGTATTAGCTTATAAAACTCATCTGAATTTTCCCCATCCCATTCTCTAGCGCACTTATACAATTTAGCATTAGCTTCAATAAGGGGTAGTTGCTCGCAACACCTGTTTATTAGTTGACGCGATTGTATGTTTTCTTCACATTCCCATAATCGAGTCAAATCCATTAAGAGTGTAGAATATCTTGTTTTTTTTAAGTGATGCAGTTGGTTTGCCGCATAAAAAGCTGAAGCGATTATAGCTAGCGCCATCACGAATGTAGATATTGCGAGCATTGCTTCCCACATTAATATCAACCTCCCCATCCGATGATTATTTAAGTATAGCAGGAGTGTCAACAAATTAGCTTTGGAGTATGATAAAATGGATACAGGTAAAAATTGTGGCGTACTCAGAGAAAGAACAAAAAGAAATCATTGCGGCATTAAACGCAAAGATCCCCAATCCTCCTTCTTGCGCTCTTTGCGGGAAGAACCAATGGCAGATTTCGGGAAAGTATATTTACTTGGTACTCCAAGAAGAGCCAAAATCTTTAACGTCGCAAAATGTCGAAAGTTTGCCATGCATAGCTATTATCTGCGGCAATTGTGGCAACACTCACTTACTCAACATGTATATGCTGGGGGTAGGGCATCTTACTGGACTGATAGAAAAGAAGGAGAGCCAGTAGGCGCATGGATTCAAAAGTGCCGGATAGGGATAATCCACAGGTTCCAGGCGGTGCCTACAAATGGGCCTTTATGCCTAAGGACCAAAGTCTTGAACATACTGGTATCCCGGAATGGATTAGAATGAACAGATATCATTTGGTATTGGTTGTAGAAAGACTAAAAAAGGGAAGCAAAATTCCAAGTTATTCTGATGTGTGGCCGTGGGTATTTACTTTTTTCGCTTTCCTATTAGCCGTGTCTACGACAGATTGTAAGGCCTTTTTAGGTGTACCTGCTGGCACGTGGCAAGCAATCTTTATTATTGCTACAGTTTTGTCATTTGGAGTAACAGTATACACTTTATGGCAGGCGTTTATTCATCGTAAAGAGCGTTCTAAAACACCTGAGGAAGAAGTTGACGAAATAATTGAGAAGCTGGAAGAAGATAGAGAAAAATTAGCAAAGTCTTAATTATAATGTTTTAATTTTGTGTGCATATGCCAAACCGAAAGATAACTAAACGAGACATCACAGAGGAACAATTCTTCGCCATCCTTCGCAAGGCGGCTCAACCAATAAATGCTGTGGAACCTGATTTAGCACCGTTAGAAACATCGGGCATTCTTCCAGACGGTGATTGTAGCGAAACTGATACTCATTTAAGTAAGACTGAAGCTATTTCGAGCTGACTGCGTGATAGCAGCCGTCTATCCCGCGTTTTACCAGTGACCAGAATTCCTCAATTGTATTAGTGTGAATGTTGCCATTAACCTGGATTACCCACGCGTGGTTGCCAGGGTACAGGGCCTGTTTTACTGCTCCCTGTCCTTGTTTTCGGGGAGCCGTGATCCCGGCTTGTGAAGCGTTCGCTCGACCAACTCGAAAAGTATGAGGGTAAAAAGTGCGATAAGCAGCAGCAGTAGCAGCGTCTGGAGGAATTCCTTGTGCACCAGGAACATGATGATGAATATTTCCAGCATCAACACAGCTGTCTCGACAACCTTGCGGCGCACCATATTATCGATAATGAAGGAGAACATTATCACTTCAACCCAGCCTTCCGCAATCACGCCCACAGTAATGGCCTCCCAGGTCAGCGTGCCCGGGAGCAGCGTGGACGCCATCCACTGCAGGAAGAAGAAAGTGAAAATAGACTCGGGTATATATGATAAGGTGATGGCCAGGAAGGTGGGCATGTGTCCCCGCAGCAGGCCGCAGAAGAAACCTGTCATGGATTTGCCGAATATGATGGCCAGGCCGTATACCGGGCCGTAGATACCGAAGATTGCCAGGTGAAAATAAGGGTATATGGAGGAGAGGGCGGCGGTCAGCAAGCCATACCAGGGCCCGAAAGTGATGGCTATGGCGAAGGTGGCCAGGTGCGAGAAATCAAAGGTTACCTGTGGATTTAGAGGTGTGAGCTGGCTGGAGAGAAAGGATAACAGGTTTCCCAGCACTGCAGCTGCCAGGGAGATTCCCAGTCTTTGGGCCTTCTCGCTCTTAAATGCGTGAATGATATCCTGTGCTTTTAACATGGAATAAGGCCCCCCTGTACAGCATTTTTCCTATTCGTATAATCCACGCCTGCGGTTATCCTCCACAATATGGTTGTACTCCTTGTCTACATCGATACCACGGTCCCTCAACACTCGCTCCATCATCTCTATCGAATGAGAGAGGTCAAGAAAACGGTGCAGCCAGGCACGTGGGTCGTCAGGGCCCTTCTTGAAGTCGTCCGCCATCTGGTTGTATTCCTCGCTGATCTTGTTGAACTCAACCGTGGGATCGAACTGGCCTTTGATGCGGGGGAACCTGAAGAGGTCCTTTACCTTGCCCAGGTGGCGGCGGAAGATAAATTTATCGACGTACCAGAATACGCATGCCAGCAGGAGCTGGTTAAGCAGAAAGGCCGGGAAATCGGGTATGCCCAATTGTTGTCTAAGCAATACCTGTAAAATTGCGCCGGCGATGCCGGAGAGAAGTATCCAGCGGCCGAAGACGTAGATGAACCACTCCCTTGAAAACATGGCATCCCCCCTTGAACTTACTTGGCGCCAGTCCGCGGCTTTCATACTACCATCGTAACCGTGTGCTGTCCACGTAGCTTTAAGGCCTGTGATGCGGGCACGATGTATAATTGGTATGGATTTTACTGGCTGTCCTGATTGTTGCAGGGGGAGGAAGATCATGGTAGTAGTCTATCATCCTCGTTATACAGAGGTTTATGAGAACGATCCAGCCGCCGCCCCCGGGCGGATGGAGGTGATAGTAAAGGAACTGGGTGGATTTGAATTTATTGAACCGCGAACCGCGGGTCTCGATGACATGCAGCTCTGTCACACGGCAACTCACATCTCCTACGTGCAGCGATACGGTGACGTATTTGAAATGGCAGCGCTGGCGGCCGGGGGCGCTCTCCTGGCGGCTGAAATCGCTATGAAAGGTGAGCCTGCCTTCGGGCTGATAAGGCCTCCCGGCCACCATGCCAGCCCGGACAGTTGCTGGGGTTTTTGCTTCTTCAACAATATGGCTATTGCGATTACCTGGCTGATCGAGCAAAAGAAGATCAAAACGGCGCTTATACTCGATTTCGATCTGCATTTCGGAGATGGCACGGCCAATATCTTCGGGAGTAACCCGGACGTAGTTTATTTTCACCCTGAGGATGGACACAGGCAGGAGTTCGTGGACCACGTGGGCCGCTTTTTAGGCCAGTGCAAGGCTGATATCATAGCAGTCTCGGCCGGCTTCGATCGGCACATCGAGGACTGGGGCAGGTTATTAACCACAGAGGACTATAAGACTATGGGGCAACAGGTGAAGGAGTTCGCGATCGGGAACTGTGGAGGCCGGCGTTTCGGCCTGCTAGAGGGAGGTTACAACCACGACGTGCTGGGCAGGAACGTCAGAGCCTTTTTAGAGGGGATGGAATAAACCTGTGTAATATGGATGTCTGCTAATCTTCAAGGCACAATTTCCCTTCGATGCCTCTGGAAACGTTTGTTACTGAGGCGGCGGCGCCGTTGGCGCAGTTGGCGCAGTCGGTACCCAGGCTCTACTGGGACCGTCGGAATAGGTGACCAGTTGGTTTCCCGCTACAAACGGGCCGGCCTGCTGCCAACAGTTGCTGCAGCCCTGCCACCAGCCTGATTGCCAGCCATTGCGCCAGCCGTTGGACCAGCCTACGTTGTAGCCGCTGTTATAGCCGATCTGCTGGCCCTGCGCCTGACCCTGGGCCTGGCCCTGCGCCTGCCCCTTGGCCATGCCTGCGGAGTAGCCCTTATCGTAACCGTCTGACTCACCGTCCTGTTTGCCCTGCTGGTAGCCGGCGGTCTGCCCTCTATTGTAGCCCTCCTGTGTGCCTGCTGCGGTTCCATCGGCATTGCCCCTGGCGTAGCCAGATTTATATCCTGTATCCATGCCCATCTGGTAACCGCCATACCCCACCACAGCAAGGGCAATGATGATCAAAATAACGATGACTGCAATCTTACCACTACCTAAAGTCATAGCATACCTCCTTGAAATCTACCACAATATATTAGAGCAAACATGGCATTAGTTAAAGTAGGATCGAACTGCCATACACAACATCCGCTGCTCCTTATCAAACTAACACACATGAAGGCTATTTTCAACAGCCGCCTATTGATAAATTGGGACCGGTTTGATAGAATGCTGGCTAATCTAATATCGCATGCTCTTCGAGCCGTATACCTAAACTCTACGGGCAGGGTATCCGGACGGCAGGCTGAAAAGCCTCGAAGGTGCAGGAGGAAACACCTGCGCCTCCCATTTTGGAAAGGAGGGTGACATGAAAACCTTATTAATCAATCGTATCCATCGTGTATTCATCCCCATCATTATCACCTGTCTTCTATTGGGCACTGTCCTTGCCGGGTGTGCGCCGGCGGCAACGCAGCCGGCAGCAACAGACAATACATCAGCCCAGGGCACGGCCTTCCCTATTACACCCGGCACACCCCGTTTTAAGATAGCCACTACTACCAGCCTGTATGATACAGGGTTATGGAACTATCTTGAGCCCATGTTTGAAAAAAAGGCTAGTGTAGAATTGGACATCGTCTATGCCGGCACAGGAGTTGCCCTGGAGTATGGCAAGCGCGGCGACGTAGATGCCGTAGTAGTGCATGACCCCGAGGCCGAGGCCAAATTTATAGCCGATGGTTACGGGATCAACAGGCGATCCTTTGCATTCAATCATTTTCTTATCGCCGGTCCTGCCGATGACCCGGCGGGAGTTAAGGGCCTGCTCCCGGAACAGGCATTCAAGAAGATATATGAGGCCGGTATAGCGGACCCGGCAAAGGTGAAATTCATATCCCGCGGAGACAACTCGGGGACCCATTCCAAGGAAAAGCTTATCTGGCAGGCAGCCGGGCTGAAATACGAGGACGTGCAGAAATCGGGGTCCTGGTACGTTGAAGCCGGCAAGGGCATGGGGCCCTGCCTGTTGATGGCTTCCGAACAGGGTGCTTACATACTGGCGGATATATCCACTTTCCTTGCATTCAAGGGCAAGGTGAATGTGGCACCGCTGGTCGAGAAGGGAGACTTGTTCCTGAACGTTTATGATGTGATAGATATAAACCCCGAAAAGGTGAAGACGGCCAAGATGCTGCCTACTGCAAAAACATTCACCAACTGGCTGATGTCTGATGCAGTACAAAACATTATCGCTACTTACGGAGTAGCTGAATACGGCAGGCCTCTTTTCAACCCCCTAAAGGGCGGCGGTTGTACCGAACCGGGCTGCCCGAAGGTGGAAGATTACACGGTACCGGTTCAATAAATAAAGGAATAAGAGATGCAGGAGATCTGGCAGGCACTGGTCCAGGCAATCGACCTTATCGTCAGCCTGGACTCTGAGGTCATCCAGATCTCGCTGCGTTCGCTGTATATCTCGGCGGCTTCTATCGTTATCGCCGCGCTTTTCTGTGTCCCGATCGGTGCCCTTATCCATTTCCATGATTTCAGGGGCAAGCGTGCGGTGATCAATGTCGTACAGACTTTTTACAGCCTTCCGACCGTCGTGGTCGGCCTGCTTGTGTTCCTTTTTATCTCGCGCTCAGGCCCGCTGGGAGGCCTTGAGCTGCTTTTCACACCGGCCGCCATTATAATCGGGCAGGTGATATTGATCATGCCGATGCTCACGGGCATGACCATAGGTGCCTTGAGCGGGGTAGACAAGACTATACGAGATACCGCGCTTTCCTCGGGCGCCAGTTCTGCGCAGGCCATGCGGACAATTCTTTTTGAAGCCAAATTTGCTGTGGTGGGTGTGCTTATACTCGGCTTTGGACGTGCTATATCAGAGGTGGGCGCGGCTCTCATGCTGGGCGGCAATATACGGGGTTACACAAGGGTGCTAACCACAGCCATCTCGCTGGAGACACAGCGCGGCGACCTTGTGCTTTCTCTGGCGCTGGGTATCATCCTGATCGGCATAGCCATGGTGGTCAGCGTCATCATGAACATACTGCTGCAGAGGTACTAATGGCCTTTCTACAAACCGTGGATTTGGAGCAACGCGCTGGCAGCGCCGTGTTACTAAACAAGGTCAGTCTTTCGGTCGAGAAAGGGGAGATATTTGCCGTCATCGGCCCCACGGGCGCGGGCAAGACCACCCTGTTGCGGCTGATCAACCTGCTGGAACATCCATTGGCGGGGGACATCTATTTTGATGGGGAGAAGATAACGGATCCATCCCGTAACGCCATTCACGTGCGCCGCCGCATGGCTATGGTCTTCCAGAAGCCCGCTGTTTTCAATACCACGGTTTATGAAAACGTGGTATATCCCCTCAAGGTACGCGGAAGTCATGGAAAAACCGCCAGGACTACCGTTTATGACCTGCTGGATACCATTGGGTTAGGGGGATATGCTAAAAGAAAGGCTAAAACCCTCTCGGGAGGTGAAGCGCAGCGTGTAGCCCTGGCTCGGGCCGTGGTGACAAAGCCCGACCTTCTGCTGCTTGATGAGCCGACAGCCAACCTTGATCCCGGGACCGTGAAAATGATCGAACGACTGGTCATGGACTTCAACCGGGAAAGGGGTTTGACGGTGATCATGTCAACGCATGATATGCAGCAGGCCCAGCGTGTGGCTGGCAGGGTAGGTGTGCTGATGAATGGTCGGCTTGTGCAGGTTGGCAGGCCCGGCGATATCTTTTTCTCTCCCGATAGCGCCAGGATCGCGGGCTTCGTCGGCATACGCAATTTATTGAAGGGACATATTGTGCGGAGCGAATCGGGTATTGCGGTGGTGGATGTTAACGGCAGGGATATCGAGGCAGTTTCAGCTTTACCGGCCGGGGCGGCCGTGGAGATATTCATTCGGCCTGAAGAAGTAGTGTTATCAAAGTCAGCCTCCGATAGTAGCGCGCGCAACAACCTGCGCTGCGCCATCAGGTCGCTTTCCTCAAATGGACCGTTGTGCACAGTCATTGTGGATTGCGGTTTCCCTCTTGAGGTGCTGGTAACCGACAGGTCCGCTGTTGAGTTGGAATTGAGCCAGGGGCAGGAGGTGTATGCCTCGTTTAAGGCATCCGCAGTACGAGTCCTGCCATCCATGCAGAGTTGAGCGGGGGGCTCACCCGGCGGTATAAGTGCCGCTCTTGCCGCCTGTTTTCTTGAGGAGGCGCAAATCTTTAATAGTCAGTGCCTGGTCGAACATCTTGCACATGTCGTAGATGGTCAGCGCCGTGACCGCTGCCGCCGTGAGCGCCTCCATCTCAAAGCCCGTTTTACCCCGACCGCTGACGGTGGCTGTGATAACTATAGCGTTGCCTTTAGCAGGGAAGCTGAAGACTATTGAAACGTTTGTAAGAAGCAAGGGGTGGCAGAGTGGGATCAGGTCGGGTGTTTTCTTGGCGGCCATTATGCCGGCTGCCTGTGCCACTGCCAGGACATCCCCCTTGGGTATCTCGTTTTTCCTTACCAGTCTGAGCGTTTCCTTGTTCATGCCGATGCAGGCTGCCGCGGTGGCCAGTCTCTGTGTATCCCTTTTACTGGAAACGTCGATCATGCGGGTATCATGTTTAGCCATGGCTTATCCCCCTATACCTGACATCCTGGTATTTATAGCACAGCCGTCAGCCAGCCGGTGCATTTCGGGCTTGGCGGCAACAGCTTCGGTTAGCAGGCGTTTTACATCGGACAGCGTTGCGCCTCTGCGTATAGGCGTCCTTACATCCACTCCGTCAGTGGAGAAGAGGCAGGGCAGTAATGTGCCGGCCGCCGACAGGCGCAGCCTGTTACAGCGGCTGCAGAAAGGTTCCGAGACAGGGGTGATAAATCCCACTGTGCCGCTGGCTCCTGGCAGGCGGAAATACCTTGCGGCGCCGTTGCCGGCCATGCCGTAATGAGGCTCAAGCGTGCCAAGTGTCTCTATCTCACGGTGCAGTATATTAGATGGGACAAGCCCGGCCGCCCCTTTGAGCGGCATTAGCTCGATGAACCTCACATGCCATCCCTTCTCCATTGTCATGCGTGCGAAATCCCGTATCTCGTCATCGTTTACTCCCTGCATGGGGACCACGTTTATCTTGACCGGGTTGAGACCTGCTTCCCCGGCGGACTCCAGTCCCCTGAGTGCGTCTGCCAGGTCTCCGGTGCGGGTTATCTGTCTGAAGCGGTCAGGCCTCATTGTATCCAGGCTGATATTAATGCGCTGCAATCCGGCCTCTGCCAGCTTTCCGGCATATTTATCCAGCAGTATACCGTTGGTAGTCATCGATATATCGCGAACACCTTCCACAGCGGAGATCATACGAACCAGATCCACTATGCCTGCCCTGACCAGGGGTTCCCCGCCCGTGATCCTGATCTTATCCATTCCAGTCTCTACGGCGGCACGTACCACCAGCAGGATCTCTTCGTAGCTTAGAATGTCCTGGTGTGATACCAGCGGCACCCCGTCGGGCGGCATGCAGTAGATACACCTGAGGTTACAACGGTCGGTGACCGAGATCCTCAAGTAGTCTATACCCCTCTGAAAACCGTCACATATTCCCGGCATAATGATCCCTTGTCAGATATGGTCTCCCGATCTGCCCTGTAGTGTCTCTATGGCATGAGGCACAATGGGCAGCAGCAGTTCGAGATATTCCTGCACCGCCCTGGGGTTGCCCGGTAGGTTCACGATCAGGCACTGGCCGCGTATGCCAGCCACGGCGCGGCTGAGTATGGCAGTGGGGGTTTTTCTAAATCCGATGGCCCTCATCATCTCCACGATGCCGGCCAGCTCTTTTTCAATTACCTTCAGCGTAGCCTCGGGTGTGACGTCCCTGGGGCTGATGCCGGTCCCGCCCGTTGTTACGATAAGATCCACCTCGCCGCTGTCAGCCCATGCCGCAAGGGTCCCTGATATCAGTTTTTCCTCGTCCGCTACAATCTCGTAGCGGGCTACCTCCATTCCAGCATCGTGTAAAGTCCTTACTATGTAATCGCCGCTTGCATCGGCGCGCTGGCCCTTTGAACCCTTGTCGCTGATAGTCAGTACCCCTGCCTTATACATTCTTTTCCGTGGATCTCCTTATATGAATCGAGGCTGTCTTTATTATACCAACTGTTTTCAATGTCCCCAGCATAGCCAGGATTGAACTGGCCATGATGTCCTTGACGAATCGCTTGAGTGGCACGTTCCTGCCGTTGACCGTGATGGACATATCATCCGTCATATTGGCCATAATTTCATGTTCGATAAAATCGGCGATCCTGCCGATTTCCCCGCGACCGAAAATGGGTATTCTGACAGATAGCCTGCTGTCCGATATGACCGCGCAGAGGTCGGATTCAGCGCATACCATGTCCCCGGTTTTACCCGAGGGGCAGACTTCGATCTTCGGAGCTCTGGTGGTTTTAAATCCCTCGGCCAGGATGATGTCGTAATTCTCGCCAAGCAGCAGCGCGGCTTCCTCCAGTGAAGGTTCGCGGTCCAGGTTTTTAAAGATGGTTACCCTCGAGGGGGAACTGACCGCTACGGCATCGCTGCCGGACTTGGAGAAGCGCCAGGTATCCTTGCCGGGCGCATCAAGCTCTATTGTCTGGTGGGCATGTTTGACGGCACCCACGCGGTAACCGCGTGCTTTAAATTCAGTTATGAGCTTTTCCATGATAACTGTCTTGCCCACGCCAGATTTACCGACGATCGCTATGACCGGCACCATAAGATTCACCTCTACAGCGGTTCCTCTGTATTATTCAGCAGTTGCACCTTTAATTTGTCTCCCGCCCTGGCCAGCGGGCAATCCTCCGGGACGATGGCCAGGCCGTTAGCTGCTGCCATCGAGGTCAGTATCCCCGATCCCTGCGGACCAGTCACTGACGCCGTCCAACCATCGCCGGTTCTGCTGACATGAACCCGCACGAATATGCGGCGTCCGTCATCGTTGATAATGTCCTGGTCGATGGCAGCGGATACGGCCGGCCTGATGTGGTTGCCGACTCCGCGCATTTTTAAGATGGCCGGGCGGGCGAACTGTTCAAATGTGATCATGGAACTGACCGGGTTTCCCGGCAGGCCAAGGTGGGGGACCTCCCTGCCGTCATTTGCTTTCAGCGTGCCGAAGGCGATGGGCTTGCCCGGTTTCATACGCACTGTCCAGAAGCCGACAGTCCCCATCTGAGCCAACACATCCTTGACCACGTCGTAATCTCCCATCGATACGCCCCCGGAGGTGATCAACATGTCCCCGGCCAGCCCCTCGGCTATCTTTTGCTTGAGTGAAGCTAATGAGTCCCTGCCGATGCCGATTATCCTGGCGATCCCTCCGCACATGGCGATATTGGCTGCTATAGTGTATGTATTGCTATCGTAGATCTGGCCCGGCTCCAACGGTTGTCCGGTGGGGCACAGCTCGTCGCCCGTGGAAAGCACCGAGACGACGGGGCGGCGTATGACTGCAGCGCCGGCATTGCCCAACGAGGCCAGCACACCTATGCCGGCGGGAAGCAGGAGGGCACCCTTTTGAAGGACAACCTGCCCGGCGCGGATGTCTTCGCCCCTCGTCCGTATATTTAGGCCGTGCGTAGCCGGCTCCAGTATGCCGATAGTGGCCAGAGGCCGTTGTTCTTTTTTTCGTCCAGTCTCATCGGTGTTTTCGAACTGGACGACCGCGTCCGCCCCTTCGGGCAGCGGTGCGCCTGTCATGATGCGGACGGCAGTTCCCCGGGTAATTTTAATTGAGGAGGTATATCCGGCTGCGACCTCTCCGATTACGCTCAGGTAAATGGGGCTTTTCTGACCGGCGCCGTATGTATCGGAAGAGAGCACAGCAAACCCGTCCATGGCTGAGTTATCGTGCGGCGGGATATCAATGCCGGCAACCACATCTTCAGCCAGAACCTGCCCCAGTGCTGAAAGAATAGGCCTGGTCTCGGGTTCCAGCACATGGACGGTGTTCAGTATCCTTTCCAGCGCATCTTCAACAGAAATCATAGGACACGATTGCCTTTGAGATGAATGGTATTATGTTGGCAGCCAATTTAAATGTCAAATTGTGTGAATTGACAGGATTTTAGCCGTATCAGCCCTGCTGTTCTTCCAGCTTGCGCAGTTCGGCTCGTAGCAGCTTGCCCAGCAGGTTCTTGGGCAGCGCGTCGATGATCTGCACGGCCTTGGGGACCTTGTAGTTGGGCAGTTTCTGCCTGCAATAGGCCAGTATATCCTCCGTGCTGATCAGCTCATCCTTGCGCAGTACGCAGTAGGCCTTGATCTCCTCCCCATATACTTCATCCTTGATACCGATGACACCGGCATCGGCGATCTGGGGTATCTCAAGCAGGACCTCTTCAACTTCCCGTGGCGATACGTTTTCGCCGCCCCTGATGATGATGTCTTTCTTGCGGTCGGTGATATAGAAGTAGCCGTCCTCGTCCATATAGCCGACGTCACCCGTATGCAGCCAACCGCTGCGCAGGGCGTTGGCGGTCTCCTGCGGCATATTCCAGTAGCCTTTCATGATAGTAGGTCCTTTGACCACCAACTCGCCTGTCTTGCCGGGCGGCAGCTCGCTATCCTGATCATCGAAGATCTTCATAGTATCGGCCTTAATCATACAAACGCCTATGGAACCGTACTTGGGGGGCTTGTTGGGCCTGTTGCCGCAGGTGGTGGCGCCTGTCTCTGTCATACCCCAGCCCTCGTAAATATCGGTGCCTGTCTTTTCTTTCCACCTCCTGCCCACCTCTGGTGCCAATGGCGCCGCCCCGCAGGCGCATTCCTGTAAAGAGCTGAGGTCATACTTATCGAAGTCCGGGTGGTTGAGCATCATGATATACATGGCCGGCACGCCCGAGAAATTGGTTACGCGGAACTCCTGGATCAGCTTGAGTGACAGCTCGGGATTGAACCACTTCATGACTATGCCCCTCATGGCGCTGATGACTCCCATCAGCGATGTGGCCAGCCCGTAGGAATGAGACAGGGGCAGGACGAAAAGGCTGAGAGCTAACCGGTTGCCGCCTGTCACCTTGCGCTCGACCGCCACCGGTTTGTGGGTCCTTACATCCACCATGCTGCTCTTGATCTCCACCGTGGCTGAGCGGTAGCGCATGACGAAATCTCCGTAGCCCAGCGCTGTCATGTAAAGGCTGAAATGCGACTGCATCACACCCTTGTTGGGACCGGTCGTCCCGGCCGTGTAGATGAGGGCTGCAATATCATCGTTGTCGGTCTCCTCGATTTTGAGGCTTTCGGGCTGGTTGGACACCAGCGTGTCATAAAAAATAGTGTCAGGGATATCGTCCTTCTCCGTGACTATAACGTGTTTGAGGTCGTGTGCCTGTTTCTGCGCGGCCTGTACCCAGGGTGCGAAATCGGGACTGGTCACCACGGCTTTGGCGCCGCAATCCTGGAATATATACGCTGCCTGGTCCGGCCTCAGCAGGGGATTCATGGGCACTGCGATGGCGCCTATCTTGTAGATAGCAGGGAATGACCACATCACGACCGGGCTGTTGGGCATCTGGATAACCACCCGGTCCCCCCTCTGTATGCCCAGTGACTTCAGTGCGTTGCCCAGCCGGTTGGATTGCATCTCCATCTCGACGTTGGTATACCACCTCCCCTCGTAATAGATGCTTTCGTACTCGCCGAATTTCTGGATGTTGTCCTGGCCGAGGCTACCTAAATTCATGCCACCTGCCTCCTCTCCACGCATATGCGGTTAAAATTGGATGGGACCCTGCGACTGGAAGCATTTCCAGTAAGGTTTGAGGTTGCTTTTGACCTCCGCCTCGACCATCTTGGTCTGGGCGTATGCCGGATCTTTATGGAACTTCCTGGTGGCCGGCTCCGGTTCCTCGACATCAATGTTCCAGTCGGCCAGCCCGGATATGAGCGCCAGCCAGGAGTAGGGGAGCACGCGTTTATTATAGCCTGAAGCGATGAGGTCAAGCTCACGACCCTGACATACTTCATCTGCCAGGTACCTGACCTTTTCCCCGATCATTTGAAATCCGCGTACTGGCAGGCCCAGGTCGGTCAGGCCGTCATCAGGATGTGGGTCTGATCCGCCGTTGCGGATGATGATCTGGGGTTTGAACTCTCGCACTAAAGGTTCGACGATTTCGCCGAAAACGCGATAATAAGAGTCATATCCCGCGTTGGGCGGCAGAGGAATGTTTACAGTGAAGCCTTTGCCCTTGCCCATGCCGATATCGCCGGCAAAGCCTGTTCCGGGGTAAAGGGTACGCGGATCCTGGTGCAGGTCGATGAGAAGCACCCTGGGGTCCTCGTAAAAATAATCGCAGGTTCCGTTTCCGGCATGGGCATCGGTATCCAGCACAAGCACCCGGCTCAATTTGTAACTGTTTATCATATACCGGGCCGCGAAGGCGACATCGTTATAAAGGCAGAATCCCTCCCCGCAGGAGGGTTTGGCGTGATGCATGCCGCCGCCAATAGATATAGCCTTCTTATAAGTGCCTTTTTGAATAAGGTCGCAGCCCATCTTGGCCTGGCCGATGATAAGCCGTGCTGCCTCCTCGAGCTTGCCCGGCGTATCGAAGGGCATATTATCCATACTCTGGAAAAGGCCGAATTTAACATGATCCAGCACGCCTTCGTGGGCGGCCTTATAGTAGTCATGTGTAAAGTCGATATAGTCACTGTTGCAGATCAGCAGTAGGTCTTCCAGCGTGGCCGGCGGAGCTTTGATGAAGCGGTATTTCTCCCCCTCCGGCAGCCTCTCCCGCAGGAAACTGGGGAAAAGTTCGTATCGGTCACCCCGGAAAGGGTGCCCCGGGCCATAATCGTATTCCCGCAGGTCTTCGCTGTAAAGAATGGCAATAGTCAAGATGGCCTCTCTGCTACTTTAACCCAGGTAAAAAAACTAAAGCAATATTACTCCACCCGTAAAAGTTAAACAAGGTGTTGCAGAGGCATATTTATCCCGTTGAAAATTATTGGCGTTTTACCTTACCTTATATATAATATGTAAACATTTACGGATGCGGAGGTCGGAAACATGAGAAAAGTTTTGGTAACAGGCGCCACTGGGTTCATCGGCGGACACGTGGTCAAAGAAAATATTGCCAGAGGAAATTCTGTACGTGCGCTGGTACTGCCGGGAGATCCAATGGAGAGATCGCTAAAAGATCGAGGTGTAGAAGTTGTGAATGGTGATATCCGTGACTATGGAAAAGTGAGGGAGGCGGCGGACGGAAGAAATGTCATTTTCCATTGTGCAGCGGTCGTCACCGACTGGGCACCCAAGAAGCTATTCTGGGATATCACAGTAAGGGGCGCCGAAAATATAGGCAAGGCTGCTCTAGATGCCAAAGTTAATCGCTTGGTGGATATGAGCACCTGCGACGTTTTTGGAACCAGCGAATCGGTAGTTATGGACGAAAGCCTGCCCCTACAATACTGGGGCGAGCCCTACCCGGACTCAAAAATAGATTCAGAGAAGATCATGTGGCGTTACCATAAGGAGCAGGGCCTTCCTGTGACAATGGTCTATCCGCTATGGGTCTTCGGCGAAGGCGACCAGACCTTTGTCCCGCTGCTGGCCGATGCCATTGTCAAGAAGGAACTGATATTCTGGCGTAAGGGCGCCATCGTATGGCCTACCTACATAGACAACCTGGTCGACCTGTTGATGCTGATTTCAGAGGATGACAGGGCCATCGGAAACGGCTATCTGGTTCATGATGGTGAGTCAACAACGCTGGAGGAGTTCTGCGCGGGCATTGCCTCGGCACTGGGAGTGCCGCCCATCAAAACATATATTCCGTACTGGTCAGCCATGACGGCGGCCCGGGTGATGGAGTTTACCTGGAGGCTGTTCGGGATCAAAATGCGGCCGTTGCTCACCACTTATACGGTAACCAATCTGGGATCGAGGTTCAGGTTCTCCATCGATAAGGCTGAGAGAGAGCTTGGCTGGAAGCCCCGCATCAGCTATCGCGAGGGTTTCGAACGCACCATGAAATGGCTGAAAACGCTGGATGCTGCAGCCCTGAAGCAGAAGTAAGGAGGTTGAACGATGAAAGAGTTTAGAAATAAAATAGTCTACATAAGCGGTGGTTCTTCAGGCATCGGCCTGGCTGTGGCGAAGCTGATGGCGGCAAAAGGGGCAAACGTAGTTATCTTTGCCCGCCGACAAAAGACTCTAGATGATGCCCGCGGAGAGATCGATGCCTGCCGGGTGATGGAAGGGCAGAAATTTCATTGCCGGTCGCTGGACGTTGCGCAGCGGGAACAGGTTGAGGAAGTGCTCAAGAAAGCCGTGGCTGAATACGGTGCTCCCGATGTGCTGATAAACTGCGCGGGCCGGGCCCGGCCGGGGTACTTTGAAGACATCAGCTACGAACAGTTCGAGGAGACCATTAAGGTGGACCTGTACGGGACGTGGAATACCATATCAGTCCTCCTTCCTTATATGAAGGAGCGGGGCGGATATATTGTCAACGTGTCTTCCATCGTGGGTTTCCTCGGCATCTTCGGCTATACCGATTACGCCGCCGCCAAATTCGGCGTGATCGGATTATCGGAAGCTTTGCGCAGTGAGGTCAAAAGACACAAAATCGCGGTCTCTGTACTCTGCCCGCCGGATACTGATACTCCGGGTTTTGTTGAGGAGAACAAAAGCAAGCCGCCTGAGACGAAGGTTATATCGGCCACAGCCAAGCTGATGAAGCCTGAGGAGGTGGCAACAGCCCTGCTCAAAGGCATGGCCAAGCAGGAATTCATCATCATCCCCAACGCGGATGGACGGTTCACCTATATTATGAAGAGGCTTTTCCCCTGGCTGGTGGAGATGGTTACCGATTCGCAGGTCAGGGGTGTCCAAAAGACAAAGTAACTTAAGTAAAAGGGACGGGGAAATGGTTAAAGACGATAAACGCAGGCTGATCGCCTCGCTCGAGATCGTGACCGGTATAGGGCTTATTTTATTCTGGATTGCATTCTTCACCGTGGGGCTGGCGCCCGACAAGGCGCCGCCCTGTTATTTTGCCTACGAGTACTCATTTCCACTGCCGGATGGGGTCCTGGCCATATTGCTGCTGGTCGCGGGCATACTGCTGATGAGATCGAGGCCGGCAGGGCGGCCGCTGTCTCTGGTCGCCGCAGGAGCACTAATCTTCCTGGGGTTGCTCGATTTCAGTTTTAACCTACAGAACGGTATATACCTGACGTCGACCGTAGACCTCGTGCTGAATGCATTCATCAACATTTGGTGTGTCGGATTCGGGCTGGCCGTGTCCATTATCATGTGCAGGACATCCGGCTGAGCCTTGTTCCATCCGAATTTTTGAATTGCCATCCAGATATATAGGTTGCATCAGGGTTGCAACCAGTTTTGTATTATCGTGGAAGCAACAGCCGGGTTGTTGATGAAAAGATGGTCACCCGGTATGAGCTGCCGGCCGATGACCCTCATCGTTTCTTAAACAGGGCGACTTGAAATGGGCCGGTCCAGAGAGGCTTTTATGCTGAGGCTGCGCGAGCAGGGTGAAAACATTACAGGAGAGAGAATACGATGAAAGCAGTGCAATTCGACATTAAGATCCCGCAATACCTGGCCCTTAAGGTATTAGGAACAGTCACTAAAAGAGCTTACTATAGTGGTCCCCTGTCCACAGTGCGGATGGTCGACCTGCCCGAGCCTTCGATCCCCTCCCCGGATTGGGTGAAGATCAAAGTTTCCCGTTGCGGTATCTGCACCAGCGATATCAGTACCATCCTGTTAAAGAACTCGCCGGCCTGGACCCCTTATACATCTTTCCCTGCTGCGCCCGGTCACGAGATCGGCGGCATCATTGTGGAAGCCGGTGGCGGGGTGGAAAACCTGCGTGCGGGTGACCTGGTTGCCGTTTGCCCGGTGCTCAACTGCGCCACGCGGGGGATTGAGCCTGTGTGTGACGCCTGCCGGAACGGACTGTCGAGCTGTGAGAACTTCGCCGAGGGCGTACTACCACCAGGACAGGCCGTTGATCTCTGTACCTCGACGCTGGGAGGCTACAGCGAATATATCATTGCCCATAAAAGCCAGGTCTTTAAGATGCCGGCGGGTATGAGCGCCCAGGATGCAGCCCTGGTCGAACCGTTTTCAATTGCGCTTGAAACCGTCCTGTCTAACCTGCCGCAAAAGGGAGAACAGGTTCTGGTAATCGGCGGCGGAGTGATCGGTACTTTGATCGTCCAGGCGATTCGTGCCCTGGATATTCCCTGTGAAATAACCGTGGCGGTCAGCTCCAGTTTTACCAGGGAACTTGCCAGGAAGGCGGGCGCCGACCACACCATTTCAGGCAAAAACATATTGCAACAAGCGTCGCAAATCACCGGTGGAAAATGTTATACACCCCTGATGGGACCTGCTGCCATGATGGGGGGATTCAACAGGGTATTTGACTGTTTCTCGACTTCAAGCAGCGTCGGTTCGGCCATGCGCCTTGCCAGGACGGGTGCAGTGATATCGCTGGTGGGCATCTCCGGGCAACTGAAATTTGATCCGACCATGATATGGCTCAAGCTGATCTCGCTCAAGGGCTCGCTATATTACGGTTTTCACGAGTGGAAAGGCAAGCGCAGGCACGTATTCGAGATCGCTATCGGCCTGATGTCAGAGGGCAGGGTGAAGCTTGCTGATATGGTAACGCATACCTTCAGGCTGGATGAATACAAAAAGATGATGAGGGTAAATATAAACAAGGGCCGTTACGGGGCTATAAAGACGATGTTTGTTTATGATTGAGCGTTACTTCAATTTACTGCTTGAATAATATATACTCATTGATGATAGAGGGGCTAGTTTAATGACATCAAAGGGTGAAAAGCTGTCAAGTCGACCTGTAAAGAAAGCAGCAGGCAGGCGGAGCGTGGCGGTGGACTTCTCAGCCCTGGGCAGGGATCTGGCAGATGCTATCCAAACAGGAGTATATATTGTACAGGATAAAAAATTCGTCTATGTTAATCCTTACTTTGAGAAGCTCACCGGTTATTCAAATGCAGAACTGATTGGTAAGAAGTCGATCAGCTTTATTAACAAGCTGGACCGCGCATCAGTCCGTAAGAAGGCTGTGGGGAGCCTGAAAGGCCGGCGTGGCAGCCGGCCATATGAGTACCGGTTCGTCAGGAAAGACGGCAGATTGATGTGGGTGCTGGAGAAAATTTCCTCCATCGATTACATGGGGCAGAAGGCATCGCTGGGAAGCTTTGTCGATATCGAAGACAGGAAGCAACTGGAGGATGATCTTTCCCGCTCGGAAGAGCGCTACAGAAATATCCTGGAGCAGATGTATGACTCGTATTACGAGGTTGACCTGACCGGGAAATTCACTTTCGTTAACAATTCGGTCTGCATCAACCTCGGTTATACCAGCGACGAGATGGTGGGCGGGGATTTCAGGC
>Ga0247841_10002587_pt1 | contig 35670 bp, 36 predicted proteins | sample LaCruzMarch2015__2_FD_192410 | JGI IMG/M metagenome (GOLD analysis project Ga0247841, IMG submission 192410) | Freshwater microbial communities from meromictic Lake La Cruz, Castile-La Mancha, Spain - LaCruzMarch2015_18m | ecosystem: Environmental > Aquatic > Freshwater > Lake | place: Spain... | reverse complement strand
TAAAACTAAATCTAAATGGAATGAGCCCGATAGAATACCGAGCTCATCATTATCAAAATTAATTTATAAATTTGTCTAAACTTTTGGGTGCAGTCTAGTATTGATACCTTTTTTCTATTTGATAATTTTCAATGTTCTATTGGTGTTTTTACTAATTCAATTTTCTGAACCGGATGATAAATTAAAGGCACCTGTTCCATTTTTACATCACATTTATCTAATCCAAATGCTTTCTATTCGCTTTGTCCGAGTCGTTTTAAAGAGAAATACTTATCATATTTGAATGAATTTTATTCGATGCCATTTTAAGTTTTATATGTTGTTATGGATTACTCTTTCGCAACGAAGCGGTAACCTACTCCTGATTCTGTTATAATAAACTCGGGACGGTTCGGATCGTCTTCAATTTTTTTCCGTAATTGTGCAATGAATACACGCAAATACTGGGATTGTCCGATATAACCCGGTCCCCATACCTGTCGCAGCAAATATTGATGCGTTAAAACTTTTCCTTCATTTTTTGCAAATAATGAAAGTAAGGCGTATTCGGTTGCCGTGAGTTTTAGTGTTTCGTTTTTCTTTTTTACTGTACGTGCAGATAGATCAATTTGCAGATCGTTGCAGTCAATCACCGGATTATTTTCTTCGGTTGCCGAACTACGCAATGCAGAGCGAATTCTTGCAAGTAATTCGCCCGTGCGAAATGGTTTTACAAGGTAATCATTAGCGCCGTTGTCTAAAGCTTTGACAATATTTTCTTCATCGCTTTGCACGGAAAGAATAATGACTGGTTTATTGTACCATTCGCGAAGTTTTTGCAAAACAACTTGTCCGTTTTCGTCAGGTAACCCGATATCAAGCAAAATCAAATCAGGCGGGTGACTAGCGGCTATAATTAATCCGTCTCTTGCCGTAGCTGCTTCATTCACTTTGTAATCATTGCTCTGCAAAGTAATTTCAAGCAGCTTGCGGATTTGTGCCTCATCATCTATAATCAATATTTCAGGACTATTCATTTTTAAGATTGTTTATGTACGATGTTTCCGCAGGAATTTCAATAGTGAACCTTGCTCCTCCCTCGGAAATATTCTCAAGTTTAATTGTTCCGTTATGGACTTCAACAAACCCTTTTACAATAGATAATCCCAGACCGGTTCCGCCTGTATTGGATTTTTTTAAACGGTAAAATTTATCAAAAACCTTATCTATTTCGTCATCAGGGAATCCGTTACCATTATCTTCAATAATAAGAATCAGTTTTTCGTCTTTGCAAAATGCCAGTATAGTTACTATACAGTATTTGGGTATGTATAGAATGGCATTAAGTATTAAATTATTCAGTACCTGCTCAACGAGTCCGTAGTCAAGTTTAAAAAGAGGAAGATTTTCTTTGATCTGAACATTTATGGGATGGTTGTCATAATTTTCTTTTAACCTGTTTACTACATCATGAATTAATTCATTTATATCGCACCAATCTTTTTTAGGTTTAATAAAGCCAGATTCCAACCTTGACATATTAAGTAAATTTTCGACTTGCCTGTCAAGACGAATTGATGCCTTTGAGATTTCAGTAAGTAATTCGTTTTTGTTTTGCTCAGAAAGTTTATTTGATTCAGTTAACAAATTGTCTGTAGCGCCAATGATTGTTGAAATAGGTGTTTTTAACTCGTGTGAAAGAGAATTTAATAAAGTATTGTATAATAAAACCGTTTTTTCTTTTTCCTCTTTTTTGTGAGTTTCTTTTTCAATCTGACGAATTTTAAAAGTTAATACTGCATTTACCATTGCAATAATAAAATACATGAGCAACATCAACAAATCCTCAGTACTACCAACAGTAAAGGTGAACCGTGGCGGAATAAAAAAGAAATCCCAGATTAATGCGCTTAATAATGCCGCCAGTAAAACAGGCAGAATATCAAAAAACATTGCTATTAATGACACTGTTACGAGAAGAATCAGCGCTACTACTCTATAACCAATATATGCAGATAAAAAATAACATATAGCCGAAACGATACAAACCAGCAAAATACTTGTGAAGTATTGTCGTGTTTTATTTGACCTGTTAAAAATAAAGTTTCCCATTGTTAAGACAAAATCAATAAAGCAAAAATATAGCTACTCATGTAAATATAGTATAAAAAAATGATGATTATGTATAAAAAAAAAATAAAGACCTATTATTTTTTGTCTTAAATCAGTGTGAGGCAAACATGATTTATCCCAACATCCTGTTATACGATAATTCGGTAATTTTTTTGAATACAGCGATTATCAAGAGATTGCTTCGCTTTGCTCGCAATGACTGAAAGAGCCATCGTCATTGCGCCCGCCTGAACGGAACGGGCAGGAATCCGACGAAGGAGGATGAAGCAATCTAAAAAATTACCGAACTTTTATTTATACAAAAATAAATATTAACTTGCAATCTGAATTGTGTAAAAATGAAAAGGGAACATTTTAGTTTCACCGATCCTTACGGGCAATTGATACAATGCTTCAAATGGTCGGATAGCAGGCAATGCAATGCAGCCATACAGATTGTTCATGGTATGACAGAACATGCTTCCCGATATGATGATTTTGCTGAATACCTTGTCAATAACGGATTTGTGGTATATGCTAACGATCACCGTGGGCATGGATTAACTGCAGGAACACTTGAAAATACTGGCTATTTCGCTGATAAAAACGGTTGGGAAATTGTAACTGACAATGTTTATCAGTTGTCGGAAATTATTAAAAAAGATAATCCTGATGTACCTCTGTTTTTATTTGGACATAGCATGGGCTTTCTGATTACAGGGAATTGTATTTCAAAATATCCTGGTACAATAGATGGGGTTATATTTTCGGGAACATCACATAATCCAACTTTCTTGTTGATGTTTGGAAAAATTGTTGCAAATCTTCAACGCTTGTTCCTTGGGGAAAAACACAGAAGTAAGTTATTAAATACCCTGTCGTTCGGCAGTTTCAACATGAAGTTTAAACCGGCGGAAACTGCTTTCGACTGGCTTAGCCGCGACAAGAACCAAGTGGATAAGTATGTAAATGATAAATTCTGTGGCTTTGTATGCACCACTTCTTTTTATGCTGACATGTTTTCAGGTATTCTGAACATTCAGAAAAATAAAGTAATCCAAAAAACTCCTTATAATCTGCCTATTCTTATAATTTGCGGTGAAATGGATGCTGTGGGCAATTTTACCAAAGGTGTAAAAAAAGTATATGAATCATACAAAAACATTGGGGTTCGCGACATTGAGATCATTTTGTATAAAAATGGCAGACACGAAATGCTCAATGAAATAAATAAAGAACAAGTGTATTCGGATATACTGTCATGGATAAAAAAACGATTAATAATATAAAAAGCCATCTTGCGATGGCTAAGGGATTCTTGTGACTCCGGAGGGATTACGAGCTTTACATCTATTTACTTTCATTATCTCCGAATCGCTTAATTATAAAGGCTTTTACTTTTTTCAATCTGCACCCAAACGTACTTTGTTTATAACTTTTTTGTAAAAAGATGTACCATGTTATGTACCCATTCAAATTTTCTACTTACCTTTGCTGCAAAGCAATGCAAATGGCAACAACAAGAATCGTTTTACGAAAAAACAAACTAAATAAAAGAGGTCTCGCTCCTTTATACATTAGAATCACCAAAAGTAAGAAATCTAATTTTATTTCCACAGGAATTTATTTAGAACCTTCACAATGGAACCCAAATAAAGATGTTGTAAGAAGTAGCCACGATAATTTCAAGCGACTAAACAGTTTCCTTGCTCAAAAGTTGGCGGATGCTTTGGATGCTACCTTAAAGGTGGAGAGGAATTCAAAATATTCTACTTCAAAAACTCTAAAAGCTCATATAATGGGAGATGATCCTGTCCCATTTTTCCCTTTTGCAGATAATTACATAAAAATATATGAATCAAAAGGTAAAATCGGAACATATAAGCGTTTTAAGTCCGTAATTTCAAAGATGAAAAAGTTTTGCAATGAAGAAGATTTTACCTTTAATGATCTTACTATTGACTTTATAAAAGAATATGAAAATTATCTCCGCAAGGAGTTTGATAATTCAATAAATACAATCACTTCTAATTTAAAGTGCCTTCGCAGAATAATAAATGAGGCAATATGCCAGGATAGGATTAAATATGAATTAAATCCATTCCTGAAGTACAAAACAACATGGCAGACTACTGAAAAAGTTTTTCTTACTGAAGAGGAACTCACTAAAATGGAAGAGCTGATTCTTACGCAAGGATCTACTAAAGACCATCACCGAAATTTGTACCTTTTTGCTTGCAATGCCGGAGGAATACGTATTTCTGATTTACTACAGCTTAAATGGGAAAACTACGATGGTAAGCATGTTTTGCTTAATACTCAAAAAACCGGTAGCGTGGTTTCTATATTGCTGCCTGAAAAAGCAAAAAAAATAATTGATAGATATAAAGCAAAGGACAGCAAAAATGATGATTTCATTTTTCCGTTCCTTGACAAATCAGATAACCTTAAAGACCCTAAAATACTTCATGCCCGTGTTTCTTCAATTACATCCTATACAAACAGTGATTTGAAAGATATTGCTTTTCGGGCAGGTATTAAAAAACATTTGCATTTCCACACCAGTCGCCATACATGGGCAACCCGGGCACTCCGCAAAGGAATGAGAATTGAATATGTATCAAAATTAATGGGGCATAATTCTATTCGTACTACTCAAGTTTACGCAAAAATTGTAAATGCCGATTTGGATAAGGCGATGGAGGTATTTGATAATATACCTGAAACACCTGTCAATTCTGCTGTAAAGGCTAAAAAATCTAAGTGATTTATTCTTTATTTCCCTATTCAAACATTTGACATTTTTTTTTAAAAATGTCAAATGTTTGAAATCAGGTTTACGCTAAAATCGTATATGCTTATCTGGATAAGGGGATGAAAGTTTTTGATAAATAATATTCTTTGTATTTGTTTTTTCTCATTTTGAGTACAATAAATAAGGTCTTTTAATTTTCTGTTTTTGTTGAAAAATCCCTCTCTTTTATTTTTAATTAATTTATTCTATTTTCCTTTATTATCAATATTTTTAGCAGCCTTGTTTGTATACTAACATCTGCTTTTAAATGTTTTGAATATTATATTTTTTGTAATCCAAATAACTTTTCTTTTTTCATTATTAAGTAGCTGCATAATTGTTCGTTGTATGTATTTTCTTTGCTACTTTATTAACCTAAATTTTTCACTATTATGCTAACTACTATAAAAATTAAAAATTCTGATATGCTTCGACAGGTGCTCGACCAGGTCAATCTTATCGAACTTCGCTTTTATAATGAAGATATAAGCGAACTTATTACACTTTTAAATATCACAAGCATACATTCGCAAAGGGTAAAAACGATAACTACCTTCATTGATAAGAAAAGCGAAAAGCTTATGAATATTGAAGGTTGGTGCCAGTATAAACCACAGAATCTTTCTTTAACTGTTTTCAATGAGCTTGAAAAATCACTTAAAACAGAAGACGAAAATTTTATTTTATCTGATGAGCAGCTCCTCAATTATACAGGTGAAAAAAGTTATCCAAGCACAATCGCCTCAATCACAGTACTTTTCAGAATTTTGACAAAACTCAACAAATTATTAGTTGATGAAAAAAAGCTTGTAGTCCAAGAACCACAAGTAGATTATAAGATTTCGACAACAACAAAACATTCAAGTCCATTAAAGTGGAAAGAGTCAGATACTGCCTTTATTGAACTCTTTGCTTCCGTTTTCCATGTGGATGCAATTATACATGTATCCCACGTCATTACAAGGAAAGAGATGTTTGAAATTCTTGCAGAAATGTTCAACTTGAATATAAAAGATTTGGAGAGTAAGCTCTCTCGGGCTAAAAGAAGGAAAAAGAATGAAACTCCCTTTTTAGATTCTCTTCGTTTTGCATTTATTAACCTCTGTTCTCGCAAAACCTCACGTTAATAACAGCTGTTGATAAATTATTTCATTCAACTTGAATTCAAGTTGAATGTTTTTTTAAAATCACCTCAATAATTTTGTTTACGGATTTTTGTTGCAACAATTACCGCAATTGAAAGCATGTCATTTTTACCTTTTCACATTTGTAACAGTGAGCATGGGTTTACTTGACAGCATAAACAAATTATTAACCAAGCCTTCGAATAGCAATAAATTTCGATGGCGTAAAAAAAAATAAACTATGGAAGTAATCACAATCCAATCTGATGCCTTTCAGCAGCTAATGAGCCGACTTGAAAGCCTTGAAAACTATTTTAAACATATAGCCAAACAACAACCGATGTCTGATGTTTGGCTTGATATTGAAGAAGCTTGCAAACTTCTTAAAGTATCAAAACGTACTCTGCAGTCGTACCGCGACGAAGGTATTCTCTCATTTTCCCAAGTTGGTGGTAAAATCTATTTCAGTTCTTCAGCTATAGAAGAACACCTGAAAAACCACCTCCGTAAAGCATTTAAAAAACCCGAAAAGTTTATTTAAAAACTTTCCCTTGCCGCATTATTCATTTTTATTAACATATTCTTACCCTGTTTAATCCATCCACTTGCGTGGGTGAATTACAGGGCAGGATTTAATTTGGTATTTTATGAAAGTAACTATATTCCAAAATTTCAATCATGTAGTATTGCATCAGCACATATCAGAAGTGCTGGAACAAATAAAAAACGGCAAATATAGAACTCAGGTTGCCGAACTTCAAAAGCTTGTAGATTCTGCAAATATTGATGAATATAACAAGCAAAAAAAATCACTACTTGCTTTCACACCATCTGGCTATTTTGTTGGTGGTAGAAAAATGCAATATTTAAAAGAATACTCCGGCTTGATAATTCTTGATTTTGATAAACTCACGGAAACACATTTATCAATGCTCTGTGATAAAATTCCTAAAATTCTCTACACGCTTGCATTTTTCAAAAGCCCATCTGGTAATGGATGCAAAGTAATTGTAAAAGTTTCATCATCACAGGAAAACCATTTACTTGCATTTAACCAAGTACGTCTTTACTATGAAAACACACTTGCTTTACACGTTGATCCTTCCGGTAAAGACATTACCCGCCTTTGCTTTTTTTCTTATGATTCTAATTTATATTATAATCCCGAAGCTCTTACTTTCCCAATTCTCAAAAAGAATCTGCTCCCTGAGGCTTTCGAAGGGAGCAATTCCATACAAGATGAAATCGAAAATATCGTTTCTCAAATAGAATCCAATCATATAGACATCACTTCCACTTATAGCGACTGGCTAAAAATCTGCTTTGCTCTTATAGACGCTTTAGGCAGTGATGCACGAGATTATTTCCATCGTGTCAGCCGATTTAATCACAAATACAATTCTACTGACTGCGACAAACAATTCGACTACTGCATTAACAGAAAAAGTTCAGGCATCACTATAAAAACCTTTTTTGGCTTCGCCAAAGACCACGGCATAGTAATTTCAAACAATCAAGCAATTGTTCATAAAACGGAGCCAGTTGTAATGCAGCCCGATAACAAAAAATCAGAAATTACCGGAAAAACGAAAAAAAGCTCTACTAATAAATTCCATCTTGTAAGAGATTACCTCATAGAGCATTTTGACATCCGCTACAACACCATTTCAACTGAATTTGAATACAAAGAAAAAGACGATGAAGATTACAAACCAATGAATGAAAACAACATTTTTATAAAAATGTCATTGGATGGTTTAAATTTCTCTCTCAACAATCTCATGGCTTTTCTTAAATCTGACTTAATCCATTCTTACAACGCTTTTACACGTTATTTTGAATCACTTCCAAAATGGTCCGGCGACACCGATCATATTCAAAATTTAGCTTCTTATGTAAAATTAAAACCGGAAGTCCGGCCAAGGTTTGAAAATCATTTTAAAAAATGGCTTGTTCGTGTGGTGAAGTGTGCCATTGTTGACAGCTATTTCAACAAACAGGCTTTCATCCTGGTACATGATAAACAAAATTCAGGTAAGTCAACTTTCTGCCGTTTCCTTTGCCCTCCGGCGCTCGCAAACTACATCGCTGAAAATCTGAGTATTGATAAGGACAGCCGCATACTGCTAACAACAAACCTTTTAATAAATCTTGATGAACTTTCAACGCTCTCTAAAATTGAAATTAATTCTTTAAAATCTTTGTTTTCAAAGGATAAAATAAACGACCGCTTACCTTATGACCGCAAAAACTCTATTATTCCACGCAGGGCTTCATTTATCGGTTCAACAAATCAGGCAGAATTTCTTAATGATGAATCCGGCTCTGTACGTTGGCTTTGTTTTTTAATTGAATCAATAGACTGGTCATATAAAGAAAAAATCAATATTAATGATGTCTGGGCACAGGCTTATCATTTATTCAAAACAAACTTTATATGCGACCTAAATGCAGAAGAAATCAAGGAAAATGAAGAATATAACCGTCAATTCCATATTACAACTTCTGAATTTGAACTAATTCACAAATACCTGTCCCCGGGTACTAAAGAATATCAAGATAGTTTCATGACTGCAACGGATATTCTTTTATATATTGCAGAGCAAACCTGTGGTAAAGTCAAACTCAATACAAACAATGTAGGAAAAGCGCTAAAAATGCTTTCATTTGCACGTGAGAAGAAATACCCTGAAAAAAACTATGGCTATTACGTAAACAAAAAAATTGTGTAAAATGCTGAAACACCTTACCACCTTACCCCCATTCTTCGAAAACTGAGCGTAGTCGAAGTTTACACAAGGGGTAACGTTCTTTTTTTATCCTTACCCCATCCTTTCCCCTTACCACTAAAAAAGTAAAAACATAGGGGAAAGGGGAAACCTTCAAAATATCATTACCATACATTACTCTATCAGTAAAATCAATAAAGGGGTAATGAGGTAAGGTGAAAATGAGTTTTGGAAGAAATAATATTATTTTTCTCTTTTTAATGGATTTTATACTTTTTACATGCTTCCTTTATTTTCAGTTTTTTGTTTTATTTTTCAGTTTTCAGTTTTTATTTATTTTTAAGGATTATCAAAAGTTAATGAATTTTATAATGAGGTTCACAATTGAATTTTTCTTGGATTACTTATTTTTTTTATACCATGTATTTTAATTTATTATACTTTTGAATCTAAATTCTACCAACTAAAACAAATAATTACTGCCAAACTATATGGCAAGATATATATAGTCTATAACATGGCATTACCTGTAAATATTGATAAACTGATACACGGCAAAGCTGTGGAATGGGAAAGGCTCGAATTTAAGAAGGGCTGGAATCCGGAAGAAGTAATGCATACCATTTGTGCTTTTGCAAATGACATCAACAATTGGGGTGGCGGTTATATTATAATTGGTATTGAAGCTAATGAGGGTATTCCAATATTACCACCTGTAGGTGTTTCTGTAGGTTTATTGGATAAAATTCAAAAGGAAATTCTGGAAATCTGTCACAAAATACAACCCAATTACCTGCCTTCTATTCAACCCTATATTTTTATGGGTAAGCATATTCTTGTTATTTGGGTAACAGCCGGTGATCTCAGACCATATTCTGCACCTACTACACTTGGTAAGAAATCTGAACGCAGAAAATATATCCGTTTTGGTTCATCAACAATTATAGCTAAAAGTACGAGTGAAAGACAACTTGATGAACTTACAGCACGTATTCCTTTTGACGACAGGATTAATCAAAATGCCTCTATTGATAATCTTGATTTGGGTATTATTCAGGCTTACCTTAAACAAATTAAAAGCGACCTTTACGAAGAAAGCAAGTCTATCTCATTTATTGAACTTTGCAGGAAAATGAATATTGCCAAAGGTCCTGATGAATTTCTTCGCCCTGTAAATGTTGGATTGATGTTTTTTAATGAGAACCCTGAAAAATTCTTTGAACGTGCATATATTGAAGTGGTTATTCGTAAAGACGATTTCGGAAAGGAATTTATTGAGGAAAGGTTTACTGGCACTCTAAACAATCAACTTCTGAATGCATTGGACTATATTAAACGAACAGTTATCCGTCATGAAGTAAGAAAGGTTGATTATAAACCCGAAGCATTACGACTGGCAAACTATCCCGAAATGGCTATTGAAGAAGCTCTTGCCAATGCAGTGTATCATAAAGGTTACGATTACGGTAGCCCGATAGAAGTACAGGTTTTCCCTGATAAAATCACTATCCTGAGTTATCCGGGTCCATTACCACCTGTTGATAAAGAGGCATTAAAGCAGCGTAACGTAATTGCCCGGAATTACCGTAACAGACGCATTGGCGATTTCCTTAAAGACCTTGAACTTACTGAGGGTAAAGGTACCGGCTTTCCGTTGATTTATAAAAGCATGGAAATAAACGGTTCACCCTTACCGCATTTTGAGACTGATGCAGAGCATACATATTTTCTTACGTCCTTAATGATTCATCCTGCCTTTTTAAATAATGATACCGAATTAACTGAAAAAAATATTGATGGTACTGATTTAAAGATTGATGATTTTGATGATATACTTACTTCGATTTCACATATTGAAAAATCTTTGTACAAGAGTGGGAAAGTTAATAACGATAGAGCTAACGACAGAGTTAGCGACAGAGTAATTGACTTGATTAACAATACAATACACGCTCTTACGCAAAATATTGATTCAGTTAGCGTCAGAGTTAATGATAGAGTTAGTGACAGAGTTGGTGATAAAGATAAAAATAAAGTTATTCGTACATTGAAATATTGTTTGACAGATCATTCCAGAGTTGAAATATTGAAAAATATAGGGTTGGCTTACCATCAAGATAGTTATAAAAAATACATAGAGCCTTTAATTAGCTATGAATGGCTTAATATGACTCTTCCCGACACGCCAAACCACCCGAATCAACGCTACGTCACTACACTTAAAGGTATTATTCTGCTGAATTTATTAACATGATATGATAAGAAAAAGTATTATAATACTGGGATTTTAAGAAAAAATTGATATGAAAATAGGAATCATAATTGAAACAAAAGAATTAGAAAAAGCATGGAATGCTTTTCGTTTTGCCATAACAGCAAAAAAGCAAGGGCATGAAGTAAAAGTCTTTTTAATGGGTGAAGCTGTAGAGTGTGAAGGGCTGACTCATGAAAAATATAATGTTGACGAACAACTTCACAAGTTTGTGAATGTAGGGGGTGAAATACTTGCTTGTGGTACTTGTATTAAGTCTCGTAAACTCGAAAACTCAATGGAGGTATGCCCAATTTCAACTATGGTAGATTGTCTTAATATGGTCGTTTGGGCTGATAAAACAGTAACATTTTAAACTAATCACTACAATGTATAGAATTTTTTTTTTAAATTTTTTCATGATATGTCATTTAATTTTTATTAACTGGCAATTCATTGCTCTTAAAAATTCATTCGTATTTACTTTAAATCTATCATCCTGCAGAACATAACAATATCAAACTAATCCCCCGAAATTGTCGCTGCCTTCGCCCCCATTCTTCCTAAATCAAACAGTCACAGTTTACGGTAATGATAATTTATGTTATTTATTAAATCAACAATAAGCTGATTAACAATAAAATAAGTATATTTTTTAAAAATATAGTATAAAAAAATTTGTATTATGAACTATTGTTCATTACTTTTGCAGTGAACAAATGTTTATAATATATGTCTCCACGTCCAATAAGAATAAGAAAAGTCAGCAATCCTCCTGTAATATCAGGATTCAAACCTTATGGCAATAAAATCAATGAAGCTAAACCAGAAAGTGTATTTCTTCAATATGAAGAATATGAAGCATTGCGGCTTTGCGATTATGAAATGCTAAACCAATTAGAGGCATCAGTTATGATGGATGTTTCAAGACCCACACTTACCCGTATTTATGCAAAAGCAAGATATAAAATTGCAGAAGCAATAGTAAAAGGAAAACAGATCATTATTGAAGGAGGTAAAGTTTATTTCGACAGTGAATGGTTTACTTGTTTATCCTGTGGTTGTTTTTTTAATAATCCTGAGAAGCAGGAAGATGTAAACTCCTGCCCTTTATGTAGAAGCACAAATTTTTCAAGTTGTAACCAATTGCCCGACAAACAAGAGGATACAAATCAGCATTGTAATGATATATGTATTTGTCCTCAGTGTGGATTTGAACAGGAACATCAACTTGGTAAACCATGCAATAGTGAAGTTTGCCCGCAATGCAAAACCACTTTGTGCAGAAAAGATAGCCCACATAATAAAAATTTTAAAACTCAATAAAATGAAAGTAGCAATTACAAGTACAGGAAACACCTTAGATAGCAATCTTGACCAGCGTTTTGGACGATGTGCATTTTTTGTTATCTACGACACAGAAACGAAAGGACTGGAATATATACCCAATCCAAACAAAGAAGTACAGGAAGGTGCTGGTCCTGCATCGGTACAATTAGTTGCTTCACGTAACGTAAAGAAAATAATCGCTGGTGAATTTGGAATTAAAATAAAATCCTTGCTCGATAGCTTGAAAATTCAAATGATTATTTTAAAAGAACCTGAAAAAACTATTCAGGATATTATTAACATATTAAACAATTAAAAAAATAATGTCATGCCAAACTTAAACGGAAATGGCCCAATGGGACAAGGTCCTTTAACAGGCCGCAGAATGGGGCGCTGTAATGCCTCGGGTGCAAACCAAAACAGTCAAAATTCAGAACAACCAAAAAATCCCGAACAAAATCTGCCTGTAAATAGTGCCGGTCGTGGTTTTGTCTTTGGTTGGTTTCGATGCGGTAGAGGTCGCGGACTGGGGCGACAAAATCGTAATCGTAACGGTTCCTGATTTATAGCGGGAAGCTATTTGATTTCTCGCTTTTACTATCAAAATTATTTTAACCTCTTTAAAAAATAAAATATGAAAATGCTCAAAGGTGCTTATACATTATTAATAACTCCTCTTAAAGAAGATGGGAATCTTGATGAGGATGGATTAAAATTACTTGTTGAACGACAGCTTGCTGCCGGAATTCATGGGATAGCTCCACTTGGCGTTACCGGTGAAAACACCCTATTAACCGACAAAGAAGAATTAAAGGTACTTGAAATTATTGTAAAAACGGCAAATGGAAAATGCAAGATAGTACCCGACACCTGTTCTTCCAGCTTGTGGCGTGCAAAAGAAAAGATAAAAGCTTTTTCCAATCTTGGTGCAGATTACATTTCTGTATTTTCTCCATATTTTGTATTACCAAAAACAGATGGTGTTATTCAATTCTACGAACAATTAGCTGATGCTTCACCTGTTCCTATATTATTACATAATTCAAAAGACAGGACAGGCGTGGAAATAGATGTTGACACATCAGCATTACTTGCCAAACATCCCAATATAGTTGGAATTAAGGATGGAAATAAAGGGCTCGACCATTTGGCAAAACTCATAAGTTTTACTAAAGATGATGATTTCTGCGTTTTTACCGGTAAAGACACTACTGCTTTTCCGCTTATGTGTTTTGGTGGTGCAGGTACGTTTACTGTAGTAGGTAATATTATACCTGAGATAATGAAAAATATGATAGACCTTGCTTTGGCAGGAAAACTAAAAGAAGCAGAAAAAATACATTTTGAATATTATCCTTTGTTTGAGGCTCTCCGTTGGGAAACTAATCCAATGGCTGCAAAAATGGCACTAAACCTTATGGAGTTTCCTGCAGGAGGTTTGCGATTGCCGCTTACTCAATTGAGTGATGAAAAAACTTCAAAGTTATTAGAACTACTTATGAAAAATAAACTGATTAAGAGTTAAGGTGAAAAATTAAATACTTTTAATAATAGATAATACAGATTATTTTTTTTTATTAATACTATCAATTAAATTATGAAAAAGAAAATTGCAATTCCTTTAGAAAACGGTCAACTATGCTCACACTTCGGGCATTGTGAACAGTTTGCCATTCTTGAAACAGAAAATGGAAAAATTGTTTCCGAAAATTTAATTACACCACCACCACATGAACCGGGCTTATTGCCTGCATGGATAGCTGAAAAAGGCGTTACAGATGTTATTGCAGGAGGCATGGGACAGCGAGCTATTGTTCTTTTTATTGAACAAAAAATTAATGTATTTGTGGGTGCGCCGGTAAAAAGCCCAAAAGAACTTGTTGCTGATTTTCTTAGCAATAAATTAGAAGTGGGGGCAAACTATTGTGATCATTAGAATTATGCAATATCAAAAGATAAACGTTGTGAAATTATAATGATGAAAATAGCCATTGCCAGCGGAAAAGGAGGAACAGGGAAAACCTTTATTGCGACCAATATCTTTTATTCATTACGCAAGAATAACCGGAGCGTAATGCTTGTGGATTGCGATGCCGAAGCCCCCAATGCAATAGCTTTTTTTGATGCTACTGAAGTAAACTCAGATGATATTTCTCAGCGAGTGCCTGTTATAAATTCAAATGTTTGTACTTTTTGTGGAAAATGCCACGACTGGTGCAATTACAATGCAATTTTTATCCTGCCACCATCTAAAATTATTCAGGTTATAGAGGATTTGTGTCATGGTTGCGGGGCTTGCGTTGTTGCTTGTGAATATAATGCGATATCAGAAAAATTATACCCACTTGGGAAAGTAAATACATATTCTTTACACGGTGAGTTGTCGTTGATTGAAGCCCGTATGAATATTGGCGTAATGTCTCCTGTTTCTGTTATCAAAGCAGCATTGAAAAAAATTGATACACAGGTTGATTTTATCATTTTGGATTCTCCTCCTGGTACATCATGTCCGTTTATTCAAACGGCAGCAGCCGCCGATTTTGTTATTTTAGTTACAGAGCCAACTCCTTTTGGTCTTAGCGACTTACAGCAAAGTGTAGAAACGCTTAAAATATTAAATAAACCTTTTGGTGTTATCGTAAATAAAGCTGGCATGGGTAACGGTGATGTTTATGTTTATCTCAAAAAAGAAAATATTCCGCTTTTACATGAAATCCCCTTTGATATAGAAATTGCTGAATTATATTCCGCCGGTAAAATTGTTGTTGAAACGAAGCAATATCTCGAAAAAGAATTTTATAATATGACTAAAAAAATTATACAACAATATGGAAATAGCGATAATCAGCGGTAAAGGAGGCACTGGTAAATCAATCATCAGCGCTGCATTTGCTACCCTGACCGAAAATGTAGTCCTTGCTGACTGTGATGTGGACGCAGCCAATTTGTATCTTCTTTTTAACCCTTCACATGATGAAGAAAAAGTTTATAATGGAGGTCATAAAGCTGTGATAGATTATAATAAGTGCAACGGATGTGGTCAATGTATCAACTTTTGTCGTTTTGATTCCATTACTAATTTGAACGACAAAATTATTATTTCCGAAACATCCTGCGATGGTTGTTTTTTATGTTCTCGTATCTGTCAGGAAAATGCAATAAACATGATTCAAAATGATAAAAGTCGTATGTTTTATGGAACTTTTCGTAATGGTAAAATGGTTTATGGTCGTCTTGCACCAGGTGAAGAAAACTCAGGTAAGTTAGTCAATATGGTTCGTGAAAAAGCAAAAGAAACAGCAAAAGAAAATCAAATAAAAACAATTATTCTTGATGGTCCGCCGGGTATTGGCTGCCCTGTTATTTCAACCATTACCGGTGTTGATAGAGTTGTAATTGTCACAGAACCTTCCATTTCCGGCTTTCATGATATGATACGTACTGTTGAAATAGTAAAAAAGTTTAATCTGAATCCGTGGTTAATTGTCAATAAGTTCAACCTGAACAATGAAATGAGCCTGCAGATTAAAAACTGGTGTAAAAAACATGAAATTTCTGTGGCTGGTTACTTGCCTTTTACTTCAAAAATTGTCAATGCCATGATTGAGCAGAAAAGTATAATAGAATATGACAAGAATTCAGAAATAAGCAAAACAATTAATTCAATTTATAATACGATTATCCATGAATAGTTTCTTTAAAATGTTGTAATGGAATAAAAAAAATCATTAACAATCAAAAAAAATGTTTAATGTTTGGGAAAAGAAAAAATAGGGACAATAATTATAACAAAGGATATAACAAAAAAAATCCATCAGGTCATTGTATTTGTCCTCAATGCAATTATTCTGTTTCCCATAATCGGGGTGTCCCTTGTTTTACATTAATATGCCCTACGTGCAAAGTGCCGCTTGTGAAGCAAAAGCGATTTGTTAATGATAACAATAAAAATGGTTCTGTGGAAAATACAATAATATCAGACCATCCAAAAGTTGATATTGAACTATGTATAGGTTGTTTAGCATGTATAAATGAATGTCTTATTGGGGCTATTATTTTTGAAGATGGTAAGGCTAAAATATTAAACGAAAAATGTATGAATTGTCGGGCGTGTGTTGATGCCTGCCCGGCAGAAGCCATTAATTAAAAATTAAATAAACAAATGAATTATTAATCTGATTTATATGAGTAGTCCTTTTGAAAAAATCCCGATTGAGGGAGTAAAAAATATTATCGTAATAGCTTCCGGCAAAGGAGGCGTTGGAAAATCAACTGTAGCAGCTAATTTGGCAATAGCATTGGCTCGTAATAATAAAAAAGTTGCCTTAGTGGATGCCGATATATACGGTCCATCCATTCCTAAAATGTTTGGAATTGAAGATTCCAAACCTGATATTACTACTATTGGCATTAAAGAATTGATGTTCCCTGTTGAAAAGTTCGGGGTTAAAATTATGTCAATCGGATTTTTTGTTGCACAAAATCAGGGTTTAATCTGGCGAGGTCCAATGGCTGCGAATGCAATTACTCAACTTTTTGAGAATACGCAATGGGGTGATATTGATTATATGATTATTGATTTTCCTCCTGGAACTGGCGATATTCAGCTTACTACTGTTCAAAAGCTAAAACTCTCCGGTGCAATCATTGTTACTACTCCTCAGGAAATAGCTTTGAATGATGCACGTAAAGCTGCTTCTATGTTTACTAATTCCGATTTAAAAGTACCCATACTTGGTATTATTGAAAATATGTCGTGGTTTACGCCAAACAAACATCCTGATGAACAATATTTTATTTTTGGTAAAAATGGCGGGCAAAAAATGGCATCTGAATATAAAACACTGTTGCTTGGTCAAATTCCTTTAGTTATGGAAGTTGGCGAAGCTGCTGAAAAAGGTAATAGTGTTTTTAGTCAAAGCAATAAAACTGTTATTAATGCTTTTGAGAAAATTGCAAATTACTTGCTTTCGGAAATAAATGTACGACACTGATAAAAATTTGAATAACGATGTTGTTAATATTATTTTTTCCCAAGTGATAAAAACAAATAAAATAAAACTACCAGTCATTGATATTTCAAAATGCAAGAAGTGCGACCAATGCTTAAACATTTGTCCGCATGAAGCAATTGTTAAAATATCGAGTACTGCTTGTGCTAAATGCATCAAATATTGTATTTCAATGAAAGTTCCATGTAATCCCGAAAACTATGTTTTTTGTTATGAGCAATGCGACACATGCGGTCTTTGTGTATCTGTTTGTAAAAATGGTGCCATATATTGGTATAAGTTAGTTCAATAATATAAAGTTGTTGTTGTTGTTTAATGGTTGATAATAAATAAATGAGTGCACTATTTGAAAAACTAAAAAAGGATATTCGTTACATCGAAGGTTTAAATGCCTGTTTTAATTGTGGTACATGTACTGCTATATGTCCGGCAGCCAGTGTAAGCGATTATGATCCGCGTATAGTAGTTAACATCGTGCAAAATGGTAATGAAACAGAACTCGAAAAATTATTAAAATCAGATACAATTTGGTTGTGTGGTGAATGTTTATCATGCAAAACCCGTTGTCCTCGTAATAATACGCCTGGTTATATTATTCAGGCATTACGGGCTTTGTCTATCGAAACAGGTTTTTTTACCGAAAGCATGCAAGGGCAAAAACAATTAGCTATAAAACGTACAGTAGGCGAACATATTCTTAAATATGGCTATTGCGTATATATTGATGAAATTGATACCGAAATGTATCCAGAACAAGGACCCGTTTGGGATTGGCTAAAACAAAACAAATCATCAATCTTAGAACGTTTGGGTACAAGCTATCAAAAAGAACAATCCGGTACTCTCAGGAAAATTCCGCAGGAATCGCTTGACGATTTGAAAAGGATATTTGATGAAACCGGTGCGACCCATCGTTTTGAACAAATAGAAAAATATTCTGAAAACAAAGCCAAAGAATTAGGTTTTGATTTTAGCGAAGGTAAAGATGATTATTTTAAATATTTATATAATAGTGACGTTTGATAAATGCATAAATTAAGAACTTATATTATTTCACTTTTCCTTCTTGGTGTTTTTTTAACACCTTCCGTTGTTTATACATTTCACCATCATAAACATACGCTTATCTGTTCTACAAAAAATGAAAAACATAATCAATCGCAACATGAAAAATGCCCGATATGTTCATTTCATTTTTCTATTTATACAAGTGAACAAAATAATTTCCAAAGTATTATAAGTGTATTCTACAATAAAATTATTTACAAATTTTATTCTGCAAATTTTATAAAATCAAATTGTTTTTCATTTTTATTACGTGGGCCTCCCATTTGTAGAAGCTGGTATATGCTTCTAATCTGGCAAAAGGTAAAATTTATTGTTTAATCTTTTAATCGTAATAAAAATGAAAAAGATATTATTTGTATGCGTTATATTATTCATTAACCATATCACATTCGCCCAAAATTCAATTAGCGGTAAAGTAACAGACCAAAAAAACGGTTTGTTGGCAGGGGCAACTGTCTTTTTACCCGAACTCAACAAAGGCACGGTTACCAATCAGGATGGTAGATATGTTTTAAAAGATTTACCAAATGGAAAAATAAAAATCCAATTTTCTTTTATAGGTTACAACAATGTAATAGAAACCGTTTTTCTCAATGATTCAGTAATAGTGCTAAATATTTTGTTAAAAGAAACTCCTATTGAGACAGAAGAAATTGTAATATCAGGTGGCTATAATTCTACTCAACACGAAAATGCAGTCAAAATAGACATTATTAAACTTGATAATAATATTAACCTTTCCACTCCAAATTTTACAGAAATCCTTACAAAGGTTCCCGGTATTGACATGATATCAAAAGGCAGTGGTATTTCAAAACCGGTAATCAGAGGGCTTGCAATGGATAATGTTTTAACCCTGAATAATGGTGTCAGAAATGAAAATTACCAGTACTCAGATCATCATCCATTAGGGATTAGTGAGTTCGGTATCGAAAATGTTGAAATTATAAAAGGACCAGCGTCCCTTTTGTATGGTTCGGACGCTATTGGGGGTGTGGTAAATTTTATTAAAGAAAAACCTGCACTAGCCGGTAAAATTGTTGGTGATTATAATTGTCAGCTTTTTTCAAATACGTTGGGAATAACAAATAATATAGGCATTAAGGGTGCATCAAAAAAACTTTTCGGAGGAATTCGCTTTGGTCAAAAATCAAATTCCGACTTTTTGCAGGGTAAAGGCGTTTACGTTCCCAATTCACGATTTAATGAAATATCATTTAAAGCATTCAGCGGTTATACAAACAAAATTGGAGTTTTTAAATTATTTTACGATTACAACCAGCAAAAACTTGGATTGACAGAAGATGAAGCCATAAAAGAAATAACATCAAGAGGCAGAGAAAATGAAATATGGTATCAGCAATTTAACAATCACTTATTGTCATCACAAAACAAAATATTTTTAAATAAATATAAACTTGAATTTAATACCGCATGGCAAACTAACGATTTAATTCATTTTGCAGGCATTGACACGACTGAAATAGCAATGAATCTTTCCACACTCACTTATGAAACCAAACTATATCTGCCATCATCTGAAAAATCAGAATATATTATCGGTGTTCAGGGTTTAAATCAAATAAATAAAAATTTTAATAATGCAGAAGTCGTTCTGTTACCCGATGCCAGCATTGATAATTATTCAGCGTTTGGGTTACTTCAATATACTTTTTTTAAAAAACTTAAACTGCAAACAGGTATCCGTTATGACTACAAAATGATTTCAACGCAAGCAGTCGGCAACCCTTCAAATTATAATTATCGTGAACCATTAAACAAAAACTATGGTAGTTTTAGCGGTTCATTTGGAACAACCTTTAATCAAACTGAAAAACTTTTATTCCGTGCAAATTTCGCAGCAGCATACCGCACACCGAATTTGGCTGAGTTAACATCAAACGGAAAACATGAACTCCGCTATGAATTAGGAAATAAATCCCTGGTTCCGCAAAATGCTTATGAAACTGACATAAGCTCTCATTTTCATACTGATAATTTTACTTTCGACATTGCCGGTTTTTATAATATCATTAATCATTACATTTTCATTTCTCCCACTAACGATACAACTACTATGGGTGACCATATTTTTAAATATACACAGTCAAATGCTGTATTATTTGGAGGAGAAGCAGGAATACATTTACATCCTCCAAAAATGAAGTGGCTGCATTTTGAATCTACTTTTTCAACAGTTATCGGTAAACAACAAAATGATGATTATTTACCTTTTATTCCTGCAAACAAATTGAATATTGAAATTATGGCTGAAAAAGAAAAAGTCGGTTTTCTGCATGATGTATTTATAAAAGTAAATTCATTATCGGCTTTTAAACAAAATCTTCCATCACCGGAAGAAGAAACAACTCAGGGATATTCATTGTTTGACTTTGGTGTTGGCGCCAGTATAAAAACAGGCAATCAACTTTTATCAATAGCAATCGGTGTAAATAATGTTTTTGATAAAAAGTACATTGATCATCTGTCAACATTAAAAGAGGTAGGTTTCTTTAATCCCGGTAGAAATATTTATTTGAATTTAAAAATACCATTTGGAATAAAGTAATTGTTATTATAAAAATAAAAATTTATGACAGGACAAATTCACATTTATACAGGAGAAGGCAAAGGTAAAACAACTGCTGCCATCGGGCTTGCCATAAGAGCTTACGGGACAGGCATGAAAATTTATATAGCTCAATTTGTAAAAGGGATGGAATATAATGAGCTTAAAGTATTAGAAAAACTCAAAGACGGTATCGAATATGAAATGTTTGGTAAAGCTTGCCTGTTAGATCGAAAACCAAGTGATGAAGATATACAACTGGCAAAAAATGGTTATAACAAAATAAAGGAATTGTTTAAATCAGGCTGTAAATACGATATGGTTATTCTTGATGAATTTAATATTGCAATTCACTTTAACCTAATAACGATAGAAGAAGCATTAAGCCTCATAGAATTAAAACCTAAAAATGTAGAACTAATAATAACAGGCAGAAATGCTCCATTTGAATTGGTAAAATGTGCCGACCTTGTAACAGAAATGCTGAATATTAAACATTATTATGCCTCGAAAAAAATTGAAGCCAGAAAAGGTATTGAGTTTTAAATTTTTGGCTAAATGAAAATATCATTATGAAAAGTGAAAAAAATAAAAACTGGGAAACGTATCAGAAACAAATAGCCGATGATCGCTATTACTTTGCACGAAGCTGCATACGTCAGAATTTTTTCCCTGCTGCCGAAGATTTGTTTCTTAAAATACTCCGTATAGAACTGAATAAAGATATTTTTGACGATGCCCGACAAACCACATGTACAGGTATAGCTTATCACTCGGGCATTATTCCTTTTGAAACAACGATGACCGTTGTTGCCCGTCAGTTTGCCCTGATGAATGAAGCAGGTTACGAAAATTTTGTGTGTTCCTGTGTTACCTCTTTTGGAATTTACAGTGAAGTACTTGAAACATGGAAACACTATCCTGAAACAGAAAAGCAAACACGGGAATCGCTAAAGCGTGCTACAGGTATGACATTCGAAATACCGAAAAACCTTGTTCATACAAGCGATATTATTTACAAATTTCGCAAAGAAATAGCAGCCAAAACAAAATACAGTTTAATTAATCATAAAACGAATGAGCCTTTTAAAATAGTAGATCATGTGGGCTGTCATTATGCCAAAATATTTCCTGAAAAAGGAATTGGCGGAGCGGAATATCCTTATGTTTTAGCTGGTTTAATTGACGAATGGGGGGGCGAACAGGTTGATTATCCTGAACGGCGGCATTGCTGTGGTTTCGGTTTCAGGCAGTATCTTTTAAAATCAAACAGGGGTTATTCTGTAAGTAATTCAAAAAAGAAATTCGATTCTATGCAGCCATACAAACCCGATATGATTATTGCAAATTGTCCTGGCTGTACTTTCTTTCTCGACCGTTGGCAATATGTAATTGCTGAAATGGAAGGTATAACATATAGTGAAAATGGTTATAGCATTCCAGTTCTTACTTATGAAGAGCTTGCAGGTTTGTTGTTGGGTTATAATCCTTGGGATATAGGTCTTCAACTTCATCAGGTATCAATAGAACCATTACTTGACAAGCTTGGGATTGAATACAATCATGAAGATAAATATAAAGATAAAAATGGAGTAAATATAGGAACACATTAAAAGGCGAAAGTTTTTAAAGTTAATTAATTTTTATTTTTAAAATATAATGACATGGAAACAATTGAAGCAATTTTGAATCGTCGTAGCATCCGGAAATATGAAATGCGTCCTGTAGAAGAAGAAAAGGTGCAGTTATTATTAAAAGCTGCTATGTATGCACCTTCTGCGCAAAATACACAGCCGTGGCAGTTTGTTGTTGTAACGGAAAGAGAAATATTAAATGCTTTTATGAAGGTACATCCGTATTCGAGAATGCTTGCTGAAGCCCCGCTTGCTATACTTGTATGTGCTGATAAAACATTGGAAAAAAACGAAGGCTATCTCAATACCAACTGCTCTGCTGCCACACAGAACATTCTCCTTTCCGCATACGCACTTGAATTAGGGAGTGTTTGGCTTGGCATATATTCACGTGAAGAAAGAATGAAGGATATATCAAAGATAATAGGACTTCCTGAGCATATTATTCCTATTTCGCTGATAGCAATAGGTTATCCTGCAGAAAAGAAAGAATATCCAAATAGATTTTTACCACAACGCATCCATTATAACAAGTGGTGATTTTTATATAAGGATGTCACTAAAAACTATTTAAAGGTTTATCTTTTAAATAACGCAATACTAATAATCTTCTTAATTAAAAAATTATATGGAACTGAATTTTAAAGACAAATCAAAACTCAATCTAAGCATAGATATAACCATGCTTTTATTGATTATGCCCATAGCTGGTATTGGTTTCCTGATTAAGTATGTTTTAATTCCGGGTGTTCAAAGAAACATACTCTATGGCAATAATGTAGATTTAGAGTTTTGGGGGCTTACCCGTCATCAGTGGGGAATAATACACCTAACACTATGTATTATTTTTTTGGGTTTGTTAATCTTGCATATTATTTTTCACTGGAAAATGATTGTTTGCATATTGCAGCGAATGATACCTGACAAAAGCTTACGAATTGCAGTTGCCTCACTGATTACGACAATTAGTTTATTAACGATTTCTTTCCCCTTATTTGTAAAACCTATAATTGTTGAGAGAGAACCTTTGCATAAAAACAGGCATGATAGAAATAACAATGCTTATTCAGGATTTCCCGAAACTCAAAGCCAAGAAAAATACATTGATACAGTTGTAACAAATAATAATAATCGTAATAGGCAAAATTATCATTCAGTTAACGATGAATACGAAGTGTACGGCAGCCAAACCTTGCAATTTGTGGCAGATAAATATAACGTTCCTGCTAACAAAATTGCAGCAGACCTTAAAATACCGGAGACACTCACAGGAGAAAAATTGGGACGTTTGAAAAAAAAATATTCATTTACTATGGACGATATTAAAAATAGTATTTCTAATTATAAAAAAGGAACGAAATGAGACCACATCAAATGATTATAAAAGTTATATATGCCGATACTGATCAGATGGGTTTCATGCACCATTCAAACTATCTGAAATATTACGAAATGGCACGATGGGAATTATTCAGAAAAATCGGAATACCTTACAAAGAGATTGAAGAAAAAGGCACAATATTTCCAGTTATTGACATGAAAATTTCATACCTGAAACCAGCCTATTATGATGATAAAATAATGATTCAAACATTAATTGTGAAAGCTACAGGAGCAAGAATACTTTTTAATTGCAAAATGTATAATCAAAATGAAATACTTATTAATGAAGCTACTATTGCAATTGCAAGCGTCCGGAAATCCAATAACAAACCTGTTCTTCTTCCTCCTGAAATCAAATATTCAATTGATACCTTTTTAAAAAAACAATTAGTGTATGAATAGTTTTTTATTTAATGGCATCGGCTATGTATGTTCGCCTTATTTAAAACCTGAGGGAACGCCAATTCAGCCGGTAAAAGATTCTTTAGTACAAGCACATATTATCATTTATGATGAATTTATTGCTGGATTGAAAGATATAGCTGGGTTTTCTCATTTGATAATTTTAAGTTTCTTACACAAAACTATTAAACCCTCTTTGCATGTTACTCCTTTTCTGGATACAGTTCCAAGGGGCATTTTTGCCACACGTGCTCCGGCAAGACCAAATCCAATCGGAATATCAGTTGTTAAATTAATAGTTGTTAAAGAAAACTTATTAATTATTGAAGAATTTGATTTAATTGATGGAACACCAGTACTTGATATAAAACCCTTTATTCCCGATTTTGACCATAGGGACAATGTAACTGTTGGCTGGTATGCAAATAAAAAAAACGGCTTCCAATCATTTAAGGATGATGGTCGCTTTTCAGGATAATTATAATTAATCTCACTAATATTAACTAAAAAAACAAATTTATTATGGATACAAAAAATGCAGGTTTTAACACTAAATTAATTCATGCCGGAGAAATTAACGATCAATTCGGTTCGGCAACTGTTCCTATTTATCAAACATCTACATTTGGTTTTGAAAGTGCTGAAGAAGCTGCCAAATGTTTTGCGGGTGAAAGTGACGGATACATATATACACGTATCGGAAACCCAACAATCAATGCACTGGAACGACAAATTGCCACCCTCGAAAACGGCTATGGTGCAATTGCCGTTAGTTCAGGAATGGCAGCAGTTACAACAATTTATCTTGCTCTTTTGAGCTACGGCGACCATATTGTAAGTACAGATGCCATTTATGGTCCCTCTCGTGGTGTAATGGAAAAACAATTTATCAGGTTTGGTTTTCAATCTACTTACATTAACACCACCAATATTGAAAACATCGAAAAAGCCATTCGTCCCAATACAAAAGTTATATATATTGAAACACCTTCAAATCCTACAATGGATATTGCCGACCTTAAAGCTGTTGCGGAAATAGCTCGCAAACAGGGCTGTTTATTGGTTGTTGATAATACTTTTTGTAGTCCTTATTTGCAAAATCCATTAGATTTAGGGGCTGATATTGTTTTCCATTCAATGACTAAATTTATTAATGGTCATGCTGACATTGTCGCTGGAATTATCATTTCAAAAGAAAAATGCCTTTACGATAAACTTCGAACAATGATGATAAATTTAGGCTGCAATATGGATCCTCATCAGGCTTATATGGTACTTCGTGGATTGAAAACTTTGAGTATTAGAATTGACAGAGCTACTGAAAATGCTGAAAAAGTAGCTGTTTTTTTGGAAAATCACCCAAAAGTTGCATGGATAAAATATCCAGGCTTAAAATCACATCCGCAATATGAACTTGGAAAACAGCAAATGAAATTGTCAGGATCAATGATAAGTTTTGGTCTGCAAGGAGGCTATGAAGCAGCAAAAATATTAATGAACAATGTACATTTGGCTATGTTGGCTGTTTCACTTGGAGGTATTGAAACTTTAATTCAACATCCAGCATCAATGACACATGCGAAAGTATCGAAAGAAGACAAGCAAAAATCGGGTATTACTGACGATTTAATTCGTTTGTCAGTTGGGATTGAAGATGTTGACGATATTATAAGTGACCTGAAAAATGCTTTAGAAAAAGTATAGCTGCAAATAATTATTTTATTCTCATACTTATTTTTCTCAAATGACTGTAAACAAAAAAGACATACTCATACTTGGTTTGGGCAGCGATATTCTTATGGACGATGGTATAGGAACAAAATTAATGTGGCATCTTGAAAAAACACTACACGATACACGTATAAAGTTTGAAACTAATTTAGTCGGTGGTATGGACATTATAGAGTTGATTCGTGATTATGAAAAAGTAATTATTCTTGATGCGATAAAAACACCTGACGGGATACCCGGTACAATATATTTATTCAATAAGGACAATTTCAGGGAAACGCTTCACCTGTCTGTTGTGCATGACATAACATTTCTTACTGCTCTTAAAATGGCTGAAACACTTTGTATTAATATTACTGATAAAATAGCCATCTTTGCGATAGAAGTTGAAGAATATTTAACGCTCGGCGATCAATTTTCACATCAGGTTCAGGCAAAATATGAAGAAATTAAAAAAGAAGTTGAAGCCATGGTAAAAAAGATTACACAACAGCGATAAGCGATAAAGAAATATTATTTAGAATAATTGTAAATTAATTATATTTGTAAAAAATATTACTGTTGAATTTGAAACACTGGTTAAATAAAAAAATGCGATACTTCCTATTATTACTCTTTTTAGGGTATTACGGGAGTATTACTTTATTTACTCACACCCATATTTTAAGTGGTGGAACCATTGTACACTCACATCCGTTCAGTTCAGGTACTGGAAAAAATCCCATAAACCATCAGCATACAACAAATGGCTATGTTCTTATTCAATTATTATCTACTTTTTTAACTACTGTTTCATTTTTTGCTTTTTCATTTGAAGCTCATAAAGCAGTTTTAAAAAAATATATTATTCAAAAGAATGAAGAGAATTTCTCGAATCTTTCCTTTTTATGCTCTAATGGATTACGAGCTCCCCCTTTTAAATACACTTACTAATAGATAAAACTTGATTTTATCTGAATTTTTTAATACTGTTTGCAATCAATAATTTGATTGCAAACAGATAATTGTGTATTTAAAAATCTTAAACATGAATAAATTTATACTGATTTGTATTGTTGCCTCAATCATTGTGGCATGTAATCATAACAACGAAACAAAAGAAACAGGCGACTATAATGTAAATAAAGATACTATTACCATTGTTGGTAGTTCGCCAATACTTAAAAAACTCGTAAGTCAAAAAGTAAGCACAAGATTGTATTTATTTGAACTGACTACTTCGGGCACAGTAAAAGCAATTCCTAATAATTATGCATTAGTTGCTGCTCCATTTGCAGGGCGAATAACAAAGTCTTATGTTCGCCTCGGACAAGAAGTAAATGCAGGCGCTCCAATTTTTGAAATCAGCTCCCCTTCTTATTATGAAACAGGAAAAGCATATTATCAGACAAAAGAAGAAATGGATTTAGCTTATAAAAATCTTAAAAGACAAAAAGATTTACTAAATAAAGGTGTTGGAGTACAAAAGGATTTAGAAGAAGCAGAAGTTAATTATACTCTCAAAAAGAAAGATTTTGAAAACGCTTATGCCAGTCTTAAAGTTTTTCAGGTTGATACATCTGAATTAATATTAGGACAACCCTTGATAGTACGTTCTCCAATAAAAGGAACAATAGTCGAAAATAATATTGTAATCGGACAATACATAAAGGAAGATTCTGACCCTATTGCCACAGTAGCAGAGCTAAGTAAAATATGGGTTGCAGGGCAGGTAAAAGAAAAAGATATACGCTATATCAACGATACCGCAGAAGTAGAAATAAAGCTAATTTCTTTCCCCGAAAAAGTTATCAAAGGCCAAATATATCACATCAATTCACTTATAGATGAAGATACAAGATCCGTGCAAGTACTTATTGAATGTGATAATAAAGATAAAATAATGAAACCGGGAATGTACGTTACAGCAAAATTTACACATAATATTGAAAATTCGATTGTTGTTCCATCTAAAGCAGTCTTTCAAATGGATGATGCCAGTTATGTTTTTATTTATATTGGTAAAAACAAGTATCTGAAACGGAAAATAGAAACATTAACCGAAGAAAAGGATAGTGTAATAGTCAAATCCGGACTGAAAGCGGGTGATGAGATAATTGTAAATGGTGGGTTTTATTTACTTGAAGAAAAATAAACAGCTATGAAAAAAATTATTAGCATATCGGTACTGAACCGATGGATAATGGTAGCCTTGTTTATTTTATTAGGCTTCTTTGGATATTACTCATGGAAACAACTTGCCATTGATGCTTATCCCGACATTGCAGATGTAACAGTACAGGTAATTACGCAAGTCCCGGGCTTAGCTGCTGAAGAAGTTGAACAACAAATTGCTATCCCTATTGAGCGGGCTCTTAATGGAATGCCCGGTTTGGTAACAATGCGAAGTAGAAATACTTTTGGAATATCATCAATATTGCTTGTTTTTGAAGATGGGGTTGACGACTATTGGGCAAGGCAACGTGTGCAGGAGCGATTAACAGATGTTGAACTTCCGTTTGGTGCAAGCCCAGGTTTGAATCCGCTAACTTCACCGACCGGCGAAATTTACCGTTATATTATAGAAAGCAAAAACCACGACTTACGAGAGCTTACCGATTTAAACAAATGGCTTATTATACCAAGTTTGAAACAAGTTACCGGAGTTGCAGATGTAAGTAATTTTGGAGGAATTACAACTCAGTTTCAGATTGAACTTAATCCTGTTAAGTTGGAACAATATAATTTGTCGCTCACTGATGTAACCGACAAAATAGAAAAGAATAATGCAAATGCCGGCGGGAGTATGCTTGACCGTGGGGAATTGAGTTATGTAATTAGAGGAATTGGACTTGTAAAAGATTTAACCGATTTAGGTAAGATTGTCGTAAAAACAGAAAAAGGAGTGCCTGTCTATTTAAACGATCTAGGTACGCTAAAATTTGGCACTCTTGAACGTAAGGGAGTTATCGGATATACTGATAAAAAACGTGATTATCCTGAAAGCGTTGAGGGTATTGTTCAGTTACTGAGAGGACAAAATCCTTCGACTGTTTTAGAAGGCATACATAAAAAAGTGGATGAGTTAAATAACACAGTTCTTCCTAAGGGTGTTGTAATTCATTCATTTATGGACAGGACTAATTTAGTGGATACGACTCTCAATACAGTTTCGCATACTTTACTTTTTGGAATGTTATTAGTCCTTTTCATTCTGATACTATTTTTGGGAAGTTGGCGGGGTGCATTAATTGTGGCTATTACTATCCCGTTATCTCTGCTGATTTCCTTTATACTGATGCACCTTACTAATATTCCTGCAAACCTGCTCTCACTCGGAGCAATTGACTTCGGAATTATTATTGAAGGAGCCATTATAACAATGGAAACAATTTTGAAAAAGCGTGAGGACCACCCTGATTTAATGCTCGAAAAAAAATCAATAATTGAAAGAGTTGGGGAAGTAGCAAAACCGGTATTTTTCTCAACAATAATTATTATCACAGCTTATCTTCCCCTTTTTGCATTTGAACGAATCGAAAGAAAACTCTTTACTCCTATGGCGTTCACATTAGGGTTCGCTTTGATTGGAGCTTTACTTGTTGCGTTATTATTAATACCCGGCTTGACTTATGTTACTTATCGCAAACCGCAAAAGACTTATAAAAACAGGTGGCTCGAATGGCTTACTGCTAAGTTTGTAACACACACTCAATGGATATTAAATAAACCTAAATCTGTTTTTTTACCATTGATATTTGTTATTGTTACTTCAGTTATATTATCTATTACTGTGGGAAAAGATTTTCTGCCCAATTTAGACGAAGGCTCACTTTGGCTTCAGGTACAATTGCCCCCTGGTATCACTTTGGAAAAAGCTAAAGAGATGAACGACACATTAAGAAAACATATTATCAAATATGATGAAGTAACTTATGTAATGACTCAAACGGGCAGGGATGATGCCGGTACTGAGCCATTTTCTAAATCACATGTTGAGTGTTCAATTGGTTTGAAGCCTTATAGCGAATGGGAAAAAGGCAGAACCAAATCCGATCTGATTGATGAATTAGCACAAGATATTGAAAAAATGCCAGGTTATACCGTAGGATTTTCGCAACCTATTATTGATATGGTTATGGATCAAATGGCTGGTTCTCACAGCGATTTAGCCGTGAAAATTTTTGGAAGTGATATAAAAGAAACCCGCCGGATTACCGAAGATGTTTTACGAACAATAAAAACAATTTCCGGTGCTGAAGATTTAATTATTGATCAAGAACCACCATCTCCGCAATTAGTTATTAATGCCAACAGAGACAAAATAGCTATGTATGGTTTAAATGTTTCGGATGTTGCTGAACTTATAGAGGTTGCAATTGGTGGAAAAGCAATATCTCAAATCTTTATAGATAACAAGGTCTATGATATAACTTGTCGTTATGATGAAGAAAGTCGTAACACACCCGAAAAAATTGGCAACTTAATGCTGACCTCATCTACCGGAGCTAAAATTCCTTTGTCGCAGGTTGCCGAAGTAAATTTAACCACAGGTGCAAGCACAATAGCACGTGAAATGAATAAAAGATATATCGCTGTTAGCGTTAATCTAAGAGGAAAAGACCTCACGTCGTTTCTAAATGAAGCAAAAAAGAAAATAGAAAATGAAGTAAAATATGATCATGAAAAATATAGTATCGAATGGGGTGGGCAATTCGAAAATCAAAATCGGGCATATTCCCGTTTGGCTTTAATAATCCCATTAGCATTAGCAATCATGTTTCTATTACTATTCGGAGCTTTTGGTAAATTAAGACAAGCTGCTGTGCTTATGGGTATAATTCCTTTGGCATTGTTTGGCGGTATGATTGCCTTGAATGTAAGAGGAATGACTTTGAATGTGTCTTCGGCAGTAGGTTTTATCGCTCTGTTTGGTGTTTCCATACAAAACGGAGTGATTATTTTTTCACGAATTAACAGCTTGCGAAAACACGGAATGATTTTAAAAGAAGCAGTTACAGCGGGAACTCGTCATTGTTTCAGACCTGTAATTATGACAGCTACGGTGGCAATAGTTGGATTGTTTCCCGCATCAATTTCAACAAATATAGGCTCGGATGTTCAGCGACCACTTGCTACAGTAATTGTGTATGGGTTGCTTTTTGCAACTATTATTACCCTTTATGTATTACCGGCTATTTATTATATGATAGAAAAACGATGGGAAAAGGAGGAACAAAAGCATGTTTAAAAATAAAAATATTTTAGTAATGAAAAGAATCGGACTAAGTTTGATTATTCTTTTTACCTTATCAAATTACGCATTTTCACAAATGGATTCTTCGTTTAATCGCATTAACTTATGTTATAATGATTACTTAAAAATGGTTGTAAGCGGTAATCTTGAATATACAGCCGAAAAATATAATGTGAACATTGCAGATGCAAAAATTCAAGTGGCAAAAGTATTTCAAAATCCATTTTTAGCTATAGATTGGTCAGGAAACAAAGAAGATAATTCTATCAACGGCTATTCCTTTTCAGCCGAAATTTCAAAGACTATAGAATTAGGTCAAAAGCGCAAGGCTCGAATCAATCTTGCAAATAGTGAGAGTTTACTGGCAAATGCATTGCTTGAGGATTATTTGCGAAATTTAATTGCTGATGCAACTCTTGATTATTTAGATGCTTTGAAACAAAACTATTTATTTGAAGTAATGCTAAATTCTTATCAGATGATGAAAGACTTATCTGATGCTGATAGTATCAGGTTAAGTCTTGGCAGTATAAAAGCAATTGATGCAACACAGAGTAAGATTGAAGCAGGAGTATTACTTAATGATCTCTTTCAAATTGATGCGGACAGGAAAAATTCATTTCTTACTCTATCAACCAAAACAAGTATATATCAAAAAGATACTATATTTTTCCCTGTTGGCAAATTCGATAAGGTTGAAAAAGTTTTTGTACTTAATGAATTATTGACGACTGCTTTAAATAGCAGGGCTGATTTACTGGCTGCAAAAAGCAATTTGACTTATAACCAAAGTTTTTTAACTTTAACAAAGAGAGAAAGAATACCAGACATTGATTTTAAAGTTGGTTCAAGTAATGCGTATTTGAATACAGGTATATTTTCACCTGCTGCAACTGAAGTATATGCGGGCATAGCTATTCCCTTAAAATTCTCTAATCTTAATAAAGGAGAAATAAAAATTGCTCAATTTCAAATAGAACAAGCGGAATTACTATATAAACAGATAGAAATAAAAATTCAAAATGAAGTTGTGCAAGCATATAATCAATATATGTCGTTGTGCAAGCAGGTTGAGAATTATAATCAGGGACTTTTAGAGCAGTCAAAAATAGTATTAAACGGAAAAGTATATAGCTATTCACGTGGCGAAACTTCATTACTTGAAGTTCTAAATGCACAAAGAACTTACAATGATTTGCAAACTTCTTATTACGAAACATTGTATAATTGTTATGCTGCACTGGTTGAACTTGAAAAAGCCGTTGGAATTTGGGATATCGAGTTATAGAAAATTGCCTTGAATAAATTTATAAAGAATTTACTATGACAATTTTTGAAGCATTTTTAATTCCTTACGTTTTATAATTGTAGTTCTTTGACTTTTAAACTTTTTAAATACTTAATTTACACGCTAAATTTAATTAATACATCCTAACTATATGAAGAAAATTATCTTGTTTACTTGCCTTGTGCTTTATACATTCATCTCATGGTCGCAAACACAAAAAATTATCACTTACTTTAACCGACCAGTAAATAATACCGTTTCCTCTGGAATAAACGCAATTTATCTAAATAAACTGTTTGATGATACCTTAATTGCATACATTAACAGAGCCAAATATACACTCGATATTGTAGTATATAGTTTTAATGAAACTTCAAGTATCTCAAGCATTTTCGAAGCAATAAACAATGCCTATTCACGAGGGGTAGCTATCCGTTGGATATACGATGGTAGCAGTTCTAACCCTTCTATATCTACACTCAATAGCAATATTCATACATTAGCAAGCCCCACATCAATGCAATACGGAATAATGCATAACAAGTTTATGATCATTGATGCAAACTCTGCCAATACAAGCGAACCTACTGTATGGACTGGCTCTACCAATTGGACATCTACACAAATTAATACCGATGCAAATAATGTTATTATCATTCAAGACAAGGAGGTTGCACTTGCCTACACAACTGAATTTAACGAAATGTGGGGCAGCACCGGCATAGTGCCCGATAGCATAAACTCTAAATTCGGTCCTTTCAAAACAGATAACACGCCCCATTCTTTTGATGTTGATGGCACTATAGTAGAAGTTTATTTCAGCCCTACTGATGGAACAAATTCAAAACTCCAGCACGCCATTGCAAGTGCAAATACTGATTTGTATTTTGGTATTTATTCATTCACGGTAGAAGCAGATGCCGACACTATTGTTAACAGAATTGAGCATAATGTTTACGCTGCAGGGATAATTGATCCAACCAGCCAGTCATATCCGCCCTATGCTTCGCTGAGTCCTGTAATGGGTGATAATCTTATTAAAGATAACATAAACGGGCTCTATCATAACAAAATGCTCATTGTTGACCCGTCTGAACCTAATTCCGATCCTTTAGTATTTACCGGCTCACACAACTGGTCAGCGTCTGCTGAAACAAAGAATGATGAGAATACCGTGATAATTCACAATGCAACCATTGCTAATATTTATTATCAATCGTTTTATCAGAATTTTACCGATGAAGGTGGTACCCTTATTAATCAATCAGGTATCGCTCCCATTTCCATACCTCCGGCTATAGCTGTTTACCCTAATCCTTGCAACGAATTTACAAGCATTAAAATAAGTGATCCGTCTTTATTCAATAAAACTAAAATAATCATGTTTGATATAATCGGAAAAAAAATGTATCCGTATATTTCTAAGAATTACAATTCATTTGTGATTGACACAAGGCAACAGCCCGAAGGCTTGTACTTCTTACAAATTAATACATTCAACACTATTGAGATAAAAAAACTGCAAGTTATTAAATGGAATTAATCTATTTAGTAATATTTTTGCCATTCATAAGCACTAATAAATGTTTTTTTTCAAAAACAAAACATATCAAAAAAAACTCCTGAATAAATTGGATGCTCTGTTGACTCATAAGTTCATAGGAGTTGTAATATTTTTAATTGTGATTTGGATTATATTTCAGGCTACATTCGGGTTAGGGTACTATCCGATGCTTTGGATTGAAAAACTTTTTTTTATTTCCGAAAAGGCAGTAGCCGATTATTTACCGGAAAGCATCATTAAAAGTCTTCTCCTTTTTGGTATTTTGAAAGGAGTTGGCGGGGTGGTAATATTTCTTCCTAATATAGTAATTCTGTTTTTATTACTTTCATTGATGGAGGAAACAGGTTATATGGCAAGGGTTACATTGGTAATGGATAAAATAATGAAACGTATCGGTTTAAGCGGGAAATCATTTATTTCTTTGATTATGGGGTTTGGGTGTAATGTTCCTGCTATAATGGCGGCTCAAAGCATTAAAAATAAAAATTCCCGTTTAATCACCATATTAATAAATCCTCTGATGTCGTGCGGAGCAAGATTTACCGTTTATATTCTGTTTATTTCCGCATTCTTCCCTGATAATTCCGGAACCGTTCTATTTTTTCTTTATTTATTTTCGATCATCATCGCTACTGTACTTGCACTGATATTGAAAAAGTTTGTATTTAAAAAGGCTTCTGAAACCTATAATGAAGATTTACCTCTTTTACAATTACCTTCTGTAAAAAGAATTATCCAAAGTATTTGGTATCATTCGTTTTTATTTTTAAAGAAAATAACCGGTGCTATTCTGATAGCTTCTGTGGTAATATGGCTACTGACGTATTTACCCAATAGAGATTCAAAAAATTTAGATATAGAACATTCATATATTGGAATGCTTGGAAAATTCATCGAACCTGTTATTACTCCATTAGGTTTTGACTGGCGAATGGGAATAAGTATTATTACGGGAATAGCAGCAAAAGAAACCATTACAGGAACACTTAACGAATTGTATCAAAATACAGCAAATCATGAACATGACAAAGCGAGTTTGATAAAAAACTTGAAATCACAAGCCTATACAACGGGCGAAAAGAAAGGACAAATTATTTTTACCCCTTTAGTTGCATTATCGTTTATGTTTTTCGTTTCACTATATACACCTTGTGTTGCAACAATTATTTCAATTAAAAAAACGACCAACAGCCGTAAATGGACATTTTTTGTAATTGTATATACAACATTGTTAGCATGGCTTGTTTCATTCGCCATATATAATATTGGCTCATTAATCGTTTAAAATACAATAAAAAAAACAAATATAAAAGGAAAATTAATTATGAAAATTGCAGTACCTGTTACAAAAAGTAACCAAATTGATGACCATTTTGGTCATTGTGAATTTTACGGAGTTTACACTATTTCCGAAAAAAACGAAATAGTTGATGTCCAAACAATCAAATCAGAGCAAGGTTGTGGT
>Ga0247841_10002586_pt1 | contig 35676 bp, 31 predicted proteins | sample LaCruzMarch2015__2_FD_192410 | JGI IMG/M metagenome (GOLD analysis project Ga0247841, IMG submission 192410) | Freshwater microbial communities from meromictic Lake La Cruz, Castile-La Mancha, Spain - LaCruzMarch2015_18m | ecosystem: Environmental > Aquatic > Freshwater > Lake | place: Spain... | reverse complement strand
GAATTTTAGTTGACCGGTATAGAAAGGATGACATTTGCTACAAACTTCAACGTCAATTTTTTCCAGAGTTGACCCAGTGGTAAATTTGTTACCACAGATGCAGTTAACTTCGGCTTTATCAAAATATTGTGGATGAATTCCTTGTTTCATAGGGGATATTATAACATTTTAATTAAGTTTTTTGAATCGATGGTTTGTTGCTCTTTGGTGCGGAGGTTTTTGAGGGTGATTTTGCCATCTTTAGCTTCATTTTCGCCGATAATAGCGATGAATTCTATGCCTAAGCTGTCGGCGTAGGTAATTTGTTTGCCTAATTTGTCAGGGGAGAAGTAATATGTGGATGAAATATTGTTATTTCTTAGTAATTTTAATAGTTCTAGTTCTTTGTCAGTTTCACCAAAATTTGCAACCATGATTTTGGTATTTGTTTTTGAAATATTTGGTATTAAATTTAGTTCCAAAATACAGTCGACAATTCTGTCTAGTCCCATGGTGGTACCAACAGCGGGGATGTCCGGGCCACCCAAAGTTTTAACCAAATTATCGTAGCGGCCACCGCCGGTTATAGAGCCAATTTTGGGCTCTTCGACATAGGTCTCAAATATAACACCAGTGTAATAATCTAGACCACGAATCATGGTTGGGTCAAAAATATAGGCACTTTTTGGGACACCAAATTTATCAAGAGCGGCAAAAACTTGTTTTAAATAATCATCCGGTTGTACTGTTTTGATATAGTCCATATATTTGGATATTTCTTCGATGGGGATGTTTTTCTCTGTGAGCTCTTTTATTACCCCATCTTCACCTATTTTGCCTAACTTATCAATAGTTTGCAAAACGGTATTTGGGATATTTTTGAGCAATTCTCGGTTATTTATGCGAATTGAGTATTTTTTGAAATTTAATTTCTCCAAAATGTTAAAAATTATAGTGATAATCTCGGCGTCAACAATAGGGGACTTATAACCGAAACAATCTACATCACACTGTAAAAATTCACGATAACGACCTTTTTGGGTGTTGTCGGCGCGAAAAACAGGCTGAATTTGATATCTTTTGAAAGGAAGGGGTAAATTGTATGAAGAGAGAACGCGAGCAGTCGGAACAGTCAAGTCGTATTTTAGGCCTATATTGCGTCCACCCTTGTCGGTGAATGTATAAATTAACTTATCGGCTTCTGCACCATATTTACCGGTAAGTACGGAAGAATATTCAAGTGTAGGAGTTTCGATCGGTTGATAACCAAATAATTCAAATGTATCAATACAAATTTTTTTGACCATGTTTCGGACTGCCATTTGGGATGGCAGAAAATCACGAAAACCTTTGAGTGTAGTGCTTTTATCAGACATAGCTAATTTTATCATTTATGGGTTAAAATAGAGCAAATGATAATAAGGACGATTAAAACCGAAAAATTGACCGGGAGAAATAAGGGACTGTTTGATTTTGTCGATAAATATATAAAAAAACTTGATGAAAAATCGGTGGTAGTTTTGACGTCGAAAATAATTTCTATATTGGAAGGCAGGGTGATGAAGAAAGAGGGGATACCAAAAGCGGATTTGATTGCCGCCGAAAGCGATCAATATTTGGTTTATGAAAACGAATATTGGCATAAGGATTTTGTCTTGTCGATAAAAAATAATTTATTGATTCCGAATGGTGGGATTGATGAGTCGAACGCTTTTGACAATTATATTTTGTGGCCAAAAGATCCCTATGGTACGGCAAAAAAATTATGGAAGTATTGGAAGGATAAATTTAAATTAAAAAATTTGGGAGTGATAATTACAGATAGCAAAACGACACCGATGCGGTGGGGAACGACGGGGGTGAGTATTGGTTATTGCGGTTTTTCTGGACTAAATAGTTATATTGGCAAAAATGATATTTTTGGGAAAAAAATGGAAATAACCAAAGCGAATATTGCCGATGGATTGGCGGCAGCGGGGGTGGTGGCGATGGGAGAGGGGAAAGAGCAAACGCCAATAGCGATAATTACCGGTTTTGAAAATATAAAATTTAAAAAAACAGCAACGAGTAAAAGCGAAATAAAGAATTTTAGTATTGCGATGAATGAGGATATCTATTCACCATTGTTGATGGGGGTGAAGTGGATCAAGGGTGGGGTGAGTAACCGGACTTGAACCGGCAACCTTCTGCTCCACAGGCAGATGCTCTAACCAATTGAGCTATACCCACCAAGAAAAAAAATTACAAATTACGAATTAAAAATTACGAATTAGTAACTTTACGTCTAATTTTAGCCAAAAGAGGGGGGAATATCAAGGATTAAGGAATTATTGGTTTGTAGGGAAAGTAAACTCAAATAAAGCGGGGTCGTTGCCTCGGACATCGACTTTTATTTTATCAATATCAAGTTCTACTATCGTATACGCTTCGGAGGGAATACCGTCATTGTTAAAATTTTCGGCCGGAGAAGTAACGACGAAATAGGGGATATTGTTGTGAACATGCATTCTGTTCCAATGCTGATGACCAGAAATGACGGCTTTGACTTTTTTGGAATCCTCAAATATTTTTCGTAATTCTGCTCTATTTTCCAACAATGCATATTGAGAATTTCCCTCAAACCAAAAATTACCTTTCATATCGTCTTCGGCTAGTCCGTAATGAATAAAGACAATAGTTGGTTTATTGGTTTTTGACAGGTCATTTTTTAACCAGTCAATTTCTTCTTGAGGAACTTTGGCGGTGATATCCTCTTTATTTTTTGTATGATCACCAGTCATTTCAAAACTTAAGGCAATAAAATGATATGACTCATAGTCAAAGGAATAATACATCTGTTCCATTCCTAATATATTTGCTATTTCTATTTCTGTCAAAGTTCGTATGTCGTGATTACCAATTAAAGAATAAACAGGCATTTTTAATAAAGAGAGTAAGGCAATTGCTTTTTTGAAAGATTGAGTATCAGTTTCTTTATTATTAACATCTTCAATAAAATCACCAAGATTCACGACAAATTCGGGGTGTTCTTTGGTGTTCATTGTTTTAACAAATTCATTGACCAAGCGTTGAGTTTCGGACATTACTTTTCGTTGGATACCTTTAAAATATCCTGTATCTATTGGTCCGATATGTATATCATTGATAATGGCAAATTTCATATGATTGGATTAGAGGGGGAAGATTTTGATGGCGGTGAAGGATTTGGGATTTTTGGGATCGGGGAGGAGGGAGGCGATAATTTTGGCGCCGATTTTTAGGTCTTTGTTATCTGTTTTCACTTGATACTGAATGTCTTTGTTTTTTGAGGGAATAATTGTAATGACCGAGGCTTCTTTGGAAATATCGGCGATTTTGCCGACAATGACCTGATAATTTTTGACAATAGTTTTTGCGTCGACAGAGACAATTCTGGCGGTATTTAGGGTATTATCATTATCACTAAGAGTACCCATAGCCAAAATTGTTTGATTAACCTTTAGAGTATCAAGTTTTGCTTTATTTCTTTTTTCGTTGATAACAGTGGTGGATTCGGTAGTGACGAGAGTGTAAGTGTTGTCGTTTTTTTCGATAGTAATTTGGTTGTTATTAATTGAAGTAATCGTGCCCCAAAAAGCCTTTTTTTCATTAGTATTTGTTTTGGAATTGGCGATATCATTTAGTCTTTCTTTGGCTAATTCGAGAACTTTTGGGTCGTTACTTTTGACATCTTCGATAGCCCGAACTGGCGTTACCAAGAGTAGAAGAGGGGAAAAAAGAAACAAAAGTTTTAGTAATCTCATATTTTTGTAGTCGAATAAGTAACGGTAAGATCAGAATCAACTTGATTGTCGTTTTGGTCAATAGCGGTTACCTTGATCTCGTTGGCACCGATTTCAAGATTGACAGAAATTGAAAAAACTCCCTTATCGTCACTTTGGGTGTTGTAAGCGGAGATCGGAGTGTTGACAATAATTTGTGTTTTTGGGGAAGTGCTGCCGCTAACAGTTATGCTTGAAGTATTAACGAAGATATCGTTGGTAGGAGTAGATATTTCCAATTTGATGTCGGGTACTTGGGTTAGATTGGCGATTGGTGAGGGGATTGAGCTGATTTGAGGAGTGGGTGTTGGAGTCGGAGTGGTTTTTTGGGTTTTGGTAAAAGTAAAATAAGCACCGGTTAATCCGAAACCCAAGAGGGCACCAAGAATGAGCGCAAGGAATAGATCTTTAAACATGTATTTGATTTTATCATAAAATAGCAAAAGTGATGATAGAATAAGGTACTATGGAAATAAGATATTTAGGTTCACAAACGGTTTTAATAAAAACAAAAAAAGAGAGTGTAATTATTAACCCGGATAAGGGTGGTGATAAAGTAGAATCGAGAATAGTGGTATTTAGCGATAAAAAATTGGATTATATGGGCTTGGACGGAGAAAAAGTGCTTGTCAGAGGTCCGGGTGAATATGAGGTTGGCGGTATAGAAATAAAAGGTTGGGCGATTGATGAGGATAAATATATGTATCTATTGGAAAGTGAAGGAGTGGTGGTTGGATTTTTGGGAAAAGCCGAGGAAATGTTAAGTGATAAAATGATTGAGAGGATTAATGGAATAGATATTTTGGTAGCTGATATTGGTGGTAAGATTGGTGGTAAATCATTGCAGGATTTGGCGAAAAAATGGGGAGCAAATTATCTGATTCCGGTCGGATATAAAGCGGGTGAGGCAGCAATAAAGAAGTTTTTGGACGAAGTTGATGAAGAAGGTTTGGAGTCAATTGATAGCTTAAAGATAGATCGGGATAATCTGCCCGATGGGTTAGAAATTACGTTATTGAAATGTTGAGACAAGCACCAAGTTCTGCTGAGGCAGAAGTATGCGTTTTGGGAGCGATTTTGATCGATAATGACTCGATTTTGTCGGTAACTGATTTTTTGAGAGCAGAACATTTTTATGATACTAACAATGCAAAGGTATTTGAAGCGATGTTGGTTTTGTTTGAAAATAGAAGTCCTATCGATATCATCACGGTAGCTGAGAAATTAAAAGAAATGAAAGAACTAAAAAAGGTTGGAGGTAAGGCATTTTTGGCTAAATTAGCCAATGAAGTGCCGACGGCGGCCAATGTGGCCAGCTATGGGAAAATCATCAAGTCGCTTTCGGCAAAAAGAGAATTAATTTCGGTGGCGGGACGAATTACAGAAAAAGCTTTTGATGAGGGATTACCAGCGGATCAATTGTTAGATATGGCGGAACAAGAGGTTTTTTCTTTATCGCAGCGTCATGTCAAAAATGCGCCATCATCTCTCAAAGATGTTTTGACGGAAAGTTTTGATAGATTGGATGAATTGCAAAAATTAGGATCGGGGTTGCGGGGAGTGCCAACGGGATTTGTGTCTTTAGATAGAATGTTGGCTGGAATGCAAAATAGCAATTTATTGATTTTGGCGGCTCGTCCAGGTGTGGGAAAAACAGCTTTTGCTTTGAATATGGCGCGACATGCGGCAGTAGAGGAGAAATTGCCAACGGCAATATTTTCACTCGAAATGAGTAAAGAAGAATTGGTTGACAGGTTACTGGTAAGACAGGGTTTAATTGATGCTTGGAAATTAAAAACAGGACAATTATCGGATGATGATTTTGCGTCTTTGTCAGAAGCAATGGGTATTTTGGCTGAAGCACCACTTTATATTGACGATACTCCGGGTATGACGGTAACGGAGCTACGGACAAAGGCGAGACGCTTACAGTTAGATAAAGGGATTAAATTAATTATTGTCGATTATTTACAGTTAATGCATGGAAATACCAGAGATAATCGGGTTCAGGAGGTGTCGGAAATATCTCAGGGGTTAAAGAACTTGGCGCGGGAACTTAAGATACCGGTTTTGGCGGCGGCACAGCTATCAAGGGCGATGGAAGCACGAGGTGGACGACCGAGATTATCCGATCTTCGTGAATCGGGGAGTATTGAACAGGATGCGGACGTGGTGATGTTTTTGCATCGTGAGGATGAGGAAGTGAGGGAGATGGTGACATTATCGATCGAAAAGCACAGAAACGGTCCGACGGGACAAATGAATTTGTATTTCAACGGCAAACAAGTGAGTTTCTTTGATGTAGAAAAGAAATAAAAGGGTGATGTAGAGACGCGCAATTGCGCGTCTCTACATGGCTGTTCCAACGGTTTGATTTTCATTGAAAAGTTTATCTTTTATCCAATTGTTAGGGTTGTTTTTAATATAATTTTTGATTTGAAAATATCTTTTCTCGTCAAAAATGACTTCATCGAAATATCGTGATTGCCAACCGAATAATATTTTGTTGTCGTTGGCATATTTTTGAACAGAACCTTTGTAAATACGAATAATTTTGGGAATTAATTGATTTGACTTGTTGTTCATTTTTTTGAAATCTATTTGTGGGGAAACAATGTTATTTTCGGAATCACCATGTAGAGACGCGCAATTGCGCGTCTCTACACTAATTCTTTGCATCTTTACATCATTGTTTTCCAGAATTTCGATTATGCCGTGCACATGATTAGGCATAACGACAAATTCATCTAATTTAATATTATTAAAATGTTTGGTGATTTCTAACCAGTTGCTTTTGGCCACTAATCCAATTTCTTTCAATCTTATTCTATTGTTTTCTACTTTTCCAAAGAAATTACCCTTGTTATGGGCACAGATGGTAATGAAATATTTTCCGGGAGTTGAATAATCCCAATTGTTTAATTTTGAAGATTCAATTTTATATCTATCGGCAAAACGATCATCCATGATTAATAATACTATGCTTGAGATTTCCATGTAGAGACGCGCAATTGCGCGTCTCTATTCAAAATAATTTATATTTGATCTGGTGTGAGGAAGGTACCGTCGACACAGCTGCGATAGCCTTTTTTGGTGGCGCAACGGCCGCAAATACCGATACCGCATTTGGTTAAATATTCGATGGAGGATAAGATGTTTTCCGGTTTCAGATATTTTTTTTCTATTTTTATGGCATTTTCCATCATTATTTCCGGTCCACAATTGATAATTGTGGTTGGTTTTTCTCGCTTGATTAAATCTTCCAGTAGATCTTGGGCAAAACCATGATGACCAAAAGAGCCATCGTCGGTAGCAATGACAATTTTTTTGCAGTACTTATTAAATTTATTGAGATAAGTGAGATGATCTTTATTTCGAGCGCCAAATAGGGCAATAGTATTTTTGTATTTTTTGGCAAAAAGGAAAAGAGCAGCGATACCGCAGCCGCCACCGTAAAGTAAAATTTTGCCTTTAGTTTTTGGTGAATTACCAAGTGGGCCACGAAGATAGAGAGTGTCGCCGGATTTTAGTTTGATTAATTCTTTGGTGAAACAGCCTCTTTCGCGAATTAGAAGTGAAGCGGGTTTGTTATCAAAAAGAGAAAAGGGTTTTTCGCCTTTGTCGGGTAGCCAAGCGAAGATAAATTGGCCTGGTTTAAGGATAAATTTCTTATTTAATTTCAGATAATAAACGTCGGAAGTTAATTTTTGATTCTCAACAATTTTGAATTTTTTGTAATCCATGTTGAGTTTTTTGGCGATAAGTTTATTGGCGTTGTTGGTATTTTTTTGAAAATCGAGGAGAAGGGTGTGAAAATATTTTTTGAGGGTATTTGAATCCATGAGAGCGAGGGCGGAACCGATACCAAAATAATTAGCGCCGGCTTTTTGATAAGCCAATAGATCTGGAGAATTAAAAATACCGCCGCAGGCAATAATCGGCAGAGAGGAATATTTTCTGATTTCACGGATACATTTGAGACCAAGTTTTTTGATAAATTTTCCGGATATACCGCCGACTTTGTTATAGAGAATCGGATGATTATCAAAAGTAAAAGGTTCTGGCCCTTTAGTATTGATGGCGACAAAACCGGCGGCGCCACCGAGAAGGGCATGTTTGACAGTGTCTTTGATTTTTAAACTGGGAGAAACTTTGACCAAAGTCGGTTTGCCAAAATCGGAAACGGTTTTGACTATTTTTGTGACGAGAGACATATCTTGGCCGACGACTTGACCGTAAAGACTTGAATGGGGACAGGAGATATTTAATTCGAAACCATCGGCATATTTATATAGTTTTTTGGCTAACTGTTCGAAATCTTCAACTTTATTGCCAAAAATAGAAACGAGAAGAAATTTATCTTTTGGAATATTAATTTTGGAAATTTTGGCGATAAATTCATCGACGCCGGGATTGGCCAGGCCGACGGCGTTGATAAAAGAACGAGGGGCATACTTGGCGATGATCGGTTCGCGATTACCTTCTTTTGGGGTGAGGCTGATACTTTTGGTGGTAATAATTCCAATTTCGGGAATTTCATTCATTATTTTTTCGATACTTGAGATTTCGGTGGCGATGATGCCGGAGGGAATAGTAAAGGGGCCGCTGATGGTTTTGCCGAAAAATTTATATTTTGACATTAGTGTATTCTAGCAAATCACTATAAGAGGTGGCGATCAAGTCATCTTTGGAAATTTCAAAAAGTTCAAGATATTCTTGACATTTTTTTTCGTCTTTGGCTTCGATTTCGACAAAATTACCCAGGTCTTTTATCGTATCGAGATGAAATTTTATATTATCGATAAAATAAATTTCTCTGATTTTGTCGACGATGGTTAAAATCCCCAAAGATTCGGTCAAAATTTCTTTGATAGGGGAGTCGGGGATGGTTTCGTACAAAATATATTCTGACTGTTTTGGGCCTGGAGTATTTCCTCTTTCATAATAAACAAGAGCATTTTCGATATTGCCTTGACGCAATTTCAGACGGCCGTGGCTGACTTTGAAATAAGTGTCGATTTGGTGATCGGTGCCTTTGAAAACGGCGTGATGTGATTTCAAAATTTCCCTGATTTTATCTTGGTTATTACACTTGGCTTTGATTTCGATGTTTTGTTGTTTCATTCAAAGTGCCGAAAGAGGGAATCGAACCCCCATGATGTTGCCACCACACGATTTTGAGTCGTGCGCGTCTGCCAGTTCCGCCATTTCGGCTAATTATTTAATTTTAAAGTATTTACGATATTTTCGTCGTAACGCGCTTGCCTTTAGCCATTTCGGCAATTTGTCCTAATTATACCAATGTTATAATGGTTTATGTACCTATTAGTTTTGCTTATTGCCGTGGTGGTTTTTGTTTATACGGTATGGAAAGAATTGCATGATGATCTGGGGAGCCAAAAAGTAATTGGTTTTGGCTGGTTATTAGTTGTGACACTAATTTTGACTGGGAGGGCCTTTGGTGGTGCTTGGAGTGTATTATTACCGTGGTCTGTTTTGATGGTTTGGAGACAGATGTCAATGAATTATCTTGTGGCTTTGATTATTGGTATTATTATGTGCGCTTTGGTAGCACGTAAAGAAAATTGGAAGTTGTGGGCAGTTTTGGAAGATATTACAACTGGGTTTTTGGTGTTTCAAATGATTTTGTATATGGCTGATATGATCTGGTCTTTTTCTTATGGTTTATTAGTCAAAACAATGATTGTTCTTTTGGCGGCAATCTGGTCGCTAAAATTGAAAAAGAAATATCGTTCCATTGTTTGGTATAAGTCCGGTAAAAAGGGATTTGTATTTTTTGCCGTAAGTACCGTGGTTTTATTATTAATGGCAGTAAGTGCTTTTTGCCTAAAGAATGGGACATATGTGCCTTATTTATATTTGGGAGCCAGTTTGATTTCCGGACTAGGATTGTATATGCTGGGTAAGCTATGAAGAATGATATATTAAAGTTTCCCAGAAACATTGTTGAGCCGGTTCGAATTTTTTTGGAGAAAGAGATAATTAAACTTAAAAGGACAAAAAGTAAATGTGAATATGAGGTAGGTGGGCAGGCGGAGCATTTTGATAGTCAGGTGAAAGTTAAATTTATGGATAAACAGATTGTCCAGCTTCGAAAGGCGTTAACGATGATTAAATTGGGTAAATATGGTATTTGTGAAAGATGCGGCAAGATGATCGATACTGATAGGCTGGCGGTTAAACCTGATTCCACAATTTGTATTAAGTGTGAGCTCGAAAGAGAAGCCTAAAATGGAAGTTATCGGATTATTTTTGATTGTAATCGGTGGAGCCTTGAATACTTATGAGAGAGTGAGATTTGGACAAGTTTATGATTATTGGAATTTTTTGGGGACGGGAATATATAATAATATTAATGATTGGCTAATCGGGATAGGGTTAGTCTTGTTTTTGATATCTATATGGAAGAAGAAAAAATTAAAATAATTTACGAAGATGATAATCTAATTGTTTTGGATAAACCGGTAGATTGGGTGACGACTAAGGAAAATAACAAATCGGAAAAAAATATTGAAAGGTGGTTAGAAACTAATAGAAAAAATGATTTGACACGAAATGGAATCGTTCATCGTTTAGACAAGGGAACGAGTGGGGTGCTGTTGGTAGCCAAAAATGAAAAGACTTTAAATTATCTAAAAGATAAATTTAAAAAAAGAAAAATAATTAAAAAATATACGGCGTTAATAGAAGGAGATTTGCCCTTGGTAGGGGAGATGAATTTGCCTATAGGTAGGTCAAAATATGGATTTGGAAAATTTAAAGTTAGCGAGGAAGGAAAAAATGCATTGACAAAATTTAGAGTAATTAAAAAATATGACATTGACGGGAAAAAAGTGAGTTTGGTGGATATCGATTTGATGACCGGGAGAACACATCAGATTAGAGTTCATTTTTCTTATCTTGGTTGGCCGATTGTCGGAGATAAATTGTATGGTGGCAAAATACCAGGAAGAATAAGATTGCATTGTCGGGAAATACATTTTGATGATTATAAATTTGTTAGCCCTGATGAAGAAAGATGACGATAAGGTGACTATATTTGGTTGGTATTTTTTGGTTGGTTTGTGTTTGCTGTTGTTGGGGGCATTTTTTTGGAAAGATTTCAAATGGGATGGTAAGAAGGATGTAAAAATTGGAATTATTACCGATCAAAAATTATCAGTACTGATAGTTTCGCCGGATAGAAATATGATTAATCGATTGGAAACTACCGAGAAAACACCAATATGGATAAATGGTGGCTATGGTTGGTATGAGGCAAATAAAATAAAAAAATTATTACAACAAGAAAAGAAAGCTAATTTGGCAAGGGAAATATTTTTTTATAATTTTGGTGTTATTCCAGATAAAATAGAATATCAAGATAATGGGGTAACAATGGATATTTTGGGAATATTTGGTTATTTAAAGTTTAGATTTAATGAAGAAAAATATCTTTCGAATAAAGAGACCTTGACCGATAATAAAGAAGACAATGAGGTTATTTTAGATGATGTGGCGGTGAGAGATTTAGCCGACAGTAGGGTCTTGACGGAAAATATGAGAATAAGTGTTTATAACGGGAGTGAACAATCAGGTTTGGCAGGTTTTATCGGAAAAAGACTTGATTGGATGGGACTTTCGGTGATTGCAACTAATAATGCTTTCGATAAGACGGTGGTGATGTGCCGAATAGTAAACGGAAGTGAAAAGATTAATAAATTATTAAAAGAAATTTGGAATTGTGAAGAAGCTAGCGATAAAAGTTTAAATCCAGACGAAATGGAAATTTATTTTGGCGAGAAATTCGCCAAGATGTTACAATACTAGTATTATGTCAGGACATTCTAAGTGGAATAATATAAAGAACAGAAAAGGAGCACAGGATAAAAAAAGAAGTGAGGCATTTACTAAGGCGTCGAGAAATATTCTGACGGCACTTCGGACGGGGACAGGGCTGGAAACAGCAATACAAAAGGCCAAGGAAGTGAATATGCCCAAGGAAAATCTAGATAGACTAATCAATCGATTTAATGAAAGAAAAGATAATTTGGTAAATTTTATGTTGGAAGGGTTTGGGCCTTTGGGTGTACCTCTGATGGTGGAAGTGGAAACGGACAATAAGAATCGAGTTTTGGGAGAAGTTAAACTGATTTTTAAAGAAGATGGCGGAACCTTTGGGGAAAATGGTAGTGTTGCTTTTATGTTTGATAGGCTAGGGGAGATAGAGACGGATGGGATAACGGAGGAGCAGGAATTGGAATTAATTGATAAAGGGGCAATCGATTTTGTTGATAATTTTGTTTATTGTAAGGTTGAAGATTTGGTAAGTTTGGAGAGGGAACTTTTAAAAAAAGGGGAGATTATAATGAAGCCAAAAATGCCAGTGAAACTGCAGAGCGAAGAGGAAGTGGAAAAAGTATTGGACTTTGTTTCGAAATTGGAAGAGAATGATGATGTGATTAATGTATTTGTAGGAATGGACTATGAATAAAAGATTTAAATTTTTATTGGTGTCGATTTTTAATGCAATAATATTTTTAATTTTTATTGCCTTGCCTTATGAATTAAGATATTATGCCTTAGGATTGGGAGTAATTTTGTTGGTTTTTTCGGTTTGGTTTGGTTTGGATATGAGGAAAACAAAAGATAAATTGATCAGAGCGATGACGGTTTTACTGCCGGTATCGTTTTTGATTGGCTATGGTTTATTCGCGGCTTTAATTCCATATAATCTTATAGTTGGTATTATATTAAGTTTATTTTTTGGGTTTATAGTATATGTTATATTTTTGGTGGAAAATGTTTTTTTGTTTGCGGTAGGGTATAAGACAGTGCCTTTATATAGAGCGGCCTATACGGTAGGGTCGATGTTGATGCTTTTAACAGCTTTCTTTTTATTTGATAGCTTATTTTCGTTTAGCCTGACTTTTTGGCTGAATGTGATCTTTGTTTTTTTGATTTCTGTGTTGATTTTTACCTATCATTTTTTTAGTGTGACAATAGAATTGCCTGATTATGGGAAAAAGTTGGATATGAGATTGTATGTTTTTATGCCGCCATTGTTGATGGCGGAATTGGCTTTGGTAATGTCGTTTTGGCCGGTAGGTATTTTTAAAGGGTCGATATACCTGACGGCGATCATCTACGTGATTGCCGGATTATTGCAGGCTGATATTAGAGGAAGATTATTTAAACGAACCTGGTTATCGTTTTTATGGATTAGCGTAGCAATCATAGCCGGAATAATTTTGATGACCAGTTGGCGATAGGTTAGGATAAGGGATTTGGATAAGACGGGAGCGAATAAATGAATTTTTTAAACTCATTAATATCTAGAACAATGAAATTTGAAGAAAGTATGTTTCTTTTATTTTTAGTCCAAAGATCGATATTTACTTGGTTAAATTTTGAATTAATACCCAATAAAATTACTTGACAGGGAAAATTGTCGTATGTTTTTTGTTTAAAATTTATTTCTGACAAGAAATGATGTTTTGCTTCGTAACAAAATACGTCAATGGCAAAATTACCATTCGGACAATATACATAAAAATCAGGCCTAATATGACCTATTCTTTTTTGGGTATGGACAAAAACTTCACCAAATTTTGATTGAAGGATAGACTCAATCTCGTTTTCCGTGTTTAATCCTCGTTTACCTATTTCGTATGATTTGTTTGACCTATATTGCCCTTTAGTGTAGTTGGTGATGGATAGGTTTAATTGTTCCCGTAATTTTTCTAATCCACCCCAGCTTCTTTGGATGGTTCTTGAAGTAGGTAAGTAGGGGAACGAGTCAATCTCGAGTGCTGTGGGAAAGCGACCATATTGTTGTTGAAAAAGGAAAAATCCCTTTTTCAGCATTTCTATATTGTATTTTTTTGGTTTTATATAATTAGTTTACATTATTTTTTATGGTGATGGAATGAAGTAGGGAAGAGGGGTAGGGATATTTTCACGAATTATAGGACTATTTTCACAATAGTTATAGGACGTTATAATAATGATACACAATGATATAGTCTGTGTGGATAACCATAAAACTGTCCAATATATCACTCTCAAACTACTTTCCAGGGAAGGGATATGGGTTTAATTAGATGAGTTATTATTAGTATTTTAAGTATAAGTATTATGATTTATGCGTAAGATAGGCAATAGTACCCTGTCGGGGTGATGGCCGTTTTACTATAGTTCGCAGAATGTATGTTTCACGAAGTATGATAAATTTGAGTGCCAGGGGAGGGCAAAAATTGTTATTTTAAGAAAACAATTTTTGAATTAAAAATTATCAATTAAAAATTACGAATTAATATTTAATTAATATTGGCATAATTCTCTATTAGTCACCCAAAACCGGTTTCTGTCTGGGTCTAGGTTCACAGGTGCCTCTTGACCCCCGTCCGACTCCCCTGGTACTTCGACGGGCTCAGTATAAATTGAAATATTGCCTAAAGATAGGCATGACCTCACTAGAGCCTCTAAAACGAACGATAATATTTTTGGTATAATAGAATATGGTTTTTGAAGAAAACTTAGAGGTGCTGGTGCGACGTTTTATAGAATACTTGGAATTGGAGAGAAACTGTTCTCGGTTATCTATCATAAAATACCAACATTATTTAGAAGTGTTTTTGAAGTATCTGGAAGATAATAATAAAAAAACAAATGTAGATAGTTTGAATATGGAAAATATAAGAAATTTTAGATTATATCTGGCAAGACAGCCAGGAAGGTTTGGTGATATGAAGATTCAGACACAAGGATACTATGTTATTATTATGCGTTCTTTTTTGAAATGGTTAATTAGAAATGACTATAAAGTATTACAGCCGGAAAAACTTGAAGTACCAAAATTTCGTGATCATAGTATTAAATTTTTAAACAATGAACAAATCGAGAAATTATTGAATCAGCCAATATTGTCTACTACGATAGGAATAAGAGATAAGGTAATATTGGAATTATTGTTTTCTACCGGACTTCGGGTTTCGGAATTAGTCTCTTTAAACAGAAATCAAATTGACCTGAAAACAAGAGAATTTGGAATCATTGGTAAAGGTGGCCGAGCTCGAGTGGTATTTATTTCAAAAAATATGATTCAGTTTTTGGATAGATATTTGGTTTCTAGATTAGACAAAGAAAATGCGTTATTTATCAGATATGGCGGTAATTTATCCAGTAGTAAGAGATTAACTGCGAGATCAATTCAGGAAATTGTAAGGAAGTATGTTTTACAAGCTAAGCTGTCGGTTGATGCGACGCCTCATACCCTACGTCATTCGATGGCAACGGATTTATTGCGTGAAGGTGCTGACATTCGATCGGTGCAGGAAATATTGGGACACAAAAATATTGCGACAACACAGATTTATACTCATGTAACTAATGCCAGGCTGCGTGAAGTGCATGAAAAATTTCATGCCGGAAATAAAAAAGATGGTATTTAATAGATACGTCCTATATCTGGCTTGAATATGCCAAGAGTGATCAACAAATGTTTTCAGGTTAAAAGGGGGAGTTTGAGGATGCTACTTATCCCCTATTTTAGGACAATATTTAAATTTTGAACCTTGTTAGCACTCATGTAATTAGACTGCTAATACGCTTTGGTGGTAGCATGCTGTCTTATAGTATTTAATATAAGTGATCGACTCCCCTACCCTATAATTTTTGGATCTGGTTCTTCCATTTTTTCCAAGATTGTTAGAGCGTTAACTTTGTCATCTCCGATCTTGAAACGCATCAAAATAACACCTTTTGTATTTCTGGATAAGAGAGGAATGTTTTTTAGAGGTAATTTAATAGTGACGGCCTTTTTGCTGATAAGAATTACCTGATCGTGAGCTTCGGTGACAACTTGAGCGCCGGCAATTTTGCCGGTTTTTTCAGCAAGAGCTGCGACTTTGACACCAATGCCACCGCGTTTTTGCAAGGGGTATAAATAGACATTGCTGCGTTTGCCGACACCGTTTTCAGTGACGATTAAGAGGTGTTGAATCTTGGAAGTAATACTGGGAATGACGCCCATACTGACAAGATAGTCGGAGTCTTTAAGAAGAATGCCTCGAACACCGCGAGTATGACGGCCCATCGGGCGACAATCTGATTCGTTGAAGCGGATGCATTTACCGTTATGAGTAACCATAAAGATTTGATCAGTGCCAGTAGTGGTTTTGGCAAAAATAAGGTGATCGCCATCGTCGAGCTTGATAGCGGTTAAGCCTGTCTGTCTAATATTTTTGAATTTATCGATAGCGGTCTTTTTGAGAGTACCATTTTTGGTGGCGAGAACGATAAATTTAGCGGTAAGATCTTTTGAGATGGGTAAAACCGCCTGAATATTTTCGCCTTGAATGATATTGATTAGATTGACTACGGCCTGACCTTTGGCCTGGCGGCTACCTTCGGCAACATCCCAGACTTTGGTTTTGAAAACACGGCCTTTATTGGTAAAAAACAATAAATCATCGTGAGTGTTAACGGAAAAAATCGATTCGATTTCGTCTTCGAGTTTTTGTGACATACCGACAACACCTTGGCCACCGCGTTTTTGAGAATGGTAAGTGTCCTTGGGAACGCGCTTAATATAACCGGATTTGGTAATAGTAACCAGGGCTGCTTCGTTAGGAATTAAGTCTTCGTCAGAGAAGTCTTCGAGACCTTTAACATAAATGCGGGTTTTGCGGTCATCGCCGTACTTATCCATAATTTCCTGATTTTCTTTTTTGATGACGGCGACCATAGCTAGAGGTTCAGTTACAATTTTTGTCAGAGCATCGATCTGTTTTTTGATTTCGTTGAATTCGTCTTCAAGTTTTTGGCGTTCCAGGGCAGCGAGTTTTCGAAGTTGCATTTCCAAGATAGCATTGGCCTGAAGATCGGTAAAATCGAATTTTTTAATTAAGTTATCACGAGCATCGTCAGTGCTTTTGGAAGCTTTAATGGTTTTGATAATTTCATCAATAATATCGAGAGCTTTTTTTAGTCCTTCCAAAATGTGGGCTCGGAGTGAGGCTGATTTGAGATCAAAAATAGATCGGCGGCGAACAATGTCTTCACGATGGCGCAAAAAGAGTAATAACATTTGGCGGAGGTTTAAAGTCTGAGGGACGCCGTTGACAAGGGCAAGCATGTTGGCAGAATAAGAAGATTGCAGGGCGGTGTATTTGTATAGTTTATTTAAAATAGCTTTTGGCTTGCCGGCTTTTTTGATTTCGACAACGACTCGGATACCGTGACGATCGGATTCGTCACGAAGGTCGGAAATGCCAATGATTTTTTTGTCCCGAACGAGATCGGCAATTTTTTTGACCAATTCGGCTTTATTGACTTGGTAAGGAAGCTCAGTAATAATGATTCTGATTTTGCCGGATTTGGTTTCTTCGATATCGGCTTTACCGCGAACGGCGAATTTACCCCGACCAGTGGCGTACATTTCAATTATGCCGCTCCTACCAAATATTTCACCTGAGGTAGGGAAATCCGGACCTTTGACGATTTTGGTTAATTCTTCAATAGTGGTAGTAGTTTCGAGAACAAAATGAAGCCTTTCCAATTCGCGAATGGGTAATAAAACTTTTTCAATTGTAGTTAAATTTTTGTTTAGAGGATTAAGCTCAATTGGGTTTTCGACTTTTTCCAAATGGGAGTTGTCGAGGGTAAGATTTAAGGCTTCACAAATTTCTTTTAAATTGTGAGGTGGGATTCTAGTGGCCATACCGACAGCAATACCGTCGGCACCGTTTAATAGTAAGTTAGGAATACGGGTTGGTAAAATAGATGGTTCGTTTTCGGTAGCGTCGAAAGTCGGAACCATAAGAACGGTTTCTTTGTTGATGTCGGTGACCATTTCGACAGAGATTTTGTCCAGTTTGACTTCAGTGTAACGCATGGCGGCGGGTGGATCGCCGTCGATTGAACCAAAATTTCCTTGGCCTTTGACTAAGGGATAGCGGAGAGAGAATTCTTGAGCCATACGGACCATGGCCATATAGACGGACATGTCGCCATGAGGATGGTATTTACCCAAGACTTCACCGACAACTTTGGCCGATTTTGTGGTCTTTCCTGTTGCTAGACCCATGTTGTTCATGGCAAAAATAATACGACGATGAACTGGTTTTAGGCCATCACGGACATCAGGAAGGGCACGTTGGACAATGACACTCATGGCATAATCCAAATAGGATTTTTCCATTTCAGCGACGATGTCGACGTTCAGAATTTGACCAATAGTTTGAAAGGGTTTTTTGTCTATCATAATTAGATGTCTAGAGTGGCGAGATGGGCGTGAGTTTGAATAAATTTTTTGCGAGGTGGAACTTCTTCACCCATTAAAATTCTAAAGATTTCATCGGCCTTGACGGCGTCTTCGATATTTATTTTTTTGAGCATTCTGGTTTCGGGATTCATGGTAGTTTCCCAAAGTTGCTGTGGATTCATTTCTCCTAAACCTTTGTAACGTTGGATATCAAAACCCTTAGAGGTATCAATTTGTTTTAAATAAGTATCTTTCTCGGCTTCGGTATAGACATATTTAACCTCTTTACCAGTTTTTATTTTGAAAAGCGGTGGCATGGCGAGATAAACGTAACCGCTTTCGATAGTAAAAGGCATGTGGCGGAAAAGAAAAGTCAGTAAGAGCGTAGCAATGTGAGCACCATCGACGTCGGCATCAGACATAATAATGATACGGTGATAACGACAACGATCAATATTTAGTGTATCACCAATTCCCGATCCTAAGGCAATAATCAAATCTTTTAGTTTGTCAGAAGAAACAATTTTGTCGAGTCTCATACCTTCGGTGTTAAGAGCTTTTCCCCAAAGAGGCAGGATGGCCTGAAAACGACGGTCTCTCCCCTGCTTGGCAGAGCCACCGGCAGAGTCGCCTTCGACAATATAAATTTCCGATTCTTCGGGATTCTTGGTTTGACAATCAGCTAATTTTCCAGGTAAACCGAGTGAATCAAAGAGGCCCTTGCGCATAATGGCATCTTTGGCGGCGCGGGCGGCTTTGCGAATTTGAATAGCCAGAAGAGATTTACTGACAATTATTTTGGCGACATCCGGATGTTCTTCAAAATACATTTCCAGTTGTTCACGAACAATTTTGGAAACGATAGGTTGGACTTCGGAATTGCCCAATTTACCCTTGGTTTGACCTTCAAATTGGAGATCTTTGGAAGACATTTTGAGTGAAAGGACGGCGGTTAAACCTTCGCGGACATCGTCGCCGGTGATTGTGTCGTCTTTGCCTTTGAGCATTTCTTTTTTGACAGCGTAGTCTTTTATTACCTTAGTTAGGGCAATTTTGAAACCAGTGAGATGAGTACCACCTTCAGCTGTATTGATGATGTTGACATATGAGGGAGTGTTTTCTTGGAAAGAATCGTTATATTGAATGGCGATTTCGACATCGACACCGTCTTCGGCACCATGGAGATAGATTGGTTCGTGAACACTGACTTTATTTTTGTTTATCTCACGCAGAAGTGAAACGATACCGCCTTCGAAGTAGTAATTATGTTCGGAACCGGTAATCTCATTAAAATAATGAAAATAGATTTTTGAGGTAAGATAGGCACGATCCTTGAGTGATTTGACGATAATTTTGGGATCAAATTCGGTAGTTTCTTTGAAGATTTCTGGATCAGGGAAAAAAGTAGTGGTGGTGCCGGTGAGATTTTTGGGAATTATTTTGGAAAGTAATTCGATTTTGGTTTCTGGAATTTCTGTTAGTTTGGTTTTAACTTTACCGCGAACAAAATCCATGTAATGAATTTTGTTATTACGGCGAACTTCGACTTGATAGAGTTTGGAGAGAGCATTGACACAGGCGGCGCCGACACCATGGAGACCGCCAGAGACTTTGTAGGCAGATCCTTCAAATTTACCGCCGGAGTGAAGAGTGGTCATGATAACTTCAATGGCGGGTTTTTTGTATTTTGGCATGATGTCGATTGGAAATCCACGACCATCATCGGCAACAGTAACAGAACTGTCTTTGTGGACGACGACCCAAATGTTTTTGGCATAACCAGCTAGAGCTTCGTCAATTGAATTATCAACAATTTCAGTGAGACAATGATGAAGTCCTCTAATATCGGTGGAGCCGATATACATAGCAGGACGCTTTCTGACGGGTTCTAAGCCCTCCAAAACGACGATTTGTTCACTTGTATAGTTATCTGATGGAGACACAATTAATCATAACAAATTAACTTAGCTTTACAATAAGCAAATTATGTGGAAAGATCGGTCAAAATATTGTAAGAAATTACCGAGGCGGCGACAAGAACATTAAGTGATTTATTTATCCCAAACATAGGGATTTCTACGATCTGGTCGACGACTTTTAGAGTTTCTTTGGAGATGCCATTAACCTCAGAGCCAAGGACAAGGGCAATAGGAAATTTATATTTTGCCGATTTATAGGAAATACTGGTTTTGTTTTGTTCGCAGGCAACGACAAAATAGCCTTCTTTTTTGAGTTTTGAAAGACAATCAAGGGTATTTTCAAAATGTTCCCAAGGAACGAATTTCCAAGTGCCAATCGAAGCACGATGAATTTTTATGTTTGGCGGTGTAACTACTGGCCCACAAAGATATAGTTTTTGGGCACCGATGGCATCGGCGAGACGAAAAAAACTACCGATATTGTAGGTATCCAAAACCTCGTCTAAGACCAAAACAATTGGGTTGCGTTTTAAATTATCTTTATGTTTTTTGGCATGAATAATTTTTGTTTTGCGTAATTCATGCGAATTTAAGGACATTTTTAGTTAGCGCAACCGGCGGCAGGGGCTTGAGCCGCAGCGGCGGCTTCGGCGATGACAGTATCACATTCTTTGGGTGCTTTTTTGAAGGCAGCACAAAGCGCCAATTTCATGGTTTCGGCGGTGCGAATTTGGGCGGCAGCAATAGTTTTTTTGCCGATAGTAATATCACCCTTGGCGGTTTCAGGTGGAAATTGGCTACCGTTTATAGTGATAAAAGGAGAATAAGAGGCCTGAGCTTTATCACTTTTGGCAATTTCCTTTTCAAGGATATTGATGCCGTCTTTATTGAAACATTCGGTAATCTTAGTGGTATCAAAACCGGCTTTTTTGGCAATATCTTCCCAGCAGGTATCGGCATTTTGCAAGTTACAGGTTTTATTGAAGTTTTCAATAAAAGTCCACCATTGTTTTTTGTCTTCAGTTTGTTTCCAGGCACAGACTTGACGGATATTCATATTAGCTTCTGTCCGACCATGGAGTGAGGCATAGAGGGCGCCGGTGGAAGATTTTATGTAGTCTTTTGTGTCGATACAGGTAGTGTAATTAGCAGAAATGGTTTTTTTACATTCACTTTCGGAAGCAAACCATTTTTTGGTGACATATTCGGCACATTTGGTTTGATCACCGGTGCGTAGTTTACAGTTTTCGACCAATTCGGCGTTGCTATTAAACTTGTTGAGGATAAAATGAGGCATAATGTCAACTTTTGAGCCGATCAGATCAAAGACTGGCTTAAGCCAAGCTTCGGCCATTTGTCCATAGGGACAAAAACTCATAACATAAAAATCAAGAACTGGTTTGTCGGTTTTGGTGAAAGTTATCGTGTCGGTAGCGGTGGTGCTTTGTTTACCGGTAGTGGCAGGGGCTTTAGTTTTATTTTTTGCCCATAAATAGCCACAAGTGAAGGAAAGGCCGATTAATAAAATGGCGAGAATAACAGCTTGGTTGATGTTTAGTTTGATTTTATTTGTTTTTTTCATAAATGATTTTTAAAGTATAACAGATTATAAATTATTCTTCGATAATGGAAATGGCGTTAACAGGACAAGAATTAATAATAGATAGAATTTCGGGGGTAATTTCGGTGGGTTGTTGCTTTATCTTGGCTTTAAATGTGGTAGAATCGAGTTCAAAGATATCGGGATTTAATGAGGCGCAGGTATTGCAGCCAATACAGAGGTCCTGGTTTATTACAATTTTTTTAGTCATAATGCATTTATGATAACACATAAAACCAATTTGCAAGCTCTTGATCCAATGAATGAGAGAGATGCTTATGTGGTCAAAGGTTTGATACAGAAGTTTGAGGATCGGGTTGTGGTCGAGCTGACACTGCGTTGTGCCAAATATTGTGAATTTTGTTATAGAAAGTGGAAGGTTGGGGCAAAAAGTTCTGTCTTGACGAGAAAAGATATCAAAGGAATCGGAGAGATTTTGAAAAAAAATCATCGGATAAATGAAGTAATTATCAGTGGCGGCGATCCGTTTACTGAGCCGGATTTGTTAGTATATTTTTTGCGATTATTAGAAAGAATCAAGTCAATTACTGTTATTCGAATTCATACCCGTTTGCCGATTGTAAAACCGGAAATAATGTCGGAAAAGATTTTAAAACAAATTTTTAAATGCAAAAAACCGGTTTATGTTTCATTGCATGTAAATAAGGCCGAAGAATTGAGTAAAAAAGCAATTAAGGCGATTACGAAATTAAAACGGGTCGGAGCGATTTTGTATTCGCAGTCGGTCATGCTTTCTGGGATAAACGACTCCCCTATTGTGCTGGCGGCGTTGTTTGAAAAATTATTGGCAGTCGGTGTTAGACCTTATAATATCTATCATTGTAACAAGGCGGCGGGAATTGAACATTTTATTGTGCCCCTGGAACGAGAAATTGAAATAATGACCGAAGTCAGGTCAAAAATTTCAGGACTCGCCTACCCTACTTTGATTGTCGATGCACCGGGCAGTGCCCACAAAATCCCGGCACCATTATCGAATTGGAAATGTGATATTTCAGAATTTAAGGATTTCGCCGGCAAAAGTCATTCTCTTCAAGAAATTGACCGGATTTGACGATGGCTTCCAAAATTTTATCGATTCTTTCTTCGGCTTCGGCGCGGGTAATTCTTTTTAAATTATGTGGGAAATAGTGGAATATTTCGTTTCGTCCATATTTCCAGGCATCCCAAAGAATTTCGGCTAAACCTTCGCCTTTTTCGTGAATATCGGTTAATTTTCGATAAACAGAATATTTAGTATAACGAAGAGATGGGTTGAGGGTTTTGCCGACACGGTAACGTTCGCCGTTATATTCGGCTTGAGACATAATGCCGATTTTTAGGAAGAAATCTTTTAGATAGCCTTCGTAACATTTAGCGGCAGGAGCGACCAAGAATGAATAATCGGTAATATTATCAAATTCTTGTAAGCGATTTAAAATTAGTTCCAGGTCTTCAACAAGACCAACTTGGTTGCTGGAGAGGTATTGTTTGGCGTTGGCAAAAATTGGATTCATGAATCAATATTAACACATCGGGGTGTGTGATATAATCCAGCCTATATGAAAGAAAAAGCACAAATAATAGAAAAATTTAACGAATGGAATGAAATAATAAATAAAAAAGGGTTATTGTTACCTCAGGAGCTTCGGGAGATTAGCCAAGATATTGTAGAATTGGGTAAAAGTGAAGAGGCGATGGCGCTTTTGAGAAGTGTAAATCAAATTATTTTAAATTCTTGTGCCAAAACACCGAGGGTGGGAGATATAACTATTTTAGAGAGAGATAAATATTTGGATGACGTCACGGGGATTTTGATAGGTAATTATAAAGTGATGTTAAGCTGGCCGGAATTTCTGACGAATACCGATAGACAAAAGGCAGCCCAGTTTGGCGTTAGAGAAGAAGAAAAAAAACAAGAAGCGGTGGTGCAGGTTAGGGAAAAGAATACAGAATCGACGGTACTTTTGCCGGGAAAATTAGAAGGAAATATGACAGCATCCGAGAAAATAATTGAAGCCTTACAAATGATAGATGTAACACATGCGACGAGGTCTCGGGTTAGCGCTGCTTATTTTCAACAAATACAGGATTTATTGTTAAGTTCCGGCGAGGATTTAAAGGTAAGAAATTTATATTGGCGTTTTACTGCTGAGATGCAAAGACATTATCGTGGAGAAGAAGATTTGAAAGAAATATTGCAAAAAAATTATGAGATTTTATATAAGTGGTTGGAAAAAGGATTGACTTGTCAGGTGGAAGGGGTCAATCCCCCATCGCAAGTGAAGCAATTTGAGATTGTGAAAGAAAGAAGGATAAATTTGTAATTAATATTATGTAATATTTATGCCAACTCCCGAAAAGCAGGTTCAGGAAAAAGAAGGAAGTGAAAAGTTGGCCTCTATACAAGAGGTTTTGGCTAAGGTGGAAAATAGTAATGTTTTGGAGCGACTGTTCGCCAGGGATGAAAAAGTAGTCAATTTGGTTTATAGCGACGACAAGGAATTGAAACCTAATTATGTACCAGAGCCATTGTCAAGATTGATATCGGAACAGGAGATTATAATGGATTTGATTAATAATCCATTAACCGAGTTGGAACGAATTACCGAGAGACAGGATGTGATAGAAGCCTTGAAAGATTTTGAATTATTGGATCAATTAATAAATTTCAAAAATAGTTCATATTTAATTGAGCAGGGTGTGTCGGATTTATTTTCGAACTTTGAGGTGGCTCCTCATCAATCTTTTCCGGCTTTGGACGCGTACAGGATGGCCTGTTATTGTAAATTACCGGGATTAGAAGAATTGGTTATGGATAGTATTAAAGAAATTGAAAATGGCAAGAAGGGTTTGAGTGAATTAATTAAGACAATGGAGGAAATTGATCAACCAATTATTAAAGAAATTACCGAGGTTTTAAAAAAGGATTTGGAAAGTATTAATCATTTTGGGGAGACATATTTTTTGTATGAAAAATATAATAGTAGTGAAACGGAATATTTAAGTGATGTCACCAATACGGATTTGAAACATTGTGGTGTTATGGCGGAATATTCAAATATTTGTGTGAAAGATGAATATTGTAAGGCAGGATTTAACGAAGACGAACCGGAGGGATATATTGCCGGTTGGAATTTTTCAAGATTAAAGAAGGGTCGAGAGCCGCAAATTTTGAATGATTCGGCCGAAGATAAATCCTTGACGGTTTTAACTGGGACTAATCGGGGTGGTAAATCTTTTAATTTGGTGCAAAATTTTTACATTCAACGTTTGGCTCAAAGTTTTGGATTTGTGCCGGCGCAAAAAGCTAATTTTGAAATATATGATTCATTTTTTTATTTGGACAGGGCTTCAACAGAAAGTAATAATGATTTAAGCGCTTACGGGGCAGAGGTGGTTCATTTGGGTAAGGTGTTAGAAAAGATGGGAAATAAGGTATTTTTGGTATCGGATGAATGTTTTTCGACAACTTCGGATGAGGATAGATATTGCCTATTGAAAGCGGTGACCAATTATTTGGGTAAACGTCAAGGAAAAACCTTATTGTCGACACATAGTGAAATATTTGTTAAGGGGTGTGCCAATGATGCGGACGTGGGTGTTTATAATTTTCCTTTTACGGCAGAAAAAAACGAAAAGGATGAGTTGTTAATTCATTATTCTCATAAATTAACCAAAGGTCCCGGTGATGCCGGAGCCTTGGAGATTGCGGATTCGATGAATTTGCCAAAGGGTTTAATGGAGAGTGCCAAGAACTATATTGAAGGTGTTTTGGAGAAAGCAGAACCGCCAAAAGATAGAACTTATAAAGAAATTGTTTCTTATACAAACGAAGAAAGAAAAGCCAAGAAAAAGGAAACCCAGTATATTAGTCTTTTTGGGAAAGAGATAGAAAGTAATAAAGCTTTTAAATTGTTTAGCAAGGATGAGGATTTTGAAAAAGGACATTCGGGCTGGAGCCGTGTTCATACCGGAGAGTTTTCTTGTAATTGTGAAAGTGAAATTAGTATGGGAGGTTGGAGAGTAGACTGTGTTAGTAAAAGAAAAGGTCTATTGCTTGATTTATTGACAGAGGGTAGAAAATTAACTTCGCAAGAAACTGTTGAAAGACAGAAAATGTTTGAAGAATTGTCAAAAAATGATCGATATGAAGATTTTAAAGAAATGGGTGATAAGATTCTTTGGGTGATAAAATTCTTACCTTACCTTGGGAGAATTACGGGAGAACAAGGATTTTTGGATTTTAATAAAGTGTTTTTGCCAAAATGGAATCATATGAGACCTTGTAAAAGAGATTTGGATTTTTGTATTAATTTTTTGCGATTAAATCAAAAAGTTTTGGGAAAAGAGTTTTCAAAAGAATATATAAAAGTATTGGATAAATTTAAAAAAGGGAAAAAATTATTAATGGCGTTAGATGAATACAAAGATCGGTTACTTTATCAGGATATTTTTGATATTAAACAGGCCCGAATGGATGATTACAATGAAGAAATAAGCAATAAAAAAATAATAGCCAAATATTTGAAGTTAACCGCGGATGAACCAAATCGGGAAAAATGGGAAGGAAAATTAACCCGCTTGAGGATAAAGGAATATATGGATTGGTTGAAAAAAAAGGATTTCAGAACATGGTATAAGAAACAAGAATATGGTAAAAATGGGCATCCTTTGGGAAATTTAATCAATAAACTTGACGAGGGATATAGTGCAATAGCGATTGTGAGAGGAAGAGAAAATCATTTTGATCCAAAATTAATCAAAACGAGATTCAAAAGAATTGCCTATAGATATGAACCGCAGGAGGCGAGAGATAAGTGGCAGAAAAAAATATGTGTTCAGAGGATTGACGAGTTTATCAATTATTTAGAACATAATCATGACTATAAGGTATCGGATGAAATTTATGATAAAAAAATAAGGCGTTTGAAAGGATTAAAGAGTGATATTTTAGATATTCAACCGGGATTAAATATAAAAGATGTAAATATTCGAAAAATGATTGGGAGCTTATTTAAGGTTAAAGATTTTATGCATAGACGGTTTGATGATCAGGTGGTGCTTATGTTGGTTGATTCGCTTTTCTCTCCTTTGGAAAATATTGAGAAAAAAATAGTGGGAAGATCTGTTTATGAGTGTGATTTAAAAACGATTGCGCCTGAAATTAGATTTTTTGCGAAACACTATAAGGATGCTTACAAAAATCATGATTGTGATTATTATCATAGGTGGGAAAGTGATTTAATTCTTAGTTTAATGTTGGAGATGTTGGTCGACAAAGACTACTTCAAAGAGTTTTCCAAACTGCTTAGGAGTTATGATTCGGTAACCTTGCATCGATTGGCGAACGATTTTGAGAAAAAAATGGATGAGTTTTTTCCATTTGGAGAAAAGGAGAGATTTTATTTTAGAGATGATGAGAAAAAAAGTAAGCTTGAAGAAGCCGAGGATTTTTTTGAAAGAAATGACGAGATGCTACAAGTACTTTGTACAAAGGACGAATTAACGGCAATCCAAGAAGAATTGAATAAGGGCTTGACTAAAAAATTGGACAATTTAATGGCAAGATTTTCGCAATCGAATAAGGTTAAAAATTGTTTTAACATGTCAAGGTTGGTTTATGAAAAATATTCCAAACAAAGTCTAAATGAGTTTTATGAGTTAGCAAAATATTATAAAAAAATATTTTTGCGTCATAAACTTGCCGAAGATTGGTCGGAAGTTAAACATATCAGAATTATTTTGGATAATCCCAAGGCAGTTAATCGTGACGTAATGATAGAGGTTGTTAATGGGTATGAACGTTTGACAGGGAAAGATATACGGGATATTTTTTATATGTATTATCGTTCCGATCCCGGTGATAAAAAATGGAATGAAGAAAAAGAAAATTTTTTAAATTTCTATCAAAAAGAAATAATTGATTCCGGATTTAAAGATCGATTGCAATCGATGTTGACAGATCTTGACGGAGCTTACGAAAAGGCTAAAGCTTTTGTAAAGAAATATCGTTTGTCAACCAAGGAAGATGATGAAAATGAAGAGCAGGATGATTTTGATAAAAAAATGGGAAATAGTGTTAGAAATGGAAATTTGTGGTCGATAAAGAAAGAAATATTAAATAGAAATAGTAATGCTGATCATTCAACTAGATTTACTTCTATCGATGAAGAACAAGAAAAACAAATAACCAGATATATTTTGGAAGCTCAAGCGATGGGGTTGTTTGGTCATATGATCAATACTCAAGGATTTTATAAAGTGATATATAACACAAATGGTGAAGTTGATTTTCAAAAAATGTTTAATATATTTGAGCCGAAATCTATCCAACAATTAAACGATGCGCATTTTGATAAAGACAATGAAGTGATTAGATTGGTGGCGGCCGCCAATATGTCGGGAAAAACCTATCATTTGAAATCATTGACGATGGCATTATTGTCGGCATTAAATACCGGTTATGCGCCGGCAGAAGTGGCGACCATTCCCCTATTTGACAATATAATGTATCTCGACAGGATAACGACAAAGGCGGAAAAAGATATGAGTTCTTTTAGTAATGAAGTGGAAATTTGGAAAAAGTTTTTTGATATATTTGATAAAAAAGAAAATACCTTCACGGTTGCCAATGTTGACGAGGCATTTTCGACGACCCCCGACGCGTATCAAACGCCATTTGTTTATGCCTTAATTATGGAGATGATGAAGCGCGGTCAATACCTGGAATTGGCTTCGCATAATCACAAAGTCTTTGATATTTTAAGAAAACTGGAAGAAGATTATTTAAAAGCTTATACTTTCGATATCAATATTCGTCCCGATGGTAAGGTAAATTTTCATCACAAGATGAGAGAATTGGCAAAAGGTGAAAAGACTTTTTCGGAGGCGATTGCGGTGGCGAGAACCATCGGCGGTTTGCCGGTGGAAATTCTTGACGAGGCAGAAAGAATTAAAAACGGTCGGGTCAATATAGATTATTAATACATTTATGCCAAATCCGGAAAAACAGAAGCAGGAAAGAGAAAACAGTAAAAAACAAAATGTCCTGGAGCGGCTGTTTGCCAAGGATGAAAAGATGGTGTATCAGATTTGGAGTGACAATAAAGAATTTGGGGATATTCGGGGAGATGAGTTTGTGCCGGCGCCTTTAGCGAAGTTACTGGAAAAAGAAATAATGTGGGATTTGGTTCGAAGTCCCCTATCGGATGAGGCACAAATAAAATCCAGGCAGAGTTTGTTTGAAACATTTATTGACTCAGGTCAGTTAGAACAAATAACAAATCTAAAAAATACGGCATATCAAATAAACAGTGGTATTAGACAATTATTTTCGGATGTTCGTTTAAATTATGAGGATCTGGAAGATGACAGGACATTGCCGGCTCTTGTGGCATATAGACGAGGTTATAAACACTGTGAACATTATGTGATGAGTGCTTTGAAAAGAATTGAAACCGGCAAGGTTGCTTTGACTAAATTGGCTGAGAAATTTAGGGAAACAGACCAACCGATTATCCATGAAATGGGGGAATTTTGCAGAGCCGATTTGAAAAAGATAAATCATTTTAATAATGATTATTTTTTGAAACAGCAATATAATTTAATTGGGTCGGAAATATTAAGTGAAGATATTAATAATGATATTACTCATATTGGTGCCTTGATTGAATTTTCCAATATTTTTGTAAAAGAAAAATATGCTAAAGCGGAATATAACAGCGAACAGCTGGCAGAATATATTCAGGGTTGGAATTTTGTCAAAGAAAAATTTGGTGAAAAACCTCAAATATTGAATGATTCGGTTGATGACAATTCGGTTTCAATTCTTTGTGGAGCCAATATGGGAGGGAAATCATTTCATTTGGAACAGAATCATTATATTCAACTTTGTGCCCAAAGTTTGGGATTTGTTCCGGCCGAAAAAGGTAATTTCCAAATTTACGATTCAATTTTGTTTTTAGATCGAGCCTCGACAGATGCGACTCATGATTTAAGTGCTTTTGGGGCTGAAGTAAAAAATATCGTCGAGGCCTTTGGTGATACAAAAGATAAAAAAATATTTGTATCTATCGACGAGGGTCTTTCGACAACTTCGGCCGAGGATCAATATTATATTTTGGCGGGAATAACCGAATATTTAAAAAATCATAAGGGGAAAACATTTTTGGCGACACACAGTGAAGAATTTATAAAGCATTATGAAAATGACACCAAGACGGGTATCTATAATTTTCCTTTTGACTTAGTAAAAAATGAAGACGGAACAACCGATATAAAATACACAAATATATTGACCGAAGGCAAGGGTGATTCGAGAGCTTTGGAGGTGGCAGAGGTACTTGGTTTACAAAAAAGAATTATTGATTTGGCAAAACAATATATTGCGCTTGATTTTGAAAAAATTACACCGCCAAAAGAGAGATTTTTTCGGGAACCAGAAGCTTATTCCGACGAAGAACGTCAAAAATTGAAAATGAAAATAGGTTTTCCGCCGGCTTTATTTGAAGTCGCAGGTGAATACGGTTTTGAGTGGAGAGACGAAAAGAAACAAGTTTTTCGTTTATTTACCAAGGATAAAGATTTTGAAGACGGGATTTATACCGGAGAAGGTGATGATTCAAAAAGCATGATGCTTTTGAGATTAATTACAAAAGGTGAAAAAATTGCACCACAAAATTTACTTGAAAGACAAAAGATGTTTGAGGTGCTTTCGCAAAATGATCGATATAGAGAGTTAGAAAAAATCGGAGGCAAGGTGAGAAAGATAATTTATAATTTACCAAAGTTTAGTGAGATGACAGGTAAAGATGGTTTTTTGGATTTTAATAGATTATTGAAACCGGAAATAAAATGGTATGAAGAATATGGGAATAATGATTATATTTCATATTTTGAAAGTTGTATTATGTTTTTGAATTTAAATAAAAAAATTTTGGGAAAAGATTTTCCAAATGAGTATGTTGATTTGCCCGAAAACTTAAAAATAGGAATAGAATTATTGATTGCCCGTAGTAAATATTTTGATAATTTGGATATTTTGGAAATGCCAAAAGGGAAAATAGGTGCTTACAGTACGGAGGAAGTAAGAGAGAAATTTTTTGAATTGACAAGTGGATTGGAGTCAAAAGAGGCAAAGGAAAAATGGCAGGACAAGATATGTCTGGCACGAATCAATGAGTTTATAAAGTTACATGATAATGATAAAAATGAAAAAATTATATCTACTTTAAAAGGATTTGTAGTATGGACAACGGCAGTTCAGACGGATTTTGATATAAAAAATGAAAATATTAGAGAAATGTATAAAAAAATATCTAGTGCGAAGTCTGATGTTGATTCAATAGTTACAAATGAATTAATAAATAAGCTTATTGATAAGTTATGTAAACCTTTTGAAGATATGGAAAACAAACTTATGGCAAAATCAATTTTTGAATGTGATTTGCAATCCATTGATTCGGAAATACAGTATTTTACAAAACATTATAGGGGAAAATATAGAAGTGAAGGGCATATTTTTGAGGATGAAAGACCAAGAGTATTGGTGTTTTGTGATCTTTTGGAAATGTTTCTTGACAAAAGGGATTATTTCAAAGAATATATTGCTATTTTGAGGGAGTATGACTCGATACATCTTCACAAACTTGCCGATGATTTGGAAAAGAAATTATATAACTTTTTGCCGTTTATAGGTGAAGATAGTGAATATTACCAGTATCTGTCTAGGCAGGAAACAGAAATCGAAAAAATAGGAAAAGATGTTAAATACGCAAAAGAATATTTTAAAAAAAATGGAAAGAGATTTAGGTCTTTGTGTTCAAAAGAGGAATTTAGATTAATAGATGAAGAGTTGTGCAGTGGATCAAACAAAAAAATGCTTGATTTGATTGAAAATTTTACCGTGACCGGTCCACAAAGAATTTGGAATATATTGAAAACAGTTTTTGAGAAAAATAGCAAAGAAATGTTATCTGATTTTGTAGAGTTGGAAAATTATTATAAAAAGATACCTTTGTATGAAAGAATATTTGAGCAAAATAAGTATTCGAGTGGGAGGGGTCAAAAATTTTTACAAGACATATTGAATGGTTACAATACAACCGATAATGAGTTGATGGACAAGGCTTATGATGGTATGGGATGGTTAAAAGAAACAAGGTATCTTCCAAAGATAGATGGTGAAAGAGAAATAAAAATAGCAAAATATAAGAGTTTGTATAAAAAATTAATAATCGATTCGGGGATGTATGTGACAATAAAAGAAACACTAGCTGGTTATGAAAATGCATATCCAAAAGCGAAAGAGTTTATTGATAAGTATGATTTAGATCTAAAAGGGAAAATGTCTTTGAAAATGATTGAAGATGGGAATCTTAAATATCTAAAGGATGAAGTTTATAAAAAATATAGGGATGCGGTTGATGGTGTTTTTGAAGAAAAACATTATTACGATTATGACGACAAAGCAACAATTAATGAAGTAAAGGAGGTGGAGGCCTTGAGTCTTTTTGGTCATATGATAAATGTCTATGGATTTTGTAAAGTAAAATATAACACCGATGGCACGGTGGATATGAAAGATATGTTTAATATGTTTGAAAACAAGGCAAAGCAGAAATTAAATGATGCCCATTTTGACCAAAACGAATATGCAAGATTAATCGCAGCAGCCAATATGTCGGGTAAAACTTATTATTTGAAAGCCTTGACGATGGCAATACTTTCCGGATTGACGACCGGTTACGCCCCGGCGGCGGAGGCAACGATGCCATTATTTGATAATGTCCTTTATCTTGATAGAGTGACAAGTAATTTGGATGGAAATTTAAGTGCTTTGGGAAATGAAGTTAAATTATGGAATCAGTTTTTTGAGGTCATAGGAACAGATCAATCGGTATTTGTAGCCGCGGCGGTTGATGAAGCCTTTTCGACAACTTCGCCAAAATATCAGGCATCTTTGGTATATGCGATTGTGATGGAGATGATTCAACAGGGTCAGTGTTTGGCAATTGCATCCCACAATCATGATGTGATCAATTATTTGAGAAATTTAGAGAAAGAATTGTTAAAAGCGTATACGATGAAGATTCAGATAGACGAAAAAGGCCTGGTGGCATTTGACCATAAATTAAGGGAATTACAGCCGGGTGAACGTAGTTTTTCGGATGCAATTCCGGTGGCGAGGACCTTGGGAATGCCAGAGGAGATATTGCTGATAGCGGAGGAACTCAAAGAGAGGGCAATACAGGCTCATAATGGGAGGGTTAACTTGGCTTAGGATTGTGATATAATATATATTATGAACCCAAGAAGTAAAGAAAACCAACCAGTAGTCTCTAGAATAGTTAAAAAAGTTGAAAAGTTGATGCAATTAGAAAATGGGGATATTGTTAACGGTCAGTCGAGTCCGGAAGAAATAAGAGAGATAGCAACAGAAGCCAATCGTATCAAACAGATATTTACCAAGGAAGTGATTTTGATGCGATTAAATCACGACATGATTACATATGTGACAAAACCGGAAGCCGACAAGGAAATATCGTCTCAATATAGGGGAATAATCACAGAAAATTTGACGACAATGTATGACACTATGTGTATTCATTTTGATTCAGCCAATGCCTTAAAGCCTTTTGTGATTAGATACAGTGGGGTTGATGATGGGATTTGTTATCATTTGGCGGAACAATTTATCCAGGTTGGATTGGCGAGTGATAAGAGAACCGGTTATTTAATCGATCATATGAATGAGAATGCTGGTAAAGGTAAAATTATGAGAGAACATTTAGCAGCGCTAAAAGAAGAGGCGGAAGGGATGAAGGCACCAAAAATAAAGGAGAAGCTTCTTGATCAGGCAAAGGAATTGGAAGATAAATATTCAAAGAGAAAGAAATTTGCCGTAAAGACTGGGAAGAATTGAGCCGACTGCTAATGATATTTTAGGTATCAAAACATATCATTTGTGTTCAAAATGGTTTATTTATATTCGTATCTTAAGGCCGTTAGTAAAAAGTGATATTATTGTTTAATGAAAAAGAGAAGTGCCAAATATGCCTTTATTGATAGCCAAAATTTGAATTTGGGAATTCAATCGCAAGGATGGAAATTAGATTTTGAAAAATTTAGAATTTATTTAAACGATAAATTCAAAATTGATAAAGCGTTTTTATTTATTGGTTATATTCCAAAGTATGAAAAACTTTATCAAGTTTTAAAGAAGGCTAATTATATTTTGGTTTTTAAGCCGACAATTGAAAGTAAGCAGGGTGAAATAAAAGGAAATGTTGATGCTGAATTGGTGTTACACACAATGATTGAGCTAGAAAATTTTGATAAGGCGATGATTGTGTCTGGAGATGGTGATTTTCATTGTTTAGTCCAGTTTTTAAAAAAGAAAAATAAATTAGGAAGGATAATAATTCCGAATAGAAAAAAGTATTCAAGTCTGTATTCTAAATACAAGAAATATGTCTTTTTTCTAAATGATTTAAAACATAAATTAGCGAGGGGATAAAAAAAATGGGAGTGTTGCTTGCAGTATTGCTCTGAAAGCTTCCCTCCCTGATGATTGTTATTATTATAGCAATTTGGTGAGATATTTCAAGGGGTGTTTATTCGTACCTGAGGGCGTCGATGGGAGATAATTTAGAAGCCTTTCGGGCGGGGGCGACGCCAAAGACGATACCGACAATTGTAGAAACTCCAAAAGCGAGAATGACCGAATTTAGGGTAACTTTTGCAGGGAAGATTTTGTCGATACCCATGGCTCCAAGTGAGCCAAGAATTATGCCGATGCCACCACCAAGACAGGACAAAATTATGGCTTCAATGAGAAATTGTAATAATATGGCTCTGGGATAAGCGCCGATGGCTTTGCGAAGTCCGATTTCGCGAGTGCGTTCGTTGACGGTGACAAGCATAATATTCATAATGCCAATACCGCCGACAATTAGGGAAATGGCAGCGATGCCGGAGAGGGCAATGGTTAAAGTTGTCAAAATTGTATTGATTGAGGACAAAATTTGTGATTGATCGGCAACGGTAAAAGAATCTTCTTTTTTGTACGTTTTGCCCATAATAGCCTTGGCCTCTTTTTTGATGGTTTCCAAATCATCTTTATTGTCAGCTTTGACGACGATGCTTTGAACTTCGTGATTGTTGGCGATGATAAATCCAACACTCATAGGGATGTACATAGCATTGTCGGAACTTTGACCGCCGATTCCCCTACCCTTGCTTTCGATAACACCAATAACTTTGAAATTAGTACCGGAATAATTTATTTTTTTATTTAAAGCAGTTGAATCACCAAACAATTTGGTTTTTAATTCCGGTCCAATAACAGCAACTTTGGCTTTTTGATTTTCTTCACTTGAAGTAAACCAGCGGCCATTGCCGGGACTAGGGAGAGAATTCATGTTTTTGCCATAGTTAGAGGTGACGAATAAGATAGCGGTTTTTTCTTCTGTTTTTAAATATTTTACCTTGACGCTTCTAAGCTCAACCATGGGGAGGACGGCCACTTTTTTGATTTTTTCAAGGTTGTTAACATCTTTTTCGGTAAATTTTACGATGCTGGAACTGCCATTGGGTCCGTTTTGCATCATGGTGCCGGGCATAACAAAAATTAAATTTGAGCCGAGACTTTCAAATTGATCGGAAACATAGGCTTTTAGGCCGTTTCCAATTGAAACTAACAAAATAACTGAGCTGACTCCAATAATAATTCCAAGAGAAGTTAAAAAAGTACGACTTTTGTTTTTGAGAATTGAACGAACGGCAGATTTGGTTAAGTCGTCAATTGATGGTTTGAGTTTTAGCATTTTTCTTCTCCGACGATTTGACCGTCTTTTATAATTATGATTCGTTGAGCTTGTTTGGCCAAATTTAAATCATGGGTGACAAAAACAATGGTTCTCCCCTCTTTTTCGTTTAGATAATGAAACAAATCCATAATTTCTTTACCGGATTTGCTATCTAAATTACCGGTTGGTTCATCAGCCAAAATAATTTTTGGATTATTAACGAGAGCTCTAGCAATAGCGACTCTTTGCTGTTGGCCGCCGGATAACTGCCCAGGAGTGTTTTGAATTTTGTCACTTAACT
>Ga0247841_10002585_pt1 | contig 35679 bp, 43 predicted proteins | sample LaCruzMarch2015__2_FD_192410 | JGI IMG/M metagenome (GOLD analysis project Ga0247841, IMG submission 192410) | Freshwater microbial communities from meromictic Lake La Cruz, Castile-La Mancha, Spain - LaCruzMarch2015_18m | ecosystem: Environmental > Aquatic > Freshwater > Lake | place: Spain... | reverse complement strand
TAACGATCATTAAGATTTCGGAGATTGCTTCGCGCTGCCCAGAGCGCGCTCGCAATGACGCTGCGCGCGATAAAAAAATTACCCGCCGCAACATGTGTTGGGCGGGAACGTGAACTTAGGCTACGAGGACTTCGCGCGGGCCGGTGTCTTCGGGGTGACTATTCAACCAAGGAGCGACTTCCAAGTCTTGTGCTCGATTGTAACAGTCAGCAACGCAGTAACCCCCGTCTTTGAACTGGGTCTCCAAGAAGACTGTATGCGACTGAAGATCAAGGTACGACTGCCCGTAGTATACGCGATACATGTTGTACAGCAGATACTCGATGAGCATCATGGACGCTCGACCAGGCATTCTCAGGTCATAGTCGTCTGCGAAAAAACGACTATTATAGTACTTGCTGTCCGGGCAAACCGTATCACGACAACGCACTGCGTAGGTCTGTGCTTGCCTACGAAGCGGCTGCATAAGCTTGTCCGTAATGTAGCCGGAGTACGAACCAGGATGGTGCATTTCCTGAAGACGCAGGAAAACCCTATTCAACGCCAAATCAGCAGGGACGATGATCACATCCGAAAAACCAGGACGGTACTCGGGAATTATCGTTTTCCCCAGATCTGGAATGTCGAGCCCAAAGACTTCGCGGAGGAACCTGTTCCAGGTTGTGAAATGGAACAGCAAGGGAACATCGAACGGATCTTCTTTCCGCAGGAACCGCTCCAAATGAACGACGCTCAGAGCCCCCGAACGCAACTTCGCAAGGAGATCTACCTGCAAGGCCAGGATCTTCCCGGCCTCCTCGCCGATCGCTACTTTCATGGTCAGCTCCTCCAAGTGGTTTCTGCACCGCCAGCTTTCCGGCAGTGCCTTTTACAATAAGACAATGCACAAATTTTGTCAAGGATAGAGCTTTCCTCCTAGCTCTTTATCTGGTAAAATGAGAGAACTGTTAATCAGTAATTAATTTAAAATATGACTCAGTTTGATGAGCTTTATCGAACCGCCATTCTTAAAATAATGAATGAAGGTTTTGATGAATACAACGAACGCACCGGACATTACACCAAAATCATTCCTGGTCTGACTTTTGAATTAGATAAAGGTTTCCCTTTATTAACTTTAAGAAAAATTCCCATTAAACTTTTTATTGCCGAACAAATTTGGTACATCATGGGTAGCAATAATCCAAATGATTTTGTAAATAAATTCACCAAAATTTGGGCAGACTTTACAGAAGAAGATGGCACCATTCCAGCGGCCTATGGTTATCGTTGGCGTCATGCTTTTGGTCGCGACCAACTTGGCTTATTAATTCAACATTTACAAGGTGCGCCCGGTTCACGCCACGGAGTTGTTATTACTTGGGATCCGCGCGAAGATGGACTGGGAAATCCAGAAGCAAAAAAGAATGTCCCCTGCCCCTTTACTTGGACAGCAAACATCATTGCCAACAAATTACATATTCATAGCGTTGTCCGATCAAATGATATGATGCTCGGTTGTCCGCACGATGTGGCTGGTTTTTATCTTCTTCTTTGTATCCTCGCCGCCAAACTGGGAGTTAAACCCGGCAAACTCACACACACAATCTCTAATGCTCATATTTACGATATCCATTATAAACAAGCTTGGGAGTTAGTCGAAAGAACCAACGACCACCCACCCGTCCACTTTGAAGCCCAGGAAAATTTTTATGATCGAGCTGAAAAAGGAGACGAATCGCTCGTTCCAGAAATTGCTAAATTATTAGAAAGTAACTATAAACCACTTGGACCAATCAGTGGCTTAAAAATTGTTTTATAAACTCAAACAAAATATGAAAGTGACTTTAATGATGGTTATGACCGCCGACGGCTTCATCGCCAAAAATGCCAACCAAACTTCAACTGATTGGACTTCTTCGGCTGATAAAGAAATATTTATTCGACGCACCAAAGAAGCCGGCGTGATTATTATGGGACTGACAACATACAAAACTATCAACAGACCACTCCACGGACGCCTCAATATCATTATGACCAGAAACCCGGACACCGAAACTTCCATTCCCAACCAACTAGAATACACCAACGCTCAACCGGCTGAATTATTGAAACTGCTTGAGGCAAGAGGTTACAAAGAAGTCATCTTGGGTGGTGGGTCGACGATCAATTCCCTATTCTTGAACGCCGGCTTAGTCGATGAAATGCAAATTACAATCGAACCATTACTTTTTGGCGGCGGACTAACCCTTTTTAATAATTTAGATTTAAATCAAAAATTAAAACTTATTGAAATCAAAGATTTAGGTCAAAATGTCGTCAACTTACGTTATCAATTACTTAAATAATTTATGATTCTCACAAAAAAAGAATTACAAAATTTAATGACTTCAGGCGCGCTGGCTTTTACTCCGGAGTTAGATGAATATCAATTGCAACCTAATTCAATTGACTTGCGTGTTGGTTGGAGTTTTTACATTCCCGACACCTGGAAGTTTGATGAACGCGGCCGCACGGCTGTAATTACTGATTATTTAAATTATCAAAATGTTGAAGAATATTTTAAGTTGATCAAATTGAAACCTGGTCAATTCTTCGAGATACTTCCAAAAGAAACCATTATCATTTCCACTCTCGAAAAAATAACTTTGAATTCTGGTCGATTAGCCGGAAACTTGTTCCCACGCAGTTCAGCATTACGCCGCGGACTCCAAATCAATACTGGCGTTGTTGATTGCCGTTACTCCGGTCAACTAACTATCCCAGTTGTAAATAACAGCAACCACATTATCAGAATTTATCCGGGCGAAAGAATTTGCCAACTACAATTGTTTGAATTGGCTAGTGAATTAACAGTCGAGGAAGCCAAAGCTCATGGTAAACAGTCAGCTAAATACGAAGGCTCAACTCCATACGGTTTAGAAGCTAAAGTTGATGCTAATGAAGAAGTTGATTTGATCAAGGCCGGAAAAATTGATGAACTAAAAACTCAATTTAAATTAAAACTTTAATATGGATCAACAAATTACCTATCCATATTTACCAGAAGGTCGTGAACTTCTTTATGTTCCGGTAGACAATCAATTTATGGCTGAAGCAAAACGCATGCAATCCAATTCAACCGATGCTAAAAATCCAATCGGTATTGTCTTAGTCAAAGATGGACAAATATTAGCTCGGGCGTCGAACATGTCCAAACTCACAGACCCCAAGCTGATTAAACTACATAGCAAATATTGCGTTCGTCGATTATTAAAAATTCCCAGTGGCCATGGTTATTGGATGTGTCCCGGTTGTGCAACTTCCAAACAACATTCTGAATCTCGTTTAATGGCCGAAGCAAAAAAGAATAAAATTGAAACAGCAGGCGCTGATGTTTACATGTACGGACATTGGTGGTGCTGTAAACCTTGTTGGAATTCAATGATTAAAGCTAAAATAAAAAATGTCTACTTGGTCGATAAGGCCTGGGAGCTATTCAAAAGATAAATTATGAAAAAATTAGTTATAGGTTTTGTAGGAGAAATGGCCAGCGGCAAAGGGACTGCTTGCGATTATTTAATCGAAAAACATCATGCCGGTTATTACCGTTTTTCAACTATAATGCGCGACGTTTTAGACAGAATCCATGTACCTCAAACCCGCGTTAACATGCAAATACTTTCCCGCGACTTACGCCAACTTTTTGGTGAAGATCTTTTTGCCAAAATCATGACTGAAGATGTTAAAAATGATAAAAATGAAATCGTGTGCGTCGACGGCATACGTCGAGTGGCTGATATCAAATATTTGGCTACGCTCCCCGACTTCCATTTAATTCATATTTACGCTGATGAAAAAACTCGCTTTAAACGCATCACTGAAAGAAGCGAAAACTCAGATGACAAAAATAAAACTTTTGAGCAATTTTTAAAAGATCAACAAGGCGAAACTGAACTCACTATTCCGCAAGTGGTTGCTGAAGCAACAATCCGTGTCGAAAATAATGGATCTAAAGAAGAACTGGCAGAAAAAATCGAAGAATTGCTAAAAAAATTGCGTGCCTGATTATGTCACCAATCCAAGTTGCCAATATTACCCCAGATTTACTCCGAGTTAACCTTCCCTCGTTATCGTTTTTAGGCTTTTTAAATATCAGCACCACTTTCTCATTACAAAAATTCTGGCGCCAAGAAAGAAACGAATGCTATTTTCAAAATGATTTTCCCGATCGACGCCGTTATTTTGAACTGACAGATATGCTTTTACGCTTACGCGCTGAGTTTAACCTGCCTGGATTAACACCCCTCGCCCAATTAATGCAATTTGAGTTTATTGTTGATACTGATTACTGGCCAACCTTTATAAACAAAATGGCTCAAAACGACTTATTGGAACTTAGAAACATTGCGACTGAGTTAAGCCTCGTGAGTCAAAGTCCTATTCAAGAACCTTTTATCCAATCCAACACGAACAACGGTCTTGTCACCGAAGCCGTAACTGCCGACATAAAACTAGTTGACCTTGATAAATCTATTGAAAATAAGCTAATATTCTATTACCTCTTCCAAGCGGACCTCGAATCAGTCGAACGGATTGCTGAAAAGATAGACCTCATGACCATGGAACAAAAAGAAATGTTTATTGAACAAATTTTTCAAAAATCGCCTCTCCAAAAATTACCCAAAATAATTTATACTCAACCTTTCTGCACACTAAAACTTAATGCCTCGCTCACAGAATTACTGCCCCTAATTTCTAGCAATAAAATAAAATTGATAATTCAAAAACCAAAGATACAGTCGTTAAATAATATATACGAAGAAATAAGCAGCTCCCCACATTACAACCAGATCCTAAATGTTTTGACAGAGATAAAAACTTTTTGCGATCAGAATCAAAATAATTATCTCTTACCTCTCGGCTTGCGCCAGACTGCTTTACTGGCACTAGATCTTCAAGGTTTAGCGGAGTTAAATAAACTTGGCGGCAATCTTAAAGAAAAAATATTTCGTTTAATAAACCAGGAGGCCCCTTTTACCAAGGGTTTTATCAATAATTAATATGGAAAACTTTGCTGGTAAATTTATTGTCATCGATGGAACTGATGGGTCTGGAAAAACAACTCAGTTTAATTTTTTGATTGAAACCTTAAAAAATCGTGGCTTTGCTGTAGAAATTGCTGACTTCCCTCAATACAATACCAAGTCCGCTGGCTTAGTTGAAGAATATTTAAGCGGCAAATATGGCTCGGCCGATGAAGTCAAACCAAAAATTTCTTCAATCTTTTATGCTTGTGACAGATATGATGCCAGTTTTAAAATTCGCAAATGGTTGCAAGAAGGAAAAATAGTTGTCAGCAACCGTTATGTTTCGGCCAACATGGGTCATCAAGGCGCCAAGATCGCTGATCCAGCCAAACGTAAAGAATTTTTCGATTGGCTCTATGACCTTGAATATAATTTATTTGAAATTCCCAAACCAGATTTAAATATTATCTTGCATGTTGAATCAAAAATTGCGCAACAATTAGCGCAACAACGACAACGCGAAGATTGGGTTGGCAAAACCAAGGATATTCATGAAGAAAATCTCGATCATTTGTTACACGCAGAACAAACCTATTTAGAAATTGCTGAGTATCCAAACTTTAAATTAATCGAATGTACACGAGACGGACAAATTATGTCACGTGAAGAGATTCAACGCACTGTTTGGCAAGAAGTTGAGCAATTAATACGCCCACCACAGATCGAAACCCAAACCACAACCAATAAAGATGGCTGGATAGAAGTTATTTGCGGTTGCATGTTCTCGGGCAAGAGCACTGAAGCAGCTAAAAGAATCACAAAGGAATTGATAGCCAAAAATCGCGAAATATTAATTTTTGTACCGCAAGAATCAAGTCGCGAGATAACTTTGTCAGAATCTAACACCAGCATTAACACTTCCGGTAAATTAGTTAGTCGCAATGGCAAAATATTTAGCGCGATTGAATTCCCTAAGGATCAACCCAGTGCCATACTCCAATATATCGAAAGCCAAAATAGACCAATCACAACCGTTGTTATTGAAGAAGCACATTTTTGTCACTACTCTTTGGTTCAAGTTTGCAAAAAACTGGCTGAAGATTATAAACTCCGTGTCATTGTTGTGGGACTAGACCAAACATTTGATGATGAAGGTTTTGGACCAATGCCTGCTTTGATGGTGGAAGCTGAATTCGTCACCAAAGAATTAGCTGTTTGCGTGGAATGCGGCAGTCAAAGCGCCAATAAAAGTTGGTTAGATAAAAATGCGAGAGAAAAACTTGAGGGGAAAATTCTTGTTGGTGATAGTCAGTACATTGCACTTTGCAGACATTGCAAAAACAAATTTAAGAAGCAAGACACTAACTAATCCATATGATTTTTAGTCTTTCGAATGCTCAAAAATTTCCTCGCGACGGTTTTACTGCCTATGTTTATAACAACAAAGATCAATGCTCTGCGATGGAGACTGTCTACGTCGACTGTTTTAAAGATCATGAGAAAGTTTATGTAAAAAATTGTCATCGACTTTATTTTGTTATCGAAGGCGCAGGGACATTTACGATTAACGACAAAACTTCTCAAGTGAAACAAAATGATGTCATCATTATTGAACCAATGGTCCCCTATTCATATCAAGGTAAAATGAAACTTTTCGAAGTGAACTCACCAGCGACTGGCGAAGGTGACGAGGTTCTTGTATAATGAAATTATAAAAACTATATTATTAACAAATTTAAATTAAAACTATGGCAGAACAAATTCCAGCCGTAAAATCAATTGGCGAGACTCGAAAACGAGAAGTTAGTAGAGCTGATGAAAAATATACGGATCAGATTCGAGCTATATTATCTAAGAAAGGACTTTCTCGTGATGAAATACAAGAAATTATTAATCTTGTTTACAAGGAAGAAATGGAATATTTGAATCATGCAACAATTTCAACAGAAGCACTTTATGAAGATATTGCACGAAAGGCTGGCCCTGAATGGAGAGAAATTACTGAGTTAGTGAGAATAACCGGCCGAGAGACATCACCAGCAGAAATAGCTGCTGCGCTACAAGAAAGATTTCCAAATTTAGAGGTAAAAGTTGATCCAAAAGATTATGTTTATAGCCCTGTAAAAGTAAGAACAAAATAACAACTTTTAGAAACGCCGCACTTAAATCGTGTGGCGTTTTTTGTACTTTCATTTTCCACTCAATAATGCTAAAATAATGACAGAATAATCATTATAGTATGAAACTCGAAACCATAATCGGACTAGAATTCCACGTTCAACTCAAAACCAAAACTAAGATGTTTTGCGCTTGTTCGAATGAAATTGAAGCCAAAGACCCCAACGTCAACATCTGCCCCATCTGTTTAGGGCATCCTGGAATTTTATCAACAATTAACGAAGAGGCTGTACACATGGGCATGAAAGCTGCTTTGGCCTTGAATTGCACCATTGCTAATTTTACAAAATTTGACCGTAAAAATTATTTTTATCCAGATCTTCCTAAGGGTTATCAAATTTCACAGTACGATAAACCTCTAGCTTTGGACGGATCATTAGTCATTAACTGGGAAACCCGCGACGGTTTAGCCGGGTCACTCACAGACGAAAATCAATTAAAACGCATCGGAATAGTCAGAATTCATTTGGAAGAAGATGCCGCCAAATCAACTCATGTCAGCGACGGAAGTTTAATTGACTACAACCGCGGTGGTGCGCCTTTAATTGAAATCGTCACTCACCCGCACTTATCGAGCCCACAAGAAGCCAAAACTTTTGGCCAAGAAATACAACTCATCATGCGTCATTTAAATATTTCTGATGCTGATATGGAAAAAGGTCAACTTCGTTGCGACGGCAATATCTCTTTGCGACCAGCTGGCGAAAAAATACTTTATCCAAAAACTGAACTGAAAAATATCAACTCATTCAGAGCCTTAGAACGTGCTCTCGCTTACGAAATCGAACGTCAGACATTACTCTGGCACGCCGGAACACCACCAGCCAAAGAAGAAACCCGCGGTTGGGACGAAGCAACTCAAACCACCATTAGTCAGCGCGTTAAAGAGGGCGAAAGTGACTATAGATATTTCCCAGAACCAGATTTACCGCCGATTGTTATCACCGAAGATGAAATCCAAGCCCTCAAAATTGAAATACCAGAATTACCACAAGATAAACGTCGTCGTTTTGTAGATATGTATGATTTCAACGGCGAGGAAGCTAAGATTCTGACTGATTCCAAACAACTAGCCAACTTCACCGAGAAAGTTATTTCTGAACTTAAAGATTGGATTGAAACAATCGACACTGTCAGCGGCAATAAAGAAGAAATTTGGGAAGAGAATAAACACAAGCTCATCAAACTCGTCTCAAATTGGCTCATAAATAAATATTTACCAGCCTTGGCAGAGCAAAATATTTCTTTTAAAGCCAGCAAAATCACTGCCGAGAACTTTTCTGAATTTATTTGTCTTGTTTATGAAAATAAGGTCAATAGTTCGGCGGCTCAGGCTATTCTTAAAAGAATGATTGAGACTGGCGGGGATCCATCGCATTTAATTGAGGATATGGACTTAACTCAGATGAGTGGATCAGAAGAACTCGGAACCATTATCGAAAAAACTTTAGCACAATATCCTGATCAAGTGGCAGAATATAAAGCTGGAAAAACCGTAGTCATCAAATATTTTTTAGGTTTAATTATGCGCGAAACTAAGGGAAAGGCAGATCCGCAGGAAACGGAGAAATTATTGCAAGAATACCTAGCAAAATAATACCTTTAATTTGCTTGCTTAGGAAACGAATTAGAGATTGCCACGCCACGTTTGAATGTATCAAGATTGCGTGGCTCGCAAATCGGATGTTATCAAAGACAAGACCCCCGGCTCATGTAAGCTGGGGGCCTTTTCGTGACAAGCGCGAACGCTAGTAGTAGCATAGGCCGTCGTCGTGGTCGCAACGAGTGCCACGGGGGCAGTCTCTGTCCGATTGGCAATCAGTGTAATCCTTGCCATACTCGTAGCAGAAACCGTCGACGCCGCAGTACTCGTTGGAGTAGCAGTCGTTGTCTGCGTGACAGTAGACGTCCTGGTAGCAGTAACCATCGGACGCGCAGTACTCGTTCGAGGAACAATCACGGTCGTTGTAGCAACCGCTGTCCTCGTACTCGTAGCAGTAGCCATCCGACGCGCAGTACTCGTCCGAGTAGCAGTCGCTGTCCCGGTAGCAACCATCGGCGTGATAGTGGTCTTCGTAACAGCGTCCATCGACACCGCAGTAGTACCCGCGGCCGCAGTCCTCGTCGTACGAACACGGCAGGCAGCCCACCAGGCTGCTGAGACCCAGCACCAGTACGAACATGGAGTTGACGATCTTGTGCGTCATGACGCACCTCCCTTGGTTGTGATTCTCTCACTTCCGAACATAATATTATAGCATGTTTTTATAAATAAATCAAGTAAAAACAAAGAAATTCATCTAAAATTAGACGAATTTCTTCATAAGGTCTTGAGCTTCTTTCAAGGAATTGACCCATTTAATTGTCTTATCTCGTTTCAACCAGGTGATCTGGCGTTTAGCATAGCGGCGCGTGTCTCGTTTAATCAATTCCACAGCATCTGCTGAACTTATCTTGCCTGTTAAATATTCCACGACTTGACGATAGCCGATTCCAGTCATTGATTGAAGCTTCTCGGAATAGCCTTGTTGCATCAAACCTTCAACCTCCCGAACTAACCCTTCTTCAATCATTTCATCGACACGTTTATTGATTTTTTCGTAGAGTTTTTCGCGATCAAAATTGATTCCGATTTGAAGTACATCATACAAGGGACGACCGACCTGCCGTTCAAGTGGCTTTTTGGTTTGTAAACATATTTCCGCTGCGCGAATCACTCGCCGCGGATTTTGAACATCTATTTTTGATTCAATTTCTAGATCGATTTCTTTTATTCTTTTTACGAGAGACACAAGACCTTTTTCTGCTAATTCTTGCTCTAATTTATCTCTAAGTTCCCTATTCTTACCTACTGGAAGTTTAAAATTATTCGTTAGAGCTTGAGTATAAAATCCGGTTCCACCAACGATAATTGGCAAACGTTTATCTACCTTAATTATTTGCTTAACTTGCTTCACCCAATCGTCAACTGTAAAGTCTTGATCAGGCAAAACAACATCAATCATCTTCTCCTCGACTCCCTGAACAATATATGTGTTCGCAACCCGCTTTCCTTTATCTTTGTTGGTTCCAATGTCCATGCCTTTATAAATCATACGAGAGTCAGCCGAAATTAAAAAACCATTAAACTCTTTAGCGAGTTTAAGCGCTATGGCTGACTTCCCACTCGCTGTGGGTCCTTGGATGATGACAATTTTGCGTTTCATAGTCTTTATTCAATTCCCATAATAGCTTAATTTCATGATTCTGCAAAGGATAACACTCCAGATGATTTACCTCAAGGTTAAATGTTTTTTGGTCTCCACAAACACCTACCTTTATGCTAAAATAGTATCATTGACGAAAGCTTATCTTCAGCTAATTATTTATTTAATAATTTAAAAAATATGACTACAAAATTTGGAGAACCCATACAGCCACAAGGACAAGAACCAAAAACAGAAAACGCAGATACCACCCAAGCAATTGCACTCCTTCAAAATTCCGCATTAGATAAACTAGATGAAGTCATAACTGCTGATGGGCGTAGCACAGAAGAACTTCTGCGTAAGCTCGACGAGGCAAAGCAAGCCAATGATTACAACACACGACGTGATTTAACTGAAGCCTTACGTCAGAGGCTTGATATGGCAGACATGCGCGGACAAGAACGTCCAAAGGAAATTTTGGACGCGCTAGCCAGTGTTTATACTTCAGATGAATATTCTAAAGTGCGCCAAGATATCATGATGAGCGAAATACCAAAAGATAATCCCGATGTACTCGCTCATGCACTCCTTGATAAAAGATTTACGAACAGCAACAGTCTTCTATACTCGCTTGAAGACAAGGAAATTCGAGAAAAAATATATCAAGCCTTGAAAACAAATAATGCAGTAGATAAAGCAGTAACCCTTGTTTCAACAACCAAGGATCTCGCTGCAAAAGTACCGCTTTTTGAAGATCTTGCTGCCTGGCTTCAGCAAAATTCAAGCAATGAAGCAAAAAAAGCAAAGGACTCTTATGGCGGATATAACCGTCTCAGACAAGAAGTTGCTTTTGCACTGCTTAATCAAGAAAGAGAAACATTCAACCGCCTCCTCGGAAACGGAACTATTAACATTGAGGGCTTAGAAGACTGCTTAAAAGATGAACCAGAAGAATCCCTTATAAATACTTTAATGCATGTCATTACGATAGACGACGCTTCTCGAGTTATAAAATTTATGCAGAGTAAGGAGATACTACTTACCACAATCCCAGAGCTCGAACACAGCGCCCTGCCATCAGAATCTCGCCTTGTAGTTGCAGCGAATATGCAACGACTCGCAGCTAGCTTTGATGCTCCACCGAAAATTCGCTCTTTAGGACAGCTCCAGAAGAAAAACGAGAGCAAGCCATCATACACTGTACCAAACAAATTTATTGTGGCACTTAGAGATGGTGATGATCAAGCCACGATTGCTTGGAGCAACACGGAAATTTTCTATGAACACAAGCAACTAGCTGAATCAATTAGGAATGTCAGTACAGCATTGTGTGCAGGCGGCCAAATAGAGCTTATTACTGCTGAGGATGGACATTTGCAGGTCGTATTTTTAGGCCGTAGTGGAGCCTTTGGGCCGTACAATAAAACATTCCTTGAAGGCTTTAAACAAGCTATAACGGAAAATTTGCAACACGAGTTTGGTCTTGATGTCGAAGTAGTCATACAACCGAGTGAAATAAATTAAATCAATAATCATGATACATCACTTTATCGGCTGGTTGGGCGCATTCTTATTTGCAATATGTGCTGTACCGCAAGTCATCAAAACATGGAAAACAAAAAACACCAAAGACCTTTCCTGGTTATTTTTGATCTTTTGGTTATTGGGTGAATTGCTGACTTTTGTTTATATCATTATTGATGATATTCTGATAAAAACATTTCACTTCCCTCTTTACATGAATTACGCTTTTAATATAATCCTTGTCTTTTACCTGCTTTATGCCAAAAAACGTTATAAATAATGACGCTCCAGTCGTTCCTAAATGCTTTTACCGAGTCAGCATCAAGGCTCTTATTTTAGATGAACAAAAAAAATTTGCTCTTTCCTTTGAAAAAAAAGGAAGCTGGGATATGCCCGGTGGTGGCTTAGACTTTGGAGAAAGCATAACCGAGGCCCTCAAACGCGAGATTAAAGAAGAAACAGGCCTCGAAGTCACTTGCATTAGCGAGCGTCCATCATATATACTAACAGCACAAAATGCACGCCAAACGTTCTGGGTTTGTAATTTAATTTACGAAGTTAAAGTAAAGGATTTAAACTTTACTCCTTCTGCTGAATGCCTTCAACTAAAGTTTTTTACCAAAGAAGAAGCTCTGAAAGAAAAACTGTATAGGAATGTTACTGAGTTTATAAAAATGTATAAACCGGAAAAACATAAATAATATGATTTACAATAAATCATCAGAATCCATGACCGAAGTTAAATCAAAAGCAATTGATCTAATATTTTTCAGCCCCCCCTACAACATTAAAACTACTTACGGAAATTATAAAGATGGGCTAACTGAAAAAAATACTCTACCCTTCTAACAAATGTCATAAAAGAATGTGCACGAGTCAGCAAACCCACGGCTCGCATGATTATTGAAGTTGCTGACACTGTCTTTACTGGGGAAAAATATATTAAACTTGCCGGATTGATCCAAAAACTGGCTATTACTCATGGTTTCTATCTAGAAACGAGACACATAAACTTTATTAACACCAAGAACATGATTGAAGCACAGGACCATGGCTTCAACGCAAATTATACCGCGACAAAGGATGCACATTCTAATTGTCATCAAATTCTTGTCTTCAATAAATCAAAAGTAAAAACGACAACAGGTGAAACATTGTATATCAATTATAAAAAATCAACCGAACACCCCTGCCCAGAACCAGCCGAACTAACCAAATTTATTTTAAACAATTATTACAAATCCGGCATGCATGTTTTAGATCCATTTATGGGCATCGCTAATTTTGGTTTGGAAGTAATAAAACGCCACGGGAACTTTTGGGGTTACGAGATAGTTAAAAAGTTTTTTAATACTGCGACAAAAAAACTAAAACAATATTAGGTAACAAAATAATAACATAATTTTATGCACAAAAAACTACTCGTCCTTTCAATCGTCCTTGCTATTGGTATTTTGGGGCTAAGTGGTTGTAATAAATTGTTTTCTGACCGAGTAATAAAAAAGCCAATTGAACAATCAACCACGGATCAGGTAGATCTAGCAAAGTCCAAAACAAACAGTGAAGTAGCGATAGTCGAGAAAAAAGACGGAAAAACAATCCAGAGTGAAATTAAGGAAATACTTGCTTCTAGTTTTGGCATGCGTCTATCATATCGAGAACCGATGTTCAGTCAAAAATCAGTAAAATCACCTGACGGAACGTTAACTGCATCAATATTCAATTATCATGCCAATCATTTTATTGAGGTTAGAAACAGTGCTGACGGTTCAATACGCCAATATGTGAATACTGATAATATGGGAGTCATCGAAGAAATCGGAGACCTTTCTTTTTCACCCGACGGGAAAAAGTTAGCTTATGCAATTTTTAGTTATGGCATTGCTCGAAACGATGAGGTTTTAAATGGTTCGAACTTGAGCTATGTTTATGTTATTGATTTAGCCAGTGGTCAACAAAATCCTTTTTACGGCGCAACTAACAAAAAATCAATCGATACTGTCCTCGGAATAACTGGTTGGGCTGAAGCCGAAGGTGGGCAGCAAGAACCTACCACTATTGATAAACCATTTACTGAGAAAAACAAACCAGGGACCTATCCTTCAATCTATATTCCTTACATGTATTAATAATTTAATTTTATGAACAAAAAACTATTCGTTCTCTCAATCGTCCTCGCTATCGGAGTACTTGGACTAAGCGGTTGCGGGAAATCTATTTCTGATCGCATGACAGAAAGTTTAATTGAAAAATCAACTGGCGGACAAGCTGACGTCAACACTAATGACGGCAATATTAAAGTTAGTGTTGAAGGCATGAATATTGAAACCGGAGACAATGTTTCTCTACCAAAAGATTTCCCAACTGATGTTTACCTGCCTGAAAACAAACTTCTTTCGGCCATGACAAGTGAAAAATCTTACACTGTTTCGCTTGAAGTTAAAGAAACTCAAGCCGAAATATTTGAAACTTATAAACAAAAAATTGCAGACTCTGGTTGGAAGATAGTTACTTCTGGCGATTTTGGCGGCATGCAGACAGTAAACGCAGAAAAAGATAATCGGATTCTCAGCATTATTGTTTCTCCTGGACAACAGGGTCGAACTGCCGTTGTCCTCAGCGAATATTTAAAAGAGCAAGAATAATTTCTATGGGCTTCACTCTATTCATCGCAACTTACATTACAAAATTTATCGATGCAACGGGATACATTACTGTTTTTATCAGCATGGTTTTAGAAAGTATGGTCTTCCCTGTCCCCAGCGAAGCGATTATGCCTTTCGCCGGGTTTTTAATTGCTGAAGGAAAATTTTCATTCTTTGGGGTAATTTTAATCAGCACACTGGGAAGCATTATCGGATCTTTAATTTCTTATTACATTGGATATTACGGCGGGAAACCGTTCATCACAAAATTCGGCAAATACTTTTTACTTGATCAAGAAGAATTTGAAGCGACGAATCGCTTTTTTCAAAAGCGAGGTTCAATTACAATCTTTATTTGTCGCTTTATTCCGGTTATCCGTCACTTAATTTCCCTCCCCGCCGGCATGGCCAAGATGAATATTTGGAAATTTTCTATTTTGACTGTCATCGGTGCTGGCCTCTGGAACTCGTTTCTTGCTTATGTCGGATTTAGATTGCGTCAGAACTGGCAACTTGTAATGGAGTACAGCAAAACGATTGACGAAATAATCGTTGTTATCCTCTTAGTTTTGATTGGGTTGTATGTTTATCGACATCTCCATAAAAAAGCAAAAAAAATAGTTAATCAATAATATTATGGGCGAACCAAAGTTTAATGGATCAAGAACAGAGTCTCGTGATCGTCATCCCCTAGAACGCTTAGTTCAATCTTTTTCTAGGGAACAAATAGAAAGCTTTAGTGTACCAACACTAGAACAAAATATAATTTTGCCAGAAACCTTTTATCAACCGACCATTCAATTCACTGCTGTTGAAAATGAAAGCAGAGGAGTTATGTTAGCCAAGGAAATGGTAGTAGAAGGTAAAACATTTTATCTCGTAGAATATATGCAGACACTTGGGTACGGCGACAATGTAAGCGTATTCCCTGACGAGCAAAAACGACAAGCCTTTATCCAAATGCTACAACAACATGGAGCTGGCATGAAAGTGATTGAATATCATGCTCATACTGTGGGTACTGGATCGGCTTGGCAGGATAAATTCTCAGGGGGTGATTTTAAAACAGCCGAAGGAATGTTAACCAGAAATCCAAACTATATACATGTTCTTTTTACACCCACTAACGTACTCACACTTGCCCAAAAAGCGACCTCTTTAAAATTGGCTAAAGTTAAACCAGAAGCGAAGCAAATGGCAATAGATAAATTTGAAGAATGGCAAAGAATTTTTTCATCATTTCGTGGTGGGACTTAATAATACCGACGAACAATATAAATATGACAAAAACTAAAAGAAAATGGGATCTGTTTCTGACAGATGAAAAAAGAAAAGCCTGTATCGATGAGCTAATTACTTTTTACAAAGAAAAACAGGATGAACAAATTGGCTTCATCAAAGCTGGAGAAATTCTAGATTTCTTTTTAGAAAACACCAGCGACGCCATCTACAATAAAGGCATTGAAGATGCTCGCAATCTCTTAAAAAATCGTTGGGAAAATTTAGAGATCGATCTTGATCTACTAATCAATAAATAAAAAACTATGAAAACTACTCGACATTTCACAGTCACTATTTATATAGTCTACAAAAACAAGGTTTTATTGCATCTGCATAAGAAGATGAACTGCTGGCTTCCGATTGGCGGCCACATTGAGGAAAACGAACTGCCAGAAGTTGCAGCTTTGCGCGAGGTTAAAGAAGAAGCTGGACTACCTATTAATTTTTATGAACCCAAAAAGAAAGTTAACATGGGGAAAACAGTTAAAGAACTTCTCTACCCCATGCATATTCAGTTACAAGATATTAAACCTGGACACAAGCACATTGATTTCGCTTTTTTTGCAACTACCAAAGTAAATAAGTTCAAGCCAGAAGAAGGCGAAGCAACTGAACTGCGTTGGTTTACTCTCGATGAAGTTAAGAAGTTAAAAAACGCGCCAGTCAACGCCATTAAATTAGCACAAGAAGCCCTTAAACTACTTGCAAAGTAAAGGTTATATAAAATTAAGCATATGCGCATTCAATATAACAAATTAGTTAGAGACCGAATCCCTGAAATTATTAACGAAAAAGGTTCAACGGCTATTGTTCATATTGCCGACAAAGATGAATACTGGCAAAAATTACAAGAAAAACTAGGCGAAGAATATGAAGAGTTTATTAAAGACCCAAACGTTGAAGAATTGGCTGATATTCTCGAAGTTATTCACGCTATCTGCGACTACAAAAAAATAAAATTACAGGATCTTGAAGCTGCCAGAATTCAGAAGGCTGAAAAACGCGGCGCTTTCACAAAAAGAATTATTTTAGATGAAACTAATTAAAAATCTTTCCACAGCTCAAACCTGAAAATATTTTCAAAAAATGCTAGAATAAGAGCGACGCTTAGACGTCGCTTTTAAAATATTATTATGATAACACAAAAATTAAAAACAGCTTGGGTCAATGCCGTTAAAAATGGAAAAATTGTTCATGACTTTAAAGTAAACCACGAAACTTGGCAATTCGGACTTAAGCAAAGTGGGAAAAACATTTCCTACTTTGCCAAAAATTTAACCAAGGAAAAAGACATTTCAGCCAAAATTTTAGAAAGAAAAATCTCTGGTACCAATTTTTACATTCAATTCAATGAATTCCGTGCTTTACGCCCTGTAACCCCACCAAAACACCTTGGCGCCCACCCCTGCGTATCCGAAAAAGCGCGAGACTGCCGTTTTTCCTGCCAAGATAAAAAGAATTCTTTAAGTATTAGTCAAAGAGATATTCTCGAATCATTAAAACTAAAAAACTACACTTGGAATTTTTACAGCAATGCTTTTCCGTATGACACTACAGGACATTTCCTAATAATCCCGAGCACAAAAAGCAAGGTTCCACACCTCACACAGGAATTTGATAAAAAATTATTAGCTGATGTGCTCGACCTATTTAAAAAAACAGAAGGCTTAATCGTAATCTTCCAATCATTGCATGCTGGCGCCTCGGTCAATCACTTCCATCTACAAGCTTTCTTTCATAACAGAAAATATGCTTTAGAAACAGGAAAGGTTTTTGACAATGTTCTCGACAATTATCCAGTTCCAGCTTTTGTGTATGATATTAATAAAGAAAAAAATCATATTCCCAAAGCCATAACTATTTTGCAGGCAGAAAATATTCCTTTTGATGTCATCTGCATGAATAAACGTGTCTACATTTTCCCACGCAACCCATTGCATGAAGTTGTTTCTGAATTCCCTACTGGACCTATAGGCGCGATGGAAATAATGGGTAAATTTGTGACGACTGATAAAAAAGTTTATCAAAACTTCGATATTCATAAACTTTACCGCAGTTTAAATAAAACTTGCTTCGAAATATAAAAAAATGCGCGCCCAACAGAATGATCTGTGGGCGCATTTTCTAGCCGTCGATGATGACGATGTTGATGCGACTCTTCGCCCAACAGATCACCATGTGAACCAGGAGGGCGTAATTGACGAAGTGCGCAGCGTAGCACAAGGTACGATGCCCTTCCCAGTGGAAGGTGTAGATGATGATCGTGACGCTCGCGGCGACAGCCAGGATGACCAGACTGTGGACCAACCAGCGCAGACAGGTCGTGAGCCTACCGTACTCCTTGTTCATGATCCTGACCCCCGCCGCGATCGAAACCGCGGTGAGAACCACGTAACCAAGCATTCCCGACAAACCGAGCTTGATGGTGATCGTGTTGACGTAGAGACTGCCGTGTTCGAAAGCAAGGATGTAGCCGATGGTCGACAACAAGGCAGCGACGATTCCGAAACCAGCAAAGATCCCCACACGACGGAAATAGCTAGCGTCCATGGATTCCTCCAGCAAAGGTTTTCTGACAGCTGCGAACAAATTAGATTAACAAAAAACGTAAAAAAAGTCAAGCTAAATTTCTAAAGCCTGACTTTTTTTGTTTAAATTTAGCAAGAAATCAATAACCACAATTGTGGTTCAGTAATGACTACTTCGACTAACTGCCCTATTTCATATTTTTTATTGAGTATCCTCACCCGTTTCATTTCCGCACTATTCCCCAGAACCACTCGCCCTGCTCGGGTACTGGGTAAACCTTCGTTACTTACGGTATCAATTAAAACCTGTACCTTTTGCCCCAAATATTTTTGATTAATCTCTAAAGTAATTTCTTCCATTAAAGTTTGCAAAACACGCCAACGTCTTTTCTTTTCTATCAGACTAACATTATCTTCCATTTTTGACGCCACAGTACCAGCGCGTGGTGAATACATGGCATGATAAATAATATCGAACCGTACCTTTTTATAAAAAGCTATTGTATGTTGGAATTGTTCTTCTGTTTCACCAGGGAAACCGACAATAATGTCTGTACCAATAGCAATGTCTGGTTTAACTTTTCTAATCTTTTCAATAATTTTATAATAATCAGCCGTCGTATATTTTCGATTCATGGCCTTGAGGATATCATCATCACCAGATTGTAAAGCGAGATGAAGATAATTCATTTGCTTTGGTAAAGTCAAAGCATTAATAACATCATCAGTCATATCTTTGGGATGCGCAGCTGAAAAGTTTAAACGGAAATCACCATCAAGCTGATTAATTTCCCAAAGTAATTTAGCAAAATTATTTTGATAAGGATTTTCTGCTGCAAAAACTTCTTTATCTAATGGATCATACGAATTAACATTTTGACCTAAAAGATGAATTTCTTTACAACCACTGGTAATCAAATCCTTCACTTCTAACAGAACAGATAGTACTGAACGACTTTTTTCTCGATTACGAACATATGGGACCACACAATAACTGCAAAAATTATTGCAACCAGTCATAATCGGCACATAGGCGTGGTATGGAGTTGTATATTGAGGACGTATGTTCAAATAATCTGTTTCCACAAAACCTTGTTGCATAAAATCATACAACTTATTGATTTCCCTAATATTAAAAACTAAATCAAAAATTTTTTGAAACTTTTTTTTATCTTCTTCCAAAACACAACCAGTCAAAATAACTTTGAGTGGTCGTAACTTCTTCATTTTAGTAAAACCTTTAGCCATGCCCCAAATGCGATCAATTGCTGTTTGACGCACAGAGCAGGCATTGACCACAATATAGTCCGCGACCTCAGAATCGTCCGTCGAAGTACAATCTAACTGACTAAAAACACTAGCCACTCTTTCTGAGTCAGCTTTATTCATTTGGCAACCGAAAGTTATAATCTGAAACTTAGACATATTTACGCTAAAATTACTTAAAAACCATAGCAAAGATTAGAATAAATTGCAAGCGCAAACTGCTTTTATTTATCTAAATTTAGTGTTATAATGAAAACGTTAATAAAACTATGCTAGTCCATTTTTACCATTTTTTAGAAAAACTTAAAAGCTCCCCAGCGCGTAAAAACCGTACGCTCATTATAGCGACGATCATAAGTTTATGTTTGAACTTATTTATTTGGCTTTTAATTTATTTCCGTCTCCGCCCTATGGTAAAATTGCTACCAGCCGATCAGGCCTTCATCCCGCTACACTATAATACGTATTTAGGAGTCGATAGTTTCGGTAACTGGCTAAATATTTTTCTTCTCCCTGGGCTAGGCTTATTAATTTTTCTAATTAACACTTTACTCGCTGTATTAATTTATAACCGCAAAGACATACTCAGTTATTTTTTAGTCCTCACGAATTTAATTTCACAGTTATTGCTACTTATTGCTACAGTTTTTATCATTCTTATAAATATTTAATTAAACTATGGAAACGGCTATTGTTTTTAAAATTGGCGTTTTAGCTATTCTCTCTTTCGCAATCGCAATCGCAAGCACTCCGCTACTCACTCATTTTTTGTATAAATATAAACTCGGCAAACAAATCCGAGACGCTTCCACGGCTCCGATTTTTGCGGCTTTACATAAAGACAAAGAGGGTACTCCAACCATGGGCGGTATTTTAATTTGGGTTACGGTTTTAATCCTTGCCTTGGTCTTCTATGTTTTGCATTTACTCTTTCCTAATTCAATAATTGGTCAATTAAACTTTTTATCACGCGAAGAAACATTATTACCAATTGGCCTTTTCGTTTTAGCAGCAATTATCGGCTTAATTGATGATTATCTTGGCGTTAGACGAATCGGTCCAAAGGGAGGTGGTTTTGGGGTTCTTTATCGACTTGGACTTTACACTATCGTCGCCACTGTTGGTGCCCTCTGGTTTTACTTCAAACTTGATTGGGATATCATCCATGTTCCTTTTGTCGGCAGTTATTTAATTGGTTGGTGGTATATTCCTGTTTTCATTTTCATTTTAGTGGCAACAGCTTTTTCTGTTAATGAAACCGATGGACTTGATGGTTTGGCTGGTGGCACCATGGCCACAACTTTTGCTGCACTCGCCGCTTTTTGTTTTGCCGAAGGCAGATACGAACTTGCTTCTTTTTGCGCAGTCATTATGGGTGCGCTTTTGGCCTTCCTTTGGTTCAACATTAACCCAGCACGTTTTTTCATGGGCGATACTGGGGCCATGAGTCTGGGAATTACCATTGGTATTATTGCCATGCTAACCAACACCGCTCTCTTGCTCCCTATCATCGGATTTATATTCCTCGCAGAAACTGTCACCGTCATTATTCAAATGACTTCAAAAAAACTTCGACACAAAAAAATATTTCTTTCGACCCCAATACACCATCATTTTCAAGCGATCGGCTGGTCTGAACCAAAAATTGTCATGCGCTTTTGGCTTATTTCAGCCATCACAGCAGTCATTGGTGTGGTGATATTCTTAGTTGATAAAGGCTGGTACTAAATTTCAAAAATATGAAGTCAATCAAACCGTTCCCTTCATTTAAAGACAAAAATGTTTTAATATTGGGCCTGGGTTTGCTTGGCCGTGGCGTTAAAGACGCCATTTTTTTTGCAGAAGCCGGAGCTAAGGTTACTGTTACTGATCTAAAAACAAAAGAGCAACTCACAGACTCTGTGAAATTATTACAACCATACAAAAACATCCGCTACACTTTGGGAAAACATTTGGAATCAGACATTTTAAAATCAGATCTGATTATCCGCAATGCGGGCGTACCGAGCACGTCACCTTTTCTCAAATTAGCACAAGACAAAAAGATTCCCGTCGATATGGACGAATCACTTTTCGCTGAATTTTGTCCCTGCCCCATCATCGGCATTACTGGAACTCGAGGCAAAAGTACGACAACAACAATCATTTATACTATTTTAAAAAATCTTTATACCAAGGGACAAGTTTATTTAGCAGGAAATATTCAAGGAGAGGCAACTCTTCCCTTGATTAAAATTATCAAACCAAATGATTTGGTTGTTTTAGAACTATCAAGCTGGCAACTTCAAGGTTTTGCAACAAAAAAAATAAGTCCCCAGATTGCTGTCTTCACCAATATTTATGAAGACCACATGAACAGTTACTCGAACATGGAATCATATATAAATGACAAAAAAAATATTTATAAATTCCAGAAAAAAACAGATTACTGCGTCATGAGCAAAGACAATACTTATACAGTCAAATTAGCCAAAGAAGTGAAATCTCAATTGTCTTGGTTCTCGGCTAAAGACTTAGACAAGAGCTGGGTTCTAAAAATGGTTGGCAAACACAATCGAGAAAATGCCGCTGCGGCTTTGGCTGTCGGCAACATTCTTAAACTTCCTCAAAATAAAATGAAGGAAATTATTTGTGAATTTCCTGGGTTGGAACATCGCTTAGAATTTGTAAAGAAAGTAAATGATGTTGCCTTCATCAACGACACCACCAGCACAACCCCTATCGCCGGCAAAAAAGCTCTCGAGAGTTTTAAGTCGCCCCTTATATTGATCGCTGGCGGAGCCACGAAGAATTTAGATCAAAAACCCTTTGCTAGAGCGATCTCAAAAATTACTAAAGCTATTATCCTTCTTGATGGTACAGCTACCGATGAACTTGAGAAACAAATCAAGTTCGAAGGCGGGGCAGATAAAATCAGTGGGCGTTACAACAACTTTGAAGAAGCTATTAAACACGCTTACGCTCTTAGCCTTCCTGGTGACACCATTCTACTTTCCCCTGGTTGCGCTAGCTTTGGACTTTTTGCTAATGAATTTGACCGTGGTCATCAATTCAAAAAAATAGTTAATCAACTTAAATAATGTTCCCCTTCTTAAAAAACGATCGTTACCATGCACCAGATTTAATTCTGTTTTTTTGTTTCGTTATTTTAATTGTTTTTGGTCTTTTTGTTCTTTCATCGGCTGGTGCGGCTGATGGCTACCAAAAATTTGGAGACAGCTATTACCTTGTAAAACATCAACTATTTAACGGACTTCTTCCCGGCCTGGTTTTATTTTGTGTTTTAGTTAACATCAATTATCAAGTTTGGAAAAAATTTACGCTTCCCCTCTTATTAATTTCGATTGCCTCCCTCGTCATTGTTTTCATTCCTGGTATCGGTTCAACTTATGGGACGGCCCACAGTTGGATTAATATTTTTGGCTTTTCTTTCCAACCTGCTGAATTGGTTAAGCTTACCTTTTTACTCTACCTGGCTACTTGGTTAGAAAAACGCGGCGTGCAAGGCGTTAAAGATTTATACTTTGGCTTCCTGCCGTTTTTATTTGTTCTCGGCATAATTTCTGTTTTAATGCTTTTACAGCCTGACATGGGTTCACTTTCGATCATAATCTTCCTCGCCATGGCTGTTTTCTTTGCTTCTGGAGCCAAATTTAAGCACGTAGCGATGATTGTTGTCGGCGGCGGGATATCAATATACTTTTTAATTACACGCTCTGCCTATAAGCTTGCTCGCCTCACTACTTTTTTGCATCCAGAGTTGGATCCTCAAGGTATTGGCTATCATATTAATCAAGCTTTTTTAGCAATTGGATCTGGCGGTTTTTGGGGACGTGGTTTTGGTTTATCGCGCCAAAAATTTCAATATTTGCCAGAAGCGACCGGAGATTCAATCTTCGCAATTCTTGCGGAAGAACTTGGCTTTATCGTTTGTTTATTAACAATCGCTTTACTGGTTTTTATTGTTTGGCGCAGTCTTAAAATTGCCAAAACTTCTCCAGACCAATTTGGTCGCTTGGTTGTCGTTGGCATTATTTCTTGGCTTACTTTCCAAGCCTTTTTCAATATTGCTTCAATGGTCGGGCTTTTACCAATGACTGGAATTCCACTTCCGTTCATTAGTTATGGTGGCAGTGCGCTCGCAATTTCCATGGGTGCAGTCGGGATTTTACTTAATATTTCAAGACAAACAAAAAAAACGTCATAATAAAAAAACCGTAGGGACATGTCGCGACTTGTCCCTACGGTTTTTTTATTTATGGAGCCATTTTTCGTAACTTTGTAATTGCCGTTGTTAATTCTTTAATGAAAATTTTTACTTCTGTTAAAGAATTAAACTTCGAAAGAGAAATTCGTAAACTGCCATGTGACCACTCGGGCTTAATGCCCATAGCTGTTAAGATTGGTGATGGTTCTAATGATCCAGAAGAACAAGCTGAACCAGTTGAAATAGCAATACCAGCTAAATCGAGCATCATCAAAATACTTTCACCTTCAGCTTTCAAAAAACTGACATTAATAATGTTTGGCAATTGACCGCCATTTTCCGGACCATTAAACCGAATATTCTCTATTTTTTTTAAATCATTAATTAAGGCCTCTTTGATTTTTTTTATTTTGATAACATTCTCATTTTTATAATTCTTAACTAAATCAACCGCCTTCCCTAAACCAACAATCGCGGGAACATTTAAAGTTCCAGGTCGTAAATTATATTCATGATGACCACCGTAATTAACTGGACGGACTTTGACCCCAGCTCTTAAATATAAAAACCCAATACCTTTAGGTCCATGAATCTTATGTCCAGAAGCTGATAAAGCATCAACGCCCAAAGTATCAACCTCACAATCCAAATAATTTAAACCTTGAACTGCATCAACATGAAAATATAAAGGTAAACTTTTTAGGCCGCGTTCTGTACGCACCTGTTTTATCAACTCACCGATTTGTTGAATCGGCTGAATGGCGCCCATTTCATTGTTTGCATACATTATCGAAACAAGAACAGTATTAGATTTAATAGTCTTTTTAAGTTTTTCGACGCTAATCAATCCAAATTTATCGACTTCCAAATAACTGACTTCAGCCAATTTTTGTTTTTCCAAATACTTAAAAACCTCAAGTACTGAAGGATGTTCGATCTTGCTGGTAATAACATGAAGGCTTTTATTATTTTGACTTAAATAACTAACGATGCCTTGAATGACAAGATTATTACTCTCAGTTGCACCCGCAGTAAAAATAATTTCTTGAGATTTACATTTTAAATAACTGGCGACCTTATCGCGCGCCTCGTCCACTGCGCCCTGCGCTGTTTGGCCATAAGAATGCAAAGAGCTCGCATTACCAAAATGGTCTTGGAAATACGGTAGCATGGCTTCCAATACCTTTGGGTCGACAGCGGTGGTCGCAGCATTATCAAAATATATTTGTTTCATACGTTTAGACTGAAATAACTTCTTTAATTCCAGGTATTTCATTTTTTAAAGATTTCTCGACGAAGTTCTTTAACGTCAAAGTAGACATGGGGCAATGCGCGCAGGCACCCTTTAAAGAGACTTTAACAACGCCATCGTCTGTTACATCAATTAATTCGATATCTCCTCCATCAGCCTGCAAAGCACCACGAATATTCTTAATGATTTTTTCTACATCTTTTTTCATACTTTTATTGTTATAATTGTTAGATCGCTAACGCTTGTTCTAAGTGTTCAATCGCTTCGCTTGTTAATTGCTTTACTTGGCAGATTTTCTATACTCCTCGATTGCTTTTTTCAAGCCTTCCTCGGCCAAAATCGAACAATGATATTTTAATGGTGGAACATTTTCTAAAACTTTGACGATATCATCCTTGGTAATCGCTAAAGCTTGATCTAAAGTTTTGCCAATAGCTAAATCTGTGAGAACTGAAGACGCTGCAATCGCAGCTGCGCAACCGAGGGTTTCGAACTTAACGTCTTTAAGATAATCATCCCCTTTATCATTTTTATCAACGTCAATGTAAATTTTCATGATGTCTCCGCAACGGATATTCCCCACTTCGCCAACACCATCGGCATCAGATATGCTGCCTTGGTTGTGCGGACTTTGGAAATGATCCATAAGCACTTTTGAATACGCCATATTATTTCATGATATTAATTAATTTCATCTTACCTAAAGTTTGGCGGACTTCTTTATAAAGCTTTTGCCAAACTGGATGGACTTTGCAATTAGCTGAATGGGCACAAACTTTTCCTTTAACACAAGCATAGGACAAAATTTTACCTTCCAAAACTTCCACAATTTCCAAGACCGAAATATCTTTTGCTGGTCGAGCTAAATAATAACCACCACCAACCCCAAGATCTGCGCGGACAATTTTCGCTTTTTTAAGTAAAGCAAAAAGCCGTTCCAGATAAGCTAAGGAAATGCTTTCTGAACGCGCAATTTGAGCTAAGGAAACTGGGGTCTTAACCTTGGGATCAAGTTTGACCAAGGCTCGGAGCCCATATTCTGTCTTGGTAGAGAAGTTCATAAGACCTACTAATTTAGTTGGTCTTATTATAGCAAGTATTTAGAAACTGTCAAATTAATTACTTTTTTCCTTTAACAATCAAAATCCGTGGCGTGCCATTTTTCATTTCATCTTGTTTTAAAGATTCGCTGATATCCACATCAAATGGGCGGAAGATAGTACCATCTTCTAAAACCGGTAAATCGTGCGTCGCATTAATGACTGTTTGAAATTTATATTGATAGGCCTCTCCCTTACCGATACCAACATCATTGGCTATAAAATTTGTCTCGTTAAACCCACGTAAAACTAATATATGATAAAGTGGACCTGGTTGTTTGAAATATGGGTTGTGCAGTTCCCTACCCGCGGTTGGAACTAAAACTAAATAATTTTTTCTTAAATTGTTCTTGATATTTTCAACGGAAACATCTTCGCTAATAACAATGTTTAAATTATAAATTGATTCACCCATTTCTTTTATTTCAGCCGCAGTTGAATCAGTGTAAATGCCCCACTTATCTGACTCCCAATCTCGAATCTTTTTCAATTCTTGGTCCATGATATTTTTATCGAGGGGTTCTTTATTATAATATTTAGCGGTTAAAACCAAAGCAGCCTCTTCGCACATTTCCTGATATGGCATATCCCAATTGGAAAAGGGTGCTTGCATGGCAAAGGGTACGGGCCAGTCGACGTTAGAACTTAAATTACTATCCTCTGCCTTTGGCTCAACCTTGAGTGGTTGTTCAATCGCTGGCGCTGGTTCAATTTGTTCTAATTGTTTGCTGCTTTGGCCTTCGGCTATTGGGGACAACTCGAGAGTTGTCCCTACTGGATCATCGGACGTTATAATCGGCGTTTCGATAATTTCCTCTTCTTTAGGCTCATTTTTGGTCTGTACAGTAAACTCAAAATCAGGCTTTTTGATGCAGCCTGTTAAAATCACTAAAATTAAACTAAGAAAGAGTATTTTCCGCATAATTTACTTAATTTTACTATATCTTTATCGCTTGTGCAACGCTCTTGACGAAACCTTGTTTTTTTTGTAGAATGTTAGAGATTCTTATAAATGAATAATAACTAGCAATATGTCACACAAGAAAGCAGCTGGCTCAACCCGGCTAGGACGAGATTCTCAGGCCCAACGACTTGGCATCAAGAAATACGCTGGTGAAACAGCAAAATCTGGCAATATTCTTGTTCGTCAACGTGGTACTACTGTTAACCCTGGTAAAAACGTAATGAAAGGCAAGGACGACACCCTTTTTGCTGTTGCTCCTGGAGTAGTTAAATATACTTCTCGAAAAGTTAAAAATTTCACTGGTCGTTTACAGAAAAAGGCCTTTGTTCAAGTAATTGCAAAATAATTTCTCGAAAATCCTCCGCCGCATAAAGCTCCGGAGGATTTTTATTTTAAAAGGGACGAGTCTTGAACCCGCCCCCTTTACATCAATAACATGCGACCCCCGGAAACCAGACTTCACCCTCACCAGACGAATCGACGAGTCCGGCTTTTATTTCAATAGCAACATTGCACTGAACAGTTGCTTCCTGCCAATTAAAACAACTCCAATTCAGATCACAAGCGCAATTAAAGTCGAACCAGGCCTCGCCGCGCTGACAAAGTTCTGTTTCACTGGTTTGCAGATTGATCTGATTCCCAGTCAGCGTTTTGTCTATGTCCCACCAAACGAAACCGAGCATTCCTTCCGGACAAGTTACCTGGCAGTTGATTTGACTGGCGGCTTCTACGATCTGACATTTACCTGAAAGGCAGGTTTTACCAGCTGAACAAATTGCTTGTTCATCAATCTCAAAATCACAGTCATTATCCAAGTCATCGCAAAGCTCTGGCGCGTCAGGGTAGGCCGTTGGCTCCCAGTTGTCGCAATCTCCTTGACTGATGGAAAACCCGTCCTCGTCGTTATCTACATCCAAAGAATCAGTGTCCTCTGGAATCACAAAACCTTCATCGATGAGGCCGTCGCAATCATTGTCGATGCCATCTTCGATTTCTGCCACCGGCTCGATGATTTCACAACCATTCCAATATCCGTCTTCGCAGTAATGGATACCGCGGCCGCAATCCATGAAACAATCAAAAACTAAACCTTCGTCCTCTTCCCCATTACAGTTGTTGTCAACAGAGTCGCAAAGTTCTTCGGCGAAGGGATTAATAGCAAGATTTGAGTCGTCGCAGTCGCCTGCGGCGACTGAAAAGCCATCATTATCGTTATCAACTTCAGCGGGATCAGAAGCGCCTTGGATCTCATAGATTCCTGTGAGACAAAACAAAGCGTCATTTTGTGTTATCGGATTACCGAAGGTTTTGATCGCTGAAAGAATTGCGGATTCAGAGAGCATCATGAGCGGTAAATTTTCGTACCCCATCATGACGAATGTATCCCAACTATCGAAAGCCCGCAATTCGCCATTTCCTGTTGCGACGAAAATTGCGCCCACGCCATATCCGTTCAAATCTGTCGTTGATTTCACCAACGTCCCATTGTGTAAGTAAAGCATCGCGCCCCGATCGCAGCCTTGTCCGTACGAAGGGACTGAACTGAGGGTCATCGTCGACTGCTTTAATTGCCAACTATCAAGCGCTGTTTTAGAGGCGAATTGATAAATTGCACAATTACTGGCGTTCTGACTCGTTTTTTCGAACAGAAAATACTTGCCACTGATCTGCCAGACTTCGCGATATGGTTGCCAGTCGACAGTTCCGACTTCAGACAAACAGTCGAGAATGCGACGATGAACTGGAATAATCTTCTGCCAATCAAAACTCATGGCATTGAAGACTGCTTCGTCTTTGATCCAAAGCAGACCACCATCAGACACGACATAAACCTTGTTTGAGCCGACCGGCTGAATCAACGCCCCATCAGGATACCAGAGCACGCCATTCGACCTAACTACCAGTGTTGCATGGTTAGAGGTGGCCCAGGAGGCCTGAAACTGAGCTAGGCTGTACTTGCGATAGGCGCCGAGTGTCTTGCCAGGGTCATGGACTGTTACCTGCGTTTCGGAGAGGCCAACCACCACCATAAAATGACCAAATTGAGTGGCATTCATGTTGATGTTAACGCCGACGATGACAGGATTTTGCTTCAGCAATTGTTTACGAATAAAATCCAAATCCTTCTTGTTTTGGCGTATTGTCTCGCCCAGCGGGAAATATTCGAGCAAAATCTTTTCGAGTTGCGAAACACTTGTGACATTGCCGTCGTAATATTCCGCATCATTCTGTGGGACAATAATTTGCTGCTCGTACATCCAGTCGAGCAGTTGGATGAGGCCCGAGGCCGTCGGCTCCACTCCCGTATAATACGAACCGAGAATAAGAGCCGACGTCGGACCGCAATTCATATTCCCCTGCCAATCGCCAGGTGGCGACTGTGTTTTGAAGTTGACGCCTTCGATCAAAATTTCCTGCGCCCGAAGTTCCCAAACAAGAGACATCAGCAAAAGATACCAAACGATTGCTTTCATCTTTCTCTCCTAGAGTTTGAAGTTTTGCACAAAGTCCCAGAACAGTTCCTCGGCCTTGGCTTGATTCGGTCTAGTTGTGTGCAAGGAAAAATCATAGAATGAATCTTTCACATGCACAAAAACTCGTTTCGATCCGAGCCACATACCGTCAGTCTTTGTAACGACGACCGCGTTCACTTCTGGTTTACCGGCCAGGACGAAACTTTCGAAGGTCAGAACTTCCGGATAGTAATCCACGAAAAAGTCTGTCCAACTCAAGTCTGTAAAATCGACTTCACCAGAATATACCAGCACATTGAAGGCCGTATATTCAGTGGCGATTTTTTCTGCGTTCGGATCTTGCACGTCGTCAGATGAATCAGCCAGAGACACTGCGCCAAGAATAACTTGCTCAGCCGTGTCTTTAACTTTGATAACATAACTGGCTGATCGAGGAAGCAAATTTTGATTTTGCTCAACTTCATAAAACCAATTGACAGGCAGCGAGAAACTGAACAACTCATCCTGCGCTAATTCCCATGCCGAACTAGCGTTGTCTTTTTGAATCATGAAATCGAACGTGTCGTCTTCTCCTTCCTGCGCTGAAGTAACGTCTGGCAATGAGTGATCTTCACTCACCGCCAAAGGACTGGGCAAACAACCGGACAAGGACAGAACCGCAAAGAGCACCAGCAAAGCTTTCATGGTTTCCTCCACGAAAATTTGTTTACGCACCATAGGACACGCGTGTTATTTTTTATTGTCAAAGTGCTTTGACTCTTGAAGTGTAAAATAATAATTTTAATAAATTGAGATGGAATGTTATCCGCGTTCGTCAAACATGGATAATCTGCTTATTCCTGTAAACAAAAAGAGTCGAGTCGCCTCGACAACTATAAGTAAGAACTAAAATTGAATTAAAAATAAATCTTTTTAAAAAGTCGCTTGCGGTTCATAATAATTCGGACATCGTGGATTGCTTCGGCCTACCCAGAGTGGCCTCGCAATGACGCTGGCGCGCGACGAAAAATATCCGCGATTGACAGACTCATCATAGAATGATAACCTGAGAAGTCCTCAACGGACATCCAATCACACTGGAGCCAGCGATGAAAAAGAAACATCTCGTTCTGTTCGACATCGACGGAACCGTTCTGGGGACTGACTACAGGACAAATTCGGACTACTTCCCTCAGTGGGTCGAGACTCTTAAGAACGCTGGCTGGGTCGTAGGTCTCAACCTCCGACACTCCAGCGGTCCGCATCGCACGACTGGCTCAGGAATGGGGCTGTGACGGGCCAATCGTGGCGGAGTTTGGCAATGTCATTCACTTGAACGCTGAGAGCGTGCTTTCCCCCGAGTACCAACGACCAGAGTGGACCTTGGTCACCGACGGCAAACATGGAATGATGCGCACTACCGAAATCTTCCTCGAGCAACTCCGGAGAAAGTTTCCGCACTTCTATGTTATGATCGGTGACCCCAACAAGATCCTCGACAGTCTGCCGGGGTGGCATTTGGACCGACCCCTCATCATCGTGAACCCTTACCGACGCTACAGTCTGAGCCTTACCTTTCGTGCAACAGGCTACAGTCTGCATGAGGACGATCAAAGAGAAATCCTCGACATGCTGGCAAAGCTGGCAAAACTGTGCTTCAAAAAAGGGACGCGACATATTCTTCCAGAGCCTCTTGTTGACGTCAATTATGCGTACCAGGTGGTCATTCTGCACTATGCCGAGGCCAACAAGGCCGCAGCCATGCCCTACCTCCTGGACCACTACGGTCCCATCGTCATGGTGGGAAACAGCTCGAATGACTACCTGGCAAAAAATGCAACCGAGCCCTCGCCCGCAATTCAACTGGCGGTGGGCAACGCAAGCTCGGCTTACAAGCTTTTGTGTGAATTCTCGTCCAACCTGGACTTAACCCTCGGCGCCGAAGTTTGCGCCAGGTGGATCGTAGAAAACACTCCCCGCCTCTTGGGGAAATAAGCAAACGGAGCGCTGATCTCATGATCGCGCTCCGCATTTTTTTGTTGCGAATAGGACTTTCTAACTGGAAGTTACGAATTATTGCTTTTCTTTGTTTACTTGATCCATGTTCTATGATCCATGTTCCATGACATTCTCCAACCTCCTTACCATCTCATTATACAACCACAGTCGTTCCGAAGCTGTGCAATAATCGCATTTGCAGGCGGAGTAAACTGAGTACCAAAGCACCTCGCACAATTTTTTAAAATCTTCAGTAAACACTCCTGCACATATGTAACCTTTAATTTGATTTTCAATTTCAGCAAACAAACTTGAATAATCGACATTAATATTTATTTTTCTAACTTCTAATTCTTTTCGTTCTACTGAGATACGATAGCCAATCAAGTCGATAGCCACGTTTCCGCTGGCCTTACTCTCGGGCAGGTATGGCACCGCCACGCGCGGATCGATGAATCTGACCTTATCTCCATCATCACTGAGTATAATATTGCCGAGACTCAAGTCTTTGTGAGCCAGAGATGGAACAAAATTTTTAAGAATTGATTCTTTCTTTTCAATAATTCGCTTCAAGTCATCTGATAATTTTTCCGATAAACCAGCCTTCTCCAAATTTATTTTAAGCGCAGAAACAAGCTCGTCAAAAAAAAGATCATCCTTAATATTTGTTTTTGTCTCATCGAATAATAAATTAATTTTTGCCAAAACTTTTTTATTCAAAGTTTCCAGCCGAGACATCGTAAGCTGATCATCTCTATATATTGGTTCAAGCGATTGTTTGCCCAAGTTCTCGATCGCCAAAACAGAATTGCCCAAATCTTCAAAAACAATTTCCATTTGAGGAAAGACTGTCTCGTAGCTTTTCATACGCGCATTGAACTTACCATAAGCTTGAATTTCTTTTTGGATCACAGCTTCGGAACCGACTTTATAAATATTATTGTCACATAAAAAAGTTTTTGCCGCTGAAGATCCGGACAAAGCCTTGATCTCGGTGCCAGCAATTCGATGGGCTTCAAAATATCTTTTTAAAATTTCCTCATGCTTTATTTCTAAAACATTTGGTAACTCAAAAATAGATTTTATCGAAAAATTTGCCTGTCTGGACTTTTGACCGTTCTTATTTATATAAACAGTAAATAAACCCATCAAATGCGCTGGCTCAATATCAATATTGTCTTGGTCCCCAACCATAACGCATTCTTTTGGTTCGAGCTGAAACTTGGATAAGACTCTTTCAAAAGCTGCACCATTCCCCTTACGCGCATTGCCAGTACCATCAAAAATATTATCATCAAAAACTTGTTCAACGCCCAACGCTGTTAAAACATTTTTTACCCAAACAATGGGAGCATCAGTTAAAACTGCAAGTTGATATTTTTGTTTTAGCTTTTCAAGAAAAGGCTTTAACTCAACATTTGGCTTAATATATTTTTCAGCCGGAATATCCCAAACAGTATTAAAATATTCTTCACGACTAATTTGAAATTCTTTTTCTAAAGCCAAGCTAATTTGTTCGCCCCAGCGTTCTTGAATACCCTTTAAAACTATTTCTGATTCTGCTAAAGTTTTTCCTAATTTCTTGGCAATAAAAAGAGTGGCGTTTTTCAAAATCTCTTGATAAGCGCCAGATTGACGAAATGACGCGCCTTCATATTCATAAAGCGTACCGTCCATGTCGAAAATGATAAGTTTAGTGTTCATAATATAACTTTAGCCTTAATTAGGCCGGACGTCAAAAAAACGAGGGCCAGGAGTTGTCTCCTTAGCCCTCAAGAACAGATCTAGCCGACCGGAAGCGCCCAGTAGTGGCGGAGCTGTCCCGGATGAGTCGCGGGCGTGGTGACGCCCGTGTCGAACATCCCGATTCGCTCCGCTGATTTGATCGTGCCAGGATTATCGGCACGAAGACGAGTTAACGCCAGAAGAGGCAGCTGATAGCTCTGTAGCTGTCGCAGAAACTCTTGGCGCAGCTGGTGCGCAAAGCCCTTCCGCTGGAAGTCCGGATGAACGAAAAGCTCACGCTCCCACACGAGGAGCCATTCGGCATAACCCTTTTGGATAACCCAATGAGCTAGGTCATCACCTCGTTCGGAACGTAACCGACCCAGGGAGAGGATGTCGTGCCAGTGAGCCCCGACAATCTCATGCCCCTCGACAGCGACAACCCCGCTAAAGCCAGGCTTCAAGAACATCGGGGTGATGCTAGCCATGACTTCCTTGATCGAAAGCTTATCGAACCAGGGGTAGCCGGCGAAAGCGGCCTGGTAGACATGCGCCACATACAGTGCGTGTTTATCGAGCAAAGGCAGAATAAGCATGATCTAACCCGAATCAGTTGATCAAGCACCCGACCAAAACCTCTTTGGTAGGACTACAAAATTTAACAGAAAGCAAATAAACTGTCAATAATAAAAACGAGGGCCAGGAGTTGTCTCCTTAGCCCTCAAGAACAGGTCTAGCCGACCGTGAGCGCCCAGTAGTGGTGCTTCAACGGGGCCTGGCTGGCGGGCTTGGTGACGCCCGTGTCGAACATGTTGATGGTCTGCGCCGACTTGATAGAACCGAAGTTGTCTTCGCGCAAGCGCGTCAGGACGAGCAGCGGGGTCCGGTAGCCGATCAGGTGCTGAAGGAACTCGTTCCGCAGCTGGTGCGCGAGGCCCTTGCGCTGGTATTCCGGGTCGACGATGAGCTCGCGTTCCCAGATGAGAAGCCCTTCGTCGTAACCGTTGCCGATGACCCACTGGGCCAGCTCGTCTCCACGATCCTTGCGCAACTGCCCGATCGAGATGATGTCGTGCCAGTGCGCCGCGACGATTCGGCCGTCGCCCACCACGACACACCCGGTGAAGCCCGGCTTGACGAAGAGCGGCTCGAGACGCTGCAGGACTTCTTCGATGGTGAGGGGTTCGAACCAGGGGTAGCCTGCGAAGGCCGCCTGGTAGATCTGCGCGACGCGCACCATGTGCCAGCTCAGCAACGGCATCGTGTTCATTTCCAAACCCAAAGAAGTTCAACGACCTGCTGGTGCAGGACAGGTTAATTTAACATAAAACAAAAGGGCTGTCAATCGAAAGCCCTTTTTGAATAAAAAATAATGAATAACGAATTAATGTATTTTTATCATCTTATAACACCCAATCCCATACTCACCCACCAAGAGTGGATAGAATTCTTCATCATCGATAATAGTTTTTTGGAAGTCAACTAGTTTTTCTTTATTATTTTCGAGTTTACCATAAACCCAGAAAATATTTTTGCTTTTCAAATTATTTTTATCGATTCCCTTGCCGTAATTCGTAACAAAACCATCGAGGATCTGCTTAAGTTCTATTCGTAACTTCTTAGAATCTTTCGGCCCGCATTCTATTTCAATTCCAGGATTAGCGAACTGGACTAGTGGGCCAGTGGCCTTCTGTTCTTTTGGTAACCAAATAACAATGTTCGGGATATCAAATTGCAAAGCCAGTAGTAAATCATCGAAAGATAATTTTGTCATGATTATAAAAAGTCCGGAATTGGCAACTGAGCCATGGATATCGACAATATAATTATAATTTTTGAATTGTCTAATCAACTCTGCCGCGCGCTGACTTTCATATTGCTCAGCATTAATATCACCTGGCGCGCGGCGATTCATGTCAACGTCAATAAATCTTTTGTTGGTTGCAAAAGCTTTTTCATTAGCGAGGAGCCAATCGAAACTTTTATTCGACGCTAAGCTTTGAAGAACATCGACACCGATTTTTTCATCACCATGGGTGGCACCAAGAAAAAGAATGTCTTTTTTTGTACCGTTTTTTTGTGGGAGAAAATATTGATCGTCGGAATTTAAAAAACTGTTCAGCTTGTTTTGGAAATTACTGAAATCTTTTTGGTAGAACGGTGGGATTTGAGTTGCGTCAAACATATTTTTTGGTGCGCGTAGCGTCATTGCGAATTTTCTTAAAACTTCATGAACCTGGGAAACGCAAAATGATTAATTATTGTCATCCTGAACTTGTTTCAGGATCTGCTAACTTCAACCGAAAACGACTACTTAAAATCCTCAAAAAGATCACGAAAGGTCGGGTTGTTTTGTTTAATCAGATTCAACTTCCACTCTCT
>Ga0247841_10002584_pt1 | contig 35687 bp, 48 predicted proteins | sample LaCruzMarch2015__2_FD_192410 | JGI IMG/M metagenome (GOLD analysis project Ga0247841, IMG submission 192410) | Freshwater microbial communities from meromictic Lake La Cruz, Castile-La Mancha, Spain - LaCruzMarch2015_18m | ecosystem: Environmental > Aquatic > Freshwater > Lake | place: Spain... | reverse complement strand
GCCGCATGGGATGCCGCAGGGGATGCCGCATGGGATGCCGCAGGGGAAATAGCCGCAAATCTTAAGTCTTATAAGCGGCTATACAAAGAAGTACCATTCAAGTATCTTCTTAAATTATGGAAAATGGGGCTTTATCCTATTGGAGTAGTAAATAAAAAATTTGTTATTTATGTTCCGCTTGTTAATGGAAAAAAGCCAAAGATTATATGAGAGAAATTAAATTCAGATATTGGACAGGAGGAAAAATGGTAGAAGTTGGTGAATTGTCTTTTTTTACTGATGGGGATTTTAATGTGAATGAAGAATTAACTGGTGGTAAATTAATGCAATACACAGGTCTAAAAGACAAGAACGGAAAAGAGATATATGAAGGAGACCTTTTTAATTATATGTGTGATGATGGGTGTATAGAAAAAAATTGTGAAGTAGTTTTTAATGATGGAGCATTTAGAACAAGATGGGGTTGTTTAATAAAAGATATTATTGATTGGGAGTTTGAAGTTATCGGTAATATTTATGAGAATCCTGAATTATTGAATAATATATGAATAAATTGGTTATGGTAATGCCAAACCTTAAAATATATAAAAATAACTGTGTTACAGGCTATGATTCAAAAGAGATTGATAAGTGGATGAAGAATCATGGTTATGGACCGGACTGGATAGCATATAGCAACGGTAATACATGTGGACTTATTAAAGGTCATGTAATTATTTATATAGATGATGTTAGACGATTTTTAGAAGGAAAACCAAATTTAAATTAATATGTTAAAAATGGATTGTTATAAGCGGGAAAAAGTAGTCAAAAGAGTTTCACATTGTAATATTTGTAAGATGAATATATATTGGGTCCGGGAAGGATTAAAATGGGTTCCCTATTATGCGGATGGTAGGAAAGATACTTGTTACAAATTAAAGAAATAAGTATGAAAATTTTTACTATAAAAGATCTTGAGGAGTTTTTATTAGAGTATAAAAGAAAAAATCCGTATGTTCCTCTTACGGCGGATGGGTTGGTTCAGTTGTTTAAAAAACATTTAGAGGAGAGTAAATAAGTATGAGTAACAATTTAAGACATAGTGAGGTAGTTAAAAAAGCCGGAGAAGCAACAAAAGCTAAGTATGGTAGAGCTCATTATTCTATGATGGGTAAAAAAGGACAGATAGCTTTGAAAATAAAATATGGTCCGGATTATTATAAGAAAATTCGCGCAATCGGAGTACAAAAACAAAAGGAAAGAATGAAACCGATAATTGATAAATTAGCTGATATTATAAATGGTGAATAATGGTGATTTGGATTACTTTAACAATATAAATGAAAATGCACTTGACAAACAGGTAACAGTATGTCAAAATGAATTATATGTCATTAATTTTCAAAAGAAATAAACAAAATTCAGACTATTACATGATTAAAGCATATTCAACAGGACCGGTTCGAAAACGAAGAGTTCGCGGGGCTGATTATTTATACCTTCTTATATCAGGACTTATTCTTCTTGGAATATTTCAAAGAGTTGAAATAAGCAAACTTCAAAAGATTGGATCTAATATAAATGCAGTAGCAAAAGCGGTAACAATTACACCTACTCCGGAAGTTAAGTATATTGAGAAGAAGGATTCGCGGGTTTCTCGCTTAGAAGAGTTTTTAAAAGGAAAAGGATCTCCCCTTGCCCCATATGCAGAGTTTATTATACAGCAGTCAGACAAAAATGGAATTGATTGGACCATAATGGTTTCAATTGCCGGAAATGAATCAGGATTTGGAATAAACATTAAGCCGGGTTGCCATAATCCTTTCGGACTCGGTGGAACTTCTCTACTCTGTTTTTCTTCATGGGAAGAAGTAATCTCCTATGAGGCTTCGCTTCTTAATGAAAGCTACCGAATCAACATGGCATCCGGTATTCAATCAAAATACTGTCCTCCTGCTGAATGTAATCCAAAATGGAGTAAGAATATTGTGTTCTTTGCAAATGAAATAATGAATGGAGGAGATAAGTAAGCACTGGTTTTATCCTCTTATTCCCTACGCGGGTAGGCTGTAAGGGGATAGAAGAAATGTTTACGACTAAAGACTATATTTGTCAATGGTTGATAGATATCGAGTTTACTTGGATGGTCCATTTAGTATGTAAGTTTTGGTTTAAATAATATGAATAAATGTTTACATATGTTTCCAGTTACAAAAGAAGCAGAACAAATTATGAATAAAAAAGGATGTCCTAAAAAGGTTATGCCGGAATTAATTGATATTATAGTTGACGAACCAATAATAAAAGAAAAAGTTGTTATGGTTCAAGCAAATATAAATTATGAGGGTAATTCTTTTAGTGCATGGGGGATTATTGCTTATGCTGAAAATGAAGGTCCCCAAGGTTTACAATATGCAATTGAAAAAGCACAAAATAAGGCTATTAAAAATGTAAAAAATCTTATTAAAGAAAAAGATTTAGTATAGGGATTTTATATTATTAATTTATTTTTAATTTTATGGTACTAACAGGAGAGGCAGCTTTCTTAAAAAAAGGAGAGCAGTTAAAAAATGAAACTGAAGAAAAAAAACTTCAGGAAGATAAAGCTTTAAGTAATGCAAAATCTTCTCTTGAGCTTATTAAACAAAATAAGGACCTTGGAGAGCTTTATAAAGGTTCGGCTGGAATGGGAACACAGAATCTCGCGGGATCTCTTCCTATGTTAAAAGTACATGCAGCCGGTAGATCATCTTCAAATCAGTTAGCAAATGGTACTGAACCACAGGATGGAAGCTTTTTTTATAAACCAACACAAGAGGAATTTAAAGAGCTTGATGTTCATGTTCTGACAATTTCAAAAGGATATAGAACTGATGGTATGCAGGGCAAGACAAATGTATTTCATCAAGTATTAGCTGGTGTTGTTACAAATAACGGAGGAATGAAACCGTTTATTATGTTTTTTACTGGAATAAAGCTTAGAACTTTATGGGATTTTGGTAAAGATGCGGGGACCTATACTAAAAATAAATCAATGCCGCTCCCCTTGTTTGCATTGTCTGTAAAAATGACAACTGAAAAACAAAAAACAGATTACGGTTATTCATGGATTGTTAAGTTTGAAATAAATAAGGATAAGAATGGAGCGCCTATTCTTGTTACTGATTCTGCAAGGTTTAAACAATTACGCTTGGCTGTTGAGAAAGCGGAAGATATGATTCAATCACTTATTGAAACAAAATCATCCGGTCCGGAAGAACCTGTTGTAACTGATATGAAACCTGAAACTGAAGGAGTAAAAGAAAGAGAAGTAAGAGCTGAAGATATACCATTTTAATAAGTTTTAGTATACGTTGGCGCTTACTTACTTCGTAAGCGCCAGACATATTAGAAGTTGTATTATTTTAATAATTATTATTTAATTTTAAAAGTATGAAAAATATAGTAATAGTGGTTTTGGGAATTATATTAGTTCTGTTAATTGCAGGAAAAACATATTCAAATAATGGAGAATTGATTTATGAAGGAAATTTAAGTGTTGAAGTATATAAAATTCATGATGGAAATACAAAGTGTTATTTAGCTACAGCTAATCAACAAACAAGCAATCTTCTTTTATCTGGAAAAATGATTTCTATTAGTTGTGTCAGAGTTAAATAATTTATCTATGAAAAAAACATATATAGTTGTATCTGAAAAACGTTGTCCTACATGTGGTCAAGTTTTATATAAAGGGAAATGTTTGAATGATTATTCAAATTTTAAATTAAAGAAAAATGGATAGTTTATATTTATTTTTTAATTTTTTATTGTTCTCTATAAATATTAAATATATTCGTTATTGGATAATGGTATTTAAAGCTTTAAAAGGAAGTCATATTAATACTTTTGTATTAAAGTCTTCAATGATTGAATATGCTATAAAGTATGCAAAAGAAAAGGGTAATACATATAAATTCAGAATACGCATAGTTACAAAAGGTGGTCATCCGGAAGTTGTTTACAAGGGAATAGATGCTATTTATAAATCTTTTGTAATGTATCCTTGTTTAAAGGATATTGTAAATATTGATGTAGTGACTGAAAATAGAAAAGATATTGATATTTTATCAGGTCTTATAGGTAGAAATTCTATTTCTATGATTGTAGTGCCTATTGGTTACAAGACAAAAAATAATACAAGCCTTAAAGCAAGATCGCTTCAATATATGGTTGATCAGGAAGTGAATAATAAAACAGATGAATATATAGTTCATTTTGATGAAGAAAGTGTTTTAACTCCACATAATCTCGCGCATCTTATTATTCAACTTCTTAAAAATCCGGTGGATATTTCAGAAGGTGTTATTTCATATGGTAATGATTGGAAGAAAGCTAATATATTATGTCGTGCAATAGAATCTGGTCGGCCTTTTGGATGTTGTGAATGTTATAACTTGATTAAAGAAGGTAAAGCTCCTTATCATCTTCATGGATCTAATTTAGTAGTTAAAAGAAAAATAGAAAGGGAAATAGGTTGGGATCATGGGAAGTTAAAAAATAACGATCTTGTAGCTGAAGATTTAATATTTGGTATGAAAGCTTTTTTCAAGCTTGGTCCAAAGTCTTTTGGATGGCATTATGCGGAAATGATCGAACAGCCTCCTTTTACAATACAAGCTGCTATTAAACAAAGAGAGAGATGGGTAATGGGTACCTTACAGGGAATAGAATATGCTTCTAAAATACCGGAATATAATAATTTATCTCTATTTAAAAGAATAAAAATAAAATTAGGTATTTGGTACAATGTTTTATCTTTTGCTTTAAGCTTCCCTCTTTCGTTATTTACAACGGTTGTTAATATAATAGTACTAATAGATATAGTAAGATATTTTATTTTTGATGGGCATCATTTTGTTTTTGCTAACTGGACCGTTATATTTATTCTCGGTACTGTTTTATGGATAGCTTCTTTACAGTTTGGTTTATTTTATAATCTTCGTTATTCTGATTTAAATACTAAGGAAAAGATAATAGAACATTTTAAAATACTGCTTGTTACTCCTATTGCCGGATTTGTTGAAACGTATGGAGCATTTAAGTCATTGGTCCGGTGGACTATGGGTAAAAGAAATTTAACGTGGATAGTTACTCCAAAATATACTGATAAAGATGTAAAAGCATTCGTTACCAATTCACAGGAGAAATAATGAGAAAAATAATAAGTAAGAAAAAAATACATCTTATTATGGCAAGGATTATGTTTGATTTTATGAACAGTTTTAGTAATCCAAAAGTTAGAGAACAAATAAGAAAGGAGATGTCACTATGACTGATTTACACGACAAGGAGAAGGGGAAGAAGATGGAGTACCTCAATGGAATGAAACCTTGTAAGCATAAAAAAACCTTCTATGGGATGCTTGGCGGTAGATGTATTAAATGCGGTGGGTATTTAAATTCTGTCGGATGGAATAAAAGATTATCAATTAAAAACAGAAAGGAGGTGAAAAACCTATGGGAGAAGAAATTACATATTCAATCAATGATACAACAAGAGCTATAACTAAAGTAGCTACAGACTTGAACGCTTTTCAAAGTCCGCTTTGTGATGGGCGAGTAAAGGCGATGATTTTGACCAAATTACAGGAAGCACGATTGCTTTCTTTAGAGCTTATCAAAAAAGAATAACTGATAGCCCTTACCCTTCGGGGTGAGGATTAGAAATTATTTATTAACTTATAAATACATCTTTTACTTGAGGATTTTATTAGATGAATAAAGCAATTGAAATTACAAAAGAAGAAGCTGATCGGATTTTATTTGTTGAAGGCAATCGCGGGAATTATCAAAGGAAGAGACTTGTTTGTTCATGGGATGATAGGTGGTATGATGTTCGAAAATTAACAGATGAGGAAGCTTTTAAGTTTTATGAAGAGTTAACAGGTGATAGCATATATCGTCCAAGAAGGAAGTAAAGAGAACTGTACCGCCGGATTTCCATACCGCAGTTGTAAGATGTCAACGGCAGTAGTCCTCTCTGAAGCGGAAACGTATAAGGGGTTATACGTTACAACTATTATAACAAATTAAAAGTCAAATGCAAATTGGTAGGAGAATAATAGTATGAATCGAATATTTGTTCTAATTATTTGGATGATGTTGGTTTTTTCATATATTGTAAAGCTCTATTTTAATGTTTTAGGAAGTTATTACAGTAAACAGATTTTATATTATGAAACTGAAACGAAAAAAATAAAAGAAGAAAATATGCAACTTGAAGTTGAAATATCAAAGAAAAGTTCGTTACAATATGCAAGGGAGAAAGCGATGGAGTGGGGATTTAAGGATACAATGAGTAAAATACTTGTTATAAATTAATTTATATATATGCAAACGCAGCCGGTTTTATCGGAAAAAACAAATAAAGCTTCCCGGATTGAGGAGCTGGAAAATGCTATTAAGTTTGATATTACAAAAATAGGCGGGAATAAGAAAGAGATAAGGACCATGCAGAAAAAGCTTAAGATGGGACTTGAAGCAAATACTTCTTATTCTCTTGTTAATGATGAAGTAAAGGAAAAACAGAAGGAGCGAAAAGAGGTCCGGAAGAAAGTTATTGATGGTAATCCGGAGCTTTTAAAGTTAGATAGTGATATAAGAAGTATGCGACTTGATAATAAAATGCGACAGCTTACCTTATCTGATGCTTTAATTCAATATCAATCATTAACCGGTCAATTAACTATTCCCGGATCTGATGGGGATATTGAATTTGAAAAGGTAATAAGAATTAAAGGCAGCAAGGAATGATTATAAAACTCCCCCTTCCTCCAACAACTAACGCGACTTATATGGTTGGTAACGGAAGGATGTATAAATCGAAAAAAGCTACCGACTGGATGAATGATGCATTTTTTGAAATTAAGAAAGATTGCAATCATGATCGGTTTACTGAAGACATTTCTGTTTTTATACAGTTTAATATTAAGCGGGACCGCGATGTTGATGGAGCAGTAAAACCGATTTTAGATGTGTTGCAACATACGAAAATTGTTGAGAATGATCGACAGGTAAAAAGTTTAAAAGTAGTGATAAATAAACAAAGTAAAAAAGAGGATGTAGAGGTTCGTATAGAGCCAATTTGATGTTTTTAGAAAGTTGATATAGTTTGATTGCATTTAATTTGACGAGGAAGGTCGGTCCAAAATAAAAGATGATATAACTATCCTTATTTATAGATCCTCTTGACAAAGTGTACTTATATACTCCATACTGAAAGAGAGGCAATCTTTATGATTGAAATAGACGGCCTTCAATATGCTGTTATGTGTTTTGTTAAGAAATGGGCGAATAAGGAAAAAACACCGGTCCCCAAAAAGATATTAATAAAACATATGGCTCTTAAGAAGGTAAAAGACTATCAAGTTCTACAAGCTGTAGATACCCTTTTAAAAAAGGGATATTTACGTAAGGCTTATAGTTACACAGAACGTACTATTTATGTGATGTGTAGATCAATTTAGTTATCAATTACCTAACTCATAATTATATGACTGGTAAAGATAATGTGTCAGTTAACCAAATACAAAATAAACTCCAACAACTTTCAGAAGGTAAACAACCTGAATCTTCAAATAAACATTGGAAAGAAATAATTCGTGATAAAAAGGGAAAAATAATTAGTGCTATTGCACAAGATACAAATAAAAATGGAACGGCAGGAGCGCCAACAAAATATGAATCAAAATATTGTCAAGAGTTAGTTGATTTTTTTAATATTCCACTTACTTATGATAAGGAAGTAAAACTTTATGATAAAGATGGAAAGTATACAAGAAGTATATATAAAGAAACTCCAAATGAATTTCCAACTTATATCATGTTTGCAATGAAGATTGGTGTCGATATGGATACTCTTTCTGAATGGAAGAAACAACATCCTGAATTTTCCTTAGCTTATAAGAAAGCAAAGAAAATTCAAGAATCAAATTGGATGCGTGGAACTATGAAAGGGCAATACAACAGTCAGTTTGCAATCTTTATTGGAAAGAATATTTATGGTTATCGTGATAAAGTTGAACAGGATATAAAATCAGATGGTAAAGAAATCAAGGGATTAACTGTTGGAGTTGTTTCTTATAAAGATGTTCAAAAATGAATTTAATTCCTCATCATTTTATTGCAAGGTCTTATCAGATTCCTTTTTTATATGAGATCGAAAAAGCTATAAGTGGTGAATCTGATAAACGCTTCTTCATGCAAATATGGCATCGCCGTTCTGGAAAAGATAAAACAAATATTGCTGATGTTGCTCCGCGTCGTCTTATTAAAGATCCTTGCCTTGTTAAATATATATATCCAACTCTTGTCATGGGCCGGGAGAATTTATGGGATGGTATTGGATCTGATGGATTCAAATACTTAGATCATTTCCCGGAATTTATAAGAGCTGCTTCTCCAAACAATACTTCAATGAAAATTCCTATTCGAGTTGAAGGAGGAGGAGAATCATTATTTCAAATAGGAGGAGCAAATTATCCGGATTCTCTTCGAGGAGGAAATGCAAGACTTAATATATTTTCAGAATGGAGCGAACAAGATCCTTATGCGTGGGATGTTATTGAACCTATTGTTAGGGAGAATGATGGGATAGTAATTTTCAATATGACTCCAAAAGGTGATAATCATGCAAGAGCTATGTATGAATACGCAAAAAATAATCCAAAATGGCATGTTGAAATATTAACAGCAAAGGATACGAAAATATGGAGTGATCGTCAACTTGAGGAAATATTAAAAGATATTATTAATCGTTTTGCTGCAAATGGTAGATCTGAAGCTGAAGCAACTGCATATTTTGATCAGGAATATATGTGTTCTTTTAAAAGTCCTGTTATTGGATCTTACTATGGAGATAATATTCAAAAAGCAGAGAAAGAAAATAGAATAACAAGTGTTCCCTATAATGAATCGGTTCCGGTTGATACGTATTGGGATTTGGGAATGGATGATTCAATGACAATATGGTTTGCGCAAAATGTTAATAAAGAAATTCATTTTGTTGATTATTATGAAAGTTCCGGAGAAGGACTCGGTCATTATATTCAAAAACTTCAGGAGAAAGAGTATATATATGGAAGACACTATGCTCCTCATGATATATCAGTTCGTGAACTTGGAACTGGAAAGTCAAGGCTTGAGGTTGCAAAGAAGCTTGGGGTTAGGTTTCAAATTGCTCCCCGTCTTGAGATTGATGATGGAATAAATGCAGCTCGATCTATATTTAATCAATGCTGGTTTGATAAGGATAAATGTTTTAGAGGACTCAATTGTTTAAAAAATTATAAGAAAGATTGGGATGAAAAAAATAAGGTATTCCGTTCTTTTCCAAAACATGATTGGGCTTCTCATGGATCAGATGCTTTTCGTACATTTGCAGTAGGTTATAAAAGATACGTTGCTCCTGTTAGACAAACTAATTTCGGAGGAGTAAAGCCTATGATTGATGGAATGATTGTTTAAAATTCACTTGCATTATAGGAATTTTGTCCTTTATATTGTTATAGTATGGATAACAGCAAAACTAATTCTACACCTTTTCAATTTGATCCGGAAATGTTAATGCTTTCTAATAATAAGACTGAAGGATGGAACTATAGAGAGCGCCGACATGAAGCATGGCATGAAACATATGCCCTTTCCCGCGATAAGGTAACGGTTAATCGTTTAACAATGAGGCAATCGGTTAATCTTCCTTTAATGAAAAACCAGATGAAAACGGTTATGAAGGATATTGATGATATGCCGGTTATTTATTTTGAGAATCTTGATAATGATAAGCAAAAGGAATTATTTCAAAATGAACATTGGAAAGAAACGCTTAACTTAAATAATGCAGAGATTCAGGATTTTGTTGATAAGAAGCAGGAGTTTTTATATGGACGTACTTTTGATCAATGGCAGATTGCAGACGGTATGATCAAAATGATAGTTCAGGAGCCGGAGGATATTAAGGTATCTCGCTTTATAGATCCAACTAATCTTCATTCATCCCGCTATTTAATTCATGAAAATATATTTGTTCCTTTGGCAGTTCTTGAACAAAATGAGGATTATGATCAAGTAAAGGTAAGGGAACTTAAGGAATGGTTTGCGACTGAAATGGGTATTATTAAAAAGGTTGAAAATAATGATAGTTATGAAGCAAAGCAAAAGAAACTGGTTGATATGGGTTTAATTGATGCATATAATCCGGTGCTTGGTGAAACTGTTGTTCAAATGACACTACATTTTGTTTGGCATAAAGAGGAAGATGATGAAGAGCAAATATGGCTTTATGTTGAAGTTGAAGATCAGAAGATTCTTATGAAGAAACGGTTGGAAGAAGTTATTGGAGTTACGGAGGATCATTTCTGGAAAACTCATTATCCATATGTTTCATGGGCCTCTGACGTTGACCGACAGGACTTTTGGTCTGATGGTATTGGTGATTGTGTAAGGATTCCTAATAAAGTAATTAACGCATGGTTTAGCCAATTGGTTGAAAATAGAACCTTAAAGAATTTAAACATGAATCTCTATGATTCAGCAATGGAAGCTGAAGGATTTGTTCCGCAAACATGGGAGCCTAAAGCATGGGGTATGTATTCTATTCCGGTCCCGGATGGAAAAACACTTGAACAGGTATTTACACAACTAAAAGTTGCTGATCTTGGTGATAATTTAGATGAAATACAATTTGTTATAGCGATGGTTGAAAAGACAACTGGAGCTACAGCAACACAGCAAGGATCAGCAAATCAAAAACAGGTAACACTTGGAGAAATTAAACTCATGTTAACTGAAGCAAAAGAAAAAACACAAGGAATTTCAAAGTTCTATACAAAAGCATGGCATGATCGGGCGCTTATTTATTTAAAACTTATTGAAGCAGCTTCGGAGAAACTTGATTTAGTTAAAATTCATAGAAAAGGATTAAATACTGATAATATTTATACAAGAGAAATTCTTCCAAAAGATTATATAACAAAGTCCGGGTATCATGTGAAGATTTGGGATCAAAGTGAAAAGGATACACAGGATACTCAAAAACTTGAAAAAACAAATGCTGTTAAACAAAACATGCCGGATAATCCAGTTGTTGATGATTTGTGGAAACGAGGGATGCTTGAGTTTATTGGTGCAACACCTGAAAAGGTTAATGAAGCTATGCAGTTTGAAGCAAAAAAGAGAGAAGCGCTTATTGCAGGAATGAATAATATGGGGGGAGGAACTGGTCCAGCTATTCCCGGTCAACAAGGAGTAGGTCCAGCATTAAATCAAAATGCAAATATGAATCCACAAGTTACTCCACAATTACAAGCATAATGTATGATTACAAAAGATCCAGTTAATCAATTACTTGAAGAAGTTGGATTAAGTCCTGAAGATTTGGATAGGCCCGGATATTCCGGAGAAATGGAAACGCTTCGAAAAGAAATAGATACACTTTCAAATAATCCGATAACTATTGATAAACTTACTCAATATCTTTCAAAAACTAAAAGTGCAATAATTAATGAACTGTCTAATTTTGAAAACTTAAGTGGTAACTGGCTTTCTGCTTTATCGTTTTTTATCCCAATAATTGGTATTATTCGTAAGTGGTATCAAGATCAAAAGAGAATGAGATTAGAAGTACAACTTAAGGTTTATACTTCGATTGAAGATCTTTTACTGGCTCCTCAAAGAAAGCGTGAAGTATTACAAGAGAAGTTGATGAGAATTAAAAATTCTGAAGGTTAAAAAAATCCTCTTGACAATGAGGAATTATAATTATTACTATTAATACATATGGATAAACAATCACAAAGAACATTGGAAGCAATACTTAAAAAGGATGTAAGCGCTATTACGCCGGGAGAAAAAGGAATTTTACAAGCCCGATGGAAATATGTTGGAAAAAATTCAAGGAAAAGATTTGCACCATTGTTTGCTAAGAAAAAATAATATAAATTGACAAATCGTCTAACTCTGGTATTTCCAGACTGACATATGAATAGACCTACTAAAGAGGAGCTTGAAGCGAACCTCAAAAAAACACAGGATGAATTAGAAAAGTTAGGAACAAATCCACAACCTACACCATCAACTCCTGAAGAAGAGGAAAAAGAATCTAGTCCTTCTCAACAACAGCCTTCTCCTTCTACTCCACAAGAATCTCCATCTCCTTCTCATGCAGCTCCTAGTCCTTCTCCATCAAAACCTGATGAAGAAAAGGAAACTAATTGGAAAAAAAGATATGAGGATTCAACAAGACAAGGACAAAAACTATATGAAAAGACAAAAAGAGTAACGGAAGCAATTACAGAGGGTAATAAATTTTCTCTTCCAACAGATGAAGAAATGAAGAATGAATATCCGGAGTGGGATAAGATGGATGATGTTCAAAAACGCCTCGCAACAGAAAGTTTATTAAATAAACGTAAAAATCAACTTATTGTTGATGCGCTCGGTAAAGTTGAATCAACTCATGCATGGAATGAAAAGATAAGTACATTTATTGAAGATCCTAAAGTGTTGACTGATTATCCGGAGCTTGAAGGTAAAGAGGATGATTTCAGAGAATATGCAAAGGATAAAGAAGGGGTTGTTACTGATCTTTCTTATTTAGTACCCGCATTTTTACGCGAGAAAGAAAAAAGTAAACCTACAAAGAAAAAAGGTCAAATGTTTCCAATGGGATCAGGTGGAGAAAATAAAAAAGGTAGTCAAAAACCGGGAATGGTTTCATATGAAGAATCATTAGTTCTAAAAAAAACAAATTATAAAGAATGGAAAAAATTGTTAGTTGCAAGAAAGATTGAAAGTCCGATAACGGATATAAAATAAAAATGCACTTGACAATGTAGAACATTGAATTTTACTATTGTAATAGAAGAAACTTCCTAACCTCTGCAAGAGCTGGTAATGATCTTCAATAATTATTAATTTATTTTAAAAATATGTCAGCTTACGGAACAAAAGTCGCAGAGGGTTTTTCGCAAAAAGTAATGGTCCCTATGTATGATCGTGATCTCTTACAGGCTATTACAAATGATTTCTATAATGGAGAGATAAATGAAGTAGGATCTACTCTGAATATCATGGATTTTACGAAGATATCAGAAAAAGATTATGTAAAAGCAAGTGCTCCTAGTGCAGATGGATTAACTGAAAATAATGGTCAGCTTATTATAGATAAGAAAAAAATGTTTTATTTTGCAGAATACACCATTGATAAATGGGTTTCATACATAAAAGATCCTGATACAAAAGGAATTGCGGATCAATGTGCGGATGAAAGAAATAAAAATAAGGATGAATATGTTCTTGCAAAATATGCGGATGTCGGTGCAGGAAACAGAGTTGGTACAGATATAACGGCGGGAACAGTTTCAATTGTTGCCGATACCGGAGTTGTAACAGGAACTAATAGTGTCTTTACCGCAGCTTGTGTTGGACGCGGATTCAAAGCAACTGGTCAATCGAAATGGTATAGAGTAAAAACTTATTCAGGTGTTAATACAATTACCATTGAAAATGATGAGGATGATGTTACTTCAACATATGACGGTGGAGAAATAACCGGAGCAACATATACAATTGAAGCTGCAACGGTTTTGTCTATAACGACAACAAATCTACTTCAATATGTTGGAAAGTTAGCGCTTAAATTGAACATGGCAGAAAAAGAAGGTAATTATGCAGTTCCAGCTCAAGATAGATGGTTAGCAGCTCCTCCAGAGTTCTTTGATCTATTACCAAGAGCGACAGGAGTAGCTCTTCATGTTCAAGATGTGTATACAGACTTAGTACAAAAAGGATTTATGGGAATGTTAGGTGGATTTAAACTATTCCAAACAAATAGATTGTCTGGTAATAACACAGATGGATACCATGTATTAGCTGGACATACTAACTGGATGACATTTGCCGATAAGCTCTTACAGGCAAAAATGGAAGAAGATTTAGTTGGAGATTTCGGAGTAGCTTATAAAGATCTCTATGTATACGGATCGAAAGTTAAGGATTGTCATAGACATCAAGCTGCTGAAGGTTTCTGGAAATTTGCTTGAAACTTTTAATTAATATTTCTCTAGGCGGGAGTTAACCGCTCTCGCCTAGAGAGTAAACTTTAATAAATATATGTCAAACTTCGAATTAAAAGAAAATTTACCAGTAGCAACAAAGAATGAACTTACAAGAATACTTGCATTAGATTCTTCAGCTCGAACTACAACAGAAACAGATTTTATAGCAGCTCTTTTACCTTATCAGACAAATAAGGTTTTGCGTTATGATGAAGATGATTATATTGTTGAAGCAGAAGGAAATACATTACCTACCGGATACGCCGGGTTCAGGCAAGGTGCTTTTTTCCGCAAACTAAATAAATCAGGAAGAAATGTGTATGCAAATAATGGAGATGTAACATCTGCTTCATGGTCCTTATTGTCTGATGCAGTTGAATCAAGATCTCCAAGTGCTAGTACTTCGCCTTCTTCAAGTGCGAGTGTTTCAAGAAGTCCTAGCGCCAGTATTTCAGTCAGTACTTCCCCTTCAAGTTCAGAATCGCCAAGCTCTAGTGTTTCGCCAAGTGCGAGTGTTTCATTGTCATTATCTCCTTCTTCAAGCCTTTCACCATCCGCTAGTGAATCACCTAGTTCATCGGTCTCACCAAGTTCTTCTTCGAGTTTGTCAGCTTCCCCAAGCGCTAGCCCTTCGAGTTCAAGTAGTTTATCATCGAGTCCTAGCGCTTCAACAAGCCCTTCTTCTTCAGCCTCAAGTTCTCAAAGTCTTTCTCCTTCCTCAAGCGTTAGCCCTTCGAGTTCAAAAAGTCCATCTTCAAGTGTTTCAGTTTCAAGAAGTCCATCATCAAGTGTCAGTCCATCTTCATCGGTTAGTTCATCGGTCTCGCCAAGTTCTTCAGCCTCAAAATCAAGATCTCCAAGCGCTTCCTCAAGTTTGTCAGCTTCTCCAAGCGCTAGTACAAGTCCATCCTCAAGTACATCGCCATCAAGTTCAGTCTCTTCATCTGAATCCGCTTCTCCATCATTCCCTGATGTATAAAATGCACTTGACAATATAGAATTTACATCTGTATATTGTATGTATGGATAGAAAAGATACATATTATAGAAAAGATCAGATTGATTTTATAAATTCTCTTCCCGGTACATTCTCCGATCATGTTCGTCTTGCAGTTGATGATTATATTGCTAAAAAACGATTAGAAAAAGCAAAGGCATTAAATGTTAGCAGTTCAAAATCAGTTAAAAATGGATAATACTAAACTTGATCCAAAAGGAATACGAGTAAGGAGATCTCCGGAATTCAAATTAAAAGATAAAGTAAACCGGAACTTTATTATTATTAAACTTAAGGATTTTGGATTCATTCCAGAAGTAATTATTATTAATAAAGTGTTTGGTCAAACAAATAAATTCTATGTCAATGCCGTTTTAACTGATGATGAGATTAAAAAAGAAAACGAAAGACGTAAGAAATTAGATGAGCAAAGAAAGAAAATTGAAGAAGCAAAAACGAAAGGAGGTAATCAAAATGGAGAACAATCAATCGCACAGTCCAGTTCCAAGTAAAAAAGAAGAAATAAAACAAATGACTTTTCCAGAAGCAATACAAGCTATTCTTGCTGGTCATAAAATTACCAGAGTATTGTGGGATGATAGAGAGGAATATTGCTTGACAAGAGAAGGATGGTTAATGATACATACTAAAAAAGAATCAAAGTTAGGAGCGTTTCATAAATGGCTTATTTCAGATGGTGATTATTTAGCTGATGATTGGATAATTTTGTCTTAATATAATATGAAAAAAGTGGCAATAATAGGTTACGGTTGGGTTGGAACTGCAATGCATAAATTATTCCCGGATGCTTTTATTTATAGTACTAGTCTTATAGTTCATAATGGTCAATTAGTACGTGATCCTGTAGTATTTAAAGACAAAATGGAGGAGTATAAAAAGGTTGTTAATGCTTGTCATGTAGCCTTTATTTGTGTTCCAACTCCAAATCATAGAGAAGCAGAACTTGATACAAGTATCATTGAGGAAATTATTGATTGGTGTGAATGTCCTTTAATTGTTATCCGTTCAACTGTTAATCCGGGTGATTGTGATAAATGGAGTGTTAGGTTTTGTAAGAAAATTGTTATGCAGCCTGAATATTTAGGGGAAACTCCATCCCATCCCATGCTTGATCCTAAAACTCGTCCATTTCTTATTTTAGGAGGAGAAAAGGAATATACAAAAGAACTAATTGAATTGTATCAAACGGTTTATAATGCTAATGTTACTATCCGTCAAGTAACAGCTCTTGAAGCTGAAATAATAAAGTTATCTGAAAATCGTGCAATAGGATTTAAAGTTGCCGAGTGTCAAGAATTATATGATGTATGTTGCAAAGCAGGAATTGATTACTATACAATTAGAGAAGCCGTATATGGGGACGATCCGAGATTTAATTTATGGTGGACTTTTGTCTTTCCTGATAAGCGGGGATTTAATTCTAAATGCATTCCTAAAGATATTTATGCATGGAAAGCGTGGGCCGAATCAGTCGGTTACAATCCAAAAATAACAAAAGCAATATTAGATAAGAATAAAGAATGGATAAACAAATAATATCATTTATAGTATTATTTTTAATTGCGATAACTATCGCAATGCCTACTTCAATGATTTATTTATGGATGAGTTTATATTTTAAAATTAGAAAATTATTAACTGGTAAAAAAGAATGGACTTAAGCATTATTATTCCTTCCCGAAATGATGAATATTTAAATAAAACAGTTGATGATCTTTTAAAAAAATCTACTTCAAATCTTGAAATAATTATTGTTCTTGATGGTTATTGGCCGAAAGAAATACTTGATGATAAGCGGGTTATTTATCTTCATCATGGAACGGTCCATAATTCATTTGGAATGAGGGAATCGATTAATTCCGGTATTGCTATATCAAAAGGTAAATACATCATGAAAATAGATGAGCATTGTATGGTTAATCAAGGATTTGATAGGATATTAATGGCCGATTGTGAGGATAATTGGGTTGTTGTACCTCGAAGATATCGACTTGATCCTGATGCATGGAAACTGATTGAAGATGGAAGACCTCCTATTGATTATATGTTTTTGGATTATCCTTATAAGACAAAGGGAGATATAACCGATGGACTTCATGGATCAGAGTGGCGGGATATGTATTTTAAAAAGAAAGATATCATGATTGATGATTTAATGAGTTGGCAGGGATCGTGTTATTTTATGTCAAGAAAATGGTGGGATAAACTAGGTCCTCTTGATATTTCAATATATGGTGATTTTACACAAGAAGCACAGGAGATAGGGAATAAGACGTGGTTAGGTGGAGGACGGCTTGTTGTTAATAAAAAAACATGGTATGCGCATTTTCATAAGGGTAAGCGCGGAAAAGGATACGGATTTTCAACAGAGCAGTATAAAGAATTTTGTCGATCAAAAGAACATGGAAGATTAGCTTGTATTGATTATTGGATTAATAATAGATGGGAGAAAAGGATTCATGATTTTGAATGGTTGATGGATAAGTTTTGGCCGGTCCCTAACTGGCCGGAGAATTGGCGGGAACAAATAAAGATCGATGCACAGTATGATTTTTCCAAAGTTGGAGAAAAAGGTTTTTGGTTATCATGATTGAATATTTTGCATTTTTAATAGTTGCTTTAATAGTTCTCCTTATAGGAGATAAATATATAAAAGAATGAAAGTATTTGTAGATAATATAATAAATGATTTTGCTATTTCCCGGATTGAAAGGGCATTAAAAAAGTATGCTCCTGATTCTATTCAGTTTGTAAATAATGAAGATGAAGCTGATCTTGTTGTTATTTATGCATTTGGTCAACGAAGAAAAATTTGGTGGAGAGTTTGCGATTTAATTAAAAAGAATAAGAAATATGCCATTGTTCAAATTGCAATCAGGTCAACAACTAATCCAAAGACAAGTGATTGGTTAAATATTTGGAGAAATGCTAAATTAGTTTGGAGTTATTATAATTTACAAGATTTATTTATTGAAGATAGAGAAGATTGGTTAAAAGAAGCAAAAATTATTCCTTATTCTTTTAATTTTTATTATGCTCCTCTTGGTGTTGATCCGGAAGTATTTAAAGAAACGAAACAAAAGAAAAGATACATAATAACAGTTGGAAATAACAGGAATGAATGTTTAAAGGAAGTTGTTGATGCTGTTATTGAGCCATATAAAGATAATATATTCATATTAGGAGGAGGGATTGACGATAAGTTGTTAGCTGATGTTTATAGCAAAAGTCAATTTGTATCCGGACTTCGAAGGATTGAAGGATTCGAACTTCCTGTTATTGAAGGATTATTATGTGGAGCTAGACCTATTGTTTTTGATAAACCTCATTATAGAGAATGGTTTGATGGATTGGCAATATTTATTAAGGAAGAAAAGAGAGAAAAAGTAACTAAATCATTAATGGAAATATTTAAAGATGTAAAAAATATGGAGCCGGTAAGTGAAGAACAAAAACAGTTGGTCCGGGAACGGTTCAATTGGGAAACTATTATTAAAGGTTTTTGGGAACGTATTTAATATGTATAGAAAAGCATGGCTTCAAATTGATGAATTCGCAAAGGTTGGCAAAATAAAGGTTAAGCGCGGGAGAACAAGCATAATTGGATATGGTTGTTATGTGGTTGGGAATATTGAAATAGGGGAAGGTGTTCTTGTTGGTCCTCATGCGTGGTATACCGATTAAAGATCAAAAAACAGTACATAAAAAGATTGTTATTGGTGATCATGTTTTAATAGGAGCCGGAGCAATTATTCTTGGCGGGAATATCATTAAAGATCATGCGGTAATTGGAGCTGGATCTGTTCTTACTGAAAATCATGTTGTTGGGGAAAATGAAATATGGGTTGGTAATCCTTGTAAGTTTTTAAAACATAGAGAAATATGGCAATAATAGGTAATGGTGATATAGCAAAAGCATTAAAAGAAGTAGATCGGGATGATCTGTTGTTTTTTGCATCCGGTGTATCAAATAGTTTAGAAACGGATAATAAACAATATGCAAGAGAATATGATTTGTTATGGAAGCAGGATAAAAATATGCATGTTGTTTATTTTAGTTCTCTTTGTATTTATTATTCAAATTCCCGGTATGCACAACATAAAATACAGATGGAAGATAATGTAAAGTTTTGGTTTAATCATTTTACAATAGTAAGGTTAGGTAATATTGCTTGGGGAGATAATCCGCATACTCTTATTAATTATTTTAGAAATGCAATTAAGAATAAATTACCGTATGGAATTAAAGATGAATATCGTTATATTATAGAAAAGGAAGAGTTTTTGCATTGGATGAAGATGATACCTAAAAGATCCTGTGAAATGAATCTTTCAGGAAGGATGTTAAAAGTTGAAGAGATAGTAAAACAATATGGATACACTTAGTTTTATATTTAGATTTCTTTATTTGTATGAACCTGAAGTTGCAAAAATTAGAGATAATAGTATTATTGAGATTCCAAATGTTTCTCGTCTTGACCTTCTCAAATGGTTCCGGATGTTGGATTTTAAAATAGGAGCAGAGATAGGAGTTGCATACGGAGAATACTCAAAATTAATATGTGAAATTAATCCACAATGTAAAGTGTTTGGTGTGGATAGTTGGTCCCCATACAAAGGATATACTGATTATCAAAGACAAAGTACTTTTTCTAAGATGGAAGATCAAGCTCGAAAACGGATGAATGATTATATAAAAAGAGATAGATATCAAATTATAAAGAAATTTAGTACTGATGCAGCAATTGAAGATTTTGTGGATAACTCACTTGATTTTGTGTATATCGATGCAAATCATGAAGATCCTTTTGTTACACAGGACATTATTGAATGGTCTAAAAAAGTAAGGTCAGGTGGTATTGTTGCCGGTCATGATTATGTAAAAATTAAACGCAGTCAAAAGGGTAATTGGGGAGTAAAGGATGCAATTGATAATTATGTAAAAATAAACAATATTAAACCGTTATTTATATTGGGAACAAAAGAAGAAGTACCCGGACCTGTCCGGGAAGGATCTCGAAGTTGGATGTATATAAAACCATGAAAAATACATACGGATATGAATTTGCATTTAAGGATAAAGATTTAAGAAAAATTATTCTTGTTAATTTAGCAAAAGAAACGCATAGATATTTGACTATCTGTGAACAGCTCCGATTTGCATATGACATTGTTCATGGAATGCCGGATGGGGAAATCAAACAAAGGTTGACAGATACGCTTATCGATGCTTTTGGAATGGCTAAGAAAATGAACAGTAGATTGAATTATTATAAAAGACATTATAAAGATAAATCGGGTAATGCAGGAAAGAATATTATTTATTTAAAACATCAAAGAGCAAGATCTCAAATGAGAAAGGAAAGAACTATATGAAAAAAATAGCGGTAGTAACGGCTAATTTAGGAAACTTTGAAAAGAACAGTAATGTTTTTATAAGTGGATATAATGATTATGATACTTTTAAAATTACTGATAAAGATTTTCCTCCCCGCTTCTGTTCAATGACTCCTCGTTTACAAGCTCGAATTGTGAAGATGTTTATGTGGCAATTTGTACCCGGATATGAGTATTATTTATGGGTTGATTCTTCATGTATGTTAATGGGGAAAGAAGCGGTTGATTGGTTTATGGAAAAGTTAGGAGATGCAAATATTGCAGTATTTAAACATCCTAATCGAAATTCTATACAGGAGGAAGCTGATTATTTGAAAAAAAGATTAGCTATGAAGTGTCCTTATATTACTCCTCGATATACAAATGAATTAATTGATGAACAATTAAAATGTGTTGATGGAGATGATCTTTTATTTGCTTCAACTGCTTTTATTTATCGAAATAGTACTCCGGTCCATATGGCAATGAAAGAATGGTGGTATCATACATCTCGTTTTCATAGTATTGATCAATTATCTTTTTATCATTCAATTAGATATGCAGATTTATCATTTAATATTATTGAAGAAAGTTATTTAAAGATTCCTTATTTGAAATATGTTAGAAAATGATTTAACAATTTGTTACTATACAGCGAAATATATTCCTAATAAATTTGGTAAATTAGTATTAGAAAAAATAAAAGATATTATTGGAGAAGGAGGACTTTTTATTGGTTTTTTTCAGAATAAAGAAACTCCAAGATTTCATCTTCAAATCTATAAAAATGCATTAGAATGTGCTAAACAAGCAAAGACAAAATATATTGCATTTGCTGAAGATGATGTTTTATATACAAAAGAACATTTTAAGTATCGTCCTTCTCCGGGTAAGTTTGGTTATAACAAGTCGGTATGGAGTATTTACACATGGGTTGATCCTCCTGTGTTTTCATGGAAGGATAGACGTAATATGTATTCTCTTATTTGTGAAAGAGATCTTTTTATTTCTGCAATTGAAGAGCGTTTTGCTAAGTATACGGATGAAAAACAAAAAGAACTGGGAGAAGATTGGTTTATTAAGTTTTGGGCCGAGCCGGGTAAATATGAAAATCTTTTAGGAGTTACTAGACAGAAGACAGAAGATTTTTATACAGAACCTCCTCTTATTGCTTTTTCTCATGAAACGGCTTTATCTTTTCGGGGATTGGGAAAGCGGAAAAAGATTGGTCATTTACGAAGTTATGAAGTTCCCTATTGGGGAAAAGCTTCTGATATCATAAAATTATATGGTTGATTTATCGATCCTTATTCCAAGCAGAAATGAACAATTTCTTTCAATAACCGTTGAATCGATACTTAAAAATATCCGGGGAAATACTGAAGTTATCGTGGTCCTTGATGGAGCATGGGCGGATCCTCCGCTACTGGACGACAAGCGGATTAAGATTATTTACAATCCGGTTTCAATCGGACAAAGGGCTGCGACAAATCAGGCGTGTAAATTGGCAAAGGGAAAATGGGTCATGAAGATTGACGCGCACTGCGCCGTTGATGAAGGGTTTGATGTCAAGGTGATTGACGGGGTTGAAGACAACTGGACTATAGTACCCATCATGTACAATCATCATGCTTTTAATTGGCGATGCAAAAAATGCGGTAATACATGGTATCAAGGTCCAACTCCGATAGCCTGTAAAAGTGATGAGAAGACAAAACATCCTCAATGTGACAACAAGACCGATTTTGTAAAAGATATTGTTTGGAAGCCTCGTTTGAATCGGAAGAACGAGTTTTACCGCTTCGATACGACACTCCATTTCCAATACCATTCGATTCGTAAAAAGGAAATTCCCGCACATGAATTGTTTGCTGAAACGATGAGTTTGCAGGGATCATGTTTTGTCCTTACAAGGGAGAAGTATTGGGAACTAAATATTTGTGATGAAGCGTTTGGATCGTGGGGACAGCAGGGAACGGAAGTAGCTTGTAAAACATGGTTATCGGGGGGAAAGTGCATTGTGAACCGTAAGACGTGGTATTCTCATATGTTTCGAACACAGGGGGGAGATTTCGGATTTCCCTACCCGTTATCTCAAAATAGGATAGAGCATGCGCGAAGATACTGTAAAGAACTTTTCTTTGAGAATACATGGGAAAAACAGATCTATCCTTTATCATGGCTTATTGCTAAGTTTTATCCGCTTAATAATCATGGAAGACATAAAAACGAGATTCCTGATTGGCACAGTCCGGAAGGTTCATCTGTTTTAAAATATGTTATGGAAAAAGGAATTGAATTTTATAAAAAACAATTATTAATTACAAATAATACTATGGTTGAAACTACAAAAGAAATTACAGCACAGGATTTACGAGATAAAATTGCTGAAATAAAAAATAAAGAAAGTAATTTAACTAAGGAAATAATTTTCTTTACTGATAATCAACTTAATGTAAAGATAGCTCATAAGGTCCAGAAGCAATTGATCTCCATTGGATTACCGATCATTTCTGTATCTTTAAAATCAATGAAGCATTTCGGTAGTAATATTCATCTTCCGTTAAAACGAGGGTATTTAACTATGTTTAAACAAATATTAGCAGGACTTGAAGCCTCAAAAGCAGATATTGTTTATTTATGTGAACATGATGTTTTATACCCAAAAGAACATTTTGAGTTTACTCCTCCAACTGATGATTTGTTTTATTACAATGTGTGTTGGTGGAAGGTCAGGCAAACAGATGGTTTTGCTGTATCATGGGAAGCTCCTCAAGTGTCAGGAGTTGTTGCATATAGAAAACTTCTTCTTGAACATTATAGGAAGCGAGTTTCAATTGTTGAAAAGTATGGATATAATCATTCGATGGGTTTTGAACCGGGATCTCATAATTATAAGGATGAAGTAAAAACAAGAGATAGTAAATCTATTCCACAGGATATATATATTGATGATGTATGTTTTGAAACATTTAAGAGTAGTATTCCATATATTGATATTCGTACTGAAAAGAATCTTTCTTATTCAAAGTGGTCTCTTGATGATTTCCGCAACAAAACAACAGCTAAGAATTTTAAAATAGGATGGCTTAAGGATATAGAGGGATGGAATTTAAAGGCAATATTATATTAATCTTCTATTGATTTTATATAGTTTTATCTTCTAATATTAATCTATATGGAAGATAGTTACACAAAACTTCTAATACATTTTAATGGTGATGATGAATCAACTACGTTTATTGATAGTTTAGGAGGAAAAACAATAACTACTGTAGGAGGTGCAAAGGTTGATTCTGCTCAAAGTAAATTTGGTGGAACAAGTGGGTATTTTGATGGTGATGGTGATTATTTAACACTTGAAAATCATAATGATTTTGATTTAGGATATGGGATTTTTACAATAGATTTTTGGTGTAGGCCTAATGGATCGCAACCTGTAAATTTTCCTTCAATGATAAGTAATTATAATGCTTGGAATGAAGGATCGTTTAGTATTCGTTACGATAATATAAATTGTGATCAAAAATTTACTGTTCATTGGAATCCTTCTGATCCTGAAATAGCTACTACAAATACATATGCACCGGATAATTGGTATCATATTGCATTAGTCAGAAATGGTACGTCATTAAAATTGTATGTAAATGGAACTTTAGATGGATCTTCAACATGTGGAAGTACAGAAGTATTAGATTTAAGTAGAAATCTTTTATATATAGGATTAGGAGGTTGGGATGGAGCAAGTGGATATTATAAAGGTTGGATTGATGAACTTCGTATATCTAAGGGTATTGAAAGATGGACGGAAAACTTTACTCCACCAACATCAGCTTATAATGCATCTTCACCTTCATCATCAATTAGTTTATCGGTTTCTCCATCCTCTTCTAGTAGTCCATCCGCATCAGTTTCATCAAGTTTAAGCCCTTCAAGTTCTATTTCTCCTTCCTCAAGCGTAAGTTCTTCAGAAAGCCCTTCTTCAAGTATTAGTTTATCAGAGAGCCCCAGCGCTTCAATTTCTTCTTCTTATTCTCCTTCCTCAAGCTTTTCCCCATCCGCATCAGTTTCATCAAGTTTAAGCCCTTCAAGTTCTATAAGTTCTAGTATCAGCCCTTCGAGTTCAGTCAGCGCTTCTGAAAGCCCTTCTTCAAGTATTAGTTTAAGTTTATCACCTTCATCAAGTTTAAGCCCTTCAAGTTCTATAAGTTCTAGTATCAGCCCTTCGAGTTCAGTCAGCGCTTCTGAAAGCCCTTCTTCAAGCCTTTCACCAAGCGCTAGTTCTTCATTGTCAACAAGTCCTTCTGCAAGTTTAAGCGCTTCAAGTTCTATAAGTTCTAGTATCAGCCCTTCGAGTTCAGTCAGCGCTTCTGAAAGCCCTTCCGAATCTTTATCTTCCTCAATTAGCGTCTCTATTTCCCCTTCTTCAAGCCTTTCACCAAGCGCTAGTTCTTCATTGTCAACAAGTCCTTCTGCAAGTTTAAGCGCTTCAACCAGCCCTTCTTCAAGTATTAGTTTATCAGAGAGCCCCAGCTCTAGTATCTCATCTTCAATTAGTCCTTCAAGTTCAAGAAGTTCTAGTATCAGCCCTTCGAGTTCATTTTCTTCTTCAATTTCAGCTTCCCCATCTCCTATTGATTATATTTATGAAGATAATTATGTAGTAAGAAATACAGTATGGGTTGATCATTATTTATCAAAAGTTAAAAAGTAATTGTAATTTAAGGGTTTTATCATCTACTATTTAACTTATGGCAAATAAACTAAATGCGTATGAAATAACAAGTTTTAGAGGTGGTATTTCAGATTGGGAAGATAAAGGACCTTCCGGATCATTTAAAAATGGTTGGAGTTTGGACATAAGGAAACGAGTTGATTCTTTATCTTGTAATCAAGCTTTAATGGATATTGGAGTAATTTTACAGTCAGTTAGCGCTTCTCGTTCTCCATCTTCCTCTTATTCTCCAAGTGCTTCAGTTTCAAGTTCAATAAGTAACAGTATTTCTCCTTCAAGTTCTCCCTCTCCATCCCGCGCAAGTGTTTCTTCTTCTTATTCTCCCTCTGCAAGCGGATCTCCTTCCTCAAGCTTTTCCCCATCCGCAAGTACCAGTCCTTCTCATTCAACAAGTCCTTCCCCATCAAGTGCATCAGGACTTCGATTGTTTAAAGACCTTATATTGTTTTTTGTTAAATGCACAGATGGCGCAACATATGGTTTTGGAGATCAAGGAAAAGTATATAAAATAAATGAAGATTTTTCAGTCTTTTTAGTTTATGATCTTCATAAGAAAATAACTGGAGCAATGGAAGAACCGGATGAAAATGGTAATACATATCTTTATTTTGCAGATAGTACCAGTCTTCATAGAAAACAAATTCCGGGACGAGCTGATTGGAATGATGTTGATGAAGCAGGAAGTAATTATCCAAAAACTAACCTTAATAATACAGCATGGCACACAATGGTTCAGGCTTCAGGAGCGCTTCATATTGCAAACCGAAACTGCTTGGCAATGATTGGATATGATGGCTCTTATACCAATGAAACGGTTGATCTTATTCCCGGTAATGTTGCTAAAACATTAGTTGAGAGAAATGGGCGTGTTATTATTGGAACGCATAAAACAGCAGATGTTGACAATGGGGTAAATGCTGCTCTTGATACTGAAGTTCCCCTTGCTCAAATTGGAGATGATGGAGAAGTATATTTTGCGAATATGGTTGATCAATTACCGGCAAAGAGATTTCCCGGAGGTGGAAAGTGTTATCCGGGTGGAGTAACTGCTGAAATTACCGGAATAAACTTTTTTGAGTGGGAACAGGATGCGCTTTCATGGATATCAAAAAAAGAAGTAAGAAGTCTTGCTTTATTTGGTGTGTTTAGTGCTGACGCGGGATATAACGGTATTTATTCATATGGAAGAAGAATCAAAAATCATCCTTTTGTTATGAACTGCGAATATGCTTTGGAAGTTGATGAAATAGGAGCGCTTGAGAATGTAAATGGTATTTTATATGTGTCTTATCGGGATGGGGCTGATTATGGGGTAAAGGTTAAGGATATGACTACAAAAGCAACTGCAATATATGAAGGGACTGATTATAAATCTCCTCTTAAGCTTCCAGAAAAACCTACTTATTGGCCGTATGTAGAGCTTGAAATGGCTCCTCTTCCATCTGGCGCATCTGTTGAATTCTGGTATAGGATGAATAAAAATGGATCTTTTGTTAGAGCAAGAACAACAGATAATAAAGAAAGTTATGCAATTCCAAACGGTAAAATTGCATCTTTTTCAGTTGGGGCTCCCGGTAATATTTATGAAGCTCGTGTTGTTTTAAATCCAATAAATAACAGTTCTCCGGAAGTATTTAAAATCCGGTCCTATTTTATGTAATATGGAAGATGTTAAAGTTTATCATCAGGAAGTTGTTGAAGATACTCCATTTCCTCAAGAAGCGGAGGTAAGTACTGCTGTATTGCAGGAATCATCAGGTAATAGTAAAGATGGTAAAACATATTCACAGTCTACAATTCAAGATCAATCGTTTCCAACAAAAAAAATAGCAACAGAACTTCTTTCAACAATGATCAATACCTCATCCAGAAAGGTATTGGGAGAATTTCAGTTTACTCAGATGGGTGCTTTCCAGATCGGGGATTATAAGGATGGGGAATCGGGAGATGTTCGAATATCTCGAAATGGATTGGTTGCTCGAAATAAGTTAGGGAGTAATACAGTTGTCATTGATTCAGATGGGAATGGTTATTTTGCGGGAGAACTTCAAACAGGATCTATTATTACCGGTTTGCTTCTTCTTGGAGATGGCTCAATTGTTCATGATGGACCTAATCGAAGAACTGTTTATTTTGCAGATGATGGACTTGCAGCAATTGTTATTGGTAATAAATAATATGGTATGGCTAAAAAAGTTTTCAAAATTGCGCTTCCAGGATATGATGCACAAACGGATACTAATCCGGATCACTTCTCATTGTTTGTAGATCAGGAAGTTGACTATGTTCTTATTAAAGAAAAAGAAAGGGGAAGTAAAGTTGTTGCTAATAATGGATCTGAAGAAATCTCTCATAACTTAGGATATGTTCCTTTTGTTTTAGCTTTTATGGATAATGGAAATAATTCATTTACCCGCGTATTTGGTATGGATCCATCAGTTGTAACAGGGGATGCTGGATTTACAATTAACGCTACAACACTTACTTTAGCGAATATATCAGGATCTTCAAAAAGAATTTTTTATCATATATTTTATGATAACGTTGATGGATCTGATACTGATCTTTCAGTTAATATAACTGGTCCCTTTGTTGCAGTTGCAAAAATAGGAAAAAACGCTTTTAGCAATAATCCTAATGATCATATCTTTCATTCATTTTTTAATACATTTAAAATAATAAAAGAAGCAACATCTGATGCTACAATTCCCGGATCTTCATCAAATTATGCGGTTACTGTTGCTCATGGATTGGATTTTATTCCTCTTGTTATGGCAAAGTGTAATAAAGATGGAGCAACAAGTGTTTTTCCAGAGGGTGGAGGAAATATATTGTCATATGGAGTAAAAGCGGGAGTATCATATGATCTTCAACTTACTAAAATAATATCGGATGCAACAAATATCAAATTTTATTTTACATCAACTTCAGGAGATAAAACAGTTCATATCAGATATAAATGTTTAGAAACTATTTTATAATATGAGTCAATTTCAACAGACTGTAACAGCTCAATATAATTATTTTGAAGATCATTATGGATCAACTACTTATATTTTAATTGGAAAAAAAGACAGCATTAGTCGTAATGGTGCTTTACGATTTACAAGCGTATCAGTTCCAAAGGATGCAACTATTGATTCGGCAACTCTTTCATTAACTGTTGAATATAGAGGAGGATCAAATACTGACATTAAATTTCAAACATATGGAATTGATGAAGACAATACGAGTAATTTTTCTACTGATCCAATGGGAAGAAGTCAAACTTCAGCAGTTACAACAACTCAAGGGAATATTGATAATAGCCGTTTTGATGTTGATGTAAAAAGTCAAGTTCAAGAAATAATGGCAAGAAGCGGGTGGAGTATGAACAATGCGATAGGATTTATTATCCGTAATTATGAAGCATATACTCAAAATGGTATTTATTTTGAAGATGATATTGGAGGATCAGTATCTTGTTATTTAACAATAAACTATCAAGTATCTTCTCCCTCTGCAAGTATTTCTCCATCTTCCTCTTCATCAAAATCAGCATCAGCATCAGCAAGTCCATCTTCAAGTTTAAGCCCTTCTTCATCAGCTTCTCCTTCTCCAGAACTTCCTCCTGAAATGGTCCTTCTTGTTGCAAAATCGGGTATTGATGCGCTAAAAGTAAATGATCCTACAAAGTTTAAATTTCATTCACAAAAAGGTACATTGAAGTATTTTTATAAAGGTTCGATAGATGTTACTGTTAATTCAAATTCAATTGATCTTGAAATTGCAAATAAAGCTACATATACCCATAACTTAGGATATTATCCGGATGTTGAAGTATATATGAAAACTCCGGGACCGGGAGGAGTATATATTCCGGTTCCAGCAAATATGGCGGGTGCTTCAGTATTATTTTCCGGTACTTATGTAATTGGGGAGAATGATATAACATTTTATGCAACAAACTCCGGTTATCCCAGTTTTTCCAGTAATCAAACATATACATTTTTATTTTTCATATTTAAAAATGATTTAACCTTGTAAATTCAGTTGCATTTATAGAAGTTTCTCGTCTATTCTTATAGTTATGGATATCGATACACTTGGTCAAATGCGTCTTGCTCTTCAGGGGGATTTGACCGTTGATTCAACTGCAACCTTTTATAATGAAACTCTTATTGATCGGTCTATTAATCGTGCATACCGTAAAGCGGGTGGATTGGTCTTATGGCCTGAACTTGAAGATAGTAAAAAGACAGGAACAGTTGCAACATGGGAATATTATGATTATCCTCCCACTTGGTATCCGGATTCAGTATGGAAGCTTGTAATTGATGATGTTGATTATGAAGAACCACTATCCTTCAAAGATTATCTTTATGAAAAGGAAAATTGGACTGAAACTGAATTTGAAAGAATATGGTCCTCGCAATGGAGAAGATTGTTTGTGTATCCTATTCCAACAGTAACAGGAGATAATAATATGATTGTATGGGGACAAAAAGCAGTTTCAGTACTTACATTAAGTACTGATATTACTATTTTTTCCTATTCAATGCCGGAGTGTAATGAAGCGATAGTACTTGAAGCAAAAGCAATACTTAAAGGAAAAACGGATGAAACGAATAGTTCCTCTTTTATGTCAAATGAAGCAAAACAGATTTTACTTATGGCGTTTAACCGGATTAAAAAGAGTAATTTTAAATATAAACGAACAGCTCCTATGTTAAATGTTCCTGATTTTTTTAAATAATATATGGCAGTATATAAACCGGTTCCGGCTAATTTTGAACAATTAAATTCTGCGCAGCAAAATGAAGTCGCTATATCTTTGGGATATACAGGAGTTAATGATCTTCGCGATAATGCGAATAAGCAAAAAGAGGGTGGGGGTGGTGTAAATTATGTAGCTCCACAGCAACAAGCAGTAGCAAATATTAACGGAGGAGGAACTATTGGATCAAGTGCAGGGTTTGGAGTAACTACTCCAACTATAAATCTTCCTCAACTATATCAAGGACTGTATGATAATTCAGGTATTACGGCTATTGAAGCAGATTTATCAGCAAAGGAAAAGGCATATAATGAACGGATTTCAAAAATAAATGATAATCCATTTTTATCTGAAGCAACTCGAACAGGAAGAGTGGCAAAGCTTGGAATTGATTATCAAAATAGTGTTGCATCTTTAAAAAATGATGTAGCAGTTAAAAAAGCTGATATTGAAACACAGATGAACCTTCAAAGTAAACAGTTTGATATAAATAGTCAACAAGCTCAACTTGCTTTATCACAATTTAATACACTTCTTTCAGCCGGAGCGCTTGATAATGCAACAGGAGAGGATATTGCAAATATAGTTCGGTCAACTGGTCTTTCATCAACCATGATTATTAATGCAGTTAATTCAAGAAAAAAAGATCAGGTAGAAACATCGACCATTTCATATGATGATGGAACTAATCAGGGTTTTGCAATAATAAATTCAAAAACAGGAGAAATTATAAGTAAACAAGTAGTTGCAGCAAGTAAACCAAAAGAACCTACCAAAGCTACAGAATCGGATAAAAAAGACAGTAAGATTGAACTGCTGAAGTCTGATGCTGCAAGCGGAGCAACACTAAGCCAAATATTTGCAATATACGGTGGGTATATCGATGCGGATACTATATATCAACTTTATAATGCAAATAGCAAATGGGGTCCGGATAACAATGTTAAAGCTTTAGCAAAATATGGAGTTAAACAACCGACATACTAAAAATTTATGGCAGTTTCAGCATCGAGTTTTGAACAAAGAAGACTTCAGATATTAGGTCAAAATTCATCATCTGTTAAATCAGGCAGTAATAATACTTCCTCAAGTTCTTCATCAATCTCGGTTTTTGAACAAAGACGAAAACAAATACTTACTCAAACTAAACAGACTAAACCTGTTGCAATTCAAACACCAATAAAAATAGTATCTGCTCCCGCGTCTCCTGTTGAAAAGGCAAGACAATCATTAGTAAGTGAGGCAAAAAAAGCAATAAAAACAATAGGGGACTTTACTATAAAATTAGTAACTCCTAAAATGGTTTCTCCTGTTCCGGAGACTACCCGGAAACAACAATCAAATGTCTCAAAGTCAATTGTTATAAAACCGGATCAGAAAAAACTTACTCCGGAACAATTAAATCCTGTTATTGGTAAACAACCACAGCAAACATTTTTAAAAGCTGCTCCTAAACAAACTATTTGGGATAAAATAACAGCAAAGATATCTGAACTTTTTGATTCTTCACAGTCGCAAAAAGCAAGAGCGATGAACGCTGTTGCTGTTAAAAAAACAATAAAAGGAACTGAAAATATATCACTTTCTGCGCTTTCTGAAAAAGGAGGAAATCCGCTTAAAAATACAGTAATGGAAGATTTAACGAAAGAACTTGGAATACGCAATGCTCCAACAACTAAAGAATTTGGGGAAGTAATACTTACATTAGCACTTGGAACAGGTCTTATAGAAGCGCCAATTGCCACATTAAAAACAATAGGTACTTTTATTGGTTTAAATGAAATAAAAAGTGGTATTATTTCCGCGCTAACCGGTAAAGAAATCAAGTTAGGATCAAATAAAACATTATCAGATCTTATTCCTAACGCTCCAACTGATATCAAAAATTTGGTTGATGTAGTTGATTTTCTCGCAACAGCTAAGGTAAGTGAAAAAATAGTCAAACAATATCCTGAAGTTTTTCAAAAGTTAACTAAAGATGTTATTACAAAATACAATCTTCCAAAAACAGTAACACTTGACAAACAAGCAATAAGTGATATTTATAGGGGACTTTCAACTAAAGAACAACTTGATGCTTTTACAAAGTTAGGATTAACAAGTGATCAGATAGCAACAGCATATAAAAAGGGACTTTCGATCGATGTACCATCTGAAAAAGTAGTAACAGTAAGCGATAAACCATATTGGGCTAAACTAAAAGAAATATTCAAAAAAACTCCAACTGCCAAAACAACGGTAACTGAAACAAGTGGAAAAGCAACGGTTAGAGAAAAAGTTGTCGGTCTTCTTGGTCCCGGAGAAAAAACACCACAGGAAGTTATTAATACGGTTATTTCAAATAAGCTTGATACAACTCCGGAGGGAAAAGAGTTTTTAAAAACAGCAATTGAAGCACAGACAAGAGGACAGAATATATTGATAAGTAAATCTCAACCTCAAAAAGAGATAATAGCATATCATGGTACAACTAAGAAATTTGATAACTTTGATTTTGAACTAACAGGAAAATCAAGCAAAGAAGCTCCATTATTTGGGTTAAAGGGTTCATGGTTTGTAGATAATAAAAAAGTGGCTACAGGATACGCCGAAGGAACGGGAAATGTTAAAGAAGTAAAGTTGGATACATCAAATTATTATAAAGTAGATGCAAAAGGTAAAACCTTAAATGATTTTAGAGATGAGTTATGGGATGCAAAAAAATATGTAAAAGATAATAAAAAAGCAGGTCTAATAGTAGAAAACTTAATTGATAATAAAGATTGGTCTAATACAGAAGATATAGGAAACTATATATTTGTTGTAGATAAAAATACTATAAAATCCAAACCATCTATCCCACAGGAAATTGATAATCTTAAACCGGTTCTTGATCAAAAATTAGCAGAAATACAAGCGAAAAGAAAAGAGCTTGGAATTGGGAATGAAAATGTAATAACTGAAGCTGATAGTAGTCTTTTGACAGGTGAAGAAGCTAAAAATATGGAAATTTCAGATAGTGAATATATTAAAAAAGTAAAGGAACAACTTGATACGTTAACAGAAAATGTAGAACTTCAAAGACAGGAAAATGAAAGTAAAAAATCTATTCTTGATCAATTTACAGGGCGTCAGATACAGGCGATGAGGATTATTAAGCGTTCTATGATGGCGCTTGAAAACAAAAACGGCGGTATTGAAGATGTTATGAAATTGAAATCATACAATGATCATATTTACGATGTAATGAAAGCAATTGGAACTGATTCAGAGCAGGAAGCTTTACGATATATTAGGGAAGACTTACCAAATCCGATAATAGATGCAAATACACAAGAAGATTTAAGAAAAATTGAAGTATTAAGTTCTCATTTGAAACTTGAAAATGCTCCCGGATCAGAACTTAAACCGGAACAAAAACCAGTTGGAGAAGGTAAACTTCGAGAATCAGAAGCTTATAAAAAAGTAAAATACCGGTTAGAGGAAACAACTCGTCAAGATGTTAACTATAACCGTCTTAATTTAGAAAAAGATGTAGAGAATGCACTTCAGTTTATTGCTGATGATCCAAAAAAAGCTCTTAATGTTGCATTTGGTCTTGTTGCTCCTCCGGTTGGTCAAACAGAAACGGCTATATCGATTGCTCTTTCTGATAAGGCGGGGAGGGATGGTAATTATCTTCTCCAATCACAACTTGAATCGTCCCGGTCCCTTCGTCAAACAAGAAGAGGACAAGAAATTGTTTCAGAGCGTGGACGGTTCAATGATGATTCTCCTCATGCGTATTTGAAAGAATTACTTGATAGAAGACTTCGAAACATAGGTAGATCCGTAAAGAGCGATATTGTGGAAGGATTTAACAAATTAAATGAGGCAAAGAAAAAAGCTGTTGAAAAGATAGACACTAAAGTGAAAGAATTACAAGAGAGGATAAAGAAGCGCGATAAAAGCAAAATACAAATGGCACAGGATATTATCGATAAATTAACTTGTAAATAATGGCAGATTTTTGCATACCAAAACAATTAGCGGAAAAATTAAAAGAAGCTGCAAAAGCCGGAGAAATTAATATCGCAAAAATGTATGATATGTCGTCAGCGGAGCGAAACACTATGTTCCAGAAATGGGTTGATAAAGAAACAGCTTCACAAATAAATGTCGGATTTGAAAAAGCTATGATATCAGAGCGTCAAACGGCGCTTAAAGAATGGGCAGAGAAAACCTTCACAGGTTCGGAAAAAAAAATCTCCAGAAAAAAAGATATTTTTGATAAGATTGATTCACTCCGCGATAAGGGTATTTTGTCGCCTGAAGGTGAGAAATCCTTTTTATCTGACCTCGTAAGAGAAGAGCTTGGTGCAACAGTAACAGAAGCAGAAACAAAAATAATAAATGAAAAATCAATAAAACTTCAAGAGCTTAGCAAAGAACAAACTGAATTTGGGACCTTTACAAAGGAATATTTTAAAGCAAAACGGGATATGGAGAATTATCTTGATTCTCTTACTCCTTCATCTAAACTTCGCATAGCAACATCAACCATAGGGCGCGGAACTATGCTTTTATCAGTAAAATCTCCACTTCTTAACATTGAATCAAATACAGTACAGGGATTTCTAGCAGCAGCAGAGCGAAGAGTATCAAACCGTTCATTTGGAGGAGTAAATGGAGGATATGCAAATAGGTATATAAAATTTGTTAATGAAGTGTTTAGTGAGTCTGGATATGATATTTCCCGCATGGAATCACTTGATACCGGACGGCGCATGTTGGGGGAAGATGTTGTTAATACGCAGGGACCGGGTAAAACAAGAAAAATAGGTCGGTTTTATGAGGATCTTGTATTTAAAAAGCTTATGAGTGCGCCTGATGTTGCATTTTCATCGGTCCATTTTGCAGATTCAGCAAATATAACCTCATCCAAATTATCAGCTAAAAAAGGACTTAAAGGAGAAGAACTTCAAGTTGAAGCTCTTCGAATATTCCGGGATTCTACTCGTATTGATCCGCAAACAGTTGAAGGACAGGCAGTAAGAGCGCAAGCGATAGCAGATGCCACATATGCAACGTATACGAATGAATCAACTATATCAACTCTTGCACTCGGTATCCGGAAGCTTTTCAATATTCCATCAGGTGATCTTCGAATAGGGGACCAGATCATGCCTTTTGTAAAAACTCCGGCAAATGTAATTGGAGCTGGACTTGATGCATCGGGTGTTTTTATTCCTCCGGAAACAATATATAGAATGGTAAAAACAGTCAAAGCAATTCATGAAGGAACTCCACTTCGGGAAGCAGCCGGAGAAAACTTTTCAGGATTTGGAAGAAAGATAGTACGTGCAGGGTTAGGTTTAACATTTGCCTATATATTATCTACTCTTTTTAAACCGGATGATTTTATTGGATCTTACCCGGTATCTCAAAAAGAGCGAAAGTTGTTTGAACTTAAACAAGCAACTGAAAACTCGGTTAAAATTGGTGGAAAATGGGTGTCATTAGATTATTTCGGTCCTTTGGGAACACCACTTGTCGGGTTTTTATACGCCAAAAAGTATGGGAAGGATCTACCGTCAACCGTCATTAAATACTATCAAGGGGTTGGAAAACAGGCAGCCAAGATTCCGGGATTTACAGAATTTTCAAATACGATAGAAGCTTTAAAATCACAGAATATTGAATCAAATGATAATCTAACTGTTTATCTTGCCCGGACCGGTGGAAACGTATTTGATTTTATTAAGTC